>ENA-UEPS01001785-UEPS01001785.1-human-gut-metagenome-genome-assembly--contig:-NODE-1785-length-10541-cov-5.043578_pt1 | contig 10541 bp, 8 predicted proteins | sample MGYA00242904_ERZ507924 | MGnify/ENA primary metagenome ERZ507924 (study PRJEB26167, sample SAMN06115422) | human gut metagenome | host: Homo sapiens | place: China:Sichuan | collected 2014-10-16...
GGTTCCTGGCGGATTCGAACCGCCGTACACGGTTTTGCAGACCGCTGACTAAGCCACTCATCCAAGGAACCATTTTTTCTCGTTTGCGGTTGCAAAGGTAGTACAAATTTTGAAACTACCAACTATCCGCAGCAATTTTTCTTTGTACTTTTTTTCTTTACACCGCACTCTTGACGTTTCTTCTCCATCATATCCTTTAAATCACAGCCACTTACACAGCTATCACAAGGATTCTCACTTTCTCGCGTACGACGAAAAAAAAGATAAATTCCATATATTACACGGGCGATACAGAGTACAATCAGTACTCCGACTACCCATTCCTGCCAATTATTCATACAAACAATCCTCCAATCTGATAAACCGAAAATGCCACCAGCCAGGCCAGCCCTGTGGTATAGCAAGCTGCAAAGAGCGCCCACTTCCAACTGCCGGACTCTTGCTTAATAGCCGCCAATGCCGCAATACAAGGGAAGTAAATCAGCACAAACAGCATATAACAGAACGCCACTAAAGGAGTTATCGGAATCCGTTCCGCCAGGCTAGCCTCATCGGCCTCCGGATCATCCACATACAAAACACCCAGCGTACTAACGACCAGCTCTTTTGCCCCTACTCCGGAAATCAAACCGATACCCAACTTCCAGTCAAAGCCCATCGGCTTTATCACCGGCTCTATAGCCCGTCCTAACTGACCGATATAAGAATTTTCCTGTTGTTCAGCTACTGTCTCATACGCCTCATGGTTCGGATAATATCCGAGGAACCAGATGATAATAGAAGCAATCATAATAATCCCTCCCATTTTTTTCAGATACTGCGCTCCCTTCTCCCATGTATGACGGAATATGGATTTTGCCGTCGGCATTCGATAAGGAGGAAGCTCCATCACAAAAGGAGTATCATCACCCTTTACCAAAAACTTGCTGAACAGACGCGCCAACAGCACAGCCAGAAAAATTCCGATCGCATAAATACTTAACAACACCAAACTCGCATTGTTCGGGAAAAAAGCCCCTACCAACAAAAGATAAATGGGCAGACGCGCGCTACAAGACATCAACGGGTTAATCAACATCGTAATCAAACGGCTTTTCCGGTTCTCAATAGTACGGGAAGCCATGATAGCAGGCACATTACAACCGAATCCCATAATCAACGGAATAAACGATTTTCCATGCAAGCCCATCTTATGCATAATTTTATCCATTATAAACGCTGCACGGGCCATATAACCGGAGTCTTCCATCAGCGAAATACAGAAATACAGAATCAGAATATTGGGCAGAAAGACGATAACACCACCTACACCGCCTACGATACCGTCAACCAGCATATCCTTCAACGGCCCCTCCGACATGTTATTGCGAATCAAGTCACCGATTTGCCCCACCAGCCATTCAATTCCCATCATCGGATATTCTCCGAGAACAAACGTTCCCTCAAACATCAAGTACATGAAAAGGAAAAAGATAGGATACCCCCAGATACGATGAGTAACGATAGCATCCAGCACCTTCGTCGTCTGCGCCTGCTCCAGATGATTGTCAGTAAATGTCTCTTTCAGCGCACCACTGATAAAACCGTATTTGGCATCCGTTATGGCGGATTCGCAATCCTCGTTCATCGTTTCCTGAACGCGCTTGGCCATCTTGTCGCGAATACGGAAAATCTCTCCCGCATTGGGCAGCGTCCGTACAAAGCTCTCTATATCGGGATCGTTTTCCAGCAACTTGATAGACAGAAAGCGGGTAGAATATTTATGGCGGATAAATTCATTCTTGGATACTTCCTCTTTTACAGCGTCAATCGCTTTTTCCAGATCGGGACCATGATTGATATGGATATGACGGAATACACGCCCTTTCCTTTTATGTTCGCGCACGTAATCCTCCAGATGTTCTTCCTCATGGTTCTTCCGGTCTTCCAGAGAATCATGCCATTCGGTCAAGTCTTTCAGAACTTCCGGATTCATATTTCCCTGCTTGTCAAAGAAATCGACCCCTTCATAAAGGTTGATTACTACATGAAACAAGGTATCCAGTCCACGATTCTTCTTGCTGACAGTAGGCACCATCGGCACCCCGAACAATTTACTCAACAAATGATAATCCAATGTATTACCGCTGGATTCCAGCTCATCGTAAATATTCAAAGCCACTACCATGCGGACATTCATGTCAATCAGTTGGGTAGTCAGATACAGATTTCGTTCCAGATTTGAAGAATCGACTACATTGATGATTACGTCCGGTGTTTCATCAACAATGTGACGGCGGACATAAATTTCTTCCGGTGTATAAGCTGACAGTGAATACGTTCCCGGCAAATCGACAATACGGAAATGATAACCTTCGAAATCGAAATACCCTTCTTTGGCATCTACGGTCACACCGCTATAGTTTCCTACATGCTCATGAGCACCGGAAGCCAGATTGAAAAGAGAAGTCTTGCCTGAGTTCGGATTCCCGACCAGAGCAACGTTGATAGTACGGCGCTTACCTAACGCCAACCGTTTCATATCTTCTTCTTTTACAGAAACATCTTCGGGCAAACCTTCGTGATATACAGCTTTTTCGGCTTGTTTTTTTGCTTCTTCCTCGCTGACTACTTCAATCATTTCCGCTTCCTGACGACGAAGAGATATTTCATAACCTAAGACTTTATATTTAATCGGGTCTTTCAGTGGAGCATTCAACAACACTTCAACAGTTTTACCTTTGATAAAACCCATCTCCACAATACGTTTACGAAAGCCTCCGTGTCCCAAGACCTTAACGATGACACCTTTTTCACCTGTTCCTAATTCGGATAAACGCATAACTATCTAAATTTTCGGCAAAGATAATTCATAACTTCCGAGCACGCAAATTATTTAGAATGTTTTTAAATAGCAGGATTTTCGTATACTGACGGTATCTAAATAAACCCATCAAAAGTCCAAGCCACAACAGGTAACTAATTCCTTGCCTACATCTATTGAATTTACATGCAACAATTAGTTCGTGCCACTATAGTGGTACGCAAGAAGTACTATAGTTCCCCTTACGTCCTACTATAGTGGCACGAAAGAGGAACTATAGTAGGACGAATTAGAAATCGCTAAAGAAAAAAATAATTTATGGGAGTTTTTTCCTTAGTCAGTCCGATAAAAACAATTAGCATTCACTTGAGATACCTCAATAAACTATTATCTTTGCAGATATGATACAACAACGGGTTATACGATATATAGAGAAAGAGCATTTATTCTCGCCGAACGATAAACTTCTGATTGCCCTGAGTGGCGGAGCCGACTCGGTGGCCTTGCTACGTGTACTCCACACAGCAGGTTATCAATGCGAAGCTGCCCACTGCAATTTCCATTTACGCGGTGAAGAATCAAACCGTGACGAACGGTTTGTCCGGCAACTTTGCCAAAAATACGGCATCCGCCTGCATACCATCGACTTCAACACGACTCAGTACGCAACAGAAAAACGGATCTCGATAGAAATGGCAGCCAGGGAACTCCGCTATAACTGGTTCGAAAAGATAAAAGAAGAGTGCGGAGCCCATGTAATCGCCGTAGCTCACCACCAGGACGACAGTGTAGAAACGATGCTGCTCAACCTCATTCGGGGTACAGGCATTACCGGTTTATTAGGAATCCGCCCCCGAAACGGAGCAATCGTACGTCCGTTGCTCTGCATCAACCGGGAAGAAATCATCCGCTACCTGCAACAGATCGGACAAGACTTCGTAACAGACAGCACCAATCTGGAAGACGAATATACCCGCAATAAAATCCGCCTCAACCTGCTCCCACTGATGCAGGAAATAAATCCGTCGGTCAAAAACAGTCTGATAGAAACAAGCAATCACCTGAATGATGTAGCTACTATATATAATAAGGTAATAGACGAAGCCAAAACACGGATTATCACTCCGGAAGGTATCCGAATCGATGCTCTACTGGACGAACCCGCTCCCGATGCTTTCTTGTTTGAAACATTGCATCCACTGGGATTCAATTCGGCACAAATCAAAGATATAGCCAATTCGCTTCACGGACAATCAGGGAAACAATTCGTCAGCAAAGAATGGCGAGTCATTAAAGACCGGAATTTGCTGCTACTGGAAACCATCCAGCCGGAAGACGGCCCTGCCCTTCCCTATCAATTAATAAAAGAGGAAAGAGAATTCACACCCGATTTCCGGATTCCACGGGAAAAAGAAACCGCCTGTTTCGATGCAGACAAATTAAATGAGGAAATTCACTGCCGCAAATGGCAAGCGGGAGATACATTCATCCCCTTCGGCATGACGGGCAAGAAAAAAATAAGCGATTATCTGACCGACCGCAAATTCTCCATCAGCCAAAAAGAACGCCAATGGGTTCTCTGCTGCGGTGAACGCATTGCATGGCTGATAGGCGAACGGACAGATAACCGCTTCCGGATAGACGAAACGACTAAACGAGTGATTATCTACAAGATAGTCTGAGGCAATTTCTGTTTCTTGAAACACTCGGACAGCAAAGAAGCGAAAGGAGTATCATATTTCCTTGCCTTGTTTGCACATGCTTTCACACAGGCGCAGCATTTGATGCATTTTTCAGCATTCGTGTTCAGTTCATCCCCTTTGGTGATCGCTCCTGCCGGACAACGAGCCGCACAGATACCACAATGAGTACACAAGCTCTCATCTTCTATCCAAGGGGTACGGGGAAGCGGAGTACCACTTTTGCGCAGCTTGATTACCTTCCTCAAAAAGCGGAATAAGGGGAAAAACGGCTGACTGGGGCGTTTAATGGCACGCACATCCACCTGGTAAAGAGTATCGGGTCCATCAGCTGCCTGAATTTTCTCCATTATCTTCTTTCCGAAATCTTCCGCATAATCCAAATCAGATTCATTCGGACGACCGTCTGCGATGGGACATTTATCGGTGCTATATGAATGTTCACCTATGAAGGTTGCTCCGGCAATCACCTTCAATCCGTGAGGGATGGCAAAAGCGTCCAGTTCCATCAACGCCTTCTCGTAGGCACGGTTTCCGTAAACCACGACCAATACGGCAGGAGTATCCAGACCGCGAATACTTTCCAGACGTTCCATAGCCAAAGGAGCCACATGACCTCCATATACAGGCACTACGATAACAGCTAATGCAGACGTAGGAATAACAGTTTCCTCGACAGTCTGCAATGTGAGATTCATCGAAACGACATTTTTTATACCGGTTCCGTGAACAATTGCTTCGGCTACTTGTTTTGATGTGTGTGTAGGCGAAAAATAAATTAAATGAGCTTCATTTACTGTCATACTATTTTCTTTTATACAGCAAAGATACGTTTTTACGCTGAAAAAAGTGTTTGATTGTTCATGAAACCAAAAATATTTATTATCTTTGCCCCGTTGAAACATTCTACGATTCAACATATACATCCCTAATTCATAATAAAAACAAAACGTATGCTCGCATATCTGTGACCGGAGAGTCATAGTAATGCTGTCCATAATTCAGCAAAAAAGAAATATTAATAACTTACCATACTATATGTATAACATTATCCAATTAAACGACAAAAATCTGTCGGAACTTCAAGTTATTGCCAAAGAGTTAGGCATAAAAAAAACAGACTCATTAAAAAAGGAAGACCTTGTTTACAAAATACTCGATGAACAAGCAATCGCCGGAGCCACAAAGAAAGTTGCCGCAGACAAGCTTAAAGAAGAACGCAAAGAAGAACAAAAGAAAAAGCGTTCACGCATAGCGCCTGCCAAGAAAGATAACAAAGTAGTTTCCGCAACCAAGGAAGGAGAAGCTGAGAAAGCCAAAGAAGCTGCTCCTGCCAAGCCACAACAGCCTTCTAAAAAAGAGGAAAGTGCAAATAAAGAAAAAGAGACTCCTGCTGTTGAAGTTAAAGCAGAAAATACCGCAGCTCCTAAACGTAAAGTAGGCCGTCCGCGTAAAAATGCCGATGCAGCAGAGCAAAAAGAAGTTGAAAGCGTGAAAACTGCAACTCCGGCAACTCCTAAAGTAACGGAAGATAAAGTAGTTACTGAGAAAGCTCCTGAAGTAATAGAAAAAGCAGTCCCGGCACAAGCTCCCGAAAAGAAAACAAAAGCCAACAAACCTGCTGAAGAGAAGAAAGTAGTAGTGAAACCGCAACCGCAAAAGAAAGCCGAACCCGTTATAGACGAAGAAAGCAATATCTTATCCGGTGCCGACGACGATGATTTTATTCCTATCGAAGATCTGCCTTCAGAAAAGATAGAACTTCCCACCGAACTTTTTGGAAAATTCGAAGCCACCAAAACTGAACCGGCACAAACTGCTACCGAACAACAAGCACCACAGCCACAACAACAGGCTCATCAGCAACAACAGCAACAACGTCCACGCATTGTCCGTCCGCGTGACAACAATAATGGCAATAATAATGCTAGCAATAATAACAATAACGCCAATAATAATAATAATAACAATAATAACTTCCAACGTAACAATAACCAAAATCAGAACCAGCAGCGTGTACCGATGCCGCGTCCTGCCCAGCCAAACAACGCGAACGAAAATCTTCCGGTACCACAACAGCAGCAGGAACGTAAAGTTATTGAGCGTGAAAAGCCTTACGAATTCGATGACATCCTTAATGGAGTAGGCGTACTGGAAATTATGCAGGATGGATACGGATTCCTCCGTTCTTCCGATTATAATTACCTTTCTTCTCCTGACGATATCTATGTATCACAGTCGCAAATCAAGTTATTTGGCCTGAAAACCGGTGACGTGGTAGAAGGAGTTATCCGCCCGCCCAAAGAAGGAGAGAAATATTTCCCGTTAGTAAAGGTATCGAAGATTAACGGACGTGACGCCGCTTTCGTTCGCGACCGTGTTCCTTTCGAACACCTGACGCCGCTCTTCCCGGATGAAAAGTTCAAACTCTGCAAAGGCGGTTATTCGGATTCCATGTCTGCCCGCGTAGTAGATCTTTTCGCTCCAATCGGTAAAGGTCAACGTGCTTTAATCGTAGCCCAGCCTAAAACCGGTAAGACAATTTTAATGAAAGACATTGCAAATGCTATTGCAGCCAATCATCCGGAAGTATACATGATTATGTTGCTTATCGACGAACGTCCGGAAGAAGTAACAGATATGGCGCGCAGCGTCAATGCCGAAGTTATCGCTTCTACCTTTGATGAACCGGCAGAGCGCCACGTGAAAATCGCAGGTATCGTATTGGAAAAAGCAAAAAGACTGGTAGAATGCGGCCACGACGTAGTTATATTCCTTGATTCTATTACTCGTCTGGCACGTGCATACAACACAGTATCTCCTGCATCGGGCAAAGTACTTTCCGGTGGTGTGGATGCAAACGCACTTCATAAGCCGAAACGTTTCTTTGGTGCAGCCCGTAACATCGAGAATGGTGGTTCACTGACAATCATCGCAACTGCATTGATTGATACCGGTTCTAAAATGGACGAAGTTATCTTCGAAGAATTCAAAGGTACAGGTAACATGGAGTTGCAACTCGACCGCAACCTGTCCAACAAACGTATCTTCCCGGCAGTCAACATTACCGCATCCAGTACTCGTCGTGACGATCTGTTACTTGATAAGACAACTCTCGACCGTATGTGGATTCTCCGTAAATATCTTGCCGACATGAATCCGATCGAAGCAATGGACTTCGTAAAAGACCGTCTGGAAAAAACCAGAGACAACGATGAATTCCTGATGAGCATGAACAGCTAATTAGCAGTAAACCATAAATAATGAACGGTGAACAGAATGCGTTATAATCGCAGTTTGTTCACCGTTTATAGTTTTATCACCCGTCATTTATTCCAATTTTGTACAAAAAACTTTCACTTGCGTCCAAAACAAGTATTCCCCCCTTTTTTGCTTTCCCTTTTTTCCTACTTTTGCTTCAAAATCAAGAATCACTTAATTCTAACCAAGAATGAAAACAATTAATCCTTTCATGGGATTGGCTCTTTGCGGCATAGCAGCCCAAGCACAAGAAAAGCCCAATTTTCTGATTATCCAATGCGACCATCTTACACAACGCGTCGTTGGCGCCTACGGTCATACACAAGGTTGCACCCTTCCTATCGACGAAGTAGCTTCAAGAGGAGTTATCTTTTCCAATGCTTATGTAGGCTGCCCCCTCAGCCAACCGTCACGCGCCGCTTTATGGAGTGGCATGATGCCTCATCAAACTAACGTGCGCTCCAACTCCAGCGAACCGATCAATACACCTATACCGGAAAACGTTCCGACATTAGGAAGCCTTTTTTCGGAAAACGGTTACGAAGCTGTACACTTCGGAAAAACGCACGATATGGGTTCATTAAGAGGATTCAAACATAAAGAACCGGTAGCAAAGCCATTTACCGACCCGGAATTTCCGGTCAATAATGATAGTTTTCTGGACGTAGGAACCTGCGAGGACGTTGTTTCCTATTTAAGCAATCCTTCGGAAAAACCTTTCATATGCATTGCCGATTTTCAGAATCCCCATAATATCTGCGGATTCGTAGGAGAAAATGAAGGAGTACATACTGACCGACCTGTCAGCGGCACACTTCCGGAACTGCCCGACAATTTCGATGTAGAAGACTGGAACAACATACCTACCCCGGTGCAATACATCTGTTGCAGCCACCGGCGTATGACGCAAGCCTCCCATTGGAGTGAGGAAAATTACCGCCATTACATCGCCGCTTTCCAGCACTATACAAAAATGGTATCCAAACAAGTAGAAAGTGTTTTGAAAGCATTATACTCCACCCCCGCAGGAAAGAACACAATCGTTGTTATCCTTGCCGACCATGGTGACGGAATGACTTCACACCGTATGGTGACCAAGCACATCAGTTTCTATGATGAAATGACAAACGTACCATTTATCTTTGCAGGTCCCGGTATCAAGCATCAGAAAAAACCGGTAGACCACTTGCTCACGCAGCCTACACTAGACTTATTGCCAACCCTCTGTGACCTAGCCGGCATTCCTGTTCCCGCAGAAAAGGCAGGAATCAGCCTCGCACCGACATTAAAAGGAGAAAAACAAAAGAAGACTCATCCATATGTTGTATCCGAATGGCATAGTGAATATGAATACACAGTTACTCCCGGACGTATGGTACGTGGCCCCAGATACAAGTACACCCATTATTTGGAAGGCAACGGAGAAGAACTCTATGACATGAAGAACGACCCGGGTGAACGTAAGAACCTCGCCAAGAATCCCAAATATGCCAAGGTTCTTGCAGAACACCGTGCCATGCTCGACGACTACATCACCCGGTCAAAAGATAATTACCGCAGTCTGAAAGTAGACGCCGACCCGAGATGCAGAAATCATACTCCCGGCTACCCCAACCACGAAGGCCCTAGCGCACGTGATATTATCAAAAGAAAATAAATTAGAAAAAAAGAGCGAAGATTCTTGTCAGTCTTCGCTCTTTTTGTTTCTTTTGCATAAAACCTTGCAAACAAACATCCGGTGAATAGAAACTTACACCACATAATTACTACAATTATAACGGTATTCATATCGGTAACATTGTACGCTGCACATACTAATGCAGAACGTCTGTCTTTATTACAGCCGCTCATTCAGTATGACCTTGCTTTTAACACCGGCGTCACCACAGACAGTATTATCTTATGGGAGAAGTTGTTAACACCTGAACTTGAAAAGCAGCAACGATACGACATCTTATTCCAGCTCAAAGCAATGGCGGTTCAGTCATCAATAACAGAAGGAAATATCAGCCTGGCTATTGACAACGCCAATTCAATGTATAAGAAAGCTAAAGAGATAGACTACCCGCTAGGAACAGCTCTTGCACTACGTGCAATCGGAAATACATATTTAAGCTCATCAACACCACAAGTTGCCATAGGTTCTTATGAAGAAGCAATAGAGATTATGCAACAGATACCCGAAGCCGACATCTATTTAAAAAACGCATTATCTCAAATGATACTTATTAAGCTCAATAACCGGCAAATGGCAGGAATTGAGAAAGATATCAACTACTTGGAAGCTCTTTGCGACAAAAGGCCCGATTCACCTTGCTATTTTTATCTTCCCTGTTGCCGTGCGTTTTATGAGATACAGTCAGACAAACTCCCTTCGGCATTGGAACATCTGCAAAAAATGGAGCGAATCTATGCCAAACATCCGTATCCATATTTTCTTCTGTTAATCAAATACTTATATGCTTCCTACCATATCGCCGCAAAAGAATATACCCAAGCATAGCAATCGTATGATGAATTACTGCCATACGTCAAAGAATCCGGTTCGTACAAAGACATACAGATATCACAAGAACGGGCAAAAGTTCTTTCATTAATGGGACGTATCGAAGAAGCATGTGAGGAATATGAAGTGATTAACGCACGCAAAGACTCACTTGACGCCAATAGCTATCTGCGCCAGATCAATGAATTGCATACTCTCTATCAGATTGACAAGAATGAATTAAACAACATAAACAGGCAAAAGAAAATCTTATACTGGAGCTGGTTTATTA
>ENA-UEPS01001786-UEPS01001786.1-human-gut-metagenome-genome-assembly--contig:-NODE-1786-length-10540-cov-4.007168_pt1 | contig 10540 bp, 6 predicted proteins | sample MGYA00242904_ERZ507924 | MGnify/ENA primary metagenome ERZ507924 (study PRJEB26167, sample SAMN06115422) | human gut metagenome | host: Homo sapiens | place: China:Sichuan | collected 2014-10-16...
ATTACCGTTGCATACAAATTATATACAATGGAAGATGGTGAAAAGGAATTGTTCGAAGAAGCAAAAGCAGAACATCCCTTTCAGTTCATTTCAGGATTAGGAACAACACTCGAGGACTTCGAGAACCAGATAACTTCTCTTTCTAAAGGTGACAAATTTGACTTCACCATTCCGGCAGACAAGGCATACGGTCAATATGACGAACAACACGTGATTGATCTCCCGAAAAATATCTTTGAGGTTGACGGCAAGTTCGACAGCGACCATATCAAAGAGGGTAATATCGTACCTTTGATGACCGGTGACGGTCAACGCGTAAATGCCAGCGTAGTAGAAATCAAACCGGATGTAGTAGTCGTTGACCTCAACCATCCGTTGGCAGGCGCCGATCTCATCTTTGAAGGCGAAGTGATTGAAAGCCGTCCTGCTACTAACGAAGAAATTCAGGAACTGGTGAAAATGATGAGTGGCGAAGGCTGCGGTTGCGGATGCGACAGTTGCGGTGATGGTGGCTGCAATGGTGGCTGCGATGACCACGAATGCGGTGGCGGCTGTTGCCACTAAATTAATGAAGAGTTAAAAATGAGGAATGAAGAATTGCTATCAACCATTGCGCAGCTAATTCTTCATTCCTCATTTTTCATTTTCTAACTCCTCATTTTCTAGCATCCTTTGTGCGTCATGATATCGAGTACCATTTTATCCGTTTCGTTCATAGCTTGTGAGCCGATTCTTGTCAGATTACGGATACTTTGATCTACATCTTCATCAATAATACCTTCCACAGAAGTTACACAACGGTCTTCCATTGCCATCATAGCAGACAGTACAGCTGTTGAGACTCCGGTAGTCACTTTTAGGGCACAACTCGGTTTTGCACCGTCACAAATCATGCCCGTCAGGTTGGCAATCATGTTTTGAACGGCAAAGGCAACCTGGTCATAGTTTCCTCCCATCAGCCAAGTGATTCCGCAACTAGAACCTGTGGCAGCTACCACACAACCGCAGAGGGCGGAAAGACGTCCCAAACTTTGTTTGATATAAATAACCGTAAGATGACTCAACATCAAGGCACGGATCAGTTCTTCTTCATTCTTATTATTCTCTTCGGCAAAGACCACCACAGGAAGCGTGGCCGATATTCCTTGATTACCACTGCCGGAATTACTCATGACCGGAATCATAGCTCCTGCCATTCGAGCGTCACAAGCGGCAGAAGTATAAGAGAGGATGTGAGAGAATACGCTGTCACCCATCACTTTGTGTTCATAACTTCCCCGAAGCATTCTTCCCAAAGAGTGTCCGTAACTGCCTTTAAAGGCTTGTTCGGCAGCTGCCTTGTTCAAACGTGCCGTATCAAGAATAAAACGAATTTCATCCAAAGGAGCTGTCAAGGCAAAATCATAAACCTTACGCAGGTTCAGTTCGGGAGCGGTCGCTTCCTCTTCTTCATCGGTTGTATGCTGCCTGTCTAGTAATACGTTGCCTCCATCGGCTATATATATAAAGGTGGTATGACCACCGGCAATTACAGCTTTCGCCGTTCTATCTCCGGACCTGCAAATCACTTCGATATAGAGCTTTTCCGTGATATTATCTTTCAAGGAAATACAAATCCGTCTTTCCGCAATAAACTGCTTTCCGCACTCTACAGCTTCCGGTGTACAGTCTTTCAATACTTCCAGCTGGTACTCTGATTTGCCTATCAATGCTCCTAAAGCAACGGCAATGGGAAGTCCTACCATTCCTGTGCCCGGTATTCCTACCCCCATCGCATTTTTTAAAATATTGGCACTGAGCAGTACTTCTATCTTCTCCGGACGCATCCCCAATGTTTCGGCAGCTTTCGCTACACAAAGCGCCACAGCAATAGGTTCTGTACATCCGATAGCCGGAATTACCTCTCTCTTAATCAGTTCTATAATTTGCCTTCTTTCTGACTCAGTCATAAACTCATAAGTTTTAAGTACACACAAAAATAAGAAAATCTTTTTTATCATACATCTCTTACTGAACAAATAAAATTTCATTTTGTTATAAACGCTTCTGAGAACTAAACTTTAACAGTAAGAAAAAAGAGAAAAATGAAAGCAAAACACGTGATTTTATATTTCCTGGTAAGTATTATCATCTCTTCTTGCATCCGTGACGAAGCTCTTAACGCAGAAGCAGATATACTTAGCTGCACACTGCCGAAAGCAGTAATGACTACAAGTCCTATCATTAATAATAATTCGGTAACTCTTTTTGTGGGACCGGAAACAGACGTTTCGGCCCTTGCACCGGAATTCACCCTGACTCCGGGAGCTACCATCAGCCCTTTGAGCGGAACGGTACACGATTTTAATCTACCGCAAAAATACACTGTCACAGCAGCCGACGGAGTATGGAAAAAAACATATACAGTTTCGGTTATTGATACGGAACTTGCAACTAACTACAACTTCGAGGACACTCTCGGTGGGAAAAAATACTATATATTCGTAGAACGGCAAGAAGACAAAGTGATTATGGAATGGGCCAGCGGAAATGCAGGTTATGCCATGACCGGCGTTCCTAAAACAGCCGACGACTACCCCACTTTCCAAATAGCGGATGGTAAAGAAGGAAAATGTCTTTCATTAGTAACGCGAAGTACCGGTTTCTTCGGGCAGTTAATGGGTATGCCCATTGCCGCAGGAAACTTATTTATCGGCTCTTTTGATGTGAACAATGCCATGAGCTATCCGCTGCAAGCTACCAAATTCGGTCTGCCTTTCCGTTATGTGCCGACCTATCTGGCCGGTTATTATAAATACAAGGCGGGAGACAAGTTCACCGAAGAAGGAAAACCCGTTGACGGAAAACGTGACATCTGCGATATATACGCCATCATGTACGAAACAAGCGAGTCTGTTCCTACTCTTGACGGAAGTAATGCGTTCACCAGTCCGAATCTGGTTTCAATAGCACGCATCGACAATGCCAAAGAAACAGATGAATGGACTTACTTCAAACTTCCGTTTATTACCCGCCCCGGCAAGTTCATCGACAAAGAAAAGCTAAGGGATGGAAAATACAACGTAGCAATCGTCTTTACCTACAGTCTGGAAGGCGCTTATTTCAATGGAGCCATCGGAAGTACCTTGCTGATTGATGAAGTCGAACTGGTCTATCATACAGAAAACTAAAACCTAAATGATTTTATAATAATTACAGCGATGAAAAAATACCTTTATACATTCGGTCTGCTTATTTGTTTAAGTGTTGCCCTGCCCGGTTATGCACAAGTGGATAGAAATGAAACGCTTATCCGTTCCGCCCTTCGCGGATTGGAATACGAAGTGAAAGCAGGAATCAGTATCGGCGGCACAGCTCCGCTTCCCTTACCGGTGGAAATCCGGTCTATTGACGGTTACAATCCGACTCTCGCCATTACAATCGGGGGTGAAGTGACCAAATGGGTAGCGGTTCAGAACAAACTGGGTGTCATCGTAGGGCTACGGCTTGAAAACAAGGCTATGACCACCGAAGCTACCGTAAAGAATTACAGTATGGAAATTCTGGGACAAGGAGGTGAAAGGATCAGCGGAGTATGGACAGGAGGGGTAAAGACCAAAGTGCATACCGCCGGATTAACCATCCCATTGATGGCTACTTATAAGTTGAGTAGCCGTTGGAATGTGAAAGCAGGCCCTTATTTTTCCTATATACTTTCAAGGGAATTTTCAGGACACGTATACGAAGGATATCTGCGTGAGGACGATCCAACAGGACCTAAAGTAGAATTTACCGATGATAAAATTGCAACTTATGACTTCTCCGACGATCTGAGACGTTTTCAGTGGGGACTTCAGGCAGGAGCCGGATGGAGAGCGTTCAAACATCTCAACATATACGCCGACCTTACCTGGGGGCTCAACAATATCTTCAAGAATGACTTCCATACGATCACTTTCTCGATGTACCCCATATATCTGAATATCGGCTTCGGGTATGCATTCTAAAATATAACTCACCACAGTTACATCGCAAGCTCCCAAGGCAGCTGCCTCTCCAGCAAATGTAAGTTGCTGTTGTCCTGTAAAGGTCGAAATCCCCTCTCCCTTCTTTACGGCGCACTTGTCTATTACAATACCCCCGAACGTCATTATCTTCCCGTTCATGGATTCTTTTTCATACAGTCATTGGTTTAGTTATTATTAATCATCATTTATCAACTGAAAAGAAGAAAAAAGGTTCAATATGCCACCTTTTTTGAAGATATTTTGAGTTCACAACAATCTTATCGAAAACTTTGTTATATTTGCATACAGTAATTTTAAAAAGCCACGACTATGTTTAATTCATTTGGCAACATCTTTCGGCTCACAAGTTTTGGTGAGTCTCATGGAAAAGGAATTGGAGGAGTAATTGACGGATTTCCCGCCGGAATCACTATCGACGAAGAATTCGTACAACAGGAACTGAACCGGCGCCGTCCGGGACAATCCATCCTTACCACCGCACGCAAAGAAGCTGATAAAGTAGAGTTTCTTTCCGGTATTTTTGAAGGTAAGTCAACCGGTTGCCCCATCGGTTTTATCGTTTGGAACGAAAACCAACATTCTAATGACTACAACAATCTGAAAAATGTATATCGCCCTTCACACGCCGACTATACTTACACAGTGAAGTATGGTATCCGCGATCATCGTGGCGGCGGACGTTCGTCTGCACGCGAAACGGTATCACGCGTCGTAGCCGGTGCTTTGGCCAAGCTGGCACTCCGCCAGTTAGGTATCAGTATCACTGCTTACACCTCACAGGTAGGAGCTATCAAACTGGAAGGCACTTACTCGGACTATGATCTCGACTTGATCGAGACAAATGATGTACGCTGCCCGGACCCGGAAAAGGCAAAAGAAATGGCAGACCTTATATATAAGGTAAAAGGAGAAGGCGATACTATCGGCGGTACGCTGACTTGTGTCATCAAAGGCTGCCCCATCGGTTTGGGACAACCCGTTTTCGGTAAGCTCCATGCGGCTTTGGGAAATGCGATGTTAAGTATCAACGCCGCCAAAGCATTTGAGTACGGTGAAGGATTCAAGGGACTGAAGATGAAGGGGTCGGAACAGAACGACGTTTTCTATAACAACAACGGACGGATTGAAACGCATACCAACCATTCAGGAGGTATTCAGGGAGGATTGAGTAACGGACAGGACATTTATTTCCGTGTGGTATTCAAACCGATCGCTACGCTGTTGATGGAGCAGGAGACTGTTAATATCGACGGAGTGGACACCACGCTGAAAGCTCGCGGCCGTCATGACGCCTGTGTACTGCCACGCGCCGTTCCCATTGTAGAGGCAATGGCTGCGATGACTATACTTGACTATTACCTGCTGGATAAAACCACGCAGCTTTAATGTTTAATTCAATTTATGAACGAAATTCAGAAATATATAGCAGAGAACGAGTCCCGAATGATGGAGGATTTGTTCAGTCTCATCCGCATTCCAAGTATCAGTGCACTGCCCGAACACCATGATGATATGCTGGCGTGCGCCGAACGCTGGGCACAGCTATTATTGGAAGCCGGAGCGGACGAAGCATTGGTAATGCCCTCCCAAGGCAATCCGATTGTCTTTGCCCAAAAGATAGTAGACCCGAGCGCAAAAACTATTTTAGTCTACGCCCATTATGACGTGATGCCTGCCGAGCCGTTGGAGCTTTGGAAAAGCCAACCGTTCGAGCCGGAAATACGTGACGGTCACATTTGGGCACGTGGTGCGGATGATGACAAAGGACAATCATTTATTCAGGTGAAAGCCCTCCAATATCTCCTCAAGAACGGACTGCTGAAAAATAACGTGAAGTTTATCTTTGAAGGAGAAGAGGAAATCGGTTCTCCCAGTTTGGAGGCTTTTTGCGAAGAGCACAAAGAGTTGTTGAAATCCGATGTGATTCTTGTTTCGGACACCAGCATGCTAGGAGCGGAACTCCCTTCGTTAACCACAGGTCTGCGTGGCCTGGCTTATTGGGAAATAGAAGTTACGGGACCAAACCGTGATTTACATTCCGGACATTTCGGAGGTGCGGTAGCCAATCCGATTAATGTGTTATGCAAGATTATCAGTAAAATAACCGATGCGGATGGAAGAATCACCATTCCCGGATTCTATGACGATGTAGAAGAAGTTCCACAAGCCGAACGGGAGATGATTGCCCGTATTCCTTTTGATGAAAAGAAATACAAAGAAGCGATCGGTGTGAAGGAAGTATTCGGAGAAAAAGGATACAGTACATTGGAACGTAACAGTTGCCGGCCGTCTTTTGACGTATGCGGTATATGGGGCGGGTATACAGGAGAAGGTTCCAAAACCGTGCTTCCCTCAAAAGCTTACGCCAAAGTCTCCTGCCGGTTGGTTCCACATCAGGACCACCATAAGATTTCTCAAATGTTTGCGGATTATATTCTTAGTATTGCTCCTGACACGGTACAGGTGAAAGTCACTCCGATGCATGGAGGACAGGGTTATGTCTGCCCCATCTCCCTTCCCGCCTATCAAGCGGCGGAGAAAGGTTTTGAGATTGCTTTCGGGAAAAAGCCGTTGGCTGTACGCCGCGGCGGCAGTATTCCTATCATATCCACTTTCGAACAAGTATTAGGAGTCAAGACCGTATTAATGGGATTCGGACTCGAATCGGACGCCATCCATTCGCCGAATGAAAATTTCTCACTGGATATTTTCCGTAAGGGAATAGAAGCGGTGATTGAGTTTCATAATGCCTTCCGGTAAGTACATCCGTTTTTCCACTCCGAACATCCGTAAGCAGTCTTGCCTTTTATGATTGTTCCTTTGCCGCAAAGCGGACAAGGTTGTCCGACAAGAGAATCAGCATTAACAGTAGCCGCAGGCGTAGCCTTCGGCTTCTTTTCTTTCGGAGCACCCGGTTTCCGTTCACGCTTCTTCGGTTCTTTCTTCACTTTTTCTCCGGCTTGGGCGGCTGCCGCATCCTGAATGGTAATACGGCGGTTAGTATTATCCGACAACACACTCATTACGATTTCCGAAACCATCTGCTTCAGTTCTTCAAGAAACTGGCGTGCATCATACGTTTTCTTCTCTATTTCGCGGAGTTTCTTTTCCCAGATACCCGTCAGTTCGGCAGATTTTAAAAGCTCTTCATGAATAAGCTGCACCAGTTCCACTCCTGTCGGGGTAGCAATCAGGTTCTTCCTTTCCTTACGGATATAATTCCGTTTGAACAACGTTTCGATGATAGCGGCACGGGTAGACGGACGGCCGATACCGTTTTCTTTTAATGCGTCACGGAGTTCGTCGTTATCAACCAACTTTCCGGCAGTTTCCATTGCACGAAGCAGAGTTGCCTCCGTGTAAGGTCTGGGCGGCTGTGTCCACTTCTCATTCAAATCGGGAACATGAGGACCGCTTTCCCCTTTCACAAAAGCAGGAAGTACATTTTCGTCTTCTTCCTCTTTTTCTTCGGCCGTATCTTTTACATCTTTTGCAAAGACAACACGCCATCCGGGTTCGAGAATCTGTTTTCCACTTACTTTGAATTCTATTTTATCCACCTCTCCCATCACAGTAGTAGTAGAAATCTTACAATCCGGATAGAACACGGCAATAAAACGACGGGCAATCAGATCGTAGACACGACGCTCCATATCCGTCAGGTTTTGAGCGTACACTCCGGTAGGGATAATGGCATGGTGATCTTTTACCTTTGAATTATCAAATACTTTCTTCGATTTCGGCAATGTGGAACCGTTCAACGGAGCTGTCAGTACTTCATAATCACGGAGTCCTTTCAGAATACCAGGGCACTTCGGATAAATATCGTCACTCAGGAAAGTTGTATCGACACGCGGATAGGTGGCTACTTTCTTTTCGTAAAGGGACTGGATAAGTTTTAATGTCTCATCAGCAGAATAAGCGAATTTCTTGTTACATTCCACCTGAAGCGAAGTCAGGTCGAACAGACGCGGAGCAAACTCCCGTCCGTCTTTCTTACTAACACTGGTGACTACGAACGGAAGGTCTTTGATACGTTCTACCAACGCCTCGCCCTCTTCCCTGTTAGCGATAGGGTCAATACCGGGATTCTCTATTATTTTCTTTTTCCCACCGTTTTTCTCTTCTTCCGCAGCGATTTCTTCATCACTTTTGCGGATTAAAGCCGAAAAGGTTGTATCCCGGTAGTTCGTTTTCAATTCCCAATATTGCTTAGGCTGGAAGTTGGCTATCTCCAACTGTCGGTTAACAATCAACGCTAAGGTAGGTGTTTGCACCCGACCGATAGAAAGTACCTGTTTATTCTGACCGTATTTTATTGTATAAAGACGAGTGGCATTCATACCAAGCAACCAGTCTCCGATAGCCCGCGAAAGTCCCGCTTCATACAGTGACTGAAAATCTGCCTGATCCTTTAGCTTTGCAAATCCGTCACGAATAGCCTCTTCCGTCAAAGACGAAATCCACAAACGCTTCACCGGACAACGGGCGCCTGCTTTCTGCATCACCCAACGCTGAATCAATTCTCCTTCCTGTCCGGCATCACCGCAGTTGATAATCTCATCTGCATTTTGCATCAATTGCTCTATGATATGAAATTGTTTCTCAATGCCCGGATCATGCCCAATCAGTTTGATACCGAAACGCGGAGGGATCATCGGTAAGCTACCTAAGCTCCACGACTTCCAATTAGGAGTATATTCATGCGGCTCCTTCAGGGTGCAAAGATGTCCGAACGTCCAGGTCACCTGGTATCCGTTTCCTTCTATATATCCTTCTTTTCTGGTATGAGCGCCGAGTACTTCGGCTATATCACGTGCAACAGACGGCTTTTCAGCTATGCAAACTATCATTCTTTTCCTTCTTGTTTTTATACTATCAGCCTACAAAGTTACACGAATATTTCTCACAGACGGCATGAAGCCGGGAAAAAGTGATTATACCTCCCAACACTTCCACCCTTTGTTGGCACAGATATACACAATGTACGAACGAACATGGTAATTGGGGAATTTCCTTTTTGTATCTGCGGCATAACCTTTCACTTGCTCTACGTGTTCTGCCAGCGGTTCGGTGAGCGCAAGCATGCGGTCGGCATCTTTGGAACGATAGTATTTGAATTCCACCACGCGGTCGTCCGTGTAATAATCCGTGCCGGGGATGCCGGTCATTTCAAAATCCGAACGACCGACGGAGTTATTCTGTTCGATGGCAAAAGTGTAACAATGGCTCAAATAGCGGGAGACAAGCTCGTAGAAAGAACAACGGATAAAGTTCTCGTTGATCTTATCGAAAACCTGTGCGGGGAATTGTCCCAGATATTGCTCGAAATAGTTCTGCACAAGGGGTTCAAAACTACGGTTGGAATCATAAAGTTCATAAACCGGGACGTAGCGACTGGCGTTACCTTCGATCTTGTTCAGTTGGTTGTAATAATCCATGTAGATGCTGCGCATGGTCATGTTGGGGAGCACCATGCGGTATGCACTCTTCAGGGTAGTCATACCTAAGTAGAACAGGCTGACGGGATAGAATTCTTTCTCGAAGAACTTCTTCTTGTTGAACTTACTGGATAAATCGCTGACGTTGTAGGACAGTTCGTCGTCTATCACCAGGGCATCGAGCATCTCTTTGGCATTAGTAAGCGAAAGAGTTAAGCGGCGAATCCAGTTGATGTCCGTACGCAGGTTCTCATCGATCAGTTCGGGCGGAATGCTTCCGGCATTAGCGGCAAATTTCTTAAGGAAATAAGTTAGGATAGTGGAGTTAAAAAGACGTTCGCCGACGGGGCTGAAACGATAACCGTCATAGTTGCTCACAATCAGCTGCCAGATTTCCTCGAAACGTTCTTCGCTTGCACCGGGAGTATATTTATCAAGTACATAACGCAGGTATGTCTTCGTTTCTTCATAGGTGAAACCGAGCATATTGAGGAAAGACGGTTCCAAGGTAAGAATTTCCGCAATGTTATAACCGCTAGTCAAATCGTCCATGGTGACAGGCAATACACCTGTGCAGAAACAGGTACGGATAGTACCTTCGCCTATGCCTTTTTTAATCACTTTAAAAAAGGTACGAAGGAAACTGTCGCTGGTGGTTACCTTTTCATAAAGCGGATCGTTATAGGAAGTAAGCAGTTGATTGGTGAAGTTATCGTATTCGTCAATCAATATATAAACTTTAGGAAAGCCATGGGAACGGGCATAATTGAGCACCTCTTCCAGCATTTTGGAAGCATCTCCACGAGTGGTAAACTGAAAATCACCGAATAAATCTCTGTTATGTTCGACCATAAGATCTACCGGACCGCAGTTTAAATCATTGAAGTTCTGCGCCAATCCCTCTATACTATTCGCCATCACCATTTTTGAAAAATCATAGCGAATAATCATATATTGATTATGTTCTTTCGTTGGATGACTACCAATCCAAGTACCTCCAAACAGTTCTTCAAACCGATGTGCTTTGGTACGATCATAATAGCAAGCTAAAGTAGAAACCAACAAGCTCTTGCCAAAACGGCGGGGACGAAG
>ENA-UEPS01001788-UEPS01001788.1-human-gut-metagenome-genome-assembly--contig:-NODE-1788-length-10525-cov-3.294793_pt1 | contig 10525 bp, 5 predicted proteins | sample MGYA00242904_ERZ507924 | MGnify/ENA primary metagenome ERZ507924 (study PRJEB26167, sample SAMN06115422) | human gut metagenome | host: Homo sapiens | place: China:Sichuan | collected 2014-10-16...
AGCCTATCCATTCTTGCGACCATAACGGATTGGCTTCTATGGGATAAATTAGATGCGCGGCATACTGAATAGCACACACCGCTTTTCCTGGCGTATCCAGCGCCCACCAGCGCGACCAGAGAGAACGAATTAACGGCGCGGCCCCACCCAGAGTATTGAACACCGCCAGCCAGCAAAGAACGTTATTGAAACCACGCTCGTTATCCATACGCTGCAACGCGGTGTCCAGTAAAAATTGCCGTACCTGCTGGCGTTGGGAAGCATTCATCATCTCCTGCCAGAGATAGGGCCGACACAATGCCTTCATTAAGGATTCTTCGAAGTGATCACCATAACCGCCAGCTAAAACGGTTTCATGCCATTGCGCCAGGCAGAGCGGAAACAGATAGCGAAACAACTCTATTTGCATCGGTTCGTTATAAACGAGATTGAGTACATAGTAAGCACTCAAATCCCATTCGCTGATCTGCTGCCACTCTTTAGCCGCCAGCGCCTTGAGTTCGGCATCTGCGTAATCAAATTCCGTTTCCCATACACAGAGCACTGGCGGCTCATCACCAAAAATATGGCGACAGTGTTCACGTAGCGTTTCCGGTTCCTTCCGACGCTTTTTCATTTTTAACCGGCAAAAATCGGCAACATTAAATACAGCTTAATCACCAGCGCATTGACGATATCGATAAAGAACGCACCGACCATCGGCACCACCAAAAACGCCATGTGCGACGGGCCAAAGCGTTCAGTGATCGCCTGCATGTTGGCGATTGCCGTTGGCGTTGCACCGAGGCCAAAACCACAGTGACCCGCAGCCAGCACTGCCGCATCGTAGTTTTTGCCCATCATGCGCCAGGTAACGAAGATGGCATACAACGCCATGAAGATGGTCTGTACCACCAGAATCGCCAGCATCGGCAGCGCCAGCGAAGCCAGCTCCCACAGTTTCAGCCCCATCAGCGCCATCGCCAGGAACAACGACAGGCTTACGTTACCCAGCACGGATACCGCACGCTCAAAGACGCGGTAAAAGCCCATCATTGACAGACCGTTGCTCAGAATCACGCCAACAAACAGTACACAGACGAAGGTCGGCAGTTCAAAAGCAGTGCCAGCCAAAAGTTGCGCAACAATTTTCCCCACCGTCAGGCAGATAGCAATCAGCGCGATAGTTTCAATCAGCACCAGCGAGGTGATCATGCGGCCCACATCCGGCTTTTCAAACGCCGTCGGGACTTCCTGGTCATCCGGAATACCGTTCGGCGTGGTGGAGTGTTTCACCAGATAGCGCGCCACCGGACCGCCAATCAAGCCGCCCAGCACCAGACCGAACGTTGCACAGGCCATCGCCACTTCCGTCGCATTGGTGAAGCCATAACGTTCAATGAACAATTTACTCCACGCAGCGCCCGTACCGTGACCGCCGGAAAGCGTAATAGAACCGGCCAACAGCCCCATCAGCGGATCAAGCCCTAACAGGCTAGCCATACCAATGCCAATGGCATTTTGCATCACCAACAGACCAACAACCACAATCAAGAAGATGCCAACCACACGCCCACCGGCACGCAAACTGGCAATGTTGGCGTTCAGGCCAATGGTGGCGAAGAAAGCCAGCATTAACGGATCGCGCAGGGACATATCAAAGTTGACTTCCCAGCCCATGCTTTTTTTCAGTACTAGTAGCGCCAGCGCCACCAACAAACCACCCGCAACAGGTTCCGGTATGGTGTATTTCTTCAAAAAGGAGACGGAATGGACCAACTTACGCCCGAGCAGCAACGTCAGCGTTGCGGCAACAAGCGTTGCTAAAGTATCGAGATGAAACATAGTTACTCCTTTGTATCCGCATCACTCTTTCATACTCGTCATACTTCATCGCGCAGTGGCAACTTATGAACTATGACGGGTATCGAGTTATGCTTTCCTGGGTCAAATTCTCAGCTGTTAATGAACAAATGGCATGGATTTTAAGCAGAAAAATACCAAAAGTTATATAAAAAAGTGCATTTATCTCATTTAAATATTTAGATGAGGATGTGGCAAACGTTTGCTTTTCTCTTTCGGTCAGCTAAAATGCCCGCTTTGCTACCACGGGATTGTTTTCGATGTCTGTTTCCACCCTCGAGTCAGAAAATGCGCAACCGGTTGCGCAGACTCAAAACAGCGAACTGATTTACCGTCTTGAAGATCGTCCGCCGCTTCCTCAAACCCTGTTTGCCGCCTGTCAGCATCTGCTGGCGATGTTCGTTGCGGTGATCACGCCAGCGCTATTAATCTGCCAGGCGCTGGGTTTACCGGCACAAGACACGCAACACATTATTAGTATGTCGCTGTTTGCCTCCGGTGTGGCATCGATTATTCAAATTAAGGCCTGGGGTCCGGTTGGCTCCGGGCTGTTGTCTATTCAGGGCACCAGCTTCAACTTTGTTGCCCCGCTGATTATGGGCGGTACCGCGCTGAAAACCGGTGGTGCTGATGTTCCTACCATGATGGCGGCTTTGTTCGGCACGTTGATGCTGGCAAGTTGCACCGAGATGGTGATCTCCCGCGTTCTGCATCTGGCGCGCCGCATTATTACGCCGCTGGTTTCTGGCGTTGTGGTGATGATTATCGGCCTGTCGCTAATTCAGGTGGGGCTGACCTCCATTGGCGGCGGTTACGCAGCCATGAGCGATAACACCTTCGGCGCACCGAAAAATCTGCTGCTGGCAGGCGTGGTTTTAGCCTTAATTATCCTGCTTAACCGTCAACGTAACCCTTACTTACGCGTGGCCTCACTGGTGATTGCGATGGCGGCCGGATATGCGCTGGCGTGGTTTATGGGCATGTTGCCAGAAAGCAACGAACCGATGACGCAAGAACTGATTATGGTGCCAACGCCGCTCTATTACGGTCTTGGCATTGAATGGAGTCTGCTGCTGCCGCTGATGCTGGTCTTTATGATCACTTCGCTGGAAACCATTGGCGATATCACGGCGACCTCTGACGTTTCCGAACAGCCAGTGTCCGGTCCGCTGTACATGAAACGCCTGAAAGGCGGCGTGCTGGCAAACGGCCTGAACTCGTTTGTTTCGGCGGTGTTTAACACCTTCCCGAACTCCTGCTTCGGGCAAAACAACGGAGTGATCCAGTTGACTGGTGTTGCCAGCCGCTATGTCGGTTTTGTCGTCGCGCTGATGTTGATCGTGCTGGGTCTGTTCCCGGCAGTGAGCGGTTTTGTACAACACATTCCAGAACCGGTTCTGGGCGGCGCAACGCTTGTAATGTTTGGCACCATCGCCGCCTCCGGTGTGCGTATCGTTTCTCGTGAGCCGCTGAACCGTCGGGCGATTCTGATTATCGCGCTGTCGCTGGCGGTTGGTCTGGGCGTGTCTCAGCAGCCGCTGATTTTGCAGTTTGCCCCTGAATGGCTGAAAAACCTGCTCTCCTCCGGGATCGCCGCGGGCGGTATTACTGCCATCGTGCTGAATCTGATTTTCCCACCAGAAAAACAGTAATTCACTGGCGGCGGTAAGATAATTACCGCCGCAGTCTCACCTCTTTCACCATTCCCGCCTTGAGGATTGCGCGTAAATCGTGCATAACTCCCTTATGTGCATTTCACGGGATGGAAGACCATGAAATTTATTGGGAAGCTGCTTCTCTACATTCTCATCGCTCTGTTAGTGGTGATCGCTGGCCTCTATTTTCTTCTGCAAACCCGCTGGGGAGCAGAACATATCAGCGCATGGGTTTCCGAGAATAGCGACTATCATCTGGCCTTCGGGGCGATGGATCACCGTTTTTCCGCGCCATCTCATATCGTGCTGGAGAACGTCACGTTTGGTCGTGATGGCCAGCCCGCGACCCTGGTGGCCAAAAGTGTCGACATTGCGCTAAGCAGTCGGCAACTGACCGAACCACGCCATGTCGATACCATCCTGCTGGAAAACGGGACGCTGAATCTCACCGACCAGACCGCGCCGCTACCGTTCAAAGCCGATCGTCTGCAACTGCGTGATATGGCGTTTAATAGCCCGAATAGCGAATGGAAACTGAGCGCGCAGCGGGTAAATGGCGGCGTAGTTCCGTGGTCACCAAAAGCCGGTAAAGTGCTGGGTACGAAGGCGCAGATTCAGTTTAGTGCCGGATCGCTTTCGCTCAATGATGTTCCTGCCACCAATGTACTGATTGAAGGCAGTATTGATAACGATCGCGTTACGCTGACTAACCTGGGTGCCGACATCGCGCGCGGGACATTAACCGGAAACGCGCAGCGTAACGCCGACGGCAGCTGGCAAGTGGAAAACCTGCGCATGGCGGATATCCGTCTACAAAGCGAAAAATCGCTAACCGACTTCTTTGCGCCATTACGCTCTGTCCCGTCGTTGCAGATTGGTCGCCTGGAAGTGATCGATGCTCGTTTGCAAGGTCCGGACTGGGCGGTGACCGACCTCGATCTCAGCTTGCGCAACATGACCTTCAGTAAAGATGACTGGCAGACACAAGAAGGCAAACTGTCGATGAACGCTAGCGAGTTCATTTATGGTTCGCTGCATTTATTTGACCCGATTATAAACGCGGAATTTTCCCCGCAGGGCGTAGCGCTGCGCCAGTTCACCAGCCGCTGGGAAGGGGGTATGGTCAGAACGTCAGGGAACTGGCTGCGTGACGGGAAAACGTTGATCCTTGATGATGCGGCAATTGCCGGGCTGGAATATACCTTGCCGAAAAACTGGCAACAGTTGTGGATGGAAACGACACCCGGTTGGTTAAACAGCCTGCAACTGAAGAGATTTAGCGCCAGCCGCAATCTGATCATTGATATCGACCCTGACTTCCCGTGGCAGCTCACCACGCTCGATGGTTACGGTGCCAACCTGACGCTGGTTACCGATCATAAATGGGGCGTCTGGAGTGGCTCGGCGAATCTGAATGCCGCCGCCGCGACATTCAATCGTGTTGATGTTCGTCGCCCGTCGCTGGCGCTGACCGCCAACAGCAGCACGGTGAATATCAGCGAACTGAGTGCATTTACTGAAAAAGGCATTCTGGAAGCCACTGCCAGTGTTTCACAAACGCCACAACGTCAGACCCATATCAGCCTGAATGGACGCGGTGTGCCGGTGAATATTTTGCAACAATGGGGATGGCCTGAATTACCGTTGACTGGCGACGGCAATATTCAGCTTACCGCCAGTGGCGATATTCAGGCCAATGTCCCGTTGAAACCTACGGTTAGCGGGCAATTGCATGCCGTGAACGCCGCAAAGCAGCAAGTGACTCAAACCATGAATGCTGGCATCGTTTCCAGCGGTGAAGTTACATCGACGGAGCCGGTGCGGTAAACATCAATCTCGCCGGGTACGACTCAGACGTACCCGGCATTCCATCAATAGATTACAACGTAATTGTCAGCGCATTCCCTTGAGGCTTCACCACCAGCCCCTGCTCACTTTCAGCCTGCGAACCGTCTTGCAGACCATTTACTTTCACAACATTGCGCAGGCACAGTGTCCAGTTCTTCGCCTCGCCCGCACCAGTCACAGTAATCGTGTTGCCAGTACGTGCTGCTTTTAAAGTAAAGATCACCGATCCGTCAGCAGCGGGCACTTCACAGACGGCTTCATGCCCGTCTTGCAGATTAAAGAGGTGGAATGCCGTGCCTTCGTGCCACACGTAATCGGGACGTTGATCGTTGTTGCCCAGCGCCAGTAGAGTGTTATCACGCACATAAACGGGCAGACTCAGGAAGCCGTGCTGCTGTTTATGCCAGCGACTACCGTCGAGTTCATCGTTGTGCCACAGGTGTGTCCAGCGACCTTCCGGCAGGTAGAACTGCACATCGCCCGCTTCAGTGAACACCGGCGCAACCATCACGTTGTCGCCTAACATGTATTGACGGTCAAGGTAATCACAAGCCGGATCGTCCGGGAACTCCATCATCATGGCCCGCATCATCGGCGTACCCCGCGCGTTCGCACGCGCAGCTTCACGATACAGATACGGCATCATGCGGCATTTCAGTTGCGTGAAGAAGCGCACCACATCACAGGACTCATCATCGTAGGCCCACGGCACACGATAAGATTTGCTACCGTGTAAACGGCTATGGCTGGAGAGCAAACCAAACGCGCACCAGCGTTTGTAAACGTGCGCCGGAGCGGTATTTTCAAAGCCGCCGATATCGTGGCTCCAGAAGCCAAAACCTGAAAGGCCAATAGACAAACCACCGCGCAGGCTTTCCGCCATTGATTCGTAGTTAGCGTAACAATCGCCACCCCAGTGTACCGGGAATTTCTGCGCACCGACGGAGGCCGAGCGGGCAAACAAGACAGCTTCTTCCTCACCAACGGTGTCCTTGAGCACGTTCCACACCAGTTCGTTGTAGATGTACGCATAATGGTTATGCATTTTCTGCGGATCGGAACCGTCAAACCACTGAACATCAGTTGGGATACGTTCGCCAAAGTCGGTCTTAAAGCAATCAACGCCCATCGCGACCAGACCTTTCAGTTTGTCGGCGTACCATTTGCAGGCATCCGGATTGGTAAAGTCATAAATCGCCAGACCTGGCTGCCATTTATCCCACTGCCATAGCGAACCGTCCGGGCGTTTGAGTAAATAGCCTTTCTCTTGTAACTCTTTAAAGACGGGGGATTTTTGACCGATATAGGGGTTAATCCAGACGCAGATTTTCAGCCCTTTCGCTTTCAGGCGGCGGATCATCCCTTCCGGGTCAGGGAAAGTCAGCGGGTCCCACTCAAAATCGCACCACTGGAAGGCTTTCATCCAGAAACAGTCAAAGTGGAAAACATGCAGCGGCAGATTGCGTTCCGCCATACCATCGATAAAGCTGTTTACCGTCGCTTCGTCGTAGTTGGTGGTAAATGAAGTGGTTAGCCACAGGCCGAAGGACCACGCGGGCGGCAGCGCCGGACGACCAGTAAAGCGGGTATAACGATCAAGTACCGCTTTCGGCGTCGGGCCGTCGATAACAAAGTATTCGAGATATTCACTCTCAACGCTGAACTGCACTTTGGAGACTTTCTCCGATCCCACTTCAAAAGAGACACACTGGGGATGATTGACCAGTACCCCATAACCACGGTTAGTCATGTAGAACGGGATATTTTTATACGCCTGTTCAGTACTTGTGCCGCCGTCCCGGTTCCAGGTCTCTACCGTCTGGCCATTGCGCACCAGGGCAGTAAAGCGCTCTCCCAGACCGTAAACTGTTTCGCCAACGCCAAGATCAAGCCGCTCAAACATATAATTGCGTTGATTATTCGTGTCCTGCACGTAGCCATTATTTTTCACCTGACTACCGGTAATACGTTCGCCGTTGCGCAGAAAATCCAGTGACCAGAACTCACCTTTGCTGACACGCGCGCTTAAGTTGCCACTTTTAAACTCAGCATAACGTTCTGTGTTTTCGATTGTGACCTTCACGTCCTGCAAAATATTGAGCGGATAATGAGGACCGTTATTCAGCGCCCCCTGAAAATGCTCAATCCGCACACCGACAATACCTTCCTGTGGGGAGAAAAAGCGCAGCGTAAATAAAGGCGTGTCAAGCTGCCAGGTACGTTCACGTACATCACGGGGGGCAGCATAGACCACCATTTCATTATCCTGCTGTTCAACCTCGAACACCTGAAGCGGGTGAATCAAATTGAGGCCAGGTTGAATCAACCAGTTTCCATCGCTAATTTTCATTGCCGTTCCTTAGTTCTGCACTTCTTGAGAGGTGAATTGTTGCTGGCAACGGCGTTTACCCTGAGCCAGCTGTTCCATAACGGTTTTCAGATTGTGCGTCGTGAGTGAGTAGTAGCGTTTAGCGATAATCGCGCTCAGCAAATAACAGATCGCCGGAACAATCGTGAATAGCGCAATAATGATGCTAATCGTGGCGCTGTTCTGCGCTTTTTCTGCCGCATCATATCCGCCATAAGCCAGCATCCAGCCGATAAGAGCGCCGCCGAAGGCCAACCCCAGTTTGAGCACAAACAGCGTGCCAGCAAAACTGATCCCGGTCAGGCGTTTACCATTGCACCACTCGCCGTAGTCGACGGTATCGGACATCATTACCCACTGGATAGGTGTCACCAGTTGATGCAACACACCAATCACGAAGATGAAGACAAACATAGTGATGCTGGCCTGCATGGGAACAAAGAACATCGCGAGGCTAATCACTGCCAGCAGGGCGTTCGTCCACCAGAAGATAGTGACTTTACATTTCCAGTCGGTCAGAGGTTTTGCCAGTGCGGAACCAATCAGGTTACCCACGCAATAAGTGGTGAGAAAAGCGACAAACACTTCCGGCGTGCCCAAAATCCAGTAGTACATCATCGCGCCGCCGCGCACGCAGACGGCAAGGATGTTGAGGATGGTCAGCACGCCCACGATGCGCCACTGGTCGTTTTGCCAGATATCACGTAAATCTTCCCGCATAGACGTTGTTGTAGGTGGTGCTTCAACGCGTTCTTTAGTGGTGAAGAAACAAAATGCCAGCATCATGAATGCCACCACGGAAAGGACCGCGATACCGCCCTGGAAACCGAGTGGTTTATTATCACCACCAATTAAATTAACCAGTGGCATCATCAGAACCGTAGAAAGCATGCCTCCCGCGGTCGCCAGCACAAAACGCCAGGATTGCAGCGAGATACGCTGAGTCGGGTCATTGGTGATTACACCACCCAATGCGCAGTAAGGGATATTGACGACGGTATAAAGTAAGGTAAGTAGGGTGTAAGTAATTGCTGCATAGATCATTTTGCCGTTCATACTGAGATCTGGCGTGCTATAGGCCAGTACACAGACGATCCCGAATGGCAGTGCGCCAAACAGTACCCACGGACGAAATTTACCCCAGCGAGAGCGCGTTCGATCGGCCAACAACCCCATGCAAGGATCGGAAATCGCATCCAGTGCACGAGCGACCAAAAACATGGTTCCGACAAAACCGGCAGGAATGCCAAAAATATCGGTATAAAAGAACATCATATATAACATTACGTTATCGAAAATAATGTGGCTGGCGGCGTCTCCCATGCCATAACCAATTTTCTCTTTAACGGACAACACTTCACTCTTCATCTGCTTTTCCTTGATGCTATAGGGGTGCTGAGACCGATAACGCATTTTGTAAACCATCCCTGTGAGAGCGAATATTCCGATATCTGGTTATTAATTTATGATTCTTGTTTTATGTGATCGTGGTAGCGTTAATTCCGCTCATATATCATTGTAAAATATGGGTTTTATATGAACTATAATGCTTTCGTGATAATACGCTGCGTGTATTAGGCGGAAAAAACTGATCTGGGGGATGTAGAAACTCAAGGAAGTAGCTATAATGCGCCCCGCCTCCATGTAGCAATCGAGGCGCGGAAGATCGTCGTCTCCGGTGAGGCGGCTGGACTTCAAATCCAGTTGGGGCCGCCAGCGGTCCCGGGCAGGTTCGACTCCTGTGATCTTCCGCCAAAATGCCTCTTCTGACGTTCTCCAACCCCTTGTAATACTGTCAATCCAGATATTTTCTACTGCTCAATATTCAATCGGCTTCAGGAATACCTGGTCTAAGGTTTTGTGATGGACGATGAGCGGCTGAAGAATCCGCCTGTCGGTTCTTCTGTCCTCGAACGCATCCGCGATATGCGCGCCAGCATGTGCCGTGTTTATTTGCAGGTGATTTGCCCCCCTGCTGACTCTCAGCCAACTGTATCGCCATTAAGGTGAAGATGTTGTTTTACTCGCCCCAGAACACCCTTTTTTATACGACTATTCTATTCCTTTAACAGCTGGCGAAAAAAACTGACCTATAAACTTCACCAATAATCAGACTGCCATCAAGATTAATTTGTTCATTTAATATATCAAATCAACTTGTTTTATTTTTACTATCAAAAATAGCTCATTGCCTTACTATAATTAATATATAAATTCGGTAATTAATTCTTAACATGCTTTTGCTAATAATCTCAATTGCTGGCCCTATAATATTGCGCTAGCATTGCTTTCTGGTTGTATCAGCGATACTCAAAAATTCTTAATACAATACTCATTCGACTGGTACTTATTTGTAACTCAGTTATATTTTTTCGCCCGGTGATTCAGAAGAATGCAAAAAACGGCTACCACTCCATCAAAAATACTTGATCTCACTGCCGCGGCATTTTTACTTGTCGCCTTTCTGACGGGTATTGCGGGCGCTCTTCAGACTCCTACCCTAAGTATATTCCTCGCAGATGAACTGAAAGCCCGTCCTATAATGGTAGGTTTTTTCTTCACCGGTAGCGCTATTATGGGAATTCTGGTCAGTCAATTTCTGGCAAGGCACTCCGATAAACAAGGCGACCGTAAATTACTGATTCTGCTATGTTGCTTATTTGGAGTGCTGGCCTGCACGCTTTTTGCGTGGAATCGCAACTACTTCATTCTCCTCTCAACGGGCGTACTTCTGAGTAGTTTTGCTTCCACCGCAAACCCGCAAATGTTCGCCCTCGCCCGTGAACACGCCGACAGAACAGGCCGTGAGACG
>ENA-UEPS01001795-UEPS01001795.1-human-gut-metagenome-genome-assembly--contig:-NODE-1795-length-10504-cov-5.182219_pt1 | contig 10504 bp, 7 predicted proteins | sample MGYA00242904_ERZ507924 | MGnify/ENA primary metagenome ERZ507924 (study PRJEB26167, sample SAMN06115422) | human gut metagenome | host: Homo sapiens | place: China:Sichuan | collected 2014-10-16...
CAGTTCCGCCCATTGAATGCAGTGGCTTAATGCATTTTAGTGTTTCTAATCCTAATGGATCTATATTTGAGATCGGATTCAACGGATACTGATAAAAATTCCATCCCCCCTTCAGCCCAATCGGATCCTGAGTGATATATCGCCCCTGCAGCGGGTCATAATAGCGGTGGCGGTTGTAATACAGGCCGGACTCCTCATCATACTGCTGCCCCGGCAGGCGGATAAGCTGCTGCAGCTGATGCGGGTTCTCTTCATTCAGCAGGTTGCCCCATTCATCATATTCTGCGCACCACGCTGTTGCCCCTTCCGTGCTGATGAGCGCCAGCGGCAGGCCGCGATGGTCGCAGTGGTACAGGTGGATTTTTCGCGCCGGCGTGTACACCGGGTCCATCTGGTTTTGCATCTGCTCCACGGTCAGGCCGCACGATGCCAGCCAGCGGCGGCTTTCCTCACTCACCCGGTCAGCCAGGATTTCACTTTCCAGCCGGTCGAGCATCTGCACCAGCACCGGCGGGAACACCACACTGCCACCGTCTTCGCCGCCGGACTGCTGAAGGGTATCCGCCAGGCTGCGGCGCTGCGTTTTCGCCAGCTCACCGGTGGCGGTTTCAACTCTGATGAGTGGCGTGAAGCTCCCCGGCTGATAAATCGTCTGGATGCGGGTTCTGTCGTTCTGTATTGTGGTCAGCCGGTCGCCGTCCCAGCCGTACCAGGTCACTTGCGGTTTCCGTGACAGCGACATCCAGCCCGTCAGGTCCCGTTCACGCCGCCATACCCGTTTTGCCACCCTGCGGCCCAGCGGGTCGTAAAGATAGCGACTTTCGACCAGCGGCTCTTCATATTGTGTCCGCGTGTAGTGCACCAGCCGGTGCTGACTGTCGTAATGGTACCGGTGAGTCCGCTCATCATCCGTGCGGATAACCCCTTCCGGGATGAGGTCGGTTTTCTCTGTCAGCCTGCCGTGACGGTCATACCGGTAAAGATAGTGCGCGTCACGGGCGATACGGTTATCCGGCCACATGCTGAGGGTGCTGTCCGGGTGCAGCTCCGGGTCGGGCAGGCGGTTACCTGCCGGGTCTGTGGCATACGGGATGCGGATATCCAGATTCGCTGCGGTGGTGTGAACGCCGGTCAGCCTGCCGGTGGTGCTGTAGCTGTAACTCCGGGTCTGGCGCGGGCTGCTGATGCGGATGAGTTCGCCGTTGTCGTTCCAGGTGTAATCGCGGTCATACTGCAGGCTGTTCAGGTGCTGACGCTGTAACTGCCCGGCAGGGGTGTAAGCGGTGGTGAGTTCATAACGACCGAAGCTGCGCAGCGTTTCCCGGTGCAGGCGGTCGCGGGTGAAATCCACCAGCGGTGTGTCGCCGAGCTTCATGCCTGCCAGCCAGCCGCTGCCGTAGGTCAGCCATTCCACGGCGGGCAGGCTGTCCGGTATACAGCGGTTCGCCAGTCCCTGTGCGTTGTACGCATGTCTGGTCTCATGCTGCCAGAGCAGTTCATTCGTCTGCGGATGATGCACCGTCAGGTGTTCACTGGCGAGGCGGCCTTTACTGTCATAACCATAGTGCACCGCCACCCGGTGCCCTTCGCTGATATGGCTGATGTCTGTCAGCCAGCCGCGTTCGTCATACTGCCACTGCTCTGCGGTTTCACCCTTCACGGTGCGGTGAGTGAGGCGGTCTGCTTCGTCATAGTACCAGTGGGTGACCAGCCCCTCATCCTCGCTGCGGATAAGTTTGCCGGTCAGGTCGTGGTGATAACGCTGTGTGCGGCCGTCAAAGCCGGTTTCCTGTATCAGCCGGTCGAGTACATCGTAACGGAAGGTGGTGTGGCTGCCGTTTTCACTGGTCAGGCGGATGACCCGTCCGGCAGCATCGTATTCCATACTGCGCGTCAGCCCGCCCTGCGTGGTACAGATGGCCTTTCCCCACGCATCGTACTGTGTCCCGTTTCTGCTGCCGTCCGGGGCAATGACGGTGGTCAGGTCACCGGCGGCGTTGTATTCATACCGCGTTTCATGGCCCTGCGTGTCTTTCACGGCAATTAACTGTCCACGGCTGTCGTATGCGCGGTACTGGCTCAGGCCTTCCTCGCGGTGCACCGCCGTCACCTGACCAAAACGGTCATGGTCATAACGGGTTACATAACCGGAACAGTCGGTGAAGCTCAGCAACTGGCCGTAACGGCTCCACGTCATGGTTTTCCGGCTGCCGGTGGCATCTTCCGTTGCGCAGGGTAAGTCACTGTGTGGATTATCATAACGGTAGCGGGTGATATCGCCGTCAGGGGCAGTTTCCTGAATCAGACGGCCGGATTCATCATATTTGCGGCGCATTTCCAGCCCGTCTGGCCCGGTGGCTGACGTTAACTGGCTGTGGTGGTTATAGTAAAACGCCGATGCCCTGCCATCCGGCGTGGTGATGCGCGTGATGAGGCCCGTCACCACATCCGGGCTGTACTCTGTTGTCCTGCCTGCGGCATCCGTCTGTGCCCTGAGCCTGCCCACGGCGTCAAACTGACTCTGCGTGACGCTGCCGTCCGCGTGTTCCTTTTTCACCACCCGCTTCAGCCCGGCTTCGCCCTGCGTGTGCAGCACTTCACGGCGGTTCAGGCTGTCGGTGATGGTGATGCGGTCTTTCTCATACTGATACGTGTAGCTTAAGCCTGCCGGGTTTAGCTGTTCTGTCACCCGCCCGTCGCTGTCGTAACGGTAACGGATTTCCGGCCGGCCCGTGTGACGGTGCGCCACCATCCGGCCCCGGTATTTATCATCGTAAGTAAAGCTGCGCACCTGTTTGCCACTACGGTCATACACCACCGCCAGTTCGCCGCGCGGCGTCCAGCCATAGCGTACCAGCGGCGCGGCAGGTAAATTCTCCGGGTATTCCGGGTCGTGCGTCAGCCACACGGCAGACAGACGGATGCCGTTGTCCCGGCCATATTCGGTGTAACCCGGCAGGGTATCAGGAAAAGCGGACGGTTCCGTCCCGCCGGAAATGGCCTGCTGCCGGGCTTCTTCTGCCCGCTGCGCCTGCGTGGTCAGTACCAGCCGGAAGTGACGCCCGGCACCATCCGTCACGCCGGTGATTTCGCCGCTGAATTCACCGGCGGCTTCGCGGTGGAACGTCTGTGTGCGCCCGAAGCGGTCCACCAGCCCGGTCAGTACCCGGTACGGCGGCAGCGGCGCAGGCAGCACCTCATCCGCTTCCGGCACCCGCTCACACCAGCCGAGCAGCCACCACGGCCCCTGCGGACTGTTTGTCGCCAGATAACGATGCGGACTTAAGCGGAGTTCTTCCGGCAGCGCCTGCCAGAGTGCGGCCAGCCGGTGACCTTCATCCAGTTTCGCCACGCCGCCGCGCACCAGCCACAGTGACTCGCTGCGGCTGTAACCGTCCTCACCGGGAAACAGGTGCTCAAAATACAGGCTTCTGCCGCCGTTATCACTGAGTATCAGTGTGTTATCGCGCAGCTGTAAGCGGATATCCGCAGGCATTTTCCAGCCGGGGCCGAGGCTCCCCACCGGCGCGGGCGTTTTTGTCCGGTAACTGCTGTAGGTGCGGGAGAGGATGAACGGCAGCGGGCCGGGCAGGGCGATGTCGGTTTCACCGGGAAGGACCTTTGCACCGAGCAGGGGATTGACCGGATGGCCGGACGTCACTCCGCCGGGGCACACCGAACAGGCCACGCCGGTGGGGGCACCAATGCGCACCCCGGCTGAACCCTGAACAATGCTACCGCCATACTGCGTCATGTCGCCCTGACGCGCCGCCGGTTTTCCGCTCATCGTAAAATCCTTTTCTATTATTTTAATGACAGTATCTTCATACGAAAAAGCGAAGAAAAACTTGTGGTCACAATGAATTGAAGATTTTTAGGAATATATTTAGAACGTTACAAAAGAGAAGGTTCGGATAGGGTATTTAGAGAGGAATCAGGTGTGCTAGTGGCCCTTTGTTGATCGTTCACCAAAGGACCCAATAATAGACTCAATCTTCCTTCGGCAAGCACTGCAAATGCCCGTGCCGCACGCCGCGCTGGGCGATAACGTCATCGGCAAAATGCTGCACGTCACCCATGTCACCTTTCAACACGGCGATTTCCAGACAGTCGTCGTGGTTGATGTGCACATGCAGCGTGGCGACGGAGAGGTCGTGGTGATGATGCTGGGTGGAGACAATGCGGCTGGCTAAGTCGCGTTTTTCGTGTTCATACACATACGACAGCACCGCGAAACCTTGCGTGCCGTGCTGCTGGGTGGCCTCTTGCGCCAGGGCGCTACGCAGAATGTCGCGGATAGCTTCGGAACGGTTGTTATAACCACGACGCTGGCTCAGGCTGTCCAGCGTCTCCAGTAAATCGTCATCAAGCGTGATGGTGACTCGTTGCATTTGCGTTAAACCTTTTCTGTGGTGCGACGGCGCACGGGGAATGCGGGTAATACCGCGTTTTGTAGCACACGTCCGGCGTCAGAGGAAAAGGTTAATTTATCTCCCACCACCTGGGTTTCGACGATTTGTCCGTTGTCCATAACCATTACCCGCTGGCAAAAGCGTTCTACCAGGCGTAAGTCGTGGGTGATGAACAGGCAGGCGGTGCCAAACTGTTGTTGTAGCTTTTTCAGCAGGCGAATGACACCCGCCTGTAACACGAGATCAAGGTTAGAAACGGCTTCATCCAGAATCAGTAGTTTCGGTTCGACCGCCAGCGCGCGAGCCAGGCAGACGCGCTGGAGCTGGCCGCCGCTTAACTGCGGTGGGCGTTTGTCGAGAACGCTGTCATCGAGATCGACCGCCTTCAGCATTTCGCTGGCGCGCGCCAGTTGTTCGGATTTTTTCAGTGATAGCAGGTGGCGCATCGGTTCACGCAGGATCTCGCGCACGGTTTTGCGCGGATTCACGGCGCTGATGGAGTCCTGAAATACCATCTGAATATCGCGGCGGAACGCTTTACGCTGGGCGCGATTGAGTTTCGCCAGCGGTTCGCCACGCCAGCTAATATTCCCCTGCGCGGGCGATTCTAAACCCGCCAGCAACCGCGCGAGGGTACTTTTCCCGCAGCCGCTGCGCCCCAGCAGGGCGACGGTTTCGCCGCTTTTCAGGGTCAGGGAAACGTTATTCAGCACCGCCTGATGTTGATGTTTTCCGCTAAATCCACCGTGGGCATAGTGATGGGAAAGGCCGCAGACGTTAAGTAAGGTCATGATGCCAGCTCCATACCGTAGAGGGCGAGATGAGCGGAAACCAGGCTGCGCGTCACCGTATGTTTGGGGGCGTTAAACAGCGTTTCTACATCGCCCTGTTCGACAATTTTACCTTGTGACATCACCGCCACGTCATCCGCCAGACGCGCCACAACGCCCATATCATGGGTGACCAGCAGCATTCCCGGCGCTTGTTTTTGCATAATGCTTTCCAGCAGATCGAGGATGCGCGCCTGTGCTACCACGTCGAGGTCGGTGGTCGGTTCATCGGCGATGATAAACGGTGATTCACACAGCACCGCCATCGCAATCATCATGCGCTGCAACATGCCGCCGCTCATCTCGAACGGGTACAGCTTCAGCACGCGCGCGGCGTTTTCCAGCCCCACCGCTTCTATGGCAGCGGTAAGCGTAGCGTCATCGGCGGGTTTCCCTAACGCCAGGCAGGTTTCCCGCGCGTGGGTGTGCATGGTGTGCAGTGGATTAAAGGCGCTGCGCGGGTTCTGCATGATGGTGGCAATTTTGATGCCGCGCAGGGCGCAAGGCGAAACCGGTTTGCCATCGGCTAAAATTTCCCCCGCCGTCTGGCGAACGCCAGCGGGCAAAATGCCCAGCGTCGCGGCGCAGGTTAATGATTTCCCGCTGCCGCTACCGCCGACTAACGCCAGCACGCGCCCGCGTTGCAGGGTTAACGATACACCGTGTACCAGCGGCTGCGCGGCCTGTAGCGCGATATTACGTAGTTCAATCTGTTGCGGCATTAGTGTGCGTGCTCCGTCACCAGATGAGGGTCCAGATGATCGCGCAGTGCGTCACCCACCAGGTTAAAGGCCATCACGCTGATAAACAGCGCCAGCCCCGGCCAGAACATTTGCAGCGGCTGGGTCCAGATATACTGGCGCGCGTCGTTAATCATCACGCCCCATTCGGCGGTCGGCGCGGTCACACCGAGGCCAAGGAAAGACATCCCCGCGACGTGCAGCATCATATGGCCGATATCCAGCGTTGCCAGCACCAGCAGCGAAGGGATCACCGCGCCTGCCAGATGATCGACAAACACCCGCACATGGCCCGCACCGGAAAGCCGTGACGCCAGCACAAACTCGCGTTGGCGTAGTGAAATCACCAGGCTGCGCACCATGCGTGCATACCACGCCCAGTGCGACAGGGCGATGGCGATAATTACGTTGGTCAGCCCGGTGCCGAGCACGCCAACCATAAAGAACGACAGAATCGAGGTCGGGAAGGTCATAAACATATCGGCGACGCGCATGGTGGCCTGATCAACGCGCCCGCCAATCAACCCGGCGCTGCCGCCAATAACCAGCCCTAATGTCAGCACCAGCAGCAGGCAGGCCATTACCGAACCGAGCGACACGCGGGTCGCTGCCATCAGCCGCGAGAAAATATCGCGACCTAAGTGATCGGTGCCCAGCCAGTGCTGCGCATCCGGCGAAAGCAGGCGCGACGGCAAATCAATCGCCTGGGGGTCATACGGCAGCCACCACTGGCTGGTGAGCGCAATCAGCGCCAGCAGGGCGATAATGATCAGCGCCAGGCGTACCGACCAGCGGGAAGAGAGGAAAAAGTTCACGCGTGCGCTCCTTCATGACGACGAATGCGCGGGTCCAGCGCGGCGTTGAGCAAATCGACAATCAAATTACAGACCACAAAAACCACCACCATCATCAGCGTAAAGCACTGGATCACCGGATAGTCACGGTTAAAAATCGCCGACACCGCATAGCGCCCGACGCCCGGCCAGGCAAAGATGTTTTCGATAATCATCGTCCCGCCAATCAGTTCGCCGATGTGCATCCCCACGGCGGTGATCATCGGCAGCGAGGCATTGCGCAGGATGTGGCGACGTTCGGTCTGTTTGTCGTTCAGGCCGCGCAGACGCGCCCAGGTGACGTGACGCTGACCGGCGACGTCCAGCATACTGGCGCGCAGTAAACGCGCGTTAATCGCCAGCGACATAAAGGCAATGGAAACCGCAGGCAAAATGATGTGCTGCCAGCCGCCGTAGCCCATCGCGGGTAGCCATTGCAGATACACCGAAAACGCCATCACCAGTAAAAACGCCAGCCAGAAGTTAGGCATCGACACGCCAAGAAACGCGATGAAACGTACGGCGAAATCCGGCAGACGGTCGCGATGGCGCGCCGCCCAGATACCGAGCGGTACGGAAGTGAGCAGAATTAATACCAGCGCCGCACCTGCAAGTTCCAGCGTGGCGGGCAGGAAGTTCAGCATATCGTCCAGTACCGGGCGTTGGCTGGCGAATGAGATACCAAAGTCAAGATGCAGCGCCTTCCACAACCAGGTGCCGTACTGGACGTACAGCGGCTGATCCAGTCCCAGCATGGTGCGGGTAGAGGCCAGCATCTCCGGCGTCGGCGGCAGGTTAGACAGACGCAAATAATCGAGCGCCGGGTCGCCGGTACCGAGGCGCAGCATCAGAAAAATGATCACCGAGGCGGCGAGCACCATCGGGATCAGCAGCAGAAAGCGGCGTAATACGTAACGCAACATTAAGGTTTCACCGGTTTAATCTGTTCGAACGGAATTTCGGTGGCGATCGGCGCGTAGGGGATGTTACCCAGCTCCGGTTTTGATACCACCATCATTGAGATGTAACTGATAGGCAGATAAACCGCCTCGTCATGCAGACGGGTCAGAATGTCGCGATACAGCGCCTGACGTTGCGTTTCGTCATGGGTCGCCAGCACTTCGCCGATCTCTTTATCAATCAGCGGTTTGTCGGCTAATCCTTGCTGTGCCTGGAAGTCAGCGTGTGACGGTACGCGCATTGAACTGAGGAAGGCGTGTGGATCATATGGCGCGCCCCAGGTGCGGTGGAAAATCATGCCAAAACGACCGTCGCGCTGACGAGCATAGATACTGCTCTCTTCTTCGCCAATCAGCGAGACATCTGCGCCAATCTGGCGCATATCAGCCTGAATGATTTCCGCCATCGATTTGCTTAACGCATCGGTGCCGATGAACGACAGTTCAATGCGCAGCGGCTGACCATTTTTCTCGCGGATGTCTTTGCCCGCAGGCAGCGTCCAACCGGCTTTTTCCAGCAACTCTTTCGCTTTCTGCGGATCGTACTGGCGCGGTTTCAGGCCGAGATTAGCGTAAGGTACAGAAGGGGCAAACAGGGTGTCGGCGACCTGCTGGGTGCCATATAACGCGTTATCAATCAGCGATTTTTTGTTTACCGCGTAATTAAGAGCTTCACGTACTGCCAGCTCATTGGTGGGGGCTTTGGCGGTATTAAGCGCCAGCATCACGGTTTCGATCGGCTGTGACAGTTGGGTATGGTAAGCCGGGTTCTGGCTAAAGCGGGCGAAGGTATCGAGCGGTAATAACCCTTCGTTTCCGTACAGCAGGTCGATATCGCCAGTTTCAAACGCCACCGCGCGGGTAGTCGGGTCCGGGATGACGTTAAAGGTGATCTTTTTAATCGCTGGCTTTTCGCCCCAGTAGTTTTCGTTACGGACGAAGACATCGTACTGATTCAGTTTCGATTCCTGCAAAATCCACGGTCCGGTGCCAATCGGCGCTTTAATTCCGTTCATGGTTTCATGGTTTTTAAACTGCGAGGGAGCGATAAAACGGAAAGGACGGGGCAGGGCCAGTTCTTGCAGGAAAGGATAGTAGGCGCTTTTCAGGGTAATTTGCAGCTCTGTTTTACTGAGTGCTTTAACATCAACAATCTGGTTTGCCAGCTCCAGCCAGGCGTGACGTTGACGGTTATCGAGCACTGCGCGGAAGTTTTCTGCCGCCGCCTCGGCATCGAACGGTTCACCGTTGGAGAATTTCACGTCATCACGCAGGGTGAAGGTCCAGGTTTTACCATCTTCTGAATGAGTCCAGCTTTTTGCCAGCCACGGGATCACCGAACCGTCTGCCTGATATTTCACCAATGGTTCATAAACCATGCTCTGGGCGAACATCTGGTTAGGCGTGTAAAGGTGCGGGTTTAGTGGCCCGACATTCACCGGCCAGGCGGTGGTGATTTCATCTGGTGCAGCGGCATGGACGATAAAAGACGCACAAGCCAGCAGCGCAAATAGAGTGCGGCGGAGTGTGGAGAGCATGGTAACCCCAATGGATTAAAATAGATGGCGGAAATAAGTATGACGATTTTAAGTATTCGTCATACTGATTACCTGTTCTGGATCAATAGATGGGCAGTCGGGTGGGCGGATCAGTTAACTGAATCGATCCATTGCACACTGTCGGCGGTGAGCGTAAAGGGAGTAGGGGTGCAGATCGCAAGGCTTAAATTTTCAAGCTGACAATGGCTGACTGACAGCGAGGAGTGATAGGTGCTGTCTACGCTGACGATTTGCCAGGCGCTGCCGCCACGCTGTTTAACGATGGCTTCTTTGCGCGTCCAGATGCGCCAGAACATTTCCAGTTGCTGATCAGGATGCACGGCGTCCATCTCAGCGTGTTCCCCGAGGCTGAATACGGCGTTCGCCAGCCAGCGCCAGTTGGCGCGCGGGCGAATCACTTCGATATCGCAGCCGACTTCGCCTTCATCACTCAACAGCAGGGCGATATCGTCACCGCTATGGCTTAAGTTGAACCATAGCGGCATTTCCGGCGCAAATGCAGGTTTGCCTTGTTCGCCATAGATGATCTCCGGTAGCGGGGAAAGCGTGTGCGAAAGCAATGCACGCCCCGCCAGCCAGCGTTCGCGTCGTGGACCTTGCGGTGCTTGCTCGCGTAAACCCGGTGGCAGTGGAGCTGCGCTTAAGGTCGAAACTTTCCCCAGAACTATCCGATACATATCAGGGCCAACGTTTAATGGAAAATGAAAGTGCGTATCGTATCACTTGTCGCCTCATCCCGGTAACCGACTTTTCGGTCTGCCCGGCCCCAGTAAAATCGCCAGTTTGCTACCGCCTTTGGTGGTTTCCATCCAGATTTTACAGACGCTGGTTAACGGCACCGAGAGCAGCATTCCCACCGGCCCCAGCAGCCAGCCCCAGACCAATAACGACAGGAACACCACCAGGGTCGACATCCCCAGCCGGTGGCCCATCATGCGCGGCTCCACCATGTTGCCCAGCACCATATGCACCACCAGAAACAGCGCCCCTACCAACAGGCACTCATAGATGCCGCTGAACAGCAGCGCCTGCAGCATGGGGGGGATAGCGGAGATGGCGGAGCCAATGTTCGGCACATAGTTCAGCAAAACGCCAGCACCCCCCACATCAGGGCGAACTGGACGCCCATCAGCATCAGTCCCAGCCAGACAATGATCCCGGTCCATACGCT
>ENA-UEPS01001805-UEPS01001805.1-human-gut-metagenome-genome-assembly--contig:-NODE-1805-length-10437-cov-2.588900_pt1 | contig 10437 bp, 5 predicted proteins | sample MGYA00242904_ERZ507924 | MGnify/ENA primary metagenome ERZ507924 (study PRJEB26167, sample SAMN06115422) | human gut metagenome | host: Homo sapiens | place: China:Sichuan | collected 2014-10-16...
CGCTGCGGTGCGCGGCTGGCGGCTTGCCGTTCTCGCTGAGGATACGGAACTGGGTGCCGTGGATATGGAACGGATGCAGCATCATGTCGCCCACACCAGAGATAACCCAACGTTCGTATTGCCCTTTCGCCGCCGCAAACATCGGCTTGTTCATATCAAACGCCTGACCGTTGATTTTGTTGGCATGGTGGAAATCGAACTTCCCGCCGTGGTTCATATGATTCATATTGCCGTGCCCCATATGGCCCATCATCTGGCTGTGATCCATCCCGTCCATCGCCTGATCGCCATATTTCTCCATTAGCATCTGCATCCCCATCATATCGAGCATCGGGTCCATAGAGAGTTGCAGCTTGCGTACCGTCAGCCCTTCCAGCGAAGGTAACGCAGGCAGGCTACTTAATGTGTCTGGCAAAGCACCGGAGGCACTAATAGCAATCGGCTGAATCCGCATTACCGGATGCGGCTTATCAAAAGGCGCAATCGCCATTCCCATCTGGCTGACCGGTAGCGTCACCAGGTCAAAGGGTTTGTTATCGTTAACCTCCACCAGCACTTCAAAACGCTCGCCCATCAGCACCGGCAGTTCGCTCACCTTCACTGGTTCAGGTAGCAGACCACCGTCGCTGGCAATCACATACAGCGGGCGATTGTCGCTGGTGGCGAAATTGAGCGAACGGGCATTACAGCCATTGAGCAAACGCAGGCGCAGCCAACCACGCGGGGCAGCGTGTTGCGGGTAGATTGCACCGTTGGTCAGCAACGTATCGCCAAACCAGCCCACGGCGGCGGTCATCACATCCAGTTGATAATCAATCTGCCCGTCGGCGCTAAATTTCTTATCCTGAACGATCACCGGAACATCATCGATACCCCACTGTTTTGGCAGCATTAATTTCAGGATCTCGTCATCTTCAATCACCACCAGCCCAGCCAGCCCCATCGCCACCTGTCGCCCGGTTTTGCCGTGCTGATGCGGATGGAACCAGCAGGTAGCGGCAGGTTGATCAACGTTCAACGTCACCGAGCGCTTGCCACCTGGCGGAATAATTCCCTGCGGGCCGCCGTCGACTTCACCCGGTACTTCCAGCCCGTGCCAGTGCAACGTTGTCTCTTCCGTCAGTTGGTTGTAGATATCAACCGTTACCGCTTTGCCGCGCTGTAATTTCACCGCCGGCCCCAGCAGATTGCCGTTATAGCCCCAGGTAGTTGCAGTTTTCCCGCCAAAGGTGGACTGGCCTGCGCCAATAGTTAACTGAATGCGATTACGGGCATCGGTCGTGAGCAAATCAGGGATCGGTAACGTTGGGCGTTCTGCCGCAAATACTGCGCGGCTCCACAGCGGCAAAGCCGAAGCCACACCCAGCGCGACGGAATATTTTAAGAAATCACGACGTTGCATAGTTATTTCCTTATTCTTAAGCAGGCGAAACAAAATCAAACGTTGAGCATAGTCCTTCCCCTTACGGGAAGGTCAAGCCGCAGACACAATTTAATCGACAATAATGGTCGTCGCCTCGCTCGCAGTGTGCTAACGTTTATCTTCTTTAAGCCCCTGGTAGAAGCAATGAAGACGTTTTTCAGAACAGTGTTATTCGGCAGCCTGATGGCCGTCTGCGCAAACAGTTACGCGCTCAGCGAGTCTGAAGCCGAAGATATGGCCGATTTAACGGCAGTTTTTGTCTTTCTGAAGAACGATTGTGGTTACCAGAACTTACCTAACGGGCAAATTCGTCGCGCACTGGTCTTTTTCGCTCAGCAAAACCAGTGGGACCTCAGTAATTACGACACCTTCGACATGAAAGCCCTCGGTGAAGACAGCTACCGCGATCTCAGCGGCATTGGCATTCCCGTCGCTAAAAAATGCAAAGCCCTGGCCCGCGATTCCTTAAGCCTGCTTGCCTACGTCAAATAATCCCTGATACCTTTTTGTAGAAATATTGACCGTGCATCCGCGGTCAATGTTAGCTATTATGTTGCGCCCTTTTTTTACGGGTGTTAACAAAGGAGGTATCAACCCATGGCCGAAAAAAAACAGTGGCATGAAACGCTACACGACCAGTTTGGGCAGTACTTTGCGGTAGATAACGTTCTGTATCATGAAAAGACCGATCACCAGGATCTGATCATTTTTGAGAACGCTGCATTTGGTCGCGTAATGGCGCTGGATGGCGTAGTACAAACCACCGAGCGCGACGAGTTTATCTATCATGAGATGATGACCCATGTTCCGCTACTGGCCCATGGTCACGCGAAACATGTGCTGATTATCGGCGGCGGCGACGGTGCCATGCTGCGTGAAGTAACCCGACATAAAAACGTTGAGTCAATCACGATGGTGGAAATCGATGCGGGTGTCGTATCGTTCTGCCGTCAGTATCTACCCAACCATAACGCCGGTAGCTACGACGATCCGCGCTTTAAGCTGGTGATCGACGATGGCGTCAATTTCGTTAATCAAACCAGCCAGACCTTTGATGTCATTATCTCCGACTGCACCGATCCTATCGGTCCCGGCGAAAGCCTTTTCACTTCGGCATTTTATGAAGGCTGCAAACGTTGCCTGAATCCTGGCGGTATCTTCGTCGCACAAAACGGCGTCTGCTTTTTACAGCAGGAAGAAGCCATCGACAGCCATCGCAAACTCAGCCATTACTTCAGCGACGTTGGCTTTTATCAGGCGGCGATCCCGACCTATTACGGCGGTATCATGACTTTTGCATGGGCGACAGATAACGACGCCTTACGCCATCTCTCAACCGAAATTATTCAGGCGCGTTTTCTCGCCTCTGGCCTGAAATGCCGTTATTACAATCCGGCAATCCATACGGCAGCTTTTGCCTTACCTCAGTATCTGCAAGACGCACTGGCTTCACAGCCGTCCTAAGGAGAAGATAAGAAATTGAAAAAACTGAAACTGCATGGCTTTAATAATCTGACCAAAAGTCTGAGTTTTTGTATTTACGATATCTGCTACGCCAAAACTGCCGAAGAGCGCGACGGTTATATTGCTTATATCGATGAACTCTATAATGCCAACCGTCTGACCGAAATCCTGTCAGAAACCTGTTCCATTATCGGGGCCAATATTCTTAACATCGCCCGCCAGGATTACGAACCACAGGGTGCCAGCGTCACTATTCTGGTGAGTGAAGAACCGGTTGACCCGAAACTCATCGACAAAACAGAACACCCCGGCCCACTGCCAGAAACGGTCGTTGCCCATCTTGATAAAAGTCATATTTGCGTACATACCTACCCGGAAAGTCATCCTGAAGGCGGTTTATGTACCTTCCGCGCCGATATTGAAGTCTCTACCTGCGGCGTGATTTCTCCGCTGAAGGCGCTGAATTACCTGATCCACCAGCTTGAGTCCGATATCGTAACCATTGATTATCGCGTGCGCGGTTTTACCCGCGACATTAACGGTATGAAGCACTGTATCGATCATGATATTATTTCGATTCAGGACGTTATGGCTGAGGATATGAAGGCGCTGTATGACATGGTGGATGTGAACGTCTATCAGGAAAATATCTTCCATACCAAGATGTTGCTTAAAGAGTTCGACCTTAAGCACTACATGTTCCACACCAAACCGGAAGACTTAACCGACAGCGAGCGCCAGGAAATTACCGCTGCGCTGTGGAAAGAAATGCGCGAGATTTATTACGGGCGCAATATGCCAGCTGTTTAACGGCTCTGGCGGAGCTCCCAGGCTCCGCCAGATTTATTTACTTCTGCTGCACGAAATTGCGGTAAGCCGCCACGTCCTGCAGAAAATCCTCAACGCCGCATAGCGACAGGCTTTCTTCGTCGTAGTAGTTCATCCCCTCTTCCATTTCATCGCCAGCGAATTCCAGTTGATTGGCGCGAACCATCACCTCTTCACCGTCCATCCACAGGGTGTATTCATGCCCTGCCCGTTGCCAGGACCGTTCGCTACCTTTCAGTGCGTGCGCTGCTTGTTCCACTTCATCAAGCAAGGCCAGGTTTTCTTTCACCTCTTCATTAAACCAGTGCCCGACCACTTCATGCCCCATGGACATACGCACCTTTACCACTCCGGTAATATCGCGCAGAAATTCGTAATCCATAGTGTGTTCCTCTGCTCCCGGCAATGCGCCGAAATCGCATTGCGCCATTGATGTAATTATCGCAGCCTTACCGGAGAAAAACAGCGGAACGGCGATGGTTTAGAAATAAAAAAATGCCCGGGAATCTCATTCACCGGGCATTGTGTCGTTTATGCGCAGCGCGTGCGCTTACTTATTACACCGCAGTCTGGAAAATCACCCCATCGGCTTTTTCGGTGTACTGAGAAAGCTGGTTGAAGTTCAGATAACGGTAAGTATCAACGGCTGTTTTATCTACCTGCGCCACGTAGGTCTGGTACTCTTCCGGCGTCGGCAGTTTGCCAATCAGCGCCGCAACAGCCGCCAGTTCCGCAGAAGCCAGGAAGACATTCGCGCCAGTACCCAGACGGTTCGGGAAGTTACGGGTAGAGGTGGAAACCACCGTTGCACCGTCCGCCACACGCGCCTGGTTACCCATACACAGGGAACAGCCAGGGATCTCGATACGCGCACCACTCTTACCGAAGACGCTGTAGTAGCCTTCTTCGGTCAACTGTGCGGCGTCCATACGGGTTGGCGGTGCCACCCACAGGCGGGTCGGCAACTGACCTTTATGCGCATCCAGCAGTTTACCCGCAGCACGGAAGTGACCGATGTTGGTCATGCAGGAACCGATAAACACTTCGTCGATCTTCTCACCCTGTACCGCAGACAGCGGACGCGCGTCATCCGGGTCGTTCGGAGCACACAGGATTGGCTCTTTAATATCCGCCAGATCGATGTCGATCACTGCCGCGTATTCCGCATCTGCATCGGCTTCCAGCAGCTCAGGATTCGCCAGCCATTTTTCCATGCCCTGAATACGACGTTCCAGGGTACGACGATCGCCGTAACCTTCCGCGATCATCCACTTCAGCAGGACGATGTTAGAGTTCAGGTATTCGATGATCGGTTCTTTGTTCAGCTTGATGGTACAACCAGCGGCAGAACGCTCGGCGGACGCATCGGTCAGCTCAAAGGCCTGCTCAACTTTCAGATCCGGCAGACCTTCAATTTCGAGGATGCGGCCAGAGAAGATGTTTTTCTTGCCTTTCTTCTCAACGGTCAGCAGACCTTGTTTGATCGCATACAGCGGAATGGCATGTACCAGATCGCGCAGGGTGATGCCCGGCTGCATTTTGCCTTTGAAGCGCACCAGAACGGATTCCGGCATATCCAGCGGCATTACGCCAGTTGCGGCAGCAAACGCCACCAGACCAGAACCCGCCGGGAAAGAGATACCGATCGGGAAACGGGTATGGGAGTCACCACCGGTACCGACGGTATCCGGCAGCAGCATACGGTTCAGCCAGGAGTGGATTACGCCGTCCCCCGGACGCAGCGACACACCGCCACGGTTCATAATGAAGTCCGGCAGCGTGTGGTGCGTGTTCACGTCAACTGGCTTCGGATACGCCGCGGTGTGGCAGAAAGACTGCATCACCAGGTCAGCCGAGAAGCCCAGGCACGCCAGGTCTTTCAGTTCATCACGGGTCATCGGGCCTGTGGTGTCCTGAGAGCCTACAGAAGTCATTTTCGGTTCACAGTACGCGCCCGGACGAATGCCTTTCACGCCACAGGCACGGCCTACCATTTTTTGCGCCAGCGAGAAGCCGCGATCGCTCTCAGCGACATCTTTCGCCTGACGGAACACATCACTGTGCGGCAGACCAAGTGCTTCACGCGCTTTGGTGGTCAGGCCACGCCCGATAATCAGCGGAATACGGCCGCCAGCACGCACTTCATCAATCAGCACGTCGGTTTTCAGTTCGAAGGTCGCCAGCAGTTCGCCGGTTTCGTGGTTACGCACTTCACCTTTGTACGGGTAAACGTCAATCACGTCGCCCATGTTCAGGTTAGAGACGTCGACTTCGATTGGCAGTGCACCCGCGTCTTCCATCGTGTTAAAGAAGATGGGTGCAATTTTACCGCCGAGGCACAAACCACCGCCGCGTTTGTTCGGCACATGTGGAATATCATCGCCCATAAACCACAGTACGGAGTTGGTGGCGGATTTACGCGATGAACCCGTACCCACAACGTCACCGACGTACGCCAGCGGGAAACCTTTCTGTTGCAGAGCTTCGATTTGCTTGATCGGACCAACAACACCTGGCTGGTCTGGCTCGATGCCTTCACGGGCGTTTTTCAGCATCGCCAGCGCGTGCAGTGGGATATCCGGGCGCGACCACGCATCCGGTGCCGGAGAAAGGTCATCGGTGTTGGTTTCGCCAGTGACTTTGAAGACGGTAACGGTCAGTTTTTCAGCCAGCGCCGGGCGATTCAGGAACCATTCGGCATCCGCCCAGGACTGCATTACCTGCTTCGCATATTCGTTGCCTGCTTTGGCTTTCTCTTCTACGTCATAGAAGTTATCGAACATCAGCAGTGTGTGAGAAAGTGCTTTGGCAGCGATCGGTGCCAGTTTGGCATCATCCAGCGCGTCGATCAGCGGATGAATGTTGTAACCACCCTGCATGGTGCCCAGCAGTTCGATGGCTTTTTCCGGAGTCAGCAGAGGGGATTTGGCTTCGCCTTTAGCGATAGCAGCCAGGAAGCCTGCTTTGACATAGGCGGCTTCATCGACGCCAGGGGGAACACGGTTGGTTAATAGATCTAACAGGAATTCTTCTTCGCCCGCGGGCGGGTTTTTCAGCAGCTCTACAAGTGCGGCCATTTGGTTTGCATCCAGGGGTTTGGGCGCAATCCCCTCAGCGGCACGCTCAGCTACGTGCTTACGGTATTCTTCTAGCACGACGGTTCTCCTCGCTCTCATTGTCATAGTGCGGCAGGCGATTCTCTTCACGCTCCTGTGAGACAGCAGTTTGTAGGGTAAATGCCCAGTACCGCAACGGGCAGAATAGCAGGATTTTGACGAGGTGTTAATCTGTTTACAAAAAAGCAACATAAAAAAGTGGCTGAATCGTTAAGGATGGTCTAGAGATTGTTTCCCTCCGTAAAAACTTCGTTAATTCGCATGGTGATAATCACCTTTCTCAACGAATCCCAAGATTAGTCAAAATTTAAACTACCGCCTCTTTATACTCGGATTCACAGCACCTGCGGGTGGCAGTTCGCCGACCATTGCGATTTCCTTGAGATCCGAATTATGAAAATGACTTTGCCGTTTAAACCCCATGTGCTGGCGCTAATTTGCAGTGCCGGGCTTTGTGCCGCCTCTACCGGGCTATATATAAAAAGCCGCACAGTGGAAGCGCCTGTGGAACCGCAATCGACACAACTGGCTGTGTCTGACGCTGCCGCGGTTACGCTTCCTGCAACGGTTTCCGCACCTCCCGTAACACCCGCCGTCGTCAAATCCGCATTCAGCACTGCACAAATAGATCAATGGGTCGCGCCCGTCGCGCTGTATCCCGACGCCCTACTTTCGCAGGTGCTGATGGCATCAACCTATCCGACAAACGTTGCTCAAGCAGTGCAATGGTCGCACGATAATCCACTTAAACAAGGCGATGCTGCTATTCAGGCGGTATCTGACCAGCCGTGGGACGCCAGCGTTAAATCACTGGTGGCCTTTCCACAATTGATGGCATTGATGGGCGAAAACCCGCAATGGGTGCAAAACCTGGGCGATGCTTTTCTGGCGCAGCCGCAGGACGTGATGGACTCGGTACAGCGATTGCGGCAACTGGCGCAACAAACCGGCTCGCTGAAGTCATCAACCGAACAGAAAGTTATTACCACAACGAAGAAAGCTGTACCGGTAAAACAGACAGTCACGGCTCCCGTCATACCATCCAATACCGTTTCAACTGCCACCCCTGTCATTACAGAGCCGGCAACAACCGTCATTTCCATTGAGCCCGGCAATCCTGATGTGGTCTATATTCCCAACTACAACCCAACCGTGGTTTACGGGAACTGGGCCAATACTGCGTATCCGCCGGTTTATCTGCCACCACCAGCCGGAGAACCGTTTGTTGACAGCTTTGTGCGCGGATTCGGCTATAGCATGGGCGTTGCTACCACGTACGCACTATTCAGCAGCATCGACTGGGATGACGACGATCATGACCATCATCATCATGACGATGATGATTATCATCACCACGATGGCGGTCATCGTGACGGTAATGGCTGGCAACACAACGGCGACAACATCAATATCGACGTCAACAATTTCAACCGTATCACCGGTGAGCATCTTACTGATAAGAATATGGCATGGCGGCACAATCCAAACTACCGTAATGGTGTGCCCTATCATGATCAGGATATGGCAAAGCGGTTTCATCAAACCGATGTCAACGGCGGAATGAGTGCCACGCAGCTACCTGCTCCAACACGCGACAGCCAGCGTCAGGCGGCAGCAAGTCAGTTTCAGCAACGAACACACGCCGCCCCCGTCATTACACGAGATACCCAACGTCAGGCAGCGGCACAGCGGTTTAATGAAGCTGAACACTATGGGAGCTATGACGACTTCCGCGACTTCAGCCGTCGCCAACCACTGACCCAGCAACAAAAGGACGCCGCTCGTCAGCGTTATCAGTCAGCTTCTCCTGAGCAGCGCCAGGCAGTTCGCGAGAGAATGCAGACTAACCCGCAGATCCAGCAGCGAAGAGAGGCAGCGCGTGAGCGCATTCAGTCCGCCTCGCCTGAGCAGCGCCAGGCAGTCCGCGAGAAAATGCAGACTAACCCACAGATCCAGCAGCGAAGAGACGCAGCGCGTGAGCGTATTCAGTCAGCCTCGCCTGAGCAGCGCCAGGTGTTTAAGGAAAAAGTACAGCAGCGCCCACTGAACCAACAGCAACGTGATAACGCCCGCCAGCGTGTTCAATCAACATCACCTGAACAACGTCAGGTTTTTCGGGAGAAAGTTCAGGAGAGCCGCCCACAACGTCTAAACGACAGTAACCATACTGCCAGGCTGAATAACGAGCAACGGTCAGCAGTACGCGAACGTCTCTCTGAACGTGGAGCAAGAAGACTGGAAAGGTAAATTGCAGACGTAAAAAAAGCGGCGTGGTTAGCCGCTTTTTTAATTGCCAGATGTCCCGGCAAACGAAAAATTACTTCTTCTTCGCTTTCGGGTTCGGCAGGTCAGTAATGCTACCTTCGAACACTTCTGCCGCCAGGCCCACAGACTCGTGCAGAGTCGGGTGCGCGTGGATGGTCAGTGCGATGTCTTCAGCATCACAACCCATTTCGATTGCCAGGCCGATTTCACCCAGCAGCTCGCCGCCGTTAGTACCGACAATCGCACCACCGATCACACGGTGAGATTCTTTGTCGAAAATCAGCTTGGTCATACCGTCTGCGCAGTCGGAAGCGATAGCACGACCAGAAGCAGCCCACGGGAAGGTGGCGGTTTCATAGCTGATGCCTTTCTCTTTCGCTTCTTTCTCAGTCAGACCTACCCATGCAACTTCTGGTTCGGTATAGGCGATGGACGGGATAACTTTCGGATCGAAGTAGTGTTTCTTACCGGCGATAACTTCAGCGGCAACGTGACCTTCGTGAACACCTTTGTGTGCCAGCATCGGTTGACCGACGATATCGCCGATAGCAAAGATGTGCGGTACGTTGGTACGCAGCTGTTTGTCAACGCGGATGAAACCACGGTCGTCAACTTCCACGCCAGCTTTGCCTGCGTCGAGGTTTTTACCGTTCGGCACACGACCAATCGCTACCAGCACGGCGTCGTAACGCTGCGGTTCAGCGGGTGCTTTTTTGCCTTCCATCGTCACATAATTGCCGTCTTCTTTCGCTTCAACGGCGGTAACTTTGGTTTCCAGCATCAGGTTGAATTTCTTGCTGATACGCTTGGTAAAGACTTTAACGATGTCTTTGTCAGCTGCCGGGATAACCTGGTCGAACATTTCAACCACGTCAATCTGTGAACCCAGCGCGTGGTAAACGGTGCCCATTTCCAGACCGATGATACCGCCACCCATTACCAGCAGGCGTTCTGGTACTTCTTTCAGTTCCAGCGCGTCAGTGGAGTCCCAGATACGCGGATCTTCATGCGGAATAAACGGCAGTTGGATCGGGCGAGAACCCGCTGCAATGATCGCGTTGTCGAAGTTGATCACGGTTTTACCGTTCTCACCTTCAACTTCCAGGGTGTTAGCCCCGGTAAATTTACCCAGACCGTTGACCACTTTGACTTTGCGGCCTTTCGCCATACCAGCCAGACCACCGGTCAGCTGATTGATCACTTTCTCTTTCCAGGTACGAATCTTGTCGATATCGGTTTTCGGTTCGCCGAAGACGATACCGTGTTCAGCCAGCGCTTTGGCTTCTTCGATAACTTTTGCTACGTGCAGCAGTGCTTTTGAAGGGATACAGCCGACGTTCA
>ENA-UEPS01001808-UEPS01001808.1-human-gut-metagenome-genome-assembly--contig:-NODE-1808-length-10412-cov-3.608708_pt1 | contig 10412 bp, 10 predicted proteins | sample MGYA00242904_ERZ507924 | MGnify/ENA primary metagenome ERZ507924 (study PRJEB26167, sample SAMN06115422) | human gut metagenome | host: Homo sapiens | place: China:Sichuan | collected 2014-10-16...
ATGGCGGAGGGTGCCACCTTTATTGCCAGCGGCATCATCGACAGCCGCAAGGACGAGGTGATCGCCGGGCTGGAAAAAGCCGGCCTTGCCGTTGTGGAAGTGAAGGAGAAGCGCGGCTGGGAGTGCATCGTCTGCAAGAAAGCGTAAGGAGAACCCTCTCAGGCGCTGACGCGCCAGCTCTCCCGAAGGGCGAGCTATAAGATGTAAAAGGATTGATAAAATGCCGCACCGTTATTTTACCACCGAGATCTCCGACGGCACCGCCACCCTGCGCGGGGCCGATGCCCACCATCTTGCCCGCGTGATGCGCGCAAGGCTGGGCGATACTGTCATTCTATGCGACGGCAATGCCGTGGAATACACCGCCACCATCACCGGCTTTGGCGATGAGTGTGTGGAGTTCCGGGTGGAGCCGGGCTATCCCAGCGCCGCCGAACCCAGCGTGGAGGTCACTCTGCTGGCCGGCTACCCCAAGCAGGACAAGCTGGAGCAGATCATCAAGCACGGCGTGGAGCTGGGCGCAGCCCACATCGTGCCCTTCTTCAGCCGGTATTGCGTGGCGGCCCCCAAAAAAGAGGAGCAGAAGAACGAGCGCTACAACCGCATTGCGGTGGAAGCCGCCAAGCAGTGCGGCCGGGGCATTCTGCCGGATGTGGCCCTGCCGCTGGCAAACTTTGGTGCCGTGTGCCGCACCTTTGCACAGTACGACCTTGTGCTGTTCTGCTACGAGTGCGGCGGCGCGCCCCTGCGCGACCTGCTGGCGGCTGCAGCGCCTGCTGACGGCCAGAAGCTGAAAATCGCCATCGTGACTGGTGCCGAGGGCGGCTTTGCCGCCGAGGAAGCCGAGATGGCCGCAAAGGCCGGTGCCAGAACGGTGGGCCTTGGCCCCCGCATCCTGCGGTGCGAGACCGCCCCGCTGGCCGTGCTTGCTTCGGTAATGACCCTGACGGGGAATCTGGAATAACAAAAAAGCAGCTGCAATGCAGCTGCTTTTTTGTTATTTTCAGGGTTTATGTTTCTGCTTCCAGCAGAGCTTTCTTCACATTCAAAAGGTTCTGCGGGCTCACCGAGAAGCTGCGCAGGCCCAGCTGCAGATACTGCACCGTGTTGGCCGGGTTGCCCACCGCAAGGCCGCAGATGGTCACCGGCACATTGCGCACCTTTGCGGCATCCATCACCATAGTGATGAGCTTTTTCATGGCCTTGCTGGCCGGGCGGTAGTAGTGCTCGGCGCTGGCAAGCTCCCGGTCTGCCGCGTGGGCGTACTGGGTCAGGTCGTTGGTGCCGACCACAAGAAAATCGACCCCGTGCTCTACAAATTCCTCAGCGGTCAGGCAGGCAGCGGGTACGCTGAGCATCACGCCGAACTTTGTATCTTCGTTGAACGCCACGCCGCGCTCCCGCAGGTGCTCGCGGCAGCGCTCCACCACACGCATGGCTGCGTCCCAGTCCTCCACATTCGTCACCATGGGGAACATCACCCGCAGCGGGCCGCGGGCGGCGGCGCGCAGCAGCGCACAGAGCTGCGTCTCGAACTGGTGGGGCTGGCGCAGACTGTTGCGGATGCCCCGCAGGCCAAGCTTGGAAGACTGCAGGCCCTGATAGGCGTCGGAAATGGTGCGGTCTGAGCCAAAGTCGAAGGTGCGCACCGTTACCGGGCAGCCCTTGGCGGCAGCAAGGCAGGAGCAGTAGAAGAAATACTGCTCCTGCTCGTCCAGAATGCGGCCCGGCAGCATCATGTAGCCGGTGCGCAGCAGGCCCACGCCCTGTGCACCGGACTGCATGGCCGTGTCGATGTCCTCCGGCCCAAAGCAGTTGGCCAGCAACTCAAAGGGCTGGCCGTCCTTTGTCCTGTTGGGCAGAGCATGCAGCTGCCCCATCTCTTTGTTCTCCCGCTGCAGCTCGCAGATGCGGGTCTCGGCCTGCTGGCGGGCGGCAGCGTCCGGATCCAGCGTGCACTGGCCCCCGGTGGCATCCAAAATCACGGTGCGGCCGTCGCAGTCGTCCAGAAAATCCCGGCCCACCTGCACGATGCCCGGGATATTCATTGCCCGGGCAATGATGGCCGCGTGGCTCTGGCCGCTGCCCTCTGCCGTGATGATGCCAAGGATCATGCCGGAGGGCACGCTGAACAGGTCGGTGGGCATCAGCCGCTCTGCGGCAAGGATCACCGGGTGATCCAGCGCCAGCCACATGCGGGGGCGGTTGGTGATGATGTTGATGACCCGGCGGCTTGCGTCGAGGATATCCACACTGCGCAGCTGCATGTAAGGGTTATCCTTCATGTTGGCCAGCTGGTCGGCGTAGCGCTGGCCCACCTGATTCATGGCCGCTGCCGCGCCAATGCCTGCATTGATGCAGAAGCGCACCTCGTTCATCATGCCCTCGTCGTCCAGCATCATGCTCTGGAACTGGAAGATGGCCTGCTCGCTGGGTGCGGCACGGTCTGCCATGGATTCCAGCTCGTCCTGCGCCGTGCGGATGGCATCGGTGAGCAGCTGCAGCTCCCGGGACGGTTTAAAGGGGCCCACGGTCGTGGTCTCCACATGGTGCTCCAGACGGCTCACCTGCCCCAGCACAAGGCCGGGAGAAGCGCAGGAACCTTTATACACTTTCATGTTCGGTCACCTCCGGCAAAAGCTCGGCTTCCGGCGTGGTCAGGGTGCGCCAGACCAGCGCCTGCAAAAAGGTATTGGGCAGCAGCGCGGCCAGTGCAGCCCGCGCCGCATCGGCACTGCCCTCAAACAGCGGTGCAAAGCTCTGCATCCGTGCCTGATCGCACTTTGCAAGGAATGCATCGCACAAAGTATGGGTGGTGTAGTAATGGGCCGGGTCCACACCGGCATCTTCCGCGGCGGCTTCCAGCGGGGCAAGGTCGGCATCCTTCATCTTGGCCAGCAGCAGGGCGGCATCCGCCGTCAGGGTGACCGGGTATTTCTCCCGCACGGCCTTTTGCACCCGCTCAAATTTTGCGTGGAACGCAGCAGCGTCCGTGCAGCTCTGGGCATCACAGGAGACAGCATAGGCACACCCCCGCAGATATCCCATAGCGCGGCGGGTATCATAGTAGCCCAACTCGATGTTGCGGCGGGCGGTGTCGGGGTCAAAGTGCAGGATATCGCCCAGCTCCCAGTAGCTGCGCACCATCACGGTGGGCAGGCCGGTGAGGTTGGGGCGGGTGATGCCCACGCCTTCCAGATCGACGCACACCAGTTCATCCGCGCCCATGCGTTTGGCAAGACCGGTGGGCATGTTGTCGCTGTAGCCGCCATCCAGAAACTTGACCCCGTCGATCTCCCGCGCACGCAGCGCCGGGAAGCAGGCAGCGGAGGCCATCAGGTAGTCCTTGACCTTTCCTGCCGGGATCTCGTCCAGCGTCAGCTCCCGGGGCTTTAAGCCCCGCTGCTCCACCGTGACAAGGCCGAAGCGGATGGGAGCCGCGCGCAGGGCATCCTCGTCCAGAACCCGCTCCACGATCTCTTCCAGCGGGGTCACATCCATGCCGCCGGCTTTCACCACGCTGCGCAGGAACTGGTGCAGGGCCGAAAGGTCGGCATCCTCCTCCGGCAGCTCCATCACATCCTTGCTGCGGATGGCCAGCCACATATCGCGGGCCGTCTCGTACTGGTCCAGCACGAACATGGCACCGTTCAGGCTGCCAACGCTGGTGCCGGTAATGATCTGCGGGTGCCAGTCCAGCTCCATCAGCGCGCGCCACACACCCACCTGATAGCTGCCCCTGGCTCCGCCGCCCGCCAGCACCAGAGCTTTGCACGGAGCACTGCGGTCATCCATTGCATCCGCCTCCTTTGATCGTTTCCGGTTTTGTTCAGATTATAGCATATTTCCAGAGAAATTTCTTCCGTTTTTTGTAAATTGATGCCTTTCTCCCGGCAAAGAAACATGGTATACTTGTCAGGATTTCAAAAGGAGGCATTCTCATGCACTGCAAGCAATGGATCTTTGATATGGACGGCACCCTGACCGACAGCATGACCGTGGTGTGGGAGGGTGCCCCCGACGCACTGCTGCGCCGCTATGGCCGCACCCCGCGGGGGGATCTGCGCGCCACACTGCTGAACATGGGAATGCAGGAGGGCGCACAGTATCTGATCCGGGAGTACGGCCTGCCGCTGACCGAGGAAAGCTATTTTTCCGTGATGCGCGAGGTGATCGCCGAATTGTACGAGACCGTGGAGCTGAAGCCCGGCGTGCGCACGATGCTGGCAAAGCTGCAGGCCGAGGGCGCACGCATGTGCATCTGCTCCAACACCTGGGCCGAACAGTGCCGCACCGTGCTTACCCGGCTGGGCATCGCGCAGTATTTCTCCTTCATCGTGGAAGCGCAGGGCGTGCTGCACAAAAGCCGCCCGGAGGTGTTCTTTGAGTGCATGAGCCGTCTGGGCGGTGCAGATCCCGCCGCCTGCGCCGTGTGCGAGGATGCCGTATACGCCGCCGCCACCGCCCACAAGGCCGGGTATTACGTCATTGGCATCGCAGACCGCACCTCTGCCGCCGACGAGCCGGAGATGCGCTGCATCTGCAGCCAGTTCGTGCCCCGGTGGGATATGCTGGACTGGACACGTGTGTAAGAAAAAAGGGCCGCAGCGTGCGGTTCTTTTCCCTATTTGATCCTTCTTTGCTCTTGCATTTTGTTTGCAAGAAGAGTATGATATTATAAATAGGACTGCCCCAAGGGGGAAGTGTCCTCATTTGTGAGAATACACTCTGTGATTTTTAATATAAAGGTATAATATCCGTAAAGAGGAGACCTTCCGTCATGAACAACCCACTCGTCAGCATTATCGTGCCTGTGTACAACGTGCAGAATAGTGTTGCCCGCTGTCTGGAGAGCATTTGTGCCCAGACATGGAAGGATATCGAGGTCATTCTGGTCAACGACGGGTCCCGGGACGAAAGCTTTTCCATCTGTGAGCAATTCCGTGAAAAGGACCCCCGCATCGTTCTGGTGGACAAATCCAATTCCGGTGTGTCGGAAACCCGCAACTGCGGCATGTCCCTTGCAAAGGGCAAGTATGTGCAGTTTGTGGACAGCGACGATTATCTCGACCCTGATTTTACCGAGCGGCTGGTGACTGCTGCCGAAGCGAACAACGCCGATCTGGTCATTGCACCTTACTGGATGGTGATTCCCGCCAACTCTTCCAAGGCCACGCAGGCACTGGAAAACCTGCAGGAGAACCTTGGCATCGATGCCGAGAAAAAGCCCGATGATATCCGTGAATACGGCTTCCTGCCCGAGGGCATCTACGACCGCGATACCTTTGCCCTGCGCCTGATGGAGAAGCCCGCATCCTTCTTCTACAGCGTGCTGTGGAACAAGCTCTACCGCCGGGATATTCTGGCAGACCATCATCTTCAGTTCACCAGCGAGGTGCGCTGGGCCGAAGATCTGGTTTTCAATCTGGAATACATTTTGTACGCCAATGTTTTCGTATCCATTTCCAAAGCGGGCTACCACTATGTGCAGAACCCCCAGAGCATCTGCCACACCCAGATCAATCTGGCTTCCATCGTGCAGAACAAACTGCAGGTGTTCCGCTATTACAAGGAGCTGTACACAAAGCTGGGCCTGTACGATCAGGTGCAGCCGCAGCTGTATAAATTCCTGACCGCGTTCTCCGAGAACGCCTATCCCTCCGGTTCTCCCCAGAAGATCATCATGGACATGGCCAACCACTGGGGCTTTGGTGTTCTGGATGCTTCCGACAAGGAAAAGAAACACAAAACCGAACCCGATGCCTGATCTCCGGGCACGAAAAAAAGAGCCGTGAAAGCGGCTCTTTTTTGTTTGCCATTTTACCGGTCGATCCAGCTGCGGAAGGCTTCGCGCACTGCACCCTCCCGTCCGCGCGGGATGGGGATGCGCGCACCGCTGCACATCTGCAGCTCGCCCGCCGTCAGCAGCTGTGCCGCCGCCAGATTGACCACATAGGAGCGGTGCGGCTGCAAAAAACGCCCGTCTTCCAGCAGCGGCTTTGCTACCTCGGCAAAGGACACCCGCAGCGAAAGGGACACCACATCCTCGCCGCTGAGCAGATGGAAGTGCACCACATGGTGGGTGCACTCCAGATATTCGATCTGCGCATAGGCCAGCGCCCGCAGGCCTTCGGCGGTGGCAACGGTCATTGCCGGGCCGTACTCCGGCTCGGTGGCGCGGGCAAGCAGGGCCGAAAGCTCCTGCTGGTGCACCGGCAGAAGCAGATACTGCATGGCATCCACCCGGAAAGCGCTGTAGGCGTGGGCCGGTGTGCGGGCCGCAAAGGCCAGCGGAGCCCTGCGGCCCCGGCGGCGCAGCTCCGCAGCCGCCGAAAGCCCTGCCGGGGCCGCTACAGCGCCCAGCTCGATGAGATACAGGTCAAACCGTTCTCCCTCGGTGTCCCGACGCAGCAGCGCATCTGCATCCGGCAGCTGCTGCACGATGCAAGCATCCTGCCGCCGGGCAAAATATTCCATGCACTGGCGTTCCAGCCCGCTGCGCAAGGCCGCGTCCGGGCTGCATACCGCAATGTGAAATACCATCTCACATTCTCCTTTCCGCCAGCCGCCCGCCTTGATTTTTGCGCAGGGCTGGAGTATGATAAATAAAACTTTGCTGCATCGAAAAAAGAAAAAACGGAGGGACCCGCCATGCCGCAGCCGCTTGTCAGCGTTATTGTGCCCGCCTATAACGCGGCGGGCTTCATCTCCCGCTGTGTGGAGAGCATCACATCCCAGAGCTACCCGGAGCTTGAGATCCTTCTGCTGAACGACGGCTCCACCGACGACACCCTTGCTGTCTGCCGGAAGCTTGCTGCCGCCGACAGCCGCATCCGTGTGGTGGACAAGCCCAACACCGGCGCAGCAGACACCCGCAGCTGCGGCCTTGCCCTTGCCCACGGCGAATACATCCAGTTTGCGGACAGCGACGATCACCTGCTGCCGGGCTGCACCGCAAACCTGGTGGCTGCTATGCAGCGCAGCCATGCCGACCTTGTACTGGCTCCCTACCGGATGATGGTGCCCCGCAAGGATGGCGGCTATGACACCCGGGAGTACAGCCTGCTGCCCGCCGGGGTGTACAACAAGGTGGATTACCTGTGGCAGCTCACCGGCAATGCCGCTGCCTTTTACTACGGCGTGCTCTGGAACAAGCTCTACCGCCGGGATCTCATCCAGATGGCGCACATCCGGTTCGAGCATGTGGTATACGCCGAGGACCAGCTGTTCAACACCCGGTATCTGCAGGTGGCACAGCGGTTTGCCGCCATCGACGAAGCCGCCTACTGCTACATTCAGAACCCGCAGAGCGTATGCCATACGCAGGTGAGCGCGGCGGACATGCTGCGCCACCGCAGCCGGATGTACCACACCTACAAGGAACTGTGCATCCAGCTGGGCGTGTACGATAAATTCCGCCTGCGGCTGCACGGCATCTATCTGAGCCTGTTTGAAAGCCCTCTGCCCAACGGCCCGGTGCAGAAGCTTTCCGACGCATTTGCCCGCACCCACAGCCGCATCTGAGAAAAGGAGAACCTATGGAATTTCCCCTTGTAAGCATCATCGTGCCCATGTACAACACTGCCGGGTGCATTGCCCGCTGTGTCAAAAGCATCTGCGCCCAGACTTATAAAAGCATTGAGATCCTGCTGCTGAACGATGGCTCCACCGACGACACCCTTGCCGTCTGCCGCGCCCTTGCCGCCAGCGACCACCGCATTGCACTGGTGGATAAAACCAACACCGGCGCAGCGGATACCCGCAATCAGGGCATTGCGCTGGCCCACGGCAAATACATCCAGTTTGTGGACAGCGACGACTGGCTGGCCCCCGATTTTACGGAAAAGCTGGTCTCCGCCGCCGAGGCCCACACCGCCGATCTTGTGATCGCGCCCTTCTGGATGGTGTACCCGGAAAACTATGTGGAGCACATCCGCCCATGGGAAAAGGCGCTGCAGCATGTGCTCCAGCGCAATCCGCCCCGCACCCGGGCCTATGGCTATCTGCCTGCCGGGGTGTACACCGGACAGGAGTACGCAAAGCATCTGATCCAGAAGCCGAACACCTTCTACTATGGCAGCCCCTGCAACAAGCTCTACCGCCGTGACCTCCTGCGGAAGCACAGCCTCCATTTCCGCAAAGAATTGTTTGCGGAGGATCAGCTGTTCAACACCGAATATCTGCGTTTCGTGCACACTGCCGTATCCATCCCGGACATCGGCTATTACTACCTGCAGAACAGCCAGAGCGTCTCCCACTCCAGAGTGACCACCGCCGACATCCTTTCGCTGCGGCGGCGGGTGATGCTCCTGTACCGGGACATCTACACCGAACTTGGCATCTACCCGGAAACGCGGGCGGCCATCCTGCGTTCGCCCTTTGGCGAAAACGAGTTCACTCTTCCGCCGCTGGACACCCCACAGACGCACTGCTGCAAGCTGTGACCCTATAAAAAGCACCCGGCTGCCGCCGAGAGCCGCTCTGGCTCCTGCACGGCTCCGGGTGTTTTTTGCGCTTTCTCAGCAGCCGATGGCGGCACACTTCTCCGCCAGCCAGCTGCGCTCTTCGTCGTTCAGGTGCGGTGCCAGCTTTGCAAACACCTGACGGTGGTAATCGTTCAGCCATGCGATCTCGTCCTTATCCAGCACACCGGGCAGGATGGGAGAGGTGGCAATGGGCACGAACATCAGCGGTTCAAAGCCAAGGAAGGTACCGTACTGGTTATCGGCCTTGTGCACGCACACCAGCTCGTTCTCGATGCGGATGCCCACGAGGTCGGTCTCGTAAACGCCCGGCTCGTCGGTGACCACCATGCCGGGGCGCATCCGGGTGGTGTTGCGGCTGTTCAGGGCATGGGGGCCTTCGTGCACGTTGCCCACAAAGCTGACGCTGTGGCCGGTGCCGCAGCGGTAGTTGATGAGGTGCCGCCACAGCGGTTCCCGGGCAATGGTGTCGATCATCTTACATTCGCAGTAATCCAGCCAGACGGCCTTGGCAAGGTCGATGTGGCTCTGCAGAGTCCATGTGTAGAAGCGCTTTTCGTCCTCGGTCAGCGGGCCAAGCGGGTAGGTGCGGGTGATGTCGGTGGTGCCGTCCATGTAGGTGGCACCGCTGTCCACCAGCAGAAAGCCCTTCTTTTCCAGCACAGCGTGATCTTCCGGGGTGGCGTGGTAGTGCATCATGGCTGCGTTGCCGCCGTAGGCCGCAATGGTGCCAAAGCTTTCCACAAGGAATTTATCGTCCGCACTGCGGTACTTGTGCAGAATTTCATCCACCGTCAGCTCGGTCAGGGTCTCACCGGCAGCAAGGCGGCTTTCCAGCTCGATCTGGAACCGCACCATGGCCACAGCGTCCCGGATATGGGCCTGCTTTGTGTGGGCAAGCTCCGTTTCGTTCTTCACGCCCTTCATCATCAGCAGCGAGTCGGTGCCGTCCTTCACGGTGAGGGCAGGGTTCTGCTCCAGCACCTGATACACGGCGTAGTTCACCGTGGAGCACTCGGCCAGCACGGTCTGCGGCTCGGTCTCGGCCGCAAGGCAGGGCAGCACATCATCATACTCCGCCAGCGTGATGCCGTTGGCTTCCAGCTCTGCCTTTGCCTCCGGGGTGACGCGGGCCGTGTTGATGAAGAGTACCGCGCGGTCCGGGGTCACGTAGCAGTAGGCCATGGCGTAGGGGGTGCACTCGATATCCATGGCGCGCAGGTTCAAAAGCCATGCAGCCCAGCTCCTTAAGCTTGCTGCGCAGCTGATCCAGCTTTTCCGCCGGGGAGAAGCCCGCATATTCCTTCGGCAGGATCCACGCTGGGGTATCCGGCAGGGCAGGGCGGCCCTCCGTCCACAGCTCGTCCTCAAGGTTCAGGGTCTTGATGGAAGCGCCCTTCTTTTCCAGTGCCTTTTTCAGGTCGTTCACGAGGGCCGTGCTGGCGGTCAGGCCGCACAGGCCCAGTGCTTCGCCCTCATTCAGGGCATTTGCGCAGTATTCCTCCACGGTGGGCACGCCGGGTTCCCCCATGCGCTGCAGCTTGATCTCGGTACCCGCAATTTCCTTCTCGGCCTGCACAAAATAACGGCCGTCGGCCCACAGGGCGCTCTCGGTGCGGGTGACCACGAAGTTGGAGTTCTCGCCGTGGAACCCGGAGAACCAGGTCAGGCTGGTGTAATGGCAGGGCAGGTATTCGCTGGCGTGGGGATCACCCACAGGGATCAGATAAACGGCCACGCCGTTTGCAGCCATGGCGGCACGCAGCGCGGCAAGGCGCTCTGGAACGGTATTCATGCTCATATGATTTGCTTCCTTTTCTCTCACCGGAAAGCCCGGCAGCGGTGCATTTCTGTTTGGCCTTATTGTATCATTCCGGGAAAAAGATTGCAATGCAGGGGGCGCTGAACCCTCTCAGGCAAAGCCTTGCG
>ENA-UEPS01001814-UEPS01001814.1-human-gut-metagenome-genome-assembly--contig:-NODE-1814-length-10389-cov-2.207525_pt1 | contig 10389 bp, 10 predicted proteins | sample MGYA00242904_ERZ507924 | MGnify/ENA primary metagenome ERZ507924 (study PRJEB26167, sample SAMN06115422) | human gut metagenome | host: Homo sapiens | place: China:Sichuan | collected 2014-10-16...
CGGGCGCGAAGCGGCGCACGGTACCCTCTGCGACCAGGCGGTCAAGCGCACGGTAGACCGTGCTGCGGCCGGGAGCTTCGTCGCCCATGGCCGCGAGCAGCTGCTCGACCGTGAACTGCTCGTCCGCGTGCGCAGACAAAAACGCCAGCAGCGCACAGCGCTGCTGCGTGTGATAACTGTTTCGCATGGTTTCGCCTCCAAATCGGGAATGAGTCCCGAATTCAAGCCGTAGCATACACGCAGTTTGCCCGTCTGTCAAGGGGAAAATGTAAAAATGTAAAAAATCCCGCCGGACATTGCGTCCGGCGGGATCTTGGGTTTGGATTCAGGCGAGGGCGGCCTCCGGCTCGCCCGCATCGCCGAGCGTGTCGCTGATGAACTGCGGCAAGCTCTCCGTGGAGCATCTCCTCGGCGCGCTTCATATAGCGCTCGTCGACGAGGCCGAGCTTCTTGCCGCGCTCGGCCATCCGGCGGCGCTTGGCGCGCACGTCCTTGATCAACTGCAGAAGATCTGCGCAGGTGTAATCCTGAATGCACTGCTGATAGTGCTCATTGAGAAAGCGGAGGTTGGAATTTTCATAGACCTGCGCGGTCATCTGCGGAATGCGGTCAATGAGCGCGAGCGCCTCCTCGCGCGTGATCACAGGCCGCATGAACACCTTGCTGTCCACGGGTGTGAACACCTTGCCCTCCCGGTAGATGGGCGCGAGCGTATAGTACTCCCGGTGCTTGTCCACACCGGAGATCTTCGGCGTACCGATCTCCTCCACGCGGCAGACGCCCTCGTTGCCATACACGATCAACTGACCAATTTCGTACATTTGAATATCCTTTCCTCAGCCAAACAAAACCAAAAACAAACAAAGCAGGGCGGCATTGCAGCCGCACTGCGGCCGCAACCCTGCCCCCTAATAGATAGTTTAGCACAAAATTTGCAAAAAGGTAAGACTTTTTTCATTTAGGACTTGATTTTTTTACGGAAACGGATAGAATAAACAATTTATAGAGCGTAAAGGCAGGAAGGAAAATCCGCATTTGCTACTTTGAGGGGGAAAATCAGGATGCATATCGGGTGGAACCGCATCTGGAAAGTGCTGCTGGGCTGTGCCTGCGTCATCGGGAGCATCGTCCTACTCGCCTGTGGGCAGGTCGGCTGGGGCATTGCGGCATTGGAAGCAGCCGTGCTGCTGCTCGCGCTGCAATATGCGCCGCGCGCGGCGCGGCTGCGGAAAACGTGGTGGTTCGTGGAGCTGGTGCTCGTGCTCGCCGTCACCGTGGGGTACGCCGGCTTTGCCGCCGTGCGCGCAGCGCAGACACCGGCGTCCGCCGTCGTCATCACGACGGAGCGCAGCGTGCCGCCGGTCACGCCGGCGCCGGAGACCGCAGCGCCGGAACCGACCGCCACACCGGAGCCGACGCCCGCACCCGACACAGCGGAGGCGACCTGTGTCGCCAGCCGCAAGGCAAAGAAATACCACCAGCCGTCGTGCCAGTACGCCGCCAAGATCAAGGACGAGAACCTCGTGACCTTTGACAGCGCCGCGCAGGCGCAGGCCGCGGGCTATGCGCCCTGCGGCGCGTGCAAACCATAAGAAAAACCGCGCTCCCGTGTATCGGGAGCGCGGTTTTGCCGTTTGGAGATCACATGTGCAGATCCGGGTAGAGCGGGAAGCGCGCGCACAGATCCAGAACCTGCGCACGCACGGCGGGCACGGCGGCCTCGCCCTCGTCGATCAGGCGGCAGATGAGCGCGCCGATCTCGCGCATCTCCCCCTCGCCCATGCCGCGGGTCGTGACGGCCGGCGTGCCGAGCCGCACGCCGCTCGTGACGCGCACGGACTGCGTGTCGAACGGGATGGTGTTTTTATTGGCGGTGATGTTCGCCGCGTCGAGCAGGTCCTGCATCTGCGCGCCAGTGCGGCCGCGGCTGTAGACGTCGGCCAGCATGAGATGGTTGTCCGTGCCGCCGGAAACAAGGCGCACACCGCCCTGCTGCAGCGTCTCGGCGAGCACGGCGGCATTTTTGACCACCTGCTGCTGATAGGCGCGGAAGGCCGGCTGCAGCGCCTCGCCGAAGCAGACCGCCTTGCCGGCGATGACGTGCATGAGCGGGCCGCCCTGCGTGCCGGGGAAAACGGCGCTGTCGATCTTTTTGGCAAGCTCGTCGCGGCAGAGAATGATCGCACCGCGCGGGCCGCGCAGCGTCTTGTGCGTCGTGCAGGTGACGACATCGGCATACGGCACCGGACTCGGGTGCACGCCCGCGGCGACGAGGCCGCCGATGTGCGCCATGTCGACCATCAGGTACGCGCCGACGGAATCGGCAACAGCACGGAAGCGCGCAAAGTCGATCACGCGCGGATAGGCGCTCGCCCCGGCGATGATGAGCTTCGGTCGGACCTCCTCGGCCACACGCGCGAGCGCGTCATAGTCGATGGTCTCGGTCTCGGGGTCCACGCCGTAAAAATGCGCCTCAAAATATTTCCCGGACAAAGACGCCTTGCTGCCGTGCGTCAGGTGCCCGCCGTGGGAGAGGTTCATGCCGAGGATGCGGTCGCCCGGCTGCAGCAGCGCCGCGTACACGGCCATATTCGCCTGCGAGCCGGAGTGCGGCTGGACGTTGGCATGGTCGGCGCCGAAGAGCCGCGTCACGCGGTCGATGGCCAGACGCTCGACCTCGTCGACGTAGTCGCAGCCGCCGTAATAGCGCGCGCCGGGGTAGCCCTCGGCGTACTTATTCGTCAGGTGGCTGCCCACGGCCTCCATCACGGCCGGGCTCGTAAAATTCTCGGACGCGATCAGCTCCAGATGGTCGCGCTGGCGCCCCAGCTCCCGCTCCATGGAGGCGTACAGCTCCGGGTCGGCCTGCTTCAGGTGTTCATAATTCATATCGGAAACCTCCGTTTGTGTCAAAATCGCGCAACCAGTTTACCACAACTCAGACGTATTTAACAAGAGGAAGGCGCGTAAACTTATACTATCCCGATCTCGTCCGAGGTGATGCAAGTTGAACAAATGGAAGCGCATCCGCCCGTATGTTGCCTTCTGCGCGATCGCGCTGGCCGTCGGCGGCGCGTCGAGCCTCGCTACCCGCGCGGGCATGGCCGGCTTTGACCTGCTGACGAAGCCGCCGGCCGCCCCGCCGGACTGGCTGTTTCCCATCGCGTGGACGATTCTGTACCTGCTCATGGGCATCGCGATGGGGCTTGTCTGGCGCAGCAGCACCGGCCGCGCGCGCCAGGAGGCCACCGCGCTCTGGAGCATCCAGCTGGCCGTCAACGGTCTGTGGCCGGTGCTGTTTTTCCTGCTGGGTGCGCACGGGCCGGCGTTTTTCTGGCTCGTGGGGCTGATCGTGCTCGTGCTGTTTATGATCGCGGATTTTTCCCGCCGCAATGCCACGGCCGCATGGCTGAGCGCACCGTATCTGCTCTGGCTGCTGTTCGCGGCATATCTGAACCTCGGCATCTGGCTGCTCAATCGGTAAGGTTTGGGGAAAGATCACGTCAAGATTGTGTTTGCATGGCGCGGGAGATTGTGGTACACTGCCCCCGAGGAGGGAACTGCCCCATGAAAAAACCGCTTAAGATCATACTCATCATTCTGGCCGTCCTTGTCGGCCTGGTCGCCGCGCTGCTCATCTGGCTGACCGCTACGCAGCTGAATGTCAAGACCGAGACTGCCGTCGTGACCCACGGCGAGAACAGCACCGCCAGCTTCGCCCCGGGCGACGACGTGTCCATCCTGACGTGGAACGTCGGCTACGCCGGACTGGGCGAGGAGTCCGATTTCTTCATGGACGGTGGCAAGCAGGTGCGCGCGCCGAGCAAGGCCATCGTAGAGAAGAATATGGACGGCATCGTCAGCACCGTGAAGGAGCTGGACGCCGACTTCACGTTCCTGCAGGAGATCGAGGCCGACCCCTCGACCCGCTCCTACGGCATTGAAGAGGCCGAACGGATGCGCACCGAGACCGGACTCGACACCGCGCACGCGCGCAACTACAAATGTGCCTTCGTGCCCTACCCCATCCCGCCGATCGGCAAGGTGAGCTCCGGCATCATGACGCTCTCGACCGCGCCCATCGCCTCGGCCGAGCGCATCGCCCTGCCGAGCCCGTTCAAGTGGCCGGTATCGGTGGCCAACCTCAAGCGCTGCCTGATGCCGGTGTATATCGACCTCGAGGGCACGGACGCGCAGCTCGTGCTCGTCAACCTCCACCTGGAGGCGTATGACGACGGCGAAGGCAAGGCCGCGCAGACCGCCGCGCTCAAATCGTTCCTCGAACAGGAATACGCCAAGGGCAACTACGTCATCGCCGGCGGCGACTTCAACCAGACGTTCCCCGGCGGGCTGGACAAGTACCCGATCAAGAACGCCGATCTCTGGACGCCCGGCACACTCGACGACAGCATGCTGCCCGACGGCTGGCACTTTGCCTACGACACGGCCACGCCGACCTGCCGCCTCGACAACCAGCCCTATGATGCCGAGAGCGACGCCACGCAGCACTACGTGATCGACGGCTTCATCCTCTCGCCGAACGTGGAGCTCACGGGCGTACAGACGCAGGACGACGGCTTCCGCTTCTCCGACCACAACCCCGTGCTGCTGAATATCCGGCTCAAATAAAGCATATCAAAAAGCCCGCTTCCGACCGGAAGCGGGCTGATTTTTTATTTTGCGCGCGTGATGTGCAGCTCGCGGCAGGACTTTGGGCCGAAGAGCGCCTCCATCCCCTTTCGGTACGCGGGGAAGGCATCGCGCGGCATGAGCGCCTGCACGCACCCGGCAAAGCCGCCGCCGTGCACGCGCCACGCGCCCACGCCGTCGAGCAGCGCGGCCGCGCGCGCCAGCCCGCGCTCAAGCCGGTCGTCGCCGCCCGGGGCGCGGATGTTGCGCAGCAGCAACTTGTGCAACTCTCTCAACTGCGGGTGCAGCGAGACGAGCGGCGTGAGCGACGGACGCAGCGGTTCGATGTCGTGCCCCGCCTCGCTGGCGAACGTGTAGCCGTCGCCCGTCGAGCCGGTGGCGGGGTAGGAGACGCCGCCCGTGGCGACGATCACCCGTGCGGCCTCTTCCTTGCGTTCGAAGCCGCGGCGGTTCATGTAACGTACGCCGAAGATCTTGCCGCCGAGCGTCATCAGCCCTGTCACGCGCGTGTGGAACCAGAATTCCACGCCGTTGTCGCGGCACCACTCTTCCAGCGTGTTGGCCACGTCCCACGCCTTGCCGCTGCGGGGAAATACGCGGTCGCCGCGTTCGAAGTCGAGTTTCAGGCCCCGCCGTTCGAAGAAGCGGATGGTCGCGCGGTTGTTGAATTCGGCGAATGCCGTCGCGAAGAAATCGGCGTTGGTGCGCACCTGCTCGGCGAACTCCTCCGGCGGGCGGGCGTTGGTCAGGTTGCAGCGCCCCTTGCCCGTGATGCGGATCTTGCGGCCCGCCTTCTCCATCTTTTCGATTACGAGCACCTTCTTGCCGTTCTGTGCGGCCGTTCCTGCGGCCATCATGCCTGCGGCGCCGGCGCCTATGATGATTACGTCGTACACTTCTCTGTCGTTTTTTGTCTGCCAAAGATACGATTAAGCGAGGGTAATTGCAAACATTGTCTGCTTTTGCCCTTACTTAATTCATATCTTTGACTGCGTCTTAGATACTCCCGTTCGGCAATGTTCAAATAAATTTGACATTGCACTCACTTATTCGTATCTTTGCCGCGTCAAAACGAAACGCAACCAGTTCTCAAAATATGTTAAGCCGCAGATTACTCCGAGTCAAGGTCGTCAAAGCCCTTTTCGGACACCTGAAATCGGATTCGACCAATATGATCGCCTCCGAGAAAACACTGCTCGCATCGATCGACAAGACCTACGATCTCTATTTTCAGTTGATGGAGCTGATCGTCGAAGTCCGCCGCCATGCGGAGTCGCGGCTCGAAACGGCCCGCCGGAAGAAACTGCCGACCTACGAGGATCTGAATCCCAATACCAAATTCGTCGAGAACAAGGCCATCGCCCTGTTGGCGTCGAGTCAGACGGTCAACGACTATCTCTCGTCGCACAAACTCAATTGGGCGCGTTATCCCGAACTCATCAAATTGCTTTATACCCGGCTGCTGGCGTCGGACTACTATCGTCGTTACATGCAAAATCCGACGCGGACCTTCTCGGAGGACAAGCAGCTCGTCGAGGAGTTTTACCGCAACGAATTGGAGGATTGCGAGGAGCTGGAAGCCGCTTTGGAAGAGCAGTCGATCCTGTGGAGCGACGATCTGGGTTTCGCGCTGACGATGGTCGTGCGGACGCTCTCGAATCTGCGCGCCTCGTCGACCGACGTGAAGGTGCTGCCCAAGTTCAAGAGCGACGACGATCTGGCCTTCGTCAAGACGCTGTTCGAGAAGGTTTTGGTGAACTACGACCAGACGCAGCGCTATATCGAACGCTTCACGAGCAACTGGGACATCGAGCGCATCGCCTTCATGGACTATCTGATTCTGGCGACGGCCGTTGCCGAACTGACTTCGTGTCCCGAAATTCCGGTGAAAGTGACGCTCGACGAGTATATCGAGATTTCGAAATATTACTCGGGGCCGGGCAGCAGCGTCTTCATCAACGGCGTGCTCGACAAACTGGTCGCCGCGCTGACCGAGGAGGGGAAAATCCAGAAAACGGGGCGGGGCCTCATTTAGCCATGCGGAGGTTGCGGAGTGCTTTTGGGGCTGGCTGCACGGCCGTCGGCGTGGTGCTCGTGCTGCTTTGCGGCTGCGGCTCTCGCAGCGGGCATCGGACATTTTCGGGCCCCGTTATCGCAGTTTCGGCCGAATCGCTGCATACGGACATGTCGGATACCCTGCGTTTCGGACGTCTCCACAGCGGCGAAACGGCGCGGCTCGAAGCGGGTTTCTGCAATCGGGGCGGGGAGCCGCTCGTAGTCGTCCGGAGCGAATCGTCGTGCGGATGTACCTCGTTGGAATATGACGCTCAGCCGATTATGCCCGGAGATACGCTGCGTGTGGCCGTGCGTTTCGATACGAGCGGCCAGCGGGGCTGGCTTTTCAAGGTACTGCGCGTCTATTTTTCCGGCGGCGAGCGTCCGCTGCGGCTCTACGTCGAGGCCGACGTGCAGTGATGTTGGAAAATCCGAAATAATCGTTATATTTGCTGTCGTAAACCGGATTGTTGCCGGCAAACGGAGCCGAACCGTCTGCGGGTGGCGTCGGTTGCCGGGGCGGTCGGGGCGAACGAAGGCCGAAGGCCGCCGTTTTCGATAAGCCGAATGCAGAGCTGAACTCGTTCGGGCTTTGCCGAGGCGGGGAAATGGACGAAAAAAATTCAAGATAAATCTACTGCCTGAATTTATGTTTATCGTACTCGAAGGATTGGACGGAGCGGGCAAGTCGACCCAGATCCGCATGTTGCAGGAGCTTTTCGCACGGCGCGGCGTCGCGTGCCGTTACCTCCATTTCCCGCGTTTCGACGCGCCGGTTTTCGGCGATCTGATCGCCCGTTTCCTGCGCGGCGAACTGGGGACCGTCGAGGCGGTCGATCCCTATCTGGTGGCGCTGCTCTTCGCCGGCGACCGGGGCGATGCGGCGGCTGAGATCCGGCAGTGGCTCGCGTCGGGCGAAGCCGTGGTGCTGGACCGTTACGTCTATTCGAACGTGGCGTTCCAGTGCGCGAAACTCTCGTCGGAGGATGAACGCCGTGCGCTCAAACGCTGGATTCTCGATACGGAGTACGGCTATTACCGGCTCCCGCGTCCCGACGTGTCGCTGTTTCTGGACGTTCCCTTTTCGTTCACCGAGCGCAAACTGACGCAGGCGCGCGAGGGCGGCGACCGCGATTACCTGCAAGGGGCGCACGACATCCACGAGGCGTCGCTCGATCTGCAACAGCGCGTGCGCGGGGTTTACCTCGATGCCGCGCGCGAGGATGCGGCGTTCCGCGTCGTCGACTGCTGCGCGCCGGACGGCTCGATGGAGACGCCCGAACGGATCTTTTCGAAAATCGAAGCGGCGCTCGCCCCGCTCCTAAACGCTGCCGCCGATGCGTAACAGGGCTTTCAAATGGTTGTCCCATGCCTGCCGGATCGTGCTGGGCGTGACCTTCATCTTTTCGGGATTCGTCAAGACCGTCGATCCGTGGGGTACGGCGATCAAGATACAGGAGTACCTTTCGATCTACGGTCTGGAATCGCTGAGCGGTCTGCGTTTCGGCTTTTCGATCTGGCTGTGCGGCGCCGAGCTGATGATGGGGCTCATGCTGCTTTTCAAGGTGCGCATCCGGCTGATCTCGATTTTCGCGCTGGCTTCGATGATCTTCTTCACGGTGCTGACCTTCCTGAGCGCCACGTGGCTGCCGGTCGAGGACTGCGGCTGTTTCGGCGATGCCGTCAAGCTCACGCCGTGGGAGACGTTCGCCAAAAATCTGGTGTTGCTGCCGCTGTCGGTCGTCGTCTGGTGGCGCTACCGCCGCGACCGTATCTTCGCCTTCTCGAAGGCGGAGGTGGGGTGCACCGTGCTCTTCTTCTCCTTGGCCATGGGGCTGGGTATCTACTGTTATGCGCATCTGCCGCTGATCGATTTCAGACCCTTCAAGGTGGGGGTGAATATCTACGAGGCGATGAACGCCTATTCGGCGGACCCCGGGCCGCAGGCGGGGAAGACGGTGCTGATCTATCGCAACCGGCAGACGGGGCGTCTGCACGAATTTTCGCTCGACGATACCGAGTGGCAGGATGCCGGGCGTTGGGAGTGGGTCGCTCCCCGTACCGAAGAGCCCGACGAGCCGCAGGTCGATCCCACGCCCTCGGAGTTCTCGTTGCGCGATGCCGAAGGCGACGCCACCGAGTCGTTGCTGACTCGCCCTGGGCGGGTCTACATGCTCTGTATCACCGATTCCGAGGGGTTGGACGCTCCCTGTGAACGCCGCTTCCGCGGCGTGGTGGAGCGAGCTGCGGCCGAAGGGGCTCTGGCGGTCTGCCTCACGCCCGAACGGCTCCGCGGCGTGACCTATCGTTCGTTCGCCGGAAGTGCGGCCGTGCGCTGTTATAATATCGACGCGACGACGCTCAAAACCATGTTGCGCGCTTTCAACGGAATGGTCGTGCTCGACGACGGCACGATCGTGGAGAAACGCAACTGCCGCGACATCCGTTGACGGCGTGTACTGAAATACGATTGCGGGGCCGGCAAAATATGCCGGCCCCGCTCTGTTTTCGAGCTGTTTCCGTTAGAGATTCTCTGCAAAGAAGCTTATTTTGACTTCGCCGAAGATACTCCCGCTCGGCAAATCGCAAACTGTGTTTGCATTTGCTCTCACTTATTCGTATCTTTGGCTGACGCCGAAGATACTCCCGCTCGGCAATGTTCAAATAAATTTGACATTGCCCTCGCTTATTCGTATCTTTGTCCTATTGTTTTATCCGGCGGAGCCTCGCCGGCCGGTGCCGGCGGAAGGGGATGCCGTTCAATGAAATCGAACGATGCGTAAAGGAGTGATAGTGTTGATCGCGGCGCTGGGCTGCCTCTGGTGCGGGGCGGATGCGTCGGTGCTGACGTCCGGCGGCCGGACCCATTTCGATCGGGGGCGCGAGCTCTATGCATTGGGGCGCTGGGCCGATGCCAGGGAGGAGTTCGCCGCAGTCTGCGGTGCGGTTCCGCAGACGGAATCGTCGCTGTGTGCCGAGGCCGACTATTACATGGCGATGTGCGCCATGGAGTTGAAAGAGGCGGGGGCTGAGGCGCCGCTCGCCGAGTTCCTGCGGCGGAATCCCGAATCGTTCCATGTCAACGACGTTGAATTCGCCCTCGCGTCGCTTCTGTGTACGGCGGGGCGTTACGACGAGGCGCAGCGGGCTTTCGGCAAGGTCGACTACGCAACCTTGTCGCCCGAACACCGCCAGCAGTACGACATCCGCATGGGGTACATCCGTTTCCAGCAGGGCGATTACGACGATGCGTTGCGCTATTTCCGCCGCATCCCCTCGCCGGGCGAATATTCGGATCATGCGCTCTACTACATCTCCTATATCGCCTATGTCCGGGGCGACAACGCCACGGCCAGAGCCGGATTTACGGAGTTGAGCCGTTCGGCGGCCTACGGCGCCGTGGCGCCGTTCTATCTGTTGCAGATCGAGTTCAACGAGGGTAATTACCGCTATGTGGTCACGACGGGCGGCTCGCTCATCGACCGTGCGGCGGGCGAACGCCGCACCGAGTTGGAGCGTATCGTGGCCGAGGGGTGGTTTCATCTGGGCGATTACGGGCGTACGGAGGAGTTCCTCGACGCCTATCGGCGCAGCGGCGGTGAGATGGGGCGCAACGAAAACTACCTGCTGGGTTACAGCCTCTATCGGCAGGCGCGTTACGACGAGGCGCGGCCCTGTTTGCAG
>ENA-UEPS01001827-UEPS01001827.1-human-gut-metagenome-genome-assembly--contig:-NODE-1827-length-10283-cov-4.926906_pt1 | contig 10283 bp, 7 predicted proteins | sample MGYA00242904_ERZ507924 | MGnify/ENA primary metagenome ERZ507924 (study PRJEB26167, sample SAMN06115422) | human gut metagenome | host: Homo sapiens | place: China:Sichuan | collected 2014-10-16...
GAGATCTCTTTACCCTCTTGGGTTTGCCCTTGCCCCCGCGGGTGTTCCGGGACTAGGTGCATCCCCGGGAGTTTTGGAGGCATCTTTCGATGGCAATGAGCAGAAACTTGCCGATCGGTTCTTAGATTCTGTCGAAAACCGACAGTGGCGTCAGGAGAGCTCACGTATCGAAAAAATGCTTGCCGCACAGATTCATACTGTCGCCCCACATTTTCAAAAGGCGGAAGTTCTCACGCAGGCTCGACTTGGTGCGTCAATGGTGACGTTACTCGCTCAGCGCTCGGGCATTCCAGCCGAGCGGATTGGACAGATCATGCCGACGATCCTGGCGAAGCATACCTATGTGAGTCAAAAGAAAATGCGCCAATGGAATAATTCCAATAGCGCATCTTTCGAGTACCCGCGTCCGACATCCGGGTCCAATTCCCTTTTCGACGCTGACAGCCTTGACATAACAATACTCACCGAAGATGACCTTGTCAAGGCCAAGGAGGCATTTCCGGGCTTTTATCAGGCCGTTGTACAGGGGCAAGATGAGGGGACAGCACAGATGAATGGCATGAGTCCCCAGGAGAAGTTGGCGCAGGAGGTGGCTGCTTGGAGCGACCAGATCGATCAGATGCAAACTAAACCCAGTCAGCCGGTACTCATGCTCAAGCAGACGCCATTAGTTATGCATCTGGTAGGTGCGGATTTTCATGAGCTGAAAGCGCATCCGCACGTCTTTGATGGGTTTTTCCCTTGGGCTGAAAGGTCAAGCGCTACACATCATTCACACCCTGAGATGACGCGTGAGGTCCTGAAACAGCTACCTACAGCGCTTGCCGATCCAATCGCCATCTTCAAGGACGACCGTCGACAAGGTTCTTACACATTTATGCTTGAGCTTTTAGACGCAAAGGGGAAAACGGTGGTTGTTCCCATCCAGTTTGAGGCGCAAGGTTACTACGGCACCATTAATCTGGTTAAAACTGCATTTGGTAAGAAAAACGACTTGTTCTTTATTCTACAAGAACAAAATGATGCAGTTGTTTATGCAAATACCGAAAAAATAAAGCGCTGGAACCTTAACTCCAGGACCAATCCCTTTCGCGGTTCCAACGCTTCAGGTAACAGAGTACTCACCGAAGATGACCTTGTCAAGGTAAAGGAGGAATTTCCCGGCTTTTATCAAGAGAGTAACGCGGGACAACGCGGCTCCTTCAGTCCTCTGACAAACACCATCGCTCTTACACCGAACGCTGATCTATCGACTTTTGCCCACGAAATGTCACATTGGTACCTCGCGAACTTGATTGAATTTTCGAAGCTTGACGGCGTGGATCTCAGTGTGACAGAGGACGTTGAGACACTACTCAAGGAGTTCGGCCTCAAGGACGTCGCCGAATGGGATGCTTTAGGGTTTGAAGGGCAACGGAAATTTCATGAACGCTTCGCCTATCAGGCAGAGGTCTATCTGTCAACTGGTCATGCACCGACGCGAAGCCTTGAGCGTTTTTTTGCACGCTTTGCATCGTGGATAAAGAGCGTTTACTTGCAGTGGTCCGGAGATGCTCGTGCGGCTCTGAGCGCAGCTTATCAGGTGGAGTTTGGTGAAGATTTGCCGGATATCTCTCCTGACATGAAACGCGTTTTCGATCGCATGCTTGTGGCGCAGCGTGATCTTGATTTGGCTGAATCTGCAAATGGTCTGAAGCCGCTCTTTGATGAAAAGCCTGAGGACATGCCCGAAGATCAGTGGCGCGAGCTAATGGCCGCACGCGATGAAGCAACCGCACGGGGCGAGGCGAAGCTCTTTGAGGCACAAGCTAAGGACGAGAAGTGGTATGTCAATGCTCGGCTGCGGAGTGCTCGCCGTATTGATCGTGAAGCGAAAGATTATCGCGACAGAGTTGAGGAAAAAGTTCGTGCTCGTATCAATGCCAGAAAAGAATTCGCGGCATTCGATGCCCTTAAATCAGGTGGCAAGGTTTTTGGTATTGAGAACTTAAAGATTGCCCCTGAAAGTTTGGATGGCCTGGGGCTTAAACCTGCTGTGGTGGCGAAGCTTCAAAAACTTGGTCTAACAAAGAAGTCTGGGTTTCCAATTACGGCGGCCAGGCAACTGCTTCAACCGATTGCCCGCTTCAAAACAAACGAGCAGTTAGTGGCAGGTTTAATTGCTGGCAGCAAAGATCGAGAGAAAATCATTCAAGATGAGACATCTCGCATCTGTTTAGAAAATAAGAGTGATTACTTCGATCCCATAAAGAAAGAGGAGTTGATTGAGAAGGCGATCCATTCGGAGGCTCGCGGCCGTATGGTTGCGACGGAGCTTAAATACCTCGCCGGCGACAAGACTATGAGTGCACGAGTGATTCGGGAGGCTGCTCGCCAAGTTGCACTCGAGAGGTTTGAGCAAATGCGGGCAGGGAAGATCAATCCGAAGACCTTCATGGCGGCTGAATCTCGAGCTTCGCGCGAGGCTTATTCAAAACTCGTCGCCGGGGATCGGTTGGGGGCGGCCATGGCAAAACGTCGGCAGCTTCTCAACCATGAGTTCGCACTGATGGCGATCGACTTTAAACGTACGATGGATCATCTCTCCGATTTGCGCAAACAGATTTTCAAGAGCGACAAGGAGCTTGCAAAGACTAGAGATATCGATGTAATTGCCGTGGCTCGCTATATCCTCAATGCTTCTGGTTTTGGCCGTATCCACCCGAAGGACATGAACGCGAATGCCCTTGAGAAGACTATCGAAAAGTTTAAGAACAACGATGCGAATAAGTTTGAAGAGTACAAAGCAATTCTTGCACCGTACGGCTATTCACCAGGGCGCAATTATGACTGGCGAACTTATGCAGTCGCAGATGTTCGAGCAATCCTGCAGCAGGTGAACGATTTTTGGAAGAAGGCAGGAGATGACCGTGCTGTGCTGCTTCATGGCCGCCGCAAGAATCTCACCGAGGTTGTGGATGAGCTAGTAACTCATATTGATAATGGAAAGGACATCTTCTCGGCGGGGGCAAAATCTGCTGTTACGCCCATGGAGAAGCTGCGCTTTCACTATTTGGGGTGGAAGGCAAGCATGATGCGTGTTGAATCCTGGTGTCGCATTATGGATGGAGGCCGCGCAGGGATCTTCTCGAAGTACATCTATCAGCCCGTCGAAAATGCTGTCGTACGTTACAAGAACGAGAACATGGAATATCAAAGGCGGTTTGGAGAAATTCTCCAATCTGCTGAGAAAGAATGGGGACAGTCCGACGCGATTGAGGCTCCAGAAATTAACTACACCTTCAATACAAAAGCTGAATTGATGGGTGCAATTTTGCACACTGGGAACGCCTCAAACAAACGTAAGTTGCTCTTGGGTGGGCGTGGTATTGATGATAATAACGTGCGTCACGCCTGGGCTGCCATTAAGGAGCGTGATGACGGCACGCAGTATGTCGACACCTCGGCATGGGACAGTTTTATCAATCGCATGTACGTGCAAGGGCGGGTTACGAAGGCCGATATGGATGCGGTTCAAGCGATCTGGGACCTGCTTGAGGAAACTAAGCCAAAAGCACAGGCGGCCTACATGGAAATGTACGGGTATCGCTTTGAAGAGGTGCAGGCAACGTCCGTAGTGACCCCCTTTGGTACCTACCGAGGAGGCTATGTTCCGGCGGTGACCGATCGGTATCTCTATCAAAAGCGAGATGCGCAGATGAAACAGGAGGAGCTTGAGAGATCAAACTTTCTCACGTTGATGCCTGTTCACAAACCAGGGTTTTCAAAAACACGCGTTGAGGATTTCACGCAGCCGTTACAGCTCAATGTGGCGGCTTATGGCATGCATATTGCGAAGGTTCTTCGATTTGCAGACATTGCTCCTGCCGTCATGCAGGTCGACAAGATCATTACGAATCACAGATTCCAAGATGCTATCGCTGCGCATAATCCGAGATTGGTCTCACAGATGTTAAAGCCGTTCCTCACGCGCGCAGTTGGTCAAACGGTATCTGATGGAAAAATCGGTTGGGTTGACAGAACGTTCAATCACTTGCGTGGTCTCGCAGGCATGAACGTGATGTTCTTAAATTTGATCAATACCTTTCAGCAGTGGACGGGTTTCAGCATTGCAGCCTCAAAAGTGCCAGCTTCATTAATTGGTCGTGCTTTTAAAGAATATGGCCTAGCTCCTAAGGAGTGTGCGGAGTTCGTGAAGGCGGCATCCCCATTTATGCGGCAGCGCCTTGATAACTTTGCCTATGAATACCAATCGACAATAGAGGAAATAGGTAACCAACAAGTTCAAAAAATTTCTCAAGTGCAAGGCTTAGGCAACAAGGCGGCCGCCGTTTGGTCGAAAGGGGCGCCAGTTCGCGATATGGTCAACCGCCATGGGTATATTCTGCAGACGCTTGCACAGTATCCGATTGACGTCTCTGTCTGGAAGGCGGCTTACGAATATAACTACAGTCATGGCATGTCACACGAAGAAGCCGTACAGGAGGCTGATAGCGTTATTCGAACGACGCAGTCTGACTTTAATCCCGAAAACGTATCTGCAATTGAAGCTGGTTCTGCGCTGAAGCGCTTTTTCCTGGTTTTCTACAATTATTTCAATATGCAGTACAACCTGCTTCAGGAGCGTGCGGCATTCCGTAAGGCCACGAAGCAGTATGGACGTTTTGCTCTTGATGCAATATTGATCGTCTGGATTCCCTCTGTGGTTGGGAAGCTTATTACTGACGCACTGATGGGAGGCAGTGATGATGACGACGATGCCCTCGATGCATTGGACATCATTCAACTCACAGTAGGTGAACCGTTAAAGGGGACTATTTCAATGGTCCCTCTTGCGGGACAAATTTCAGCGTTTGCAGGGGCAAAGATGGCGCAAGCGGGATCTGTGACTGCACAGGCGATTTGGGGGAAGTCTCCTTATGTTGGTCGTGTCGGATCCGCACCTGCCACCATGTTGATGGAGGGTGCGATTTCAGGAGCATCCGATATTGTGAGAATCATTAACGACGACGAGAAAGTTAATGGCCGAACGGCGGCTCGCAACATCCTTGATTTGACGGCAGTAGCAACAGGTATGCCTGTGGGTGGCCTCAAACGTCCAATTGGCTACATAGCGGGGGTGGTCTCTGGCGACATTGATGAACCTGAAACGGCGCTGCAGGCTGTGCGCGGTCTTGTCGGAGGAAAGTAGCCGTCCATAAAGCTCGTTGATTATGCAAGAAACTCACTTTTAAAAGAAAAGGAGTTCCTTGCATGGCTATCAGCACAGAAGTCCGTCGCGCGGGGCCTTACCATGGCAACGGACAGCAGACGGAGTTTCCTTTTAATTTCAAAGTATTTGACTCGTCTCAGGTTCGCCCAGTGTTTTCCGTTGACGGAGGGAAGACAGAAACAGTCCTGCCGTCAGCGGATTTTGTAGTTACGCTTTCAGTTGATCAGGATGTGAATCCTGGCGGTGCGGTCGTCCTTGTATCTCCATTATCTATTGGCAGTATCCTCACCATTATTTCTGCGGTTCCATATCTGCAGCCGGTAGTGCTGACAAATCGAGGCGGGTTCTATCCTGACATCCTTAATCAGGCCCTTGACCGTGCAACGGCTCAAATTCAACAGCTCGCGGAGAAGCAAGAAAGGGCATTGACGGTCCCCGCTACTACTGAAAAAACTTCAGAGCAGTTGATACAGGAGCTTTGGCAAGTAAAAGACAGTGCGGCAGCATCAGCTTCAGCATCCGCATCGTCGGCAAAATCTGCAGCCGATTCTCAGTCTGCAGCGGCTGAGAGTGCGGCGGCTGCGAAAACGAGCGAGAGGGCGGCCAAGAGTTCTGAAGAAAATGCGACGGCTTCAAAATCTGCCGCGGTTAATTCCGCATCTGCATCTGCCACGTCTGCCTCGTTGTCTGCGTCGCAAGCGGCTTTGGCAAAGAAATGGGCGGTGCAAGATGTTGAGCCTGTAGAGGGCTCTGGAGAAACCGCGCTTTACTCTGCAAGAGAGTACGCAAAGCGCGCTGGCGCTTCTACTCAAATTGCTGTGAAGTCAAAAACTGAGGCGGCCGCGAGTGCATCCTCTGCAGCCGGAAGCGCTTCTTCTGCAGGAAGTTTTGCGAGCAACGCTTCGACAGCCGCAGCAAAGGCCGCAGACAATGCGATGACCGCGCAAAAATCTCAAGCTGCAGCGGCCATTTCTGCATCTGCAGCGGCGGTTTCGGCGAAGGAAGCCAAAGATGCCGCAGGCCAATCTGCCGCAGGTCAGCTGCAGGCGGACTGGAAGGAGACCAACTCGTCTGCCAAGAGCTTCATTAAGAATAAGCCGGAGATCCCCGCTGTGAAAGATTTGGTGCTCAAAGTTGGCGTCAGAGGTGCATTGGCAGGATATGAAACTCCTGTAACGGCGATTAAGGCAACAACCATTACTCATGACTCTCCAGATATGCAGGCAGTGGCAGGGACAATTACGGCGCAGAGCCCCTCAGCCAATGCAGGCTTCACGAAGGTAGTGCGATTAGATGCCGAAACGCCAACGGTTGTTTTAAGCGCTAATTGGACTTGGGCAGGAGACACCGCTCCAACTTTGAAAAAAGGGAGCTTTGTAGTTTTTTGTGCCCTTAATGGCAAAGGTATTGCAGCCCAAATTAAGGGGGCGTAATGGCGACTAAATATATTTATAGAGAAAAGGAATTTAAAAGTCTATACGCAGTCCGACAATATATTGGTATTGAAGAACGTATAGGCTTTGGTGAAGCCGAAACCGTTGAAGATTTTCGCAGGTTCGGGTTCGATGTTATTTCAAGAGAATACGACCCAGAGCAAGAATATTACGCCTCTCTTACTGAACTGCAAAAAGCACAATACGATTTAAGAAAAGCGAAGCGAGTGCGTGAAGAAGCCGTCAAAGCGATCAAAGTCACCGTTGACGGAATGACCTTTGACGGTGATGAAATAGCGCAGAGCCGCATGGCTAGGGCGTTAACCGCAGCTGAAGCGGCTGGTCAGGATTCTACAGTTTGGGTGTTGGCTGACAACACCGTCGCTACGGTAACAAAGACTCAGCTCGCGCAAGCTTTGGCGCTGTCTATGCAAGCGATGGCGAAAGTATGGACAAGTCCATATACGAAGAAGTGATTAAATGAAGCATCCGGATGGAATTCAATTACTGATCGCAGTCGATCAATTGTTTAACACTTTCTTCTGCGGCTATGCAGATGAAACACTGTCTGCGCGTGCTCACCGGCACGCGCTCAAAGGCGATCGTAAGTGGCCCGAGAAGTTGATTGATTTTATTTTCTTTTGGCAGCCTGAGCACTGTAAGCGAGCATACGAATCGGAGCTCAATCGAACTCAGTTGCCACCCTCAATGCGGCAAAGGAGCAGTCGGTAATGTTTCATAAAGAGTTGTTGTTGGGGGTACAGTCATCCACTCTTTCTTGGTGGACGCATTCATTGACTATAGGAAAGCTTAATAAGAGCGATAAATCTGGTAGTTATGGATATTACAGCGCCGGTGGAGTAGGGGCTTTAACCCCTCCTACATTAAATGGCCTGCCCATTACGCACTTACTTTCAACTTATTCTTATTATGGCAATTATCCAGTCTATGGAATATCTATTGTCACAAATGTTATCCCCGACTATCCGGTTTATTTTGGGTTTTACAAAAGCCGGAAACTTACAGTAAAGGTTGAGCCTTACCCCAACGCAACCGCTTGGGATTATCCAAAGCTCTTAAAACGCTTTACACAATATTCTCTGAGGAATCTGAGAATTTAACAGTTCAGATTTATTTAAGTTCGACCCCACCCCCGTGGGGCTATACAGAGTAAATAAGGTGCTTTGTCTTCAGTTTCGCAAACATGGTTCATAAAGCCATCAGCCGTTGCGAGACGATCTTCTCGGAAGAGCGGTGTTCAGTGATTCATCGAAGGAATGCCGCCCTCGCATTAGAAGAGAGGAGCTATGACGCGCAAAGAACTCAAAGAAGTTTTCAGAAAGATTGGTCTCAATGTCAGAGGCTTCACGGATTCTGCACGACGGGAGTTCGTCATAGCACTTGATGCTGAAAAAGCAAAACTGGATCCAGAGACTCGACGCAAGGTGCGTATCTTTTGGGGTTTTGTCAGTGCGGTGACATTTGTTTTTGGCTTCGCCCTTTGCTACGTCATTGTGGGGTGAAGGATGCCGGACAAGCAACTTCACGAATGGTGGGTCTTAGTTATGACGGGCTTCTTTTCCGTTTTTTGCGGTTGGCTCTCGTATCTACTGAAAGTGCAAGAAGGAAAGCAATTCATATGGCGAGAGTTCTTTCTTCACGGAGCGATAAGTGCTGTAAGTGGCCTTGTTTGCTATGAGATTCTTGCCTATCAAGGATTCCCGGCAGAGCTTTGTGGGAGCCTTGCAGGCGTGGCGGGTTGGGGCGGCACTAGAGCGATACGACTTGCTGAGGTGGTGATCCAAAAGCGGCTCGGCGTTGACAGGGAGGACTTGAAGTGAAAAGTTTTGGAAGCTATAGCTACGAGCTGGCTATGCCTTTCGTTAAGGCTGAAGAGACATTGCGCCTCAAGGCATACAAATGCCCGAAAGGCGTATGGACAATCGGGTGGGGCCACACGGGCGGCATCAAAGAGGGCGACACCTGCACCAGAGAGCAGGCTGAAGCGTGGATTCGCAGTGACTTGCAGTCCGCGCAAACCGGTCTCGCAAAATTTATCAACGTTCCTGTTTCGGCAAATCAGTTTATCGCCTTGCTGAGCCTTGCTTTCAACATGGGCTCAATGGGCGTCGTCGATAAATGCCCCAAGATGTTGCGAGCACTTAACGCAGGGGATTATGAAACTGCCGCCGACGAATTTCTTGATGTTACCAATGGCGGACTGGCGGGGCTTGTTGCTCGTCGTCGCAGAGAAGCGGCGTTGATGCGTCAGGGGTGAGTATGACTTGGCAGACGATAGCTGTGATTGCTCTCATGGCAGTGAGTACTGCGGTGGGTTATGTCGCTCGTGGATATAAGGCTGACATGGAAATGGCCAATTTGCAAAAGACAGAAGCTGTTGCACGGGTGACGCAAGGAAGAAGAGATTATGAAAGACTTGTTGCAGCTTTGGACAAAGTCGCTGCTGCTGACGTTGACCTTGATCGTATTCGCAGTGATGCTGACAGGATGCGCCGGGCATATGAAAGTCGTCTGCGAAAAGCCAGCGCCGCTGCCTGTAACGCTGAGCAGGCGGCAGTTGCCCGATGCGAAAATCTTCTCAGAGAAAGCGTCGGACTTATCGAAGAAGGTCGCAGCCTACTTCTTAGAAACGCCGCAGTTCACGACGCCCTAGTGTCTACTCACGATTAACTGCCTCTCCAAGGGACTACCTGCCCTTTGCTAGAATGTCCAGGACCGGCTGATGGCGCTTATATAGTTTCGCCTAAGGCTATGACGGATGGCATAAGAGATGGCATAAAAAGGACGGTGGTACACTGTAATTGCCTGCAATTCAAGGAACCTTCGTACGCCTCCTCCCACCACCTGATAAGGGTCGGGACGTTTCAAGACGTTCCGGCCCTTTCCTTTTTTACTTATTGAACAAGGAATTCGGCACATATAAGGCGTGTCGCGCGGTTTCAAGATGTTCCATTCAATTTTGGAACATTCACCGCCGAATGGTATAACGGATAGTATAACCAACCGCCGGGGTTCCCTATGCCAAAGATCATCAAACCACTGACTTCCAAAGAGGTGGCCGGCATCTTCAAGATTGGGCTGACGACTTTAGGGGGTGATGCTGGGCTAATGCTTCTGGTCAAGCCAGAGGGCGCGTGTTACTTCGTTTATTGCTTTCAAATGGATAAGAAGTGGACGATGATTAACTTTGGTGCGGTAAATGCGATTTCGCTCAAATAAGCTCGAGAAAGTGCGGCTAAATTTGCAGAAATGCTTCGAAACGGGATTGACCCTGTAGAGGGGCGTCGCAAGCAGATTGAACAACAAAAACTCAGGGCGACAAGAACGTGATCTTCTTTGCTATACCACTTCACGGTGAGCAAAGAAAAAACGACGCGTGAGCATCGAAGCCTGAAAAAGTAAAGCCCGTGTGAGGTGGGTAGAAAACGTTACTCAGTTCTTAAGTTGAGGCGTTGAAATGGCTTTACGATTTGATCGTGTTTTCGGTCTAGCAGATGAGACAACGTTATTGGAGTCATTATTTTTGCTTGATTCACAGACTGAATCATTACTAGACGGTTTTTCTGTTGACTGGGGGGCGACGGAAGTTCCTTCTATGCGGTCATTATTTTTTTTAT
>ENA-UEPS01001832-UEPS01001832.1-human-gut-metagenome-genome-assembly--contig:-NODE-1832-length-10263-cov-3.170823_pt1 | contig 10263 bp, 9 predicted proteins | sample MGYA00242904_ERZ507924 | MGnify/ENA primary metagenome ERZ507924 (study PRJEB26167, sample SAMN06115422) | human gut metagenome | host: Homo sapiens | place: China:Sichuan | collected 2014-10-16...
CCCACTATGCGTATGTTTGGCACAGCTATCAACTATGAGTTTGGGGATGTAGAAGAAACCGGAATCCTGATTGCTGTAGATGAAATATTGGAGGACAAGCGCATGCGCCACATCCAGACGTTTATTGAAAGTCATCCGGATGCGTTGAAAATGCCTTGTGAGGAGGATGAGGCGTTTACTCCTAAAGTCGTTACACCGCAGGCAGACTGTTACCGTTAATCTTGCGGTAGAGGTCAAGAGCAAAGACATCAGTCATTCCCGATATATAATCAAGTACCGCCTGTATTCTTTCATAGAGTGCAGGTGCTTTTATATTGTACTGGCTGGAGACCCGGTTAATTAGAAGTTCGGAGTAAGCCTTTCCGGGTGAGGTCACCGCATCTACCATTAACTCAAGTAGGGTACTGATAACCCGGAAGCCGGCTAATTCGATGTCCAGTACATCTCGTGAGCGGTAAATCTTCTTGATCGAAACTTCGGCACAATGCTTGTAAGCCTTTGCCGGACGTTCGGAGATATGTTTGATAAGTGCTTCTTCAAATGTGCCGGAAAGTATTTCTTGCTCGTGTTCCAAAAATACACGTGTACATTCCCGGATTAATAATCCGATCACAGAAGAACGTAGGTAAGCGATTTGTTCATTGGTGTCATTTACGATATGGAATGTTTTTTGGATATGCGCCTGCCGTTCTTCGTTGAAGTATGCCATTAGCAGTTCTTTAGTTTCCTCGGTTGTGAGAATTTTCAATTTATGGGCGTCTTCAATGTCCATCATCTGATAACAGATATCATCGGCAGCTTCTACCAGGTATACCAGTGGGTGGCGTGCATATTTCAGCGGGTGTTCGTTGAGCAAAGTAAGCCCCAGTTCCGTAGCAATTCTGTGAAAACTCTCTTCTTCGCTGACAAAGAAGCCGAATTTTGATTTCGTACCTGCAAGACTGGATGAAAAAGGGTATTTCACAATGGAAGCTAATGTCGTGTAAGTCATGGCAAATCCTCCTTTCCGGCGTCCTTCAAATTGGTGTGTGAGCAGTCGGAATGCGTTCGCATTTCCTTCAAAATGTGTCAAATCTTCCCATTCCATCGAAGAAAGTTGTTCTCCATCCGGTTGCTTGTCCTTTAAGAATTGTCCTTTACCTTCAGAAAAAAAAGTAGATATGGCCCGTTCGCCGGAATGTCCGAAAGGCGGGTTGCCCAAGTCGTGCGCCAGGCAGGCAGCGGAAACGATAGAACCTATTTCCGGTAGGAAAGACTCCTGCAGTTCGGGCTGGCGCTCAAGAATCGCTTTTGCGACGTCATTTCCTAACGAACGTCCGACACAGGATACTTCAAGGCTGTGTGTGAGCCGGTTGTGTACGAAGATACTGCCCGGTAAGGGGAATACTTGGGTTTTGTTTTGCAGTCGGCGGAAAGGGGCGGAGAAAATGAGGCGGTCATAGTCCCGTTGAAATTCCGAACGGTTTTCCTGGCGTTCTTCATGGAACTCTTCCATTCCGAAGCGTTTTGCAGATATTAATTGGTTCCAATTCATCATTTTAATCATTATTTCGTTATTTACCATTCACAAATTAGTTGCCGGTACATTATTTAACTGCAAACTTAACTATTTTTCAGTTCAAAATGTGTATTTTCGCCCGTTAATATAGTAAACGTGTATTTATGAATATTCAAGTTATCAATAAATCGAAGCACTCGCTTCCGGCTTATGCCACTGAATTGTCTGCAGGAATGGATATCCGTGCTAATCTTTCCGAACCTATCACATTGGAACCGCTACAACGCTGCCTGGTGCCTACCGGACTATATATTGCTCTCCCACAGGGATTTGAAGCGCAAATTCGTCCGCGTAGTGGTTTGGCCATCAAGAAAGGGATTACCGTTCTCAATTCTCCGGGAACCATTGATGCAGATTATCGGGGAGAGATTTGTATTATTTTAGTTAATCTGTCATCGGAAACTTTTGTGATTGAAGACGGTGAACGTATTGCACAAATGGTGATAGCAAAACATGAACAGGCCGTATGGCAGGAAGTGGAAGTATTGGATGAAACGGAACGGGGAGCCGGCGGCTTCGGTCACACAGGAAAAAAATGAAAAGGATACTATTATTCTCGTTGTTAAGTACTTTGCTGCTTACTTCCTGCATGGCTGTGCAAGTGGTGGGGAGTGTAGCAGGAGGTGCGGTTATGGTGTCGGGGTATGCTCTTGGCGCGAATGCAGTTACAAAGAAGGTTAAGAAAAAGAAGGATAAAAAGAAAAAAGTTCAGAAGGAAGAAGCTTTGGCTTCTCAATTAACAGAGGAGCAACAGCGTAAGTATGACTATTTTTTTCTGGAAGCCATGCGGATGAAAGAAAAGAAAGAGTATGACGCGGCTTTCGGGTTGTTGGAACATTGTCTGGACATTCACCCGAATGCTTCTTCTGCGCTTTACGAAATATCCCAGTATTATATGTTTCTCCGTCAAGTGCCGCAAGGGCAGGCAGCCTTGGAAAAGGCTGTGACTTATGCACCTGATAATTACTGGTATAGTCAAGGGCTGGTGAGTCTGTATCAACAACAGAATGAGTTGGATAAAGCTGTTACGTTGCTTGAAGAAATGGTAACCCGTTTCCCGACCAAGCAAGATCCTCTGTTCAATCTTCTCGATATCTATGGACGACAGGAGAAGTACAGTGATGTAATTTCTACGCTGAACCGGCTGGAAAAACGCTTAGGTAAGAATGAACAGTTGTCGATGGAGAAATTCCGTATTTATCTCCAGATGAAGGATGACAAGAAGGCTTTTCAGGAAATAGAGAGTCTTGTCAATGAATATCCGGCAGATATGCGTTATCAAGTGATACTGGGGGATGTATATCTTCAGAACGGAAAAAAAGAGGAAGCATATGAGGCTTATCAGAAGGTATTGTCAGTAGAACCGGATAATCCAATGGCTCTCTTTTCAATGGCATCTTATTATGAACAGACGGGTCAGAAGGAACTATACCAGCAACAACTCGATACGTTATTGCTGAATAAGAAAGTTACTCCGGATACAAAAATCAGTGTCATGCGTCAGGTGATTGTGGAGAATGAACAATCATCGGTAAAAGATAGTACGGAAGTGATCGCCTTGTTTGACCGGATGATGGAACAAGATCTGGATGATCCGCAGATTCCGATGCTTTATGCACAATATCTGTTGTCGAAAAGTATGGAAGCGGAGGCGGTACCGGTACTGGAACAGGTTGTTGATTTGGATCCGACTAATAAAGCTGCCCGTCTTATGCTGATAAGTGCGGCGATAAAGAAGGAAGACTATAAACAGATTATAAAAGTCTGCGAACCGGGTATTGAGGCTACTCCGGATGCATTGGATTTCTATTATTATCTAGCCATTGCCTATCATCAGGCAGAACAGCCGGACAGTGTGTTGAGTGTTTGTACCAAGGCGCTGGAACATGTGACGACTGATACGCGGAAAGAAATAGTCTCGAATTTCTACTCAATTATGGGGGATATCTATCATACCAAAAAGCAAATGAAGGAAGCTTATGCTGCCTACGATTCAGCTTTGGTGTATAACCCTTCCAACATCGGTGCGTTGAATAATTATGCCTATTATCTGTCTGTAGAACGGCGTGATTTGGATAAAGCGGAAGAAATGAGCTATAAGACCGTAAAGGCAGAACCTAATAATTCGACTTATCTCGATACGTATGCCTGGATTCTTTTTGAGAAAGGCAACTATGCTGAGGCTCGTATTTATATTGATAATGCAATGAAGAGTGATGGAGGGAAAAGTGATGTGATAGTGGAGCATTGCGGGGATATTTATTTTATGACGGGTGATGTGGAAGGCGCACTGGGATATTGGAAGAAGGCATTGGAGATGGGTAGTGAGTCGAAAACATTGAAGCAGAAAATAGAAAAGAAGAAATTTATAGCAGAATGAAAAGAATAGTTTATCTATTGTTGGTTGTGGTTGTGTTGGCTGGTTGTAAGAGTTCGAAGCGCCTGGTGACTTCGGAGACAAAGGCACCTGTATCCAGTTATCTGGCTTCCAAGCTCCAACTGACTATTCCCGATAAAAAAGGAGGAAGCCTGTCGGTAGGAGGAACCATGAGGATGAAAACTCATGAGCGGGTGCAAATCTCTTTGCTGATGCCTATTCTGCGTACAGAGGTAGCACGTATCGAAGTGACTCCTGAGGAGGTATTGTTAGTGGACAGGATGAACAGAAGATTTGTTCGTGCAAGTAAAGAAGAACTGAAGGATATATTACCCAAGAATGCGGAGTTCTCTCGTTTGGAGAAGATACTGACAGATGCGTCTTTACCCGGTGGAAAGACAGAACTGACAGGAAAGGATATAGGAATTTCTTCGTTGGAAAAAGCAAAGGTGCAACTTTATGAGTTCTCTACGAAAGAGTTTTCAATGACTCCGACTGAGTTGAGTTCTAAGTACAGACAGGTTCCTTTGGAAGAATTAATAAAAATGTTGGTAGCTTTGTTATGATGAAACGTTTTTTTGTTATTCTTATCGGTTGCCTTTGGCTGGCAGTTCCGCTTTTCGCTCAATCGAACAAACTGATTCGTGAGTTGGAGAGCAAACGTGGTGCGCTGCAAAAACAGATTGCCGAGTCGGAAACGATATTGAAGAATACAAAGAAAGATGTAGGTAGTCAGTTGAGTAGTCTGGGGGCATTGACCGGGCAGATTGAAAAGAGGAAACGTTATATCACGGCTATTAACAATGATGTAGAGGCTATCGAGCGTGAGCTGGCTTCTCTTCAACGGCAATTGAGGAGCTTGGAAAAAGATTTGAGAGATAAGAAAAAGAAATATGAAGCTTCTGTCCAGTACCTGTATAAGAATAAATCGATAGAGGAAAAACTGATGTTTATTTTTTCTGCCAAGAACTTGGGGCAAACTTATCGCCGTATGCGTTATGTTCGCGAATATGCTACCTATCAGCGTTTGCAAGGAGAAGAAATCCTGAAAAAACAGGAACAGATACGTAAAAAGAAGGCGGAACGGCAGCAGGTAAAGGCTGCCAAAGAGAATTTGCTGAAAGAACGTGAAGGTGAAAAAGTGAAGTTGGAAGCACAGGAGAAAGAAAAACGGACTTTGGTTGCCAATCTGCAAAAGAAACAAAGAGGATTGCAGAATGAGATTAATAAGAAACGGAGAGAGGCTAATCAACTGAATGCCCGTATTGACAAGCTGATTGCAGAAGAGATTGAACGGGCCCGTAAGCGTGCACAGGAGGAAGCCCGTCGTGAGGAGGCGGCTCGCAGGAAGGCGCAAGGCAAGGAAGGACAATCGGCTGGAACCGGAGCGAAAACGAAGTCGAAGCCTTTGGAGGTGTATACAATGAGTAAGGCGGATCGGGAGCTATCCGGCAATTTTGCCGCCAATCGTGGAAAGCTTCCTATGCCCATATCCGGTGCTTATATCATCACCAGTCATTATGGGCAATATGCGGTAGAGGGACTACGCAATGTGAAACTTGATAATAAAGGAATAGATATACAAGGAAAGCCGGGTGCTCAGGCACGTGCCATCTTTGACGGAAAAGTGGCGGCCGTATTCCAACTGAACGGATTATTTAATGTTCTTATCCGGCATGGGAATTATATTTCTGTTTATTGTAATCTGTCTTCCGCTTCTGTGAAGTCCGGTGATACAGTGAAAACTAAACAGCACATCGGACAGGTCTTTTCGGCTGGAACGGATAATGGACGGACGGTGTTGCATTTCCAACTGCGTCGTGAAAAGGAGAAACTGAATCCGGAGCCTTGGCTCAATCGATAAAGTGATAGTTGAAGATACTAAGAGTATAACGAGCGGACTTCTGTATTAAAGCAGAAGTCCGTCTAATAATTCCAGATATAGTCCGATAGCTTCTTCTATCTCTTTCAGCATACTATATTCTTCTGCCGTATGTGAACGTGAAGAACGTCCCGGTCCTATTTTTACCGATGGAAAAGACATCAATGCCTGGTCGGATAGAGTAGGGGAACCGAAAGGAATACGTCCCATTTTTATTGCTTTTTGGACAAACGGATGTTTCTCGTCGATCCGTGAGGAGTTGAGACGGAACGAGCGGGCTTTGGCTTCGCAAGAGATATGTTTCTTGATTTCAGCAAATAAATCTTCATTCGAGTAAAGCTCGTTGCTACGGATATCAACAACGAAAGTGCACTTATCGGGAACTACGTTGTGTTGAGTACCTGCATTAATTACAGTTACACTCATTTTTACCGGTCCTAGTAACTGCGATTCTTTATCAAAGTGATAGTCGCGGAACCAGGCAATATCATTCAATACCTTATAAATGGCATTGTCTCCCTCGTTGCGTGCGGCATGTCCTGCCTTGCCTGTGGCGGTAACGTCCAATACCATAAGCCCTTTTTCGGCAATGGCAGGTTGCATCTCCGTCGGTTCGCCTACGATGGCGAATGAAATGGGGGGGAGTCCAGGTAATACACTTTCAATTCCGTCTTTGCCCGATACTTCTTCTTCACAGGAAGCAAGATAAATCAAATTATATCTCTGTGAAGTACGACATAGTTGCAGAAACACCTGTAATAGAGATACAACACTTGCGCCTGCATCGTTGCTTCCCAGTCCATACAATTTTCCGTTCTCTTCACGTGGCGTAAACGGGTCTTTCCGCCAGCCGTTGACAGGTTTGACGGTATCTATGTGGGAATTGAGCAGTATAGTCGGCTTCTTCAGGTCAAACATGGGGCTAAAGCACCACACATTATTACCCTTGCGCCCGGTCTGCATACCTTCCATTTCAATATAATTTTGCAGGAAGTCTGCGGCTTGAGTCTCTTCCCGGCTAAGAGAAGGGATACTGATTAACGATTTAAGAAGGCTTGTAGCCTCTGCTGCCATAGTCGGAATATCATATTTCATACTGCAAATATTTTGTCTATTACTTAATATTTGCACAAAGATACTCGTTTTGCGCAATAGTTTCAAATAAAACTAATACCTTTGTACCATATTTACTAATACAAAGAGTATGACTTATCATCATTTATCTGTCCTGGTCCATCGTCAGGCCGAAAAATATGGCGACAAGGTAGCCTTAAGGTACCGTGACTATGAGACAGCTCAATGGATTCCGATCACCTGGAATCAATTCTCCGGAACTGTGAGGCAGGCTGCCAATGCGCTTGTTGCGTTGGGAGTGGGAGAACAAGAGAATATCGGTATCTTTTCGCAAAACAAGCCTGAATGGTTTTATGTAGATTTTGGTGCATTCGCCAATCGTGCTGTGACCATTCCATTTTATGCGACCAGTTCACCGGCACAAGCACAATACATTATCAACGACGCACAGATACGCTATCTTTTTGTAGGTGAGCAATTTCAATACGACGCTGCATTCAGTATCTTTGGCTTTTGCACCTCACTGCAACAACTGATTATCTTTGACCGTTCGGTCGTAAAAGACCCCCGTGATGTGTCGTCCATCTATTTTGATGAGTTTATGGCGATGGGAGAAGGACTTCCGCACAATGATGTGGTGGAAGAGCGTACGGGACGTGCTTCTTATGACGATTTGGCTAATATTCTTTATACGTCCGGAACGACAGGTGAACCGAAGGGAGTCATGCTTCATCATTCTTGTTATTTGGAACAGTTTCGCACTCATGACGACCGCCTGACTACGATGTCGGATAAGGATGTTTCTATGAACTTCCTTCCATTAACGCATGTATTTGAAAAGGCTTGGTGCTATCTCTGTATCCATAAAGGGGTACAGATCTGTATCAATCTCCGTCCGGCGGATATACAGACAACCATTAAGGAAATTCGTCCGACATTGATGTGCAGCGTTCCTCGTTTCTGGGAAAAAGTGTATGCCGGAGTACAAGAGAAGATCAATGAGACCACAGGAATGAAGAAAGCATTGATGTTGGATGCTATCCGGGTTGGTAAGATTCACAATCTTGATTATCTGCGGAAAGGAAAGACGCCTCCTGTGATGAACCAATTGAAATATAAGTTCTACGAAAAGACAATTTATTCTTTACTGAAGAAGACCATCGGTATTGAAAACGGGAATTTCTTTCCGACTGCCGGTGCTGCCGTACCCGATGAAATCAATGAATTTGTCCATTCGGTAGGCATTAATATGGTTGTCGGTTATGGACTGACAGAGTCTACGGCTACTGTGTCTTGCACATTGCCGGTGGGATATGATATCGGTTCGGTAGGTGTTGTATTGCCGGGAGTTGAAGTGAAGATCGGTGAGGATAATGAAATTCTTCTTCGAGGTAAAACCATTACAAAAGGATATTATAAGAAAGCGGAAGCTACGGCTGCTGCTATTGATTCGGACGGATGGTTTCATACGGGCGATGCAGGCTATTTTAAGAATGGGCAATTGTTCCTGACAGAGCGTATTAAAGACCTATTCAAAACTTCGAATGGAAAATATATCGCTCCGCAGGCTTTGGAAACAAAGTTGGTTATCGACCGTTATATTGACCAGATTGCTATTATTGCCGATCAGCGTAAGTTCGTTTCTGCTTTGATTGTTCCCGTATATGGATATGTGAAAGAGTATGCGAAGGAAAAAGGTATTGAGTATAAGGATATGAATGAATTGTTGCAACATCCAAAGATTGTAGGGCTGTTCCGTGCGCGGATAGAAACCTTGCAACAACAGTTTGCGCATTATGAGCAAATCAAACGTTTCACCTTGCTTCCCGAACCATTTAGTATGGAGCGTGGAGAGCTTACCAATACATTGAAACTGAAACGTTCAGTCGTTTCTGAAAATTATAAAGACCTGATTGAAAAGATGTACGAGGAGAGTTGAGAGCCAGGCTTGAGATTCGATGTGAGATAAGTGTACGATTATAATTTATAACTTTTAATTTCTAATTTAAGAAGATGATTACTATTGAACAACTTAAAGACGTGAAAGAGCGCACGGATGCGCTGAGGAGGTATCTTTGACGTCGACGGGAAGAAAATTCAAGTTGAAGAAGAACAGTTAAGAACGCAGGCTCCGGGATTTTGGGATGACCAGAAGAAAGCTGAAGCCCAGATGAAGTTGGTGAAAGACCTGCAAAAGTGGATTGACGGCTATAATGAGGTCAAAACGCTGGCAGATGAACTTGAGCTGGCATTTGATTTCTATAAAGAGGAACTGGTAACAGAGGAAGATGTGGATACTGCTTATGCGAAAGCGCGTGAGGCGGTAGAAGCGCTTGAACTCAAGAATATGCTTCGTGATGAGGCCGACCAAATGGATTGTGTGTTGAAGATCAATTCCGGTGCCGGTGGTACGGAGAGTCAGGATTGGGCTTCTATGTTGATGCGTATGTATTTGCGTTATGCTGAGACAAATGGCTATAAGGCTACTATTGCCAACCTTCAGGAAGGTGATGAGGCCGGAATCAAAACCTGTACGATCAATATTGAAGGGGATTTTGCCTACGGTTATCTGAAAGGAGAAAATGGGGTGCACCGTCTGGTACGTGTCTCTCCTTACAATGCACAGGGTAAACGTATGACATCTTTTGCTTCTGTCTTTGTCACCCCGTTGGTAGACGACAGTATTGAGGTGAATATTGAGACGGCACGTATCTCTTGGGATACTTTCCGAAGCGGTGGCGCCGGTGGTCAGAATGTGAACAAGGTAGAATCCGGAGTTCGTCTGCGTTACCAATATAAAGATCCTTATACAGGTGAGGAAGAGGAGATTCTGATTGAAAATACGGAAACCCGCGACCAGCCTAAGAACCGTGAAAATGCAATGCGCCAGTTGCGTTCTATCTTATATGATAAAGAGTTGCAGCACCGTATGGCAGAACAGGCGAAGGTGGAAGCGGGAAAGAAGAAGATCGAATGGGGCTCGCAGATCCGAAGTTATGTATTTGACGACCGTCGTGTGAAAGACCATCGTACCAACTATCAGACTTCGGATGTGAACGGAGTGATGGATGGTAAGATAGAGGATTTTATTAAGGCTTATCTGATGGAATTCTCTTCACAGGAATCATAAAATACAAAATTAGCAACTGTTATTTTTGGAAAGTTAAAAGATTTGTCCTTACTTTGTTAGCGTTGAACTTTAAAGCTAACTATTATGGGCAAGGGTAAGAAAAAAGTAGCGATTAGTAAGAAGGAAGAAGAGCAGGCCCAGAAGGTTGTCAAAATAGTGTTTGTCTCATTAATTATTTTGGCACTGATTATGCTGATTGCCTTTTCCTTTTTCGGCTGATAATCTCACCACAGGTTTGTGTA
>ENA-UEPS01001833-UEPS01001833.1-human-gut-metagenome-genome-assembly--contig:-NODE-1833-length-10262-cov-4.659892_pt1 | contig 10262 bp, 11 predicted proteins | sample MGYA00242904_ERZ507924 | MGnify/ENA primary metagenome ERZ507924 (study PRJEB26167, sample SAMN06115422) | human gut metagenome | host: Homo sapiens | place: China:Sichuan | collected 2014-10-16...
ACGTACGACCAACCTCGTTGGACTCCTGAAAATCCGACGAATGAATACGGGCGTATCGGTTCGTACCGGTTTGCCAACTATTATAAGAAGAAAACGTTCGTCCGTATGGATAATATCTCTTTGTCATATGCAGTACCCAAGGATTTCCTGAAGAAATTCAAAGTGCAGAATATGCGCATTTCCCTTACGGCACGTAACCCGTTCACCATAACCGGTTGGGATTATTTCGATGTCGAAGCCACGAAAAAGAATCGTGACGATGGGCTTTATGGCATGAGATCTTATAATATAAGTTTTAATTTCACTCTTTGATAAAGACGAAAGAATATGAAGAACAACAAACAAAAATATATCATCGGAGCATTGGCCTTGTTGCCTTTGTTGACGACCGGCTGTAAAGAGAGCTGGCTGGATCCGAAACCTCTCTCTTTTTATACGCCTGAAAACACCTACGTGGATGCAGAGGGCATGTATTCGGCTATTGTAGCTTGCGAGCGTAATATGCGTCATGAGTTTTTCGGAGACCAGTCACCGATTTTGACCGAATATTATACTTCTGACGTTGCCGTGAACGGAAAGACCGACGAAAGCGGTGCTTTGGTCGATTTTGACAACTATATGCTTCCTACCCAAACCCAAAATAATGCTAAAAACAAGATGCAATGGTATTGGGATGAGGGTTTCAAGGGAATCAAATATGCCAATATCGTATTGTCGCGTATCGATGCTGGAACCTACAAGGATGAAGCGGAACGGAATGCTGTTTTGGGTACTGCCTATTTTCAACGGGCTTACCGCTATTATAAGTTGACCCACCAATTCGGAAATGTCCCCTTCCTGGATCGGGAATATACGGAACCGAAATTGGATTTCTACTCTCATGACCGTTGGAGCATTTTGGAGCAATTGAAAAAAGATTTGGAATTTGCTTATGAATGGGTTCCGGAAAAGGTGGATCGTGGAAGAACTTCCAAAGCTGCCTGCGGTGTCTTGCTGATGAAAGTCGCGATGTGTTTGGGTGACTTTGACCGTGCTATCGAGATCGGTAAAGAGATTGTCGCCAACCATCCGTTGATGACAGCTCGTTTCACCTCGAACAAGAACAAGCCGAACACGAATTTGATGCACGACTTGCACAGTGTAGAGGCGAAGATGGACATGTCGAACACAGAAGGTTTGATGTATGTCGTGTCTTATCCGGACGTGGAAGGTCGTGACAGAATCCAGACCATGCGTAATGCGACTCCCTATTGGGCGAAAGGTGCGGCTATCGTCACCCCTGACGGGAAGACCGGTACGGCTATTTCACCTGCGGCAGCTGATAAAGGTACGGAAATCGATAACGACTTGCATGTCGGTCGTGGCATCGGTTCCTGTCGTGCCAACAACTACCTGCAATATGACATTTGGGGTGAAAAAGAAAAAAACGACCTTCGCAGTCCTAACGCATCGGGTAGTTGGCGCCGTATGACCGATTTGTATTATAATGACCCGGGCTTGAAAGGTAAATCCGAATGGTATGGAAAACATTTGGTTCGCCCGACCAATATGAGCGTGTCTGATTCGGTACGTTGCTGGTTCTCATGGCCGCATTATAAGTTGTTTGTTCCGGATCCTACGAAGGATACTGACCGTAGCGGTGGCGAGACTGCTTGGTATATTTATCGTTCAGCCGAAGTCTACCTCTTGATGGGCGAATGTTATTATTGGAAAGATCAATTGCAGGAAGCGGCCAACATGCTGAACGTCGTTCGCGAACGTGCAGGAGCTGAACCGCTGAATGGATCTGAAATCAATATCGGCGCTATCTTGGCTGAACGTGCCCGTGAGTTGTATTACGAGGAATGCCGTCATATCGAGTTGGTTCGTATTTCTTATATTTATGCTAAGACCGGCAAACCTTGTGAGGTATTCGGTGGCCGTGTATATAAGTTGGATAACTTCTCCGGTCCCGGTGGAACAGGCTCGAATGTGAAAGAGCCTGGTTATAACTTCTGGTATGACTGGATGATGACGGTCAATAACTTCTTCCGTGACGGGACTGAGGTTGCCAACGGTAAATACCGCATCAGCGTCCATCATGTGCTATGGCCTGTCCCCTATAATGCGATCACAACCAATACCGGTGGCGTTATCAACCAGAACATCGGCTATCCGGGGGCCGAGAATAACATCACCCCGTTGAAAGTCGGTGAAGAGACTCCGGCTGGAAAGTAGTATAGGGAAAACGCGCACAATAACAACACCGTGTAAACGAGACGCACCCCGCGGAGGCCTCAGGGCCTCCCACGGGGTGCGTCTTTTTTGTATTCTTTCGCTGCGTCGAACGAAGGACAGGCCTTTTGGGGGTTCAAGTCGCGGTGTCCTACGGTGAGAGCTGCCGGGAAGTTGCGGCCCAGCTCTTGCAACAACTGCGTGAGGGCAGCCTTCTGGGCAGGCGTGCGAGTGTCTGCCGGGAGGCCTTTGCCGTCCAGTCCCCCTTCGTAGCAGATGCCGATGCTGTGGCGGTTGTGACCGAAGCAGTGCGCCCCCTCCAGAGAGAGCGGCCGGCCGGGATGTACCCGGCCGTCGCGTGTGATGTAGTAATGGTAGCCGATGTCGCGGAAGTGCCGGCCGTCGATATGGTCCCGGCGGCAATCCTCGAACGAGTAAGGCTGCCCGCAGCGCGTGGCGCTGCAATGGATGATGAATAGCGTGATGCGTCTCATGTGCGGCTCTCCCTGTCCTTTATATGCAGGCCGTAACGCCAAAGGCACTACCGATGGCCGTAGCCACGACGATGATTACTTTGAGGATGATCCCCCAGACGGATTTCTTTTCATTTTTTTCTTCCATGAAATTGTGGATTATGAGATTTATGAATTATGATTTATGAGAAGTTTTTGACACATGACTTTGTTTGTGTCTCTCTTGGCTTCTCTTGTCGATTGCTTAAAGTTCTCCCGGCCGTTCCTCCTCGCCGCCACCGCCGGTATTGCCACCTTCGATGTCGTAAGGTGAAAGCTCCTTGAGCTGCGCTTCGAGTTTCAGCTGGTTGATGGCGAGGGTTCCGGTGGCGCGGCATTTGAGGCGCAGCCCGACCACGTTGGTAGTGACCGACCAGTCTTTCGACGTGTCGGCAGGTTTCCCGCGGATCCCCACGCCGAAGATGGCGAGGTCGTCCAGCTTCACGTTCTTGCCGTCGAGCAGCAACTCCTTGATGCAGGAGGTCATGTCCTTGAGGACCCCGTGGATCGCGCCTTGCGAATACGGCGTGTTGTGCTTGGCCATGTGTTCGGCCAAAGCGCGCGTGTCGAGCGTCTCGTCTGCCACCGCCCTTGCCAGCCACTTGCCGCTGAGCGGGGTGGACTTGGTCTGGTTCTGATACTTCTTGTAACGAATCATGTCTGTTTGATTTTAAAGTTGATAATTAGGATGAAAAACCGATACCGTTCCGGTGAAGCTGCCCTGCCTTTCTTCCCTTTCCGGTACAACAAAGATAACACCCTCATCTTGTGCCGTTGCGCGTAAGGGGGAGTTGTGGGGAGTTCTGCCGGAAAGATGCGTGTTATAGGGGGAAAACGGGGTGTGGAAGGTGCGCATTGTAGGGTAAAATGAGAGGTGAAAAGTTGCGTGTTATATTTTTTAAGACTAATTTATTCCGGCTTATATGGTGTTCTATTATAGAAAAACTATATTTTTTATCACCTGAAACAGCTTGAAATTCATTGTTTTTTTCGTATATTCGTAGAAATAAATCAAATAAGGAAGACATGGAAAAACAGACTGATTTCCGCATCCGCAGCTACGGTCGTACGGAGCTGGCACAACTCTACAACCCCTGCCTGACCCCCAAGGCCGCCTACCGGAAGCTGGTCGGGTGGATCGACCATTATCCCGGCCTCGCCGTCCGCCTTGCCGAGCTTGGCAAGCTGCCCGGTTCGCGTTCCTACACCCCTGCCCAGGTGCGGGAGATCGTCGAGGCGCTCGGCGAACCGTAACTCATAGCTTTAGGGGGGCTAAGGCTATGGGTTAGGGGGGCTAAAGCATAGCTTTTCTGTTACTTTCGGCTTGATCCGAAAGTAACCAAAGGATCAAGGCCGAACCTGCTTCGCTACTCCGTTCCCTTCGTTCGCTGTCGCGTCTGAAACTCGCTTCGCTCAGACAGCAGACGCTCCGGACGCTCACTGCGGTCTCTGCGCTTGACGCTCACCAGCTTAGGCCGGAAGTAGAGCCTGACGGCTCTTTGGGGATGGCCGATGCCGCCTGCTTCAGCAGACGGCAAAAGAGAGGCGGAGGAGGCTTGGGGGGGGATGCATATACTGGTAGCTATGCTTATATAAGAGGCGGTGTCGGCCATCCCGAGAGAAAGCGGAGCTTTCTTGGAAAGGCCTAAGTGGATGGGCGTCAAGCGAAGGGCAAAGACGGAGCGTCCGGAGCCTGCGCTGTCTGAGCGCAAGCGAGTTTCGCAGGCGACAGCGTAGTCTTTGCCCGGAGTAGCCCAGCCGGTTAAGCCTTGAACTTTTGGTTACTTTTCTTTCAAGAGAAAAGTAACAGATAAAACTTTATTGCATGAAATAAATAAAAAGAGGGTGTCGAAAAAATGCCATCATTGATTATCAGTCTTTTATGGTGATAGGTGATAGGTTGAACCCCGTTTCTGTAAAAGTTTAGGAAAAATGAATTAAAAAACGCCGCCTTTAAGGTGACGTTTTTTAATTCAAACTCGGAAAAGTTTTACAAAAAGGGCATTTAACCTATCACCTATCACCCGAGGAAGGAGGAAAATCTGTGTCGTCCGCTTCAGGGAGGATGCTTTTCATCTCGTCTGTTGTGCGTTCGACAACCAGCCAGATATTGCCATGTCTTGTCCGTGTGCAGGTATACCCCAGTTCTTTCAGTGCTATGCCGACCTGCACCGCGTTCAGCCGGATACTACCGCCGAAGCGGGTGACGATCTGGCTGGCGGTGACGTAAGTCCCCTTTTCGTAATCGACGGGGTGGCGGTAGTACATCAGGATCAGTTCGCGTGCGGGGTTGGGCGTTTCGAAACGGCGGTTCGCGAGGTTCAGCTCCTCGATCTCGTGGTCCCTGTACCAGTAGCGGAAATCGTTGTCGAGCAGGTGTTTCGCCTGTGCGTACAGCCCTTCGTAGTCGATATGGGCGGTCCAGGGGTTGTCGATCGCCGTGACCTCGAACGGCAGCCAGCGGCGGTTGCCGGTGTCGTCGGTGAGGAACTGGAGGTTGTTGCCCGTCGCGCAGAACGAGGCTACGTGGGGCAGGTGTACCTTGTTGCGCCCGTAGGCGGGACGTTCGTTGACGTAGAGCGTGGTGGTCATGGCCTTGAGCTGGTTCAGTTCACTGCGCTGCATGGAGTCGATCTCCTCGAAATTGACGAGCAAGTTCTCCGTCATGGTGAAGAGGTCGTCCTTCGTGAGCCGTTGCGAGTTGGTCTTGGAGGCGTAGTAGCGTCTGAGGACGGGTGGCAGGAGATTCTGGAAGAACGACGTCTTGAAGCATCCCTGTCGCCCGATCAGGACGAGGATGACGTGATTCACCACCTTCGGATCGAGCGCGGCGGCGACCATCCCGACGAACCAGCGGCGGAAACAGAGGTCGAAACGATCGGTGTCGCTGTCGGCGGGGTGCACCATTGCAGCCAGGTTGCCGATATGGTCCGTCACGCCATCCCACGGTCCCGCCTTTTCGAGAAACTCCTCCAACGGGTGGTAGCGGGGCGCGAAGTCGGAGAGCAGGAGCGTGCGCAGGTGGAAGAGGTCGGCCTCCAACCCGTCGCGGCGCATGGAGCACCAAAGGGAGTTCTCGACCGTGTCGGTCATGGGAGCCCAGCCGTCGGGTGCGGGGATGCCGTTGGTGACGGGACGGTGTTCGAGCTGGTGTGTCAGTTGGTTCATCCGCAGTTGCATGGAGCCGCCGATGAAGCGCTCCATCTCTTCGACGGTGGCCTTGCGCTGCCGCCCGTTCCCGTTGCGGGGGGAGACATCGGAGAGCTTCATTGTGGCGTGCTCGGCAGTCAGGGCGTAGCAGCTCTTGGCTGTGGAGCGGACGGAGGCCGTGTCATAGTCGGCGAACAGTTCGACGGCCCACGCCTCGGCTTCGGCCTCCGGCACGCCGAAACGGTTCATCAGGTAGAGGCACCGGCTGATGTAGTTGTTGTGGCTGCCGGCTGCGTAATGCACGCCCTCTTCTTCCACAAGCCGGCGTACGGTGTTTTCGGCGCGTGCGGCTGATGTCTTCCGCCCTCTGTGTTTCTTTCCTGCGGCGATGTCCTGTTTTTGTCCGGCCTTGGCGCTGGGCAGGGAGGCGAACTTCATCCGTTCGGCGTCGGGACGGTAGAGCGCGTCGGGGTCGTGGCAGATCACGGACATGCGCGTGGCGTTCTTGCACTGCCTGTCGATGGCGATGCCGGTGAGCCGGGCGTAGTAGGCGTTTACCGTCTGCCAGGCTGCGGGGAAGTTCTCTTCCGTCACTTCGCCTTCCATCCATGCGATGACACGTATGCCGCGTCCGGACAAGGTCTTGTAGGCAAGGAACGAGTGCGGGTCGGCCCTTACCCGTTCGAGGGTCTCGTCGAAGATCTCTTCGGGGATGCCGTCGATGTCCACCATGATGGAGCCCGGATAGCCTTTGATGTGCTTCGAGGAACGTCCTCCCTCCAGGTGGACGGAAGGGACGAAGGCGGGTTGGTTCTGCTTGATCTGGCTTTGCTGTCGTTTCGACGTTTCGGCGTCTTGCCCTTCGCCGGCTGCAAGCGCGCGGAACAGGGCGGTGGCGGCGGCATGGCGCTCGCCGGTCAGTTCTTGCATGATTTCTTCCCATGTGCAGGGAGAGGGGGTGGTTGCGCGGAGCGAGAGGAAGCGCGAGGGGCGGAATGTGTTTTCCATGTAAAATGTTTTATTAAATTTGTTCAATGTTCAGATGTGCCGTTCGGGGGGCGAAGCGTCCGAAGCATCCTCTGAAACTTTTGACAAGTTTACGCATTTATCCATTCATGTTGTCCCCGCCATGCCGGGCTCATTATGAATGAATATTAATATTTATATTAATAATTAAATATTTATAACATGAAAACGACATTTATGTTCCCTCTGTTGGGGCTTTTCGTCGAAAAGCAGATGAGACGTTTCCGGATAACCGTGCGTCTTTACAAAAGCGAACTCTCTGCCGGCAGCCGCAGCTACGGTGCGATTAAAAAAGGGGCGACCTCCGTCTGAGCTATTACGCCCGCCTCGTCGCCCTCCTTTACGACCTTGCCGGCGAAGAAGAGTTCCGCCGCCTGGCACATGAGGCGGTGGAGCTGTACATACGGGAGAGGGAAAAGGGGGAAAAGCTTGATGATAAGATATAGGGCAAACATTCGGGCAGCCAGGAGAAATTTCGGTGGAGGAGCTTGGCAGTCATGTGGACGAAAGTAATCCGGTAGCTGTGATTGTCGAATAAAATCTTCTTGTTTTATAGCGAAGTCATAGAGATGATTTTGTTTTTATATTATCTTTGTGGTCGCAAACAGTCTAATGTAAATGCTTATCAATAATTTAATTATAATAGTATGAAAAACTATCTTGTATTTTCTATGGCGGCCTTGTTGGTCGGAGCTTCTTGCAACACAAAGCAGGAGAAGGCGGCCGAAGGCTTTACCGGCGCACCGGGAGAAGTGAAGTTGATCACGCTCGATCCCGGACATTTCCATGCCGCATTAGTGCAGAAAGTGTCTTATCCGCAAGTTTCTAAAGATGTTTATGTGTACGCACCCACCGGTTTCGACGTGGACGAGCACTTGAAACGTATACAGGGATTCAACACACGTGCGGAGAATCCGACGGCTTGGAATGAAATCGTTTATACGGGAGATGATTACCTGGAAAAAATGTTGGCCGAGAAGAAGGGGAACGTGATGATCCAGGCAGGAAACAACGGCAAGAAGACCGAATATATCAAGAAGACGCTTGAGGCGGGTATCAATGTGCTTTCCGACAAACCGATGGCGATCAACAGCCAGAGCTTTAAATTGCTGGAGGAATGTTTCGCTATCGCCAAACAGAAAAACATCATGCTGTATGACATCATGACCGAACGGAATGAGATCACTACGATGTTGCAGCGCGAGCTTTCTACTATCCCGGCTGTTTATGGCGAGCAGTTGAAGGGTTCTCCCGAAGAACCGGCTATCGTGAAAGAGAGTGTGCACCATCTGTTTAAGCTGGTCGACAACAAGCCGTTGACGCGTCCGGTATGGTATCTGGATGTAAACCAGCAGGGCGAAGGTATTGTGGATGTGACGACTCACCTGGTCGACCTGGTGCAGTGGGAAGCCTTCCCGGATCAGATCATCGACTATAGGAAAGATATCGAACTGATAGATGCCAACCGCTGGACTACCTCTATCAGCCCGGAAGAGTTCAAACAGGTGACAGGGACGGATGCTTATCCCGATTTCTTGAAGAAAGATGTCGAAAACGATACATTGAAAGTCTATTGCAACGGTGATATCGTTTATAAGATCAAAGGTGTGACAGCCAAGGTTTCGGTGATCTGGAATTATACCTTCCCCAAAGGTGGCGGTGATACCCACTTCTCCGTCATGAAGGGTAGCAAGGCCGACCTGGTCATCCGCCAGGGCAAGGAACAGAACTATCAGCCTGAACTGTTTGTCGAAGCAGTGAAAGGTGTGGATCTGGCCGCTTACGAAAAGGACCTGACCGCTTCTATGGAAAAGGTTTCAGCCGAATATCCTGGTGTGGCATTGAATAAGGTGGGCGATGGCGTATGGCAAGTCGAAATCCCCGCAAAATACCGTGTAGGCCATGAAGCTCATTTCGGCCAAGTGACGGAACATTTCCTTGACTATCTGAAGGAAGGCAAACTGCCGGATTGGGAAGTACCTAATATGCTGGCTAAGTATTACACGACGACCTCGGCGCTGGATATGGCGAAAGCGAAGACAAAATAAATGTATTGAGATGAAATGGAAGAGAGAGTATGTGCCGGAAGTACAATTGGGCACATACTCTCTTTTGGTATTCTGCTAATAATCAAATCTGACACCCTTCTCCCAAAGAGGCAGTAACTTTTTTACAATGTGGGGGTTCTCTTGCGCTATATTTTTACGCTCGATGCGGTCCGGTCCGTATTGATAAAGTTCGGTGATCGTTTCTCCTTTTTTATTATAACGAGTAAGACGGTATTCTGGAGTCCGGAGGGTTATACAATTCCGATAGTAGCTGTAAGCGGCGTCTGTCCATTTGGGATTATCAGGATTGTTGAGCAAGGTTGCAAAACTATGTCCGTCCAGTCCTTTGGGTAAGGAGATTTTGCAAAGTTCCATAAGAGTCGGATAAATATCGATAGAACTGACAATCCTGTTATTTTTAATCCCTGGTTTACACTGGGGAGCTTTTATTACGAGTGCGCTGCTCAGAGAAGTTTCATGTAGTGTATGTTTTCCCCAAACACGCAGATCTCCTAAGTGCCATCCATGATCTCCCCATAAAATAATAATCGTGTTATCCATTTTTCCGCTGGCTTCAAGGGCATCCAACACTTTTCCAACTTGAGCGTCCATATAACTTACGCAAGCGAAATAGGCGTGACGGAGTTTGCGTGCATATTCGTCAGAAACTCTATTTTTTATGGAAGGCATTTCGTCTCCTGATTGATAGCTCTTGAACTCCGCGCTTTCATGCAGGCTGACCGGATCGCATCCTTCCGGAATGTCGGGCATAGGTGAAATGGGGATGGAGGCTTCATCATACATATCCCAATATTTTTTAGGAGATGTGAAAGGTAAATGAGGCTTGAAAAAACCGACAGCCAAACAGAATGGCTCATTTTTAGCTGTTAGCTCGTTTAGCTTTTTGACTGCCAGATTTGCCGTTAGCCCGTCCGGATAACCTTCATCGGCGACATCCGCACATTCGTATGGTTTCACTTGTTTTTTGCGACTTTGCCGGTTACTTCCATCTGCATATCCGAAAAAGGCATTCCAACCGTTTCCCCATTTTCCGGCATCGAAAAGCATTTCATCCCAACTATAAGGTAGTTCCGGTTTTTCGGTTTTCGGAGCTTCATAGCCATACAGGCAGCCGTCGACATAGTGGCTTATCTTTCCGATGCCGACAGTATAATAGCCATTTCTTCGTAAATGGTGGAACATAGTTTCCGGGATTTCTCCTTCCGGTTTATCTGATAGCCTTGTCCGGCATGCTTCGTTGGAGAGGTCTGATTTATCTTGAGGAAAATGTCCAGTCAACATGCTAGCTCGT
>ENA-UEPS01001838-UEPS01001838.1-human-gut-metagenome-genome-assembly--contig:-NODE-1838-length-10226-cov-3.817815_pt1 | contig 10226 bp, 9 predicted proteins | sample MGYA00242904_ERZ507924 | MGnify/ENA primary metagenome ERZ507924 (study PRJEB26167, sample SAMN06115422) | human gut metagenome | host: Homo sapiens | place: China:Sichuan | collected 2014-10-16...
CTTGGATAAGAGAAGAATTTACAGTTAACGTATATCCCCAATTATCCCATTCTGAATCCCCGAATGTCTGCAATCTGAGCGTATCCGAAACAAGCCTATTTTCATCGCTACCAACAAAACTTTCCCATGAGGATGGATTGGAAACCTGTGCCTGGAGAGGATAAGCGGCACCGAAGAATAAAATCTTTACAAGTACATACTGAACAAAGTGTATGACTCCCTTTTTCATAGTTAATACTATTTTGGATTGATATTATGGGTACAAATATACATAAATAATTGAATTTACTAGCTTTGCCGTATGAACGAATTTATTATATCTGAAGCACAGACAGAAAAGGCAGTTCTCGTAGGACTGATTACTCCTGAACAGAATGAACAGAAAGTGAAGGAATACCTGGATGAATTGGCTTTTTTGGCCGATACGGCAGGTGTCGAAGCTGTGAAACGTTTTTATCAGAAACTGGATTATCCGAACTCCGTGACCTTTGTCGGTTCTGGCAAGTTGCAGGAGATAAAGGAATATGTGGTGGAAAACGAGATCGGGTTGGTGATATTCGATGACGAACTTTCCACCAAGCAATTGCGTAATATCGAGAAAGAGTTGCAGGTGAAGATTTTGGACCGTACGAATCTGATCCTGGATATCTTCGCCCGTCGTGCACAGACTGCTCATGCGAAGACGCAGGTGGAACTGGCGCAATATAAATATATGCTGCCCCGCCTGACTCGTTTGTGGACACACTTGGAACGTCAGCGTGGTGGTGTCGGTATGCGTGGGCCGGGTGAAACTCAGTTGGAAACGGATAAGCGTATCATCCTGGATAAGATATCCAAGCTGAAACGGGACCTGGTCGAGATCGATAAGCAGAAAAGCGTGCAGCGGAAGAACCGCGGAAAGATGGTCCGCGTGGCACTGGTCGGTTATACCAATGTCGGAAAGTCCACATTGATGAACCTGCTTAGTAAGAGCGAAGTGTTTGCCGAGAACAAACTGTTCGCGACACTCGATACGACTGTCCGAAAGGTGATTGTCGACAATCTGCCTTTCCTGCTATCCGACACGGTCGGCTTTATCCGTAAGTTACCGACCGAACTGGTCGAATCTTTTAAATCGACTTTGGATGAGGTGCGTGAAGCGGACTTGTTGGTGCATGTCGTCGATATTTCTCATCCGACGTTTGAAGAACAGATCGAGGTGGTAAACCGCACCTTATCGGAAATCGACAAGACGGAGAAACCGATGATTATGGTGTTCAATAAGATCGATGCTTTCACTTTTGTCCCGAAGGATGAAGATGACCTGACTCCGCGTACACGTGAGAATATCGATTTGGACGAGTTGAAACGCACTTGGATGAATAAGATGCAGGATAATTGTATCTTTATCTCAGCCAAGGAACGGACGAATATCGATGCACTCAAAGCCTTGCTGTACGAGCGGGTGAAACAGATTCATATTACTCGTTTCCCTTATAACGATTTTCTTTTCCAACAATATGATGAAGAATGAGTGAAGGATATTTAAGGCATCTGCTATCGGAAGAAATTGCAGATTTGGAGATGAATGGCTGTACAGCCGATAATTGGGAAAACATAAAGGTTGCCAGCCCTTTTCATGCCGAACACGTTTGTAATGTCCATTTTTCAGGGAGTGTGGCATTGGGTCTTTTTGAAAAGGAATTTACTCTTCCGGGAGGGGTGAAGAAACATAGCGGTATCCGGAATGCAACTTTGCATAATTGTAAGATCGGCGATAATACGTTGATTGAAAATGTGCACAATTATATCTCCAACTATTTCATAGGTGATGATTGCTTCATACAGAACGTGAACGTGATGTATGTAGAAGGAAGGTCCTCTTTCGGGAACAATGTCGAAGTGTCCGTACTGAATGAAACGGGAGGTCGCGAAGTACCCATTTATAACGGTTTGTCCGCATCATTGGCCTATCTGATAGCTTTATATCGTCATCGGCCGGCTTTAATACTGCGTTTGCAGGCGATGATTGCCGATTTTGCCGAACGGCAGACTGGCAACTATGGTTTTATCGGCAACCATGTGAAAATAATCAATACAGGGACTGTGCGCAATACTGTGATTGCCGATTATGCAACGGTCGAAAACTGTACCCGTCTCGATAACGGTACGGTCAATAGCAATGTGAATGCTCCGGTGTATATTGGCGACAGCGTTATCGCGGAGGATTTTATCATTTCTTCGGGGGCTGTGGTTGCCGATGCCGCCAAGATTATCCGTTGTTTTATCGGGCAGGCGTGCCATGTGACGCATAACTTCTCTGCGCATGATTCACTTCTGTTCAGCAACTGCGCTTTTGAGAACGGAGAGGCTTGTGCTATCTTTGCAGGACCTTTTACTGTGTCGATGCATAAGAGCAGCCTGCTGATTGCCGGCATGTATTCGTTTCTGAATGCCGGAAGCGGCTCGAACCAAAGTAACCATATGTATAAGCTGGGCCCCATCCACCAGGGTATTGTGGAGAGAGGTTCCAAGACGACCAGTGACTCCTATATCCTGTGGCCTGCGCGTGTCGGGGCTTTCTCTCTGGTAATGGGGCGCCATCACCATCATAGCGATACGTCGGACATGCCTTTTTCTTATCTGATAGAGAAAGACGATGAGACTTACTTGGTTCCCGGTGTAAACCTGCGTAGCGTCGGTACGATCCGCGATGCGCAGAAATGGCCGAAGCGTGATAAGCGTACCGACCAGCAACGGCTGGATATGATCAACTACAACTTGCTGAGTCCGTATACCATCTACAAGATGATGAAAGCTGTCGGAATCTTGAAGAACCTGCAAGAGTTGGTGGGCGAGACATCCGAAGTCTATTATTATCAAAATACTCGTATCAAAGGTTCCTCTTTGCGTACGGCCCTCGATCTTTATGGTATGGCAATCAATAAATTCTTGGGGAACTCCTTGATCAAGCGCCTGGAAGGAACGGATTTCTGTTCTATGGAAGAAGTCTGGTCACAGTTGAAACCGACTTCTTCAGCTGGTCGTGGGGAATGGCTGGATCTTTCCGGGTTGATCCTTCCTCGTGAAGAATTGGACAGGTTGATCGAGAAAGTTGAAGAAGGCGAGATAACTTCGCTTGAGGCGATAGAAGAGTTCTTTGCAGCCATGCATTCCAATTATTATGATATGGAATGGACATGGGCGTATGATATGCTGGAAGAGTATTATGGTGTGAACCTGTCATCAATATCGGCAGCACAGATCGTCGATCTTGTCCGCCGCTGGCAGGACTCGGTGATCGGATTGGATAACCTGCTTTATAAAGATGCGAAGAAAGAATTCTCCCTTACTTTCATGACCGGTTTCGGTGTGGATGGTTCGGATAAAGAGAAGCAGGAAGATTTCGAAGGTGTGCGCGGTGCATTCGAGAGCAATCCCTTTGTCACGGCAGTCAAAGAGCATATTGTTGTCAAAAAGGCTTTGGGCGATGAGCTGATCGAACGCATGGAACGGCTGTTCTAATCCCGCGGCTTGCTACGTGGATGATGTTCCAGTATCTCTTTCCGCAGGAACTGGCGGTCGATATGCGTATAGATTTCGGTGGTGGTAATCTTTTCATGTCCCAGCATCTCCTGGATAGCAAGCAAGTTGGCTCCCCCTTCCAACAGGTGGGTGGCGAAGGAATGGCGGAACGTATGCGGGCTCACGTTCTTTTTGATACCGGCCATTTCTGTTTGCTGCTTGATGATATGAAAAACCATGATCCGCGACAGAGCCGTTCCTCGCCGGCTCAGGAACAGGATGTCTTCGAATCCCTTTTTCACCGCGACATGGTTGCGGTCATACAGGTAGTTCTTGATCTCCTTGATCGCTGTCTCCGAGATGGGGACCAGGCGTTGCTTGCTCCCTTTCCCTTCCACCTTGATGAATCCTTCGTCGAAATAAACATCCGTGAAGCGTAGTGAAACCAACTCCGACACGCGCAGTCCGCAGCTATACAAGACTTCGAGCATCGCCCGGTTCCGTTGCCCCTCCGGCAATGTCAGGTCGATCGTGTCCAGGATGCTGTTAATCTCGTTGACAGTTAGGACTTCAGGAAGTTTCAGTCCGATCTTGGGCGATTCTAACAATTCGGTCGGATCAGTTGTTATATAATCGTCCAGGAACAGGAACCGGTAGAAAGATTTGATCCCTGAAATGATCCTTGCCTGTGAACGTGGGTGGATGCCGATATCATGTAGGCGGGCAACAAACTGTTGCAGGTCGTCATATGTGACATCCGCATACTTCTTGCCTTCGCTTTCGACGAAGTTTGTCAGTTTGTCGAGATCCGTCAGGTAAGCGTCTATAGAGTTGGCCGAAAGCGCTTTTTCCAGACGGAGGTATGTTTTGTATCGTTCTATTTTGTCATTCTCTCGGTGCATGAAACGAATTGTGATTTATGAATTATGATTTATGATTTACGGGGAAGTATGAGGAGCTGAAGGTTCGTCTGGTAAAATCTGCTTATGTAATGGATTTTACCGTAATGACTTAGCACCAATTCATAATTCATAAATTATAAATCATAAATCTTTACTATCTTTGCCGGATATTTCCTGTCCGTAAAAGACAGGGCAAAGGTAATAAATTACGGCAAAATGAAGAAAATTCAGATTATCAACGGCCCCAATCTTAATCTGTTAGGCAAGCGTGAACCGACAGTGTACGGAAATGCTTCGTTTGAAGGCTATCTGAGTGAGTTGCGTGCCAAGTATCCACAATGTGAGATTGCTTATTTTCAGAGTAACGTGGAAGGTGAGATGATAAACAAGATCCATGAAGTCGGCTTCGATTACGACGGGATCATTATGAATGCAGGCGCTTATACGCATACATCCATTGCCCTCCACGATGCAATAAAAGCTGTAACGACTCCGGTTGTGGAGGTACATATTTCAAACGTACACGCCCGTGAATCTTTCCGTCATGTGTCCATGATTTCAGCCGCTTGCAAGGGGGTGATCTTAGGGTTCGGGCTGGATTCGTACCGTTTGGCGGTGGAAGCGGTGCTTCAATTGGCAATGGATAATTGACAATTAGGAAGAGATAGAAATTTGTTTAGGTAAAAAGAAGTTTAATAAAGGTTTGGCTCTTGGAGTTGAGGATTGGCTGTTTTTAAAATTGTCAATTGTCAATTGTCAATTGTCAATTTTAAAAAAGGGTTATATGTTAAAGCATACGAAGATTGTTGCTACAGTTTCCGACCAGCGTTGTGAGGTCGAGTTTATCGACGCGTTATACAAGGCTGGAATGAATGTCGTGCGCCTCAATACGGCTCACATGGCGGAAGAAGGTTTGACCAGAGTCGTTAATAACGTCCGTACGGTTTCCAACCGTATCGGAATTTTGATGGATACTAAAGGGCCCGAAGTGCGTACGACTGCTGCGCAGGCTCCCATCGAGTTCAAGACCGGGGAAATGGTTAAGATCGTGGGAAACCCGGAAGGGGAGACTTCGCATGATTGTATTTGTGTCTCATACCGGAATTTTGTCAATGACCTGACCGTCGGCAGCGATATCTTGATCGATGACGGGGATTTGGAACTGAAAGTAATCGATAAGAAAGACGATTTTCTGGTTTGCGAAGTGGAGAACGACGCGACCTTGGGAAGCCGTAAGAGCGTGAACGTGCCGGGTGTACGTATCAATCTGCCTTCCTTGACAGAGAAAGACCGTAAAAATATCCTGTGGGCGATTGAAAACGATCTGGATTTTATCGCTCACTCATTTGTCCGAAACAAGCAGGATGTAATGGATATCCAGCGCATTCTGGACGAACATAACAGCCCGATCAAGATCATTGCGAAGATCGAAAACCAAGAGGGTGTCGACAACATCGACGAGATCCTCGAAGTTGCCTACGGTATCATGATTGCCCGTGGTGACCTGGGTATCGAAGTACCAGCCGAAAAGATTCCGGGTATCCAGCGTGTGTTGATCCGTAAATGCGTGGAAGTAAAGAAACCGGTTATCGTGGCTACCCAAATGCTTCACTCCATGATCAGCAACCCGCGTCCTACGCGTGCCGAAGTGACGGATATCGCCAATGCGATCTATTACCGCACGGATGCCTTGATGTTGAGCGGTGAAACAGCCTACGGAAAATACCCTGTCGAAGCTGTCCAGACGATGACGAAGGTAGCCCGTGAAGCAGAAAAGACGAAACTTGCAGCCAATGATATCCGTGTCCCTATCGAGGGTAACGACTTGGATGTTACGTCTTTCCTTGCAAAGCAGGCTGTGAAATCATCTTCCAAACTGCATGTAAAAGCTATTATTACAGATAGCTATACCGGCCGTACGGCTCGTTACTTGGCTGCATTCCGCGGTACTTCCACCGTGTTCTCGATCTGCTACAATCCCCGTGTCATGCGTATGCTGTCCCTTTCTTACGGTGTCTGGGCTGTTCACCAGCCTTATAACGACAGTCGCCGCGGCTATTTCTATGATGCGCTGAACGAGCTGATCAAAAGCGGACGCATCACCCGTAACGACATGGTGGCTTACCTGAGCGGCAGTTTCGGTGAAGGTGGCGGTACGAGCTTCCTTGAAATTAATAATGTAGGGAAGGTATTGGACGCCGGAAGTAATTATCAGTTGCCGACGTTTAAGGAATAAACAAAGATTTATGGTTTATGATTTATGATTAATATCCCAGCAAGCAAATCATAAATCATAAATCATAAATCATAAATCATGAAGATGACAATAGACGAATATATCCTTTCTCATAGTGACGAAGAAGGTGCACTGCTCTCGGCCCTGAACCGGGATGCGAATGTGAACCTGCTTCGTCCGCGAATGCTGTCGGGGCATCTGCAAGGGCGGATATTGAAGATGTTTTGCCGGATGCTTCGTCCCCGCCGTGTGCTTGAGATCGGTACTTATACAGGATATGCTACTCTTTGTATGGCGGAAGGGCTGGAAGAAGGGGCTTTGATCCATACGCTTGAGATCAACGACGAAATGGAAGACTTCATCATGAAATACCTGAAACAGTCGCCCCATCAGGATAAGATACGGGTGCATTTCGGCGATGCCCTCGATATTATCCCGGCGCTCGGTGAAACCTTCGACCTTGTTTTTATCGATGCCGACAAGCGGTTGTATTCGGAATACTTCGACCTTGTTTTCCCGAAGGTGCGTGCCGGCGGCTTGATACTTGCCGACAACACGTAGTGGGACGATAATGTGGTAGAGGAGCATCCTAAGGATAAACAAACACTCGGTATTCTTAGTTTTAATGATAAAATCAAAGAAGACCCGCGTATTGAAAAAGTTATCTTACCTTTGCGTGACGGCCTCACGATGATCTGGAAAAAATAAAAAAGCAAGAAATTATGGAAAGTACAAGATTAAGTAAAATAGAGCGTCTCCTGCAAAAGGAGCTGAGTGATATCTTTCAGAAACAGACACAGGCTATGCATGGTATCCTGATCTCTGTCAGTGTGGTACGTGTAAGCCCCGATTTGAGTGTGGCACGTGCTTACCTGAGTATCTTCCCGTCCGACAAGTCGAAGGAAATGCTTGAGAATATCCGGGCGAATACGAAAGCCATCCGCTTTGATCTCGGACAGCGCATCCGGAAACAGGTCCGCAAGATTCCTGAACTGACATTCTTTATCGACGATTCCCTGGATTATATCGAAAATATTGATAATCTGTTGAAAAAGTAAAAGAATACCGCGTTGAACTTCCCGTTTTATATAGCCCGGCGTTACCTTTTCTCGAAGAAATCCCACAATGCCATCAATATTATTTCGATGGTATCTGTCTGTGGGGTGGTGGTCGCTACAATGGCCTTGGTGTGTGCGCTGTCTGTATTGAACGGGTTTGTCGGGCTGGTTTCTTCGATGCTCGGCAATTTCGATCCGGAGCTGAAGATTCAGCCTGTACATGGAAAGGTGTTCGATCCGACTCTTCCGGCTGTCCGGGAAGTGAAGGAGTTGCCTGAGGTCGCTTTGTTTTGCGAAGTGCTCCAGGACAATGCGCAGGTCCGCTATCGGGATCGCCAGATTACCGCGACGGTCAAAGGTGTAGATGATACTTTCGGCCGTCTGACGCGGATAGACAGTATTTTAGTCGATAGCCGGGAAGGTTCCTTTGTCCTGTCCGACGAAGTGGCCAATTACGCCAACTTGGGTGTCGGAACGGCTTTTTCTTTGGGGGTGCGCCCTAATTATGCCGATCCTTTGGAAATTTACGCTCCCAAGAGGAATGAGAAAGTCAATCTCGCCAACCCTGTCGCCTCCTTGAATTTGGAATATGCTTTTGTCGGCGGCGTATATGCCACTAACCAGCAGATGTATGACGAGAATTTCGTCCTGCTGCCTTTGCCGATGGTCCGCTCTTTGTTCGATTATGAAAAGGAAGTCTCGGCGATAGAGTTGTCATTGGTTCCCGGTGCAGACATCAATTCGGTCAAAAGCCGTATAAAATCACTCTTAGGTGATGATTTCTCGGTCAAGGACCGCTATGAACAGCAGGAAGCCTCTTTCCGGATGATGCAGGGGGAGAAGTGGATGATCTTTCTGATCCTGTGTTTCATTCTGATCCTGGCTCTGTTTAATGTGATCGGTTCGCTTTCCATGCTGATGATAGAAAAGAAAGAGGATGTCCGTACGTTGCGGAATATGGGTGCGGACGACCGTCTGATTCGTCGTATTTTCCTTTTCGAGGGTTGGATGATTTCCGGGCTCGGCGCTTTGATCGGTATCGTTATCGGATTGGCCCTTTGTTTGTTGCAACAGGAGTTGGGTATTATCAAATTAGGTCAGGCAGCCGGCTCCTTTATTATCGATGCCTATCCGGTCCGTGTCGAAGCCGGTGATATCCTTATTGTCTTTATAACCGTCCTTTCCATCGGCTTCCTTGCCGCCTGGTATCCTGTCCACTATCTGGGGAAGAAATGGCTTACCCGATAATCATTGAAAGATAAGATATTACAAAAAAATTGCGGTTCGTTGCCCGTTCATAAATAATATGTATATTTGTGGATGAACTAATAAAACAGTAACTATGAAAAAGGAAGGGTCGGATTTGAAAATCATGGAAGAGATGGAAAGAAAAAAGTTGCAGGACAGGTATATTCGCTTCGATTGGGCCATTAAGCGTCTGTTGCGCCAGAAGGCCAATTTCGATGTGCTCGACGGTTTCCTGACCGTCATGCTGAACGAAGAAATCAAGATCGTCGAAATCCTCGAAAGCGAAGGCAACCAGGAAAGCGCCGACGACAAGTTCAACCGCGTCGACATCAAAGCCTTGAACAGTAAAGGCGAAATCATCCTCGTCGAAATCCAGAATACACGCGAACTGCATTATTTGGAACGCATCCTCTACGGCGTAGCCAAAGCCATCACCGAACATATCTCGATTGGCGAAGGGTATGGGAAAATCAAGAAAGTCTACTCCATCAGCATCCTTTATTTCGATATTGGTATCGGGACAGACTATATCTATCACGGCCAAAATCATTTCGTCGGTGTACATACGGGTGACTATCTGCGTGTCAACACGCGTGAACGTGATGTGATCGTCTCGCATCTTCCCGCTGAAATCTTCCCCGAATATATCCTGGTCCGTGTAAACGAGTTCGACAAAGTGGCACTCACCCCTTTGGACGAATGGATCGAATACCTGAAAGACGGCACGATCCGTCCCGATACGACTGCACCGGGTCTGAAGGAAGCCCGCGAGAAGTTGAAATACTACTCCATGTCCCCTCAGGAACGCCTTATCTACGACCGCCATCTCGACGCCATCATGATCCAGAACGATGTGATCGACACGGCCAAATTAGAAGGGAGAATAGAGGGAAAAGCCGAAGGTCTTGCCGAAGGCATGCGTCAAGTCGCTTCGAGGATGAAAGATACGGGTGTAGACGTTGCTACCATAGTAAAGTGTACCGGCTTAAGCGAAGAAATAGCTTTGTCTTTGTAAGGGGTGTTCATTTCTCAATCTCTCATTATTTGTACGCAGAAGGCTTGGTTCTGAGAACTGAATCAAACTGCCTTTACTTCAACATACAATAGTATGACTGTTTGTGCTTTAGCGGGTGAATGCAGGTACTAAAAGTGCCTTCACCGCTTACGTCTGCCTCCATCAGGGATAAAGTCGGGCTCCGGAAGGTTCTATTTAAGTGACAATCGCCATGCTACTGTTGTCAAACAGCCTGCTCATAGACCTTTTGCCTTTAGTCGAAA
>ENA-UEPS01001847-UEPS01001847.1-human-gut-metagenome-genome-assembly--contig:-NODE-1847-length-10180-cov-6.406711_pt1 | contig 10180 bp, 10 predicted proteins | sample MGYA00242904_ERZ507924 | MGnify/ENA primary metagenome ERZ507924 (study PRJEB26167, sample SAMN06115422) | human gut metagenome | host: Homo sapiens | place: China:Sichuan | collected 2014-10-16...
GGAGTGCCTTTTTCGGCACACAGGCGGGCGGCGTTCTTCATCATCACGGTGGGGCCGCACACCAGCACCACATCGTAGTCGGCGGGGTCGTACAGCTGGGTGACAAAGCCGTGGAAGCCCACTGCGCCGGTGTCGGTGGACACCTTGACAAGGTTTGCGATCTCGCGGTACTCCTCCATGCAGTAGGGGGCATCCCGGAAGCCGAAGAACACATCCGGCTTCACACCTGCCGCTGCCAGTTCACGGGTGAGCTGGAACATGGGCGCGGTGCCGATGCCGCCGCCCACCACAGCGATCTTTTTGTACTTGCTCAGGATGTCCGGCACATCAAAGCCGTTGCCCATAGGGCCGGTGAGCTGGAATGTATCCTTCATTTTGAGCTGCGCGATCTTTTCAGTGCCCTCGCCCACCACCTGATACAGAAACTCGATGGTGCTGCTGTCCGGGTTCCAGCGGTGCACGCTGATGGGCCGGGACAGGAAGGGGGCTTCGTCTGCGCCCCACGCACGCAGGGTAAAGAACTGGCCTGCGTGGGGTGCGTGATCGCGGTCCGGCCAGACCACCGTCAGCAGGCGGATGTCCGGGGCAATGACCTCATTGCGCAGAACAGTGGCTTCACAGCAGGCTGCACGCATGAGCAATGGCCTCCTTCATATTCACACATTCGTTGTAAGCGGCTTCGTCAAAGGCAGTGCCCGGCTGCTTCTTATAGGCCAGCAGGATGCCGCGGCTGGAGTTGACCACGCCGCCGTTGCCCTTGGTGAGGTACTGGGCAATGTCCTCGGCCTTGCCGCCCTGTGCGCCGTAGCCGGGGATCAGGAAGAAGCTGTCCTGATACTTTGCACGGATCTCGGTGGCCTCCTCGATGTGGGTGCCGCCGATGACCAGACCGATGGAGGAGTAGCCGTGCTCGCCCATGTAGTCCTTGCCCAGCGCGTTCAGCTTGTCGCCCACCAGGTCGTAGACGTGGCGGCCGTCGGCCAGCTTCTCATACTCGAAGTCCTTGGCGCCGCCGTTGGAGGTGCGGCAGAGCACGAACATGCCCTTGCCCTGCTTTTCGGCGTAGGGCAGATAGGGGCTGATGGAATCCAGACCCATGTAGGGGGCCAGGGTGACAAAGTCGGCCTCAAAGTCGCCGGTGAAGTGGCCCATGGCGTACATCTCAGCAGTCTTGGCGATGTCGCCGCGCTTGATGTCAGCGATGACGGGCACGCCTGCCTCACGGACGGCCTTCAGGGTGTCGGCATAGGCTTTCATGCCGTCCAGACCCAGCGCCTCGTAGTACGCGATCTGGACTTTGTAGCAGCCGGCGACCGCCTTGGTGGCTTCGATGAGCTGTTTGTTGAAGCGGACGATGTTCTCGCCCTTGGACAGGGTGCTGTCCACAAAGTCCGCGGGCAGATAGCTGAAGTCGGTATCCAGGCCGACGCAGACCGGGCCGCGTGCCTCAACAGCTTCGTACAGTTTGTCCATGTTCGTCATAGTTGGTTCCTCCGTTGCTCTCTTACTCTTATGTATGTAGGCGAATCTCAAAACAGCGAATGCTGTTTTGAGATTCTATTTTTACGCTTCTGCCTGATAGGTCAGCTCGCCGCCCTTGACGGTGGCAAAGACCCTGCCGTAGAGCTGTGCGCCATCAAAGGGGCAGTTGTGGGATTTGGAGTGGAGCTTGTCCTTGTCCACCGTATAGGGGGTATCCAGATCCACCAGCACGAAGTCGGCGTCGTAGCCGGGTTCCAGCTGGCCCTTGGCCAGACCCAGGATCTCTGCCGGGCGGGTGCTCATCAGGTGGACCAGCAGTTCCAGCGGCAGGCCCTCCTCCTTGCAGAGCTTGGTGTAGCAGACGCCGAAGGCCGTCTCGCTGCCCACCATACCGGCCATGCCCTTGAGCTTGTCCTCTTCCGAGTGGGGTGCGTGGTCGGTGGCGATGGCATCCACCACGCCGGTGCGGATGGCCTCAATGAGGGCGGCCACATCGTCTGCGGTGCGGATGGGCGGATTGACGCGGTAGTCGCAGGTGTCCTTGGTGAACCACAGGTGGTGGGGGGTCACCTCGCAGGTGACGGGGGCCCCGCGCAGCTTGGCCATCTGGATGGCCTCGATGGCACCGCGGGTGGACACATGGCACATGTGGAGCCGGGTCTGGTAATACTCGCTCAGCCAGCAGTTGCGCACCGTCTCGATATCCTCGGCCAGGCGGTAGTCCCAGGGGCTGATCTCCATATCCTCGGCGTGGCTCATCACGGTGATGTCCCGCTGGGTGCAGATGGCGAAGGCCCGCGCCATGGTGGCGTTGTCCTGCACACCGTGGCCGTCCTCGGTGATGAACCGGACGCTGGCGGGCAGGGTCTTGAGGTGGTCCAGCGTCTTGCCATCAAAGTTCTCGGTGATGGAGACGGTCTGGTTCACATCGCACAGGCCCACCTCTGCGGCCTTCTGCTCCACCATTGCGGCCTGCGCAGCCGAAGAGCAGACGGGCTTGGTGTTGGGCATCAGGTTGACGAAGGTGTAGCCGCCCGCAGCCGCCGCACGGCTGCCCGTCTCGATGTCCTCCTTATATTCAAAGCCCGGTGTGCGCCAGTGGCAGTGCAGATCGACGAAGGCGGGCAGCACGGTAAGCCCCCCGGCATCCAGAACGACCTCGTTCTCCCCGGCCAGAGCCTCCAGATCCTGGCCGACCGCCGCGATCTTTCCGTCCCTGACGAACAGCTCCACGGGGCGTCCTTCCGTGTTGACAGCGTTTACAAGCAGCATGGTACGATACCTCCCTGTTTTTGGTGTGCGCTCGATTGGGCAAAAAAAAGAACTTTTCCTCAAATGGAAAAGTTCGAATCACGCAAAAAAGGAAACACGGAACCCACTGCAAAAAAGGCAGCAAACTGATTTTCCAGTTTTGCGTTCATTTTTGACAGCATGTCGGCGTCTCCTTTGTTCGTGCATTTGTTTCGTTATATTTTAGCATAGAAGCGCGAAATGTGTCAATGCTTCCGGGCTTTTTTCTTTGTAAAAAGGTTTCGGGCCGAACTCAGCAAATTTTAGCTACTCTACCGAAAAACCAAAATCCCCCCTCCGAACCGGAAATCTGAGGCCGCAATCCCTAGCAAAATGCTGTACATTAAAGTTCAGATGTGTTATCATAATACTCAAACGAGAAAGCCGCCGCGGGCGGCATTGGAAAAGGGAGGGTTCCCCACATGGGTTTATTGGAGGACGCACGGAACATCCAGCGCAAGGACCCCGCCGCGCGCAGCGTGCTGGAGGTCATTCTGCTGTACCCCGGCTTTCACATTCTGGTCTATCACCGCATCGCGCACTGGCTGTATGAGCGCGGGCACTTTTTTCTGGCGCGATGGGTCAGCCAGCGCGGCCGGCATAAGACCGGCATCGAGATCCACCCCGGTGCCCGGATCGGCAGGTGCCTGTTCATCGACCACGGCATGGGCATCGTCTTCGGCGAGACGACTGAGATCGGTGACAACTGCACCATCTACCACGGCGTCACGCTGGGCGGCACCGGCAAGGACACCGGCAAGCGCCACCCCACGCTGGGCAACAACGTGCTGATCGGCGCAGGCACCAAGGTGCTGGGCCCGGTCTACATCGGCGACAACGCCCGCATCGGCGCGGGCAGCGTGGTGCTGAAGAACCTGCCCGCCAACTGCACCGCCGTCGGCGTACCCGCCGCGGTGGTCCGCATCAACAACAAGGCCGTCAACCCCGCCGACGACCTCGACCAGCAGGATCTGCCCGATGTGGTCGCCCAGCGCATCACCGACCTCGACCGCCGCATCAGTGCCATGGAGAAGGCCGCGCAGGGCGATGTTCCGCCGACCATCCACGACATCCGGAAATGCAGCCCGAAATGACCGGCATCCTGCCGCAGCAAAAAAACATCCTGACCGGACGAATCCGGTCAGGATGTTTTTTTCAGTCAAGATGTGTTTTCAAGCGCCGACATGGGAACTCATTCCGCACGGCGGCGGGCTTTGTCCGCATACCCCTGATCGTGCCGTTGCAATTTCCCGTATGTGAGCCGTGTCATCAGATACAGCGGCACCCGGAACCGGAAAAAGAACAGTGGGACATAACGCTTCCGGTTGTTCCAAAATTCCTTGAGGGGCGCTTTCGAAAGGCGCCGGAGCGTCGGGCAGTCGCCGATCATCTTCCGCCAGGCGCGCCAGGCCTGGAGCGGGCCGTCCGGATTTGCGGGGTTGAAATAGCACTTGTCCAACAGACGAACATACGTCTTCATGAGCCAGATATCGTAGGCCGCCCAGAAGTCTGCGTCCTTCTTTTCCCGCTGGCCAAATTCCACGACCCGCTGATCGACTGTATCCAGATAGCCCGGCAGCCGCTTGTCGTGAATATGGCACATGGAGTCCGGACGCAGCCGATAATCGTAAAGGTCTTTGTCCAGAAGCCCCACGGAATGCGCCCGCTCCAGCAGATTCAGGTTCCAGATCATGTCTTCGCACTGCTTCAGGCTCTCATCAAAATAGAGATGGTTCTCTTCCAGAAAGTCTCTCCGTACCAGTTCGATCCAGCAGGCTCCGAAATAATACGGCACGGCGCGGTGATATTCATCCAGCAGACCGAGCTGCAGCGCGTTCAGCAGTTCCCGTTTGCCGGTGCGGTAGGTCCCCGTGCGAAGCGGGCTGGGCTGCGGCAGCGGCTGTCCTTCCGGATACGGCATATAGCTGAAGGCGATCAGATCCACCGCATCGCTCGCAACCGCCATGACCGATTCCAGCAGATCGGACTTCCACAGATCATCCGAATCCACACAGATGATCCACTCCCCGCTTGCTGCCCGCAGGCCCGTGTTCCGCGCCCCAGGCAGACCCCGGTTCTCCTGATGGATCACCCGGATACGCGGGTCTTTTTTCGCATACTCTTCGCAGATCATCGGGCAGCGGTCCGGCGAACCATCGTCCACAAGAATGATCTCGATATTCTCATACGGTTGTTCCAGAATGCTGTCCACACAGGTTTGAAGATAGGCTTCCACCTTGTAGACCGGAACGATGACGCTGACCAGCGGCTGCTTCGCACACTTTGTTTTCATCCGCATTTCCTCCAGAGCTTTTTGGCCCTTATTTTAACATGCGGCCTTCCCTGTTTCAAGAAGTTTGAAAAAAGTCCGCTCAACCGATCCCGGAACAAAGTTCCTGCACTTTCTGGGCCGCAGCCGCCACAAGCTGGCTGACGGGCTGATCCGGCACACCGACCACGTAGTTCTCGCAGTGGTTGATGGGCACGAGCACCCTTCTGGCCCCGCTCTGGCAGACCGCAGCCGCCATGGCCGGGGTGATCTCGCCCAGAAGGGCATCCGCAATGACGATGCCGATGGGCCCCACGATGACGTCTGCACGGCGGCAGTTGACCACCACCGCGTTCTCGCCGGTGGCAGCGCGGGAAGCCCCCGCCTTGAGCATGGCGTTCGCGGCCAGGCTGTTGGTGCCCACAGCAGTCAGTTCTGCCTCCGGGCAGGCCGCTGCCAGGGCAGACACCAGCTGCCGGCCCAGACCGCCGCCCTGCCCGTCGATGACAAGCACCTTCGCCGCCATCAGAAGTCGATCTCCTCAAGGCGCAGCAGCGCCACGATGTAGATCTTCATGGCCTCCAGCAGCTTGTCGATGGGAGCCGACTCGTTGGCACCGTGCATCGGGCCGCCGAAAGCAGGCAGCTTGACGTCGTTGTGCTCCGGGCCAAAGCTGACCGCATAGGGGAAGTGGCGGGCGTAGGTGCCGCCGCCCATGGTGAACGGGGTGGCGTTCTCCCCGGTGACCTCGTTGTAGGTGTCGATGCAGGCCTTGATGGCAGGGGTGTCGGCCCCGATGTAGAACGGCTCCGCGCTCTCGACGTTTTCGAGGGAAGCGCCCTCGCCGATGGCCGCACGGATCTGCTCTGCCATCCGGTCGCCGGTGGTGCAGGTGGGATAGCGGCTGTCCAGCGTCTGCACGAATCTGCCCTCCCGCATGAAGATGCGTCCGCCGATGACGGTCAGCGGGCCGAAGGGGCCGTCGGCACAGGCGACACCGATGCCCTCACCGGCCGTGGAAGAGTGCAGCTTTTTCAGCGCTTCCAGATAGGCGCGCTCGGCCTCGTTGCACAGGCCGTTGTCCAGCAGGTAGTCCACCACCAGACCGATGGCATTGACGGTGCCCTGCGGGGTCGCTGCATGGCCGGACTTGCCCCAGCCGCGGATGCGCACGCCGTTGCCTTCCGGCTCCAGCGTGATGTTGGGGGCGTTCTTCAGCTTGGTGATGTCAGTCTCGACCAGCGCGCTGGCACGGTCCGGCACGGCATTGTTGGCCACGCCGCCCACGAAATCCTTGATCTCACCGTTGCAGACCGGGCTGACCAGCTCAGCGCCGAAGTGTCCCTTTTCGCCGTTGCAGACCGGGAACTCCGCATCCGGGGTGAAGCAGAAGACCGGGGCCGGGTAATGCTTGAGGTAATACTTCACATCGGCCATGCTGGTCTCCTCGTTGTCGCCGACGAGAGCGCGGATGGGGTACTTGAGCGAATAGCCCTGCTCCTTGAGGAACTTCAGGGCATACAGGATGGTGATCATGGGGCCTTTGTCGTCGGCCACACCGCGGCCAATGAGCCAGCCGTCCCGGACCTCCATCTGGAACGGGTCGCCCGTCCAGCCGTTGCCTTCGGGCACGACGTCCACATGGCAGATGGTGGCCAGATACTTCTCGGCGTCTGCGCCGGGCAGCTCTGCATAACCGATGTAGTTTTCGCAGTTGCGGGTGGCAAAGCCCATGCCTGCGGCCAGTTCCAGCGTCTTATCCAGCGCTGCGCGTGCACCCTGGCCAAAGGGTGCGCCCTCTGCGGGGGTGCTCTCCACACTGTTGATGGAAACAAGCGCCTCAATATCCTTGAGCCACTGCTCCTTGTTCGCCGCAATGAATGCGTCGATCTTCTGGTTCAAAGCCTGATCCATGGTTGGTTCGTCCTTTCTTTTGTCTTAACAGACACATTGCTGTTTATTCTAACACATTTCGCGCAAGATTGCCAGCCCGGCAGCCGCCGTCATACCGCAAACAGGCTGCTGGCCGCGCCCAGAACGCCCATGCTGGCCAGACCCATGATGATACCGGCCAGCAGCACACCGCCCATGCAGGCGATGAGGACATCCTTGAACTTCATGTCGAGGATGGACGCCGCCAGCGTACCGGTCCAGGCACCGGTGCCGGGCAGCGGGATGCCCACGAAGAGCAGCAGCGCCACGGTCAGACCTTTGCCGGCCTTCTCTTCCAGCTTGCGGCCGCCCTTTTCGCCCTTGACGATGAAGAATCGGCAGATGGGGCCGATGACCGGCTTATTGTAGCCCCAGATGAGGAACCGCCGGGCGAACAGATAGATGAACGGCACCGGCAGCATATTGCCCAGCACACAGATGACGTAGGTGGGCAGCACCGGCAGGCCCAGACCCAGGCCGATGGGGATGGCACCGCGCAGCTCCACCACGGGCACCATCGAGACGAAGAAGACGAGCAGATAGTTCTTGAGCATGGATACTCTCCTTTGTTGATTCAAAATGAATGGAAGCTCACAGGTCGATGACCAGTTCCACCGGGCAGTGGTCAGAGCCGAAGATCTCGTTGTGGATCTCCGCCGCGCGAATCTTGTCGGCAATGCGGCGGGAAACGATAAAGTAGTCGATGCGCCAGCCTGCGTTCTTCTCGCGGGCATGGAAGCGGTAGCTCCACCAGCTGTATTTCACCTCATCCGGGTGAATGACCCGGAAGCTGTCGGTAAACCCGGCCTCCAGCAGCTCGGTCATCTTGGCCCGCTCCTGGTCGGTGAAACCCGCGCTCATCCGGTTGGTCTTTGCGTTCTTGATGTCCTGTTCGGTGTGGGCGACATTCAGGTCGCCGCAGAGGATGACCGGCTTTTTCGCATCCAGCGCCAGCAGATAGGCCCGGAACGCATCCTCCCAGGTCATCCGGTAATCCAGCCGCTTCAGGCCGTCCTGGCTGTTGGGGGTGTAGCAGTTGACGAGGTAGAACGCCGGATATTCCAGCGTCAGGACCCGGCCCTCATGGTCGTGCTCCTCGATGCCGATGCCGGTCGTCACCGCCAGCGGCGGCTGTCTGCACCAGCAGGCCGTGCCGGAGTAGCCCTTCTTCTCGGCGGAATAGGTGTATTCGGTGTAGCCCTCCGGGGCGAAATCCGCCTGACCGGGCTGCATTTTGGTCTCCTGCACCGAAAAGATATCGGCATCCAGCGCCGCAAAGCTCGCGGCAAAATCGTGGGTCAGGCAGGCCCGCAGGCCATTGACGTTCCAGCTGATGAGTTTCATCGCATTGCTCCTTTGATGTTATGCTTGATATTTCGTCTTCCATGCACCGCTGTGGAAGCGGGCAGCAAAACAGGTCACGCGGCAGACCCAGTCCACCACCATGGCGATCCAGACACCGACCGCGCCCAGCCCCATCCGGACACAGATGAGGTAGCTGAAGCCCAGCCGCCAGAACGCCATGCTGAGGATGGATACCACCATTGTGAACTTCACGTCGTTGGCAGCGCGCAGCGCGTTGGGCAGCACGAAGGAGGTCGGCCACAGGAACAAGGCGCAGCCCGCATGGATCTGCACCAGCAGAATGGCCAGTTCCATGGTCGCACCGGAAAGTTCATAGATGCCCACCAGCGGCTTCACGAACAGCAGGATCGCGCCATTGGAAAGGCTCATGGTAAGGTACGCCCAGAGCAGCAGCTTGCGGGTGTAATAGATGGCCTGCTCGTGATCCCCCGCACCGATGCACCGGCCCACGACCGTGATCATGGCCAGGCTGATCGCCTTGCCGGGGATGACGCCCATGCCATCGAGGTTGTTGGCCACAGCGTTGGCGGCGATCTGCACTGTGCCAAACGTCGAGATCATGCTGACCACAAGGATGCGGCCTGCCTCGAACAGACTATTCTCAAAGGCAGACGGGATGCCGATGCCCAGGATACGCCGGGACAGCCCGGCATCCAGCCGCAGCGTTTTGGGGACGCGCAGCACATTGCCGGTCTCCTTATGATAGCACTTGCGCAGGATCAGGGCCGCTGCCACCACGCGGGAGAGGACGCTGGGCCACGCAACACCCTCAACGCCCATTTTCAGTCCGAAAATGCAGACGGCGTTGCCCACGATGTTGATGACGTTCATCAACAGGCTGATCTGCATCGAGATCTTGGAGTTGCCCATGCTCCGGAACAGAGCGGCACCGCCATTGTACAGCGCCAGGAACGGATAGCTCAGGGCAATGACCTTCAGGTAGCGCACACCGGCGTCCAGTACGTCGGTTTCGATCGAGCCATAAAACAGGCGGATCATGGGCCGGGCCATCACAAAGCAGACGACGCCCACCATCGCGCCGAACAGACCGCTGAGCAGGATGAGCTGACCGGCGCTGGCATCCGCGTGTTTCTGCTCTCTGGCCCCCAGATACTGACTGACCACCACCGCACCGCCTGTGGCCAGCGCCGCGAACAGCACGATGATGAGGTTGTTGATCATATCCACCAGGCTGACGCCGGAGATGGCCGCTTCGCCGCAGCGGGAGACCATCATCGTATCCGCCATGCCCACCGTCACTTCCAGCAGCTGCTCCACCAGCAGCGGGCCGGTCAGAAGCAGCAGCTCTTTCTGGGTGAACAGCGGCTCCCGCCCGCCGAACCGGATTTTTTCTTTGGTGATCGTTCGTTCCATAGAGTTCCTCACGTTTCGTTTTCCGGGCCGCCGGGCGCAAAAAGGCTCGGCTCCCCTCCTGCCGTCTTTGCAGGCCGCAATGCCGCATTTTAACATGCTTGTATTCATCTTAACACACCCGGTTTCGGTTGTAAAGAATCCATCTGCGGGTTTTGCAGATTCTTTCCCTACCCACGTGTTTTTGCGGATGTTCCCGGTGCTAGGGGAGCTTGTTTTATCAGTTTTGCCGAGAATGTCCTGCCAATTTTGTGCGTTGTGACAAAATATCAGATTTTTGTTCGATTTCCAGAACTTTTTTCAAAAAACCTCTTGCATTTTGCTTCGAAAAGTGCTATCTTGTATCCAACAAGAGCGGCAGTGGGATACAACGGCTGCGACGAGCTTTGCCCCCACGGCTCTTGTGTTCATCCTTCTAATTTATATTGCTATTTTCTTCATTTACCTTCTTATCATTTACCCTGTCCTGTA
>ENA-UEPS01001849-UEPS01001849.1-human-gut-metagenome-genome-assembly--contig:-NODE-1849-length-10175-cov-4.664884_pt1 | contig 10175 bp, 8 predicted proteins | sample MGYA00242904_ERZ507924 | MGnify/ENA primary metagenome ERZ507924 (study PRJEB26167, sample SAMN06115422) | human gut metagenome | host: Homo sapiens | place: China:Sichuan | collected 2014-10-16...
CGCTGGCCAGGTCCTGAAAGACCAGCACGGCGATGGCACTGCGGCCGTGGCGGGTGGTGAGCTCGCCTTGGTCGGCCAGCTGTCGGCTGACCAGCGCCGTGGACGACATGGCCGCTGCGGCGCCGAGCAGTGCAGCGCTCTGAGCTGGCTGACCCAACCCGATCAGCACCAGGGTCAGTGGCGCGGCCACGACGACCATCTGCAAGCTGCCGGACGCCAGTACGGTCTTGCGAGTGAGCCAGAAGTGCCCCAGCGAGAATTCCAGTCCGACCATGAACAGCAGCAGGGCCACACCCAGTTCGGATATGAAAGTCAACGCCTCTCCCGGCGCGATCACACCGCTGACCGAGGGGCCCAGCAAGGCGCCGACGGCGAGGTAACCCAGCAAGGCGGGTACTCTGAACGCCGCCGTCGCCACCACCGAGAGGCTGCACGCCGCCAGCAGGATCAGGGTAGTGCCGAGCAAATCCTGCATCGGTCAGCGTCCCACCTGTGCAGAGGCCCAGCGCACGATGTCCTGCGAGCCCATGGCGCCTGCCTGGCGGGCGATCTCACGTCCGCCCTGGAACAGGGCGAGCGTCGGAATGCTGCGGATACCGAACTGCGCGGCCAGGTGGGGCTCAGCCTCGGTGTTCACCTTTGCCAGCCTGATCCCGGGTTCGAGCTGGCGCGCGGCTTGTTGAAACTGCGGCGCCATCATCTTGCACGGCCCGCACCAGGGTGCCCAGAAATCGACCAGCAGCGGCAGATCGCTGCGCTCCACGTGGCGCGAGAACGTCGCCGTGGTCAACTCGATGGGCTCGCCCGTGAACAAGGGCTGCTGGCAGCGGCCACAGTTGGGATGTTCCGATAGCTTCGCAGTCGGTACGCGGTTGATGGACTGGCAATGCGGGCAGACGAGGTGAAGATCATTCTTCATGGTTCGCCTCCTTGGACCACAGTGAGGCTGCCTCGCTTCGGGTCACAGACAATGCCGACCAATCAACGCCTTGGAGCCAATCGTTCCCGTTTTTGCTTACTCCGGCCTCTTCCAGATGAGCAGCGATGAATGCTTCGGCCTGCATGAGCCACCTTTGGAGAGTATCTTCCTTACTAGGAATCAGCAGGATTTCAGAGACGCTGCTGGCATTCAGCCCGTCCACACGGATAAGCAGAAAAATGCGCCGCCACAAACGCGGCATGTCCTTCAGCAGGTCAAATGCAAAAGCGAACTCGCTCGACCGATCAATCAGCTCCTCCTGTTCCGCGATCGTTGCGACATCGGGATGCTGACTGCCAGCGAAAATATCGGCCAGCTTGAGTGTGTCATCGTGCTGATAAAATTCGAAGATTTCCTCTTCCACCATGGCCTCGGCCACGTCTTGGGCATCCGGTTCGACCGGCGCGTCCAGAGAAACGAATTCGCCAAATTGCCGGCTGCTTGCCACTTCGTTATCCAGGACGGCGAACAGATGCTTCAAAAGACCGGTGTAAGCCTCTTTTTCCCCCGGCACGGATTGCCATTCCACCTTAGCTCGGACAATCGCTTCATCCACCACGTCGCGCAGCGTCGGATAATCGCGCGGTAAATCGCCGACGGCCCGCAGATAAGCCAGCTCACGCCTTGCGACAGCCTCAAGTTTCGACAGTAGAGGCATTCGGGTCACCTCGGCCTCATGGGCGGCTGATGCGGGTTTTGCGGCAATCCGCACCTTGAGCTCGCGCAAGCGCTCGCGTCGTGCTTTGCGCTTGATTTGATCCTGAGCATGCAGTCGGTCAAAATGCTTCTTGGCCTGACGGAACAACGACTTTGCGAGCATCTGCGCGAGGGGCGTCAGCTCGTCATGTGATGCAGTAACGCTGACAATCTTTTTGCCGGGCAGGTGCATATAGCCACTGGCCAGAAATTGCCGCTTGATCTTGTCGCGATCAAGGACGATTTGAAGTCGCGCTGAATCTTTAGTGTGTTTGTCGAGCAATGGCTTGAGGGCGTGCTCGATCACATTTCCCAAAGCTCTCTGCCAAGGTTCATGAAACTCTTTGTCGATAGCTCGATAGCTATATTGTATCTGCATGTATGACTCCTTCGATGTCATTTCTATGGAGGCATGAATCGAGGATGCTCATATCCATAGATTTTGGTTTGGCACGCTCTTACCCCAGGCGCGTTTTGCGAAGACTCCAACTCAAGAACAAAAGCGTGACGCCATAGACTGCCGCATGGAAACCCAACAGCCAGCCTGCGGCCACGAATGACTCGACCGGACGGGTAAAAAATATCCACAAGACGATAGCACCAAGGATAATCGAGAGCAGTCCACTGAGGGCAAGCCAGATTTCACCCTTGATTTCCCGACGCAGCCGAACGGCGGCGGATATCTCCAGCACACCGGTGAAAATCGCCCAGAAGCCCACGCTAGCCCATAAAAAAGAAGCCAGGACTATCGTGGCGACCCAAGGAGCAACCAGGACGACGACGCCCGTAAGTATGCCGACAATGCCGCTGAACAACAACCAGCCCCAGCGCTCTTTTTTCTGGATATGGCGCACCGCTGCAAACAAGTTGAACGCGCCATTGACCAAGGAAAATGCGCCGAACATGATGGTCATGGCCAACAGAGCCGATTGTGGCATCCAGAACGCGAGGGCTGCAAAAATCAATGCCAAGACACCGCGCAGCACAAAAAGCCACCAATTTTGGCTAAGCGAACACAGTGCTTTGGTGGGGTCATCCGCACTGGAATCGGTGATGGTGTCTGTGTTCATGCAATATCTCCTAAAGATCTATACAAAATAAAAAATCAAACACTCATGGGACAAGAGAGGGGGCGCTATGCGCCCCCTCTCCAGCGGTTTCAGAACAACCTGGACAGCTTTGCCTTGATTTCATCGAGCCAGCCTTTTCCGCCGCCTCCCCCTCCCGTCTTTTCCTTGATTTTCTTGAGTTCAGCGTACAGGGGCTCAAAGTCCTTCCTTTTTCCATAGCCCAGCAGTTCTGCCATTTCCAACTGCTGCCGGGCTTCGTTCAACAATGTCTCCAGGCGCTCATTGGATGCTTCGCTGCGCTGACCATCTTCTACCAGAGGCTCGGCGCGCTTCAGGAGCAGCTTCGCACGCAGGACGGGCAGCGGAAGCACGCTGCGCTCCTCGACCAGCGTGCTGAGCGCTGACTGCAGCGCGGCTTTGGCTTCTTCGATCTTGCCCTGATCGATCAGCGGCACGACTGCCTTCACGGCTGCGGGATAGGACGCCAAAGGGATGTTGGTGACCGTGATCACGATTTCACTGGCCAGCAAAGCCAGCACGTGGCGAGCCTGTTGCACCTCGCCATGTTTGAGGGCATCCAGCGCCTCGTCGGTCATCGCCTCAATGGTTTCCGTGTTGGCGAACAAGTCGTGCACGATGGTGCGCACATCAACGCCGGCCAGGGCGAGCGTGGGTTCGCGCGCGACGATCAGCTCCAGCTTTCCCGTCACTTCGGCCAGCGTTGCCAATGCGCGTGCAGTGTCCTTGCCGTCAAGTGCGGCCAGCGCTGATTTGGTCAGCGACAAGGCCGAGACTGCCTCATCGAGGACTTGTTTACGTTTGTCTGCCGCCTGCGAGTCCGTTTCTTTCTGAACCTCAGGCTGTACCTCCGTGACGACTTCAGGCTTGGACTCTGGACTGACAGGAAGGCTGCTTACCGCGGCTTGTTCGTTTATTCCTTCGTTCGTCGCATTGGGATTCGGTGTTTGCTCATTCATGGTGATATGCCTCGTATGAGATAGTGAAAATAGGCGAATCTGTTGGGGCTGAATGCGAACATCGCGAGACTGACCGACAGAGCAGTCAGCCCCTTCATCACCTCAAAACAGCTTTTGGATGCGCGTCTTCAACTCGTCGAACCATCCCTTGCCGCTTTTGCCACCAGCCGACTTTTGCTCAATGGACTTCACCTGATCGAAAATGGGTTTGAAGTCCGCCTTCTTGCCATAACCCAGGATCTGCGCCATCTCGATCTCCGTGCGCACGGACGACAGCAAGGTGCTGAGCTCCTCGTTCTGCTTGGCATCGCGCCTGTCGGTCTCGGCCAGCTTTTCAGCTTTTGCCATCGCGGCTTCGGCCCGTAGCACGGGCAGAGGAAAGGCGACCGAGGTCACCACCAGCGTGTTCAGTGCTCGGGCGAGTTCCGCTTTGGCGTTGTCGATCTTGCCGCTGTCGATGAGCCGTGCGGCCGACTTGATCGCTGCCGGGTACGTTGCCATCGGAAGGTTGTCGGTTTGGATTACGATTTCGCTGGCCAGATTGGCAACGATGGGCCGGGCCTTTTGCACCTCGCCATCACCCAACAACTCCCGAGACAACTTGACCGCTTTCTTTACCGATTCCACGTTGGCGTGGATATCGTGGGTGATGACGCGTACATCGACCGGCGCCAAAGCAAGTTTGGCGTCGCGTGCCAATACCAGTTCCAGCTTTCCGCTGGCCAGTTCCAGCGCAGCAAGCGCCTCCTTGGTCTTCTTTGCATCAAGGAGGGTCAAAGCCTCCTGGGTCTTGGTGAGCGCCGTGATGGCGTCTTGAGTGAGCTCGGCACGCTTTTTATCGGCTTCCCGGGCGGCCTTGTCATCTACCTGTGGCTGTGCCGCCTTGGATGCGGCAGAGGGTGCTGCAGCACCTGGGCTAGAACCTGCCGCCGATTGGGCCAGAGCCGGTCCGCTCAGTCCGACGACGACCGCCAGGGCAAGTGCGGAGAAGGTGTATTGTGGCTGTTTGATATTCATGATCTTGGGCTCCTGATTGAAGTTAGTTGACTGAGATTTCAATCTGTTTCGGTTTGGCTTGCTCGGCCTTGACAAGCCGCACTTCCAGTACGCCGTCTTTCATGGAAGCCGTCACCTTGGTCGGATCAACGTTGTCAGGCAAGACAAAGCTGCGCACAAAGCGGCCATACGCACGTTCGATGCGGTGGAACTTCTTGCCCTGCTCCTCTTTTTCCAGTTTGCGCTCGCCGCTGATGGTGAGCACACCGTTTTCCGCGCTGACGCGCACGGCATCCTTGGGGACCTCCGGCAGATCCAGCTTGAGGAGGAATGCGTTCTCATCCTCGCTGATGTCCACCATTGGTGCCCAGTCCGCCGTGGTCAGGGCTTCGTTGCCGGTACGGGCGCCCTGTCGCTGGGGTGTCCGTCCCAACATCGTCGCCAGGCGGTTTTGCAATTCATCCAGTTCCCGGAAGGGGTCCCACGGAGTCAATGCAGACATATCGGTTCTCCTTGAACAATGCCGACGAATTGGATGACGCACTGAACAGAGCCGTCGGTTTACTCTGAATGGCACCTACTACTGTTTTCAGTTCCGAACAAGTCCTTGAGTCAATTGACGGATATCGCTTTCGTCGAGCGTTTCCCGCGCCAGCAGCTCGCGCGCGCAGCGCTCCAGCACCGCGCGGTTGATGTCGAGAATCCGGTAGGCGCGCTCGAACACGCCCATCACGATGTCGCGGATAGCCTGATCGATGCGCGCCTGGGTCGATTCGGCCACCCGGCAACCGCCGTGGGCCAGTTCCGGTGTATCGAGAAAGCGGGGCCGCTGCGCCTCGAAGGCGATGTAGCCCAGGCCCTCGTCCATGCCAAAGCGGGTGATCATGTCGCGGGCGATGTCGGTGGCTCGCGCCAGATCGTCCGCCGCCCCGGTAGACAACTCGCCGAACACCAGCTTTTCGGCGGCACGCCCGCCCAGCAGTACGGCGATCTTGTGCTCGAGATCGGTACGCGTCATCAGGAAGCGGTCTTCGGTGGGGCGCTGCAAGGTGTAGCCCAGCGCGCCGATGCCGCGCGGGATGATCGAGATCTTGTGTACGGGGTCGGTTTCGGGCAGCGCCAGCGCCACCAGCGCATGGCCCATCTCGTGATGGGCCACGGTTTCCCGCTCCTTGGGATTGAGCACGCGGCTCTTCTTTTCCAGGCCCGCCACGATGCGCTCGATGGTCGCGGTGAAGTCCTGCAATTCCACGGCGGACGCACGGCGTCTCCTCGCCGCCAGCGCCGCCTCGTTGACCCTATTGGCGAGGTCCGCGCCGGAAAAGCCCGTGGTCAGTGCTGCTACCTGTTCGAGGTCTACATCCTGGGCCAGCGTCACCTTCTTGACATGAACCTTCAGGATGTCCAGCCGCCCCTTCTTGTCGGGCCGGTCCACCAGCACCTGACGGTCGAAGCGACCGGCGCGCAGCAGCGCCTGGTCGAGGATTTCGGGGCGGTTGGTGGCGGCGAGGATGATCAGCCCGACCGAGCTGTCGAAGCCGTCCATCTCCGTGAGCAGTTGGTTGAGGGTCTGCTCGCTCTCGTCGTGGCCGCCGACGCCGCGCGTGCGGCCCGCACCCACGCCGACGAACATCTCGACAAACTCTGATCCGGAGATGGAGAAGAAGGGCACCGCCGCCTCGCCGGCAACAGCCTTGGCCAGCAATGTCTTGCCGGTGCCCGGTGGGCCGACCAGCAACACGCCCTTGGGAATGCGCGCCCCGAGACGGCCATAGTCCTGCGGATTCTTCAGGAAATCGACGATCTCGACCAGCTCCGCCTTGGCCTCATCCCCCCCCGCGACATCGGCGAACGTCACACCGGTGTTCTTTTCCACGAACACCTTGGCGCGGCTCTTACCGATGTTGAGAAACCCGCCCATGCCCTGCTTCTCGGCGAAGCGGCGGAACAGGAAGAACCAGACGCCAAAGAAGGCTACCGCTGGCAGGATCCACGACAGCACATCGCGCAGCCAGGTGCTCTCCAACACGCGGGCATAGGGCACGTCGTACTTCGACAGGCGATCGGCAAGATCGGGTTCGACCCTCGTTGCCACGATCGTCGTCTTGCCCCGGCTGTCCGGCGACTTCAGGCGCCCGGTCACCGTACGATCCGACACCAGCACTTCGGCCACGCGCCCCTCGGCCAGCGCCTTCTCGAACTCGCTGTAGGGCACCGGCTCGACGGTTTTCGCCGTCTGCCAGTAGCTCTGCAAACTCAACAACAGCAGGAGGGCAACGATCCAGTAGCCGGTATTCCATTGATTCTTTTTTTCCATGGGCTGTGTTCCTCGAAAGTCGAGTTGCCAGAGGATCAGGTGAACAGACGGGCCGCACCGTCACGCAAACGGATGGCCAGCGAGCGGGAGGGCAGTGCCGCCGCTGATGAGCAGCCCCCACGGCGTGGTCGACCGCGGATCACGCTTGTAGACGACCGCGTGACCCGCGGCCACGAACGCCACCGCGATCGAGGCCAGGGAGGCTGCCCATGCCAGGCCCTTGGGGTCGGACACGGCAGCCTCGCCCGCCATCAAGATGCGTCGCTCGCCGACTTCTTCTTGCGCGAGCCTTTGCCAGCGTCGCCGTGCGGCGTCTCGGTCGCCTTCGCGGCATCCGGCTGCTCCGGCTCGGTCGCCTTCGCGGCATCCGGCTGCTCCGGCTCGGCCGGGGTCTGCAGTGGCTCTTTGCGTTCGAACACCACGCGTTCGGCCTTGTCGTCCCAGCGTGCGCTGGCGTGATCGCCCTTGCCGATGCCGCCACCGAGCATCTCGCGCGCCAGCGCAGTTTCCAGCTCGCTGCGGATCAGGCGCTTGAGTTCACGCGCACCGAACTCGGGTTTGTAGCCTTCTTCCGCGAAATGGTCGATCAGCGTCTGATCGAAAGTGAGCGTCACGCCCTGGCTGGCGGCGCTGCGCGCCACGCGATCGAGCTGCAGGCCGACGATGTGGCGGATCTCCTCCTTACCCAGCGCATGGAAGACGATGATCTCGTCGATGCGGTTGAGGAACTCGGGCCGGAAGTGGCCGCGCAGCACGTCCATGACCTCGGCCTTGGTCTTTTCGTACTCCTCGTCGGCCGCCCCACGCGCCTTCAGCCGTCGCTGGATGATGTCCGAACCCAGGTTGGACGTGGCGATGATGATGGTGTTGGTGAAATCCACCACCCGGCCCTTGCCGTCGGTGAGGCGACCGTCGTCGAACACTTGCAGCAGGATGTTGTAGACGTCAGGGTGTGCCTTCTCGATCTCGTCGAGCAGCAGCACGCTGTAGGGCTTGCGCCGCACCTTCTCGGTGAGCTGACCGCCTTCGTCGTAACCGACATAGCCCGGAGGCGCGCCCACCAGCCGCGCCACGGTATGGCGTTCGCCATATTCCGACATGTCGATGCGCAACAGGGCGTGCTCATCGCCGTAGATCGATTCGGCCAATGCCTTGGCGAGCTCGGTCTTGCCCACCCCGGTCGGGCCCAGAAACAGGAAGGTAGCCACCGGTTTGCTGCCTTCGCGCAGGCCGGCGCGGGACAGCCGCACGGCATCGGCCACGGCACGGACCGCCTCGTCTTGTCCCACCAGGCGCTCGTGCAGCCGTTGTTCCAAGTGCAGCAGCTTTTCGCGCTCTTCCACCGTCAACTCGTTGACCGGGATGCCGGTCAGGCGCGAGACGATCTGCGCCACGTGTTCCGCCTTGACCTCTGCACTGCCGGAGGCCCGCTCCCGCTCCCAGTTCTCGACGAGCTTCTTGAGCTCGGCCTCCTTGGCTTCGATGCGCTTGCCGAGCTCGGCGGCCTGGTCGTACTGCTTGCGCGCGGCCACGTAATCCTGTTCACGCCGCAGCTGGTGCAGTTCGGACTCCAGCTCCTGCACGGCCACCGGCCGGGCCGTGGCCGACAGCTTCACGCGCGCGGCCGCCTGGTCGAGCAGGTCGATCGCCTTGTCCGGCAGGAAGCGCGCCGTGATGTAGCGGTCGGACAACTCGGCCGCCGCGATGATCGCGTCCTCGGAGATGCTGACCTTGTGGTGCGCCTCGAAGGTGTCGCGCAGGCCGCGCAGAATCATGATGGTCTGGGCCACCGTCGGCTCGGGCACCGTCACCGGCTGGAAGCGCCGCTCCAGTGCGGCATCCTTCTCGATGTATTTCTGGTACTCGTTCAGCGTCGTGGCGCCGATCAGGTTGAGTTCACCGCGCGCCATCATCGGTTTGAATACGTTGGCCACGTCCAGCCCGCCTTCGCCACCGCCCTGGCCGGCACCGACGATGGTGTGCACCTCGTCGATGAACAAAATCAGCTCGCCCTGGTGCTCGGTCACCTCCTTCAGCACCTTCTGCACGCGCTCCTCGAACTCGCCGCGATATTTGGCGCCGGCCACCATGGCGTTGATGTTGAGTTCCACCAGGCGCTTGTCGCGCAAGGTCTCGGGCACTTCACCCGCCACCATGCGCTGCGCCAGCCCTTCGACGATGGCGGTCTTGCCCACACCCGGCTCGCCGATCAGCACCGGGTTGTTCTTCTTGCGCCGGGCCAGCACCTCGATGGTGGTTTCGATCTCCTGCGCGCGGCCGATCACCGGGTCGAGCTTGCCGTCGCGCGCCATCTTGGTCAGGTCGCGCGAGTACTTGTCGAGTTCTGGCGTGTTGGTCGGCGTCTCAGCGCGTCCATCCTCGGCGCCCTTGCCGACCACCTTGCTGACCTGTTGGCGCAGCGCCTGCGGCGTCAGGCCGTAGCGGCGCAGCAGGTTGGCGGCCAGCCCTTCGCCTTCCTCGGCCAGACCAATCAGGAAATGCTCTGGACCGACATAAGAATGGCCGAGTTCATTGGAGGCCACGAAGGCGCGGCTGAGCGCATCCTTCACGCGCGGCGACACGCCGATCTCGCCCTCGAAGGGCTTGTCCCCGCGCTTGGCCTCAGACTCGATCTGCCGCTTGAGGTCATCGACCTTGATCTTGAACTGACCCAGGATGGTCTTGACCACGTCGCTGTCGGCCAGCGCCAGCAGCAGATGTTCGGTATCCACCTCGGAGCGGCCAAATTCGGCAGCGTGTTTGGCGGCCTCCTGCAACAAGGCTTCCGACTGTTCGCTGATGCGGCTGGCCAGCCCACTGCCGCGACGGCGCGGCGCACCCGAACCTGCGGCGGCGGGCTCGCCAAACGAGGCATCGACCACGTCATCGGTATCGGCGGCAACTGGCGTCGCGTCGTCGCCGATGCGGAAGAAGTCACTGCCGAGGAAGTCCTCGAACAGGCCGCTGCGCGAACCGAACAAGGCTTCCAGCGGCGAAACGGTGCGCTTTTGCTGGCGCACTAATTGCCGGTAATGGTCGTCGCACAACAGCATGGTGCTGTGACGACCGTTGAGATTGGCTTCCACCCGCACGGTGGCGGGTTGGCCGCAGACCTGGCATTGTTTTCTGGCCATGCTGAT
>ENA-UEPS01001852-UEPS01001852.1-human-gut-metagenome-genome-assembly--contig:-NODE-1852-length-10161-cov-2.744546_pt1 | contig 10161 bp, 11 predicted proteins | sample MGYA00242904_ERZ507924 | MGnify/ENA primary metagenome ERZ507924 (study PRJEB26167, sample SAMN06115422) | human gut metagenome | host: Homo sapiens | place: China:Sichuan | collected 2014-10-16...
GAAATGACCGAAGATCATAAAAGATTGTTGGCTGTATTTGATGTTAGGGTTCGTGATTTGATGGAGTTTTGCGATAGGCAAAAGGAGAAAATCAACGAGCTTGAAAGTTCTTTAGCACAGAAAGAAGGAGAACTTCAGCAGGCAATGAAGACGATCGAAGAGTTGAATGCCAAATGCGATAACATGCTGACTGCACGGGTTGTTTCTGTCAACGAGGGAGAAATGAAAAGTGCCAGGATGAGGTTATCGAAGTTAGTGCGGGAAGTAGACAAGTGCATTGCACTATTAAACGAATAGAGGCGATGGACGATAAATTTCTTATACATGTAGAGATAGCCGGTAAAAGTTATGGTATCAGGATCAACCGGAGCGAGGAGCAGGTAGCCCGTGAGGCAGTCCGGCAAATCAGGAAGAAAATGGACCAGTACCGGAAGAAATATTCCGACGTGGATGTAAAAGATTTGTTAGCCATGGTAACCTTTCAGCTATCGGTGGAAAACTTGAAGTTGGAGGATAAGAATGACACAAGTCCCTTTACTGAAAAGATACAGGAGCTGACCGATGAACTGGAAAGTTTCCTGAAGGATAAATAGTTGTAAGAATAAAGAAGATGCGTTTCCGCACTACTTTGCATGGGTGTATCCATGTAAGGCAGTGCTTTTTTTGTATAATAATATAACTGAATTTAAACTATAAGTAAAATGGGTATGACTATAATCATAGCACTTGTGACCTTCGTTGTCGGAGGCTTGCTCGTGTGGTTTGTGATGAGAGTCCTTATGAAGTCAAGGTATGACGCTGTGATACGCGAGGCTGAAAAGGAGTCGGAAGTAATGAAGCAGAAGAAGCTGCTCGAAGTAAAAGAGAAGTTCCTTCATTTGAAAGCGGACCTGGAGAAACAGGTGTCCGCCCGTAATTCAAAGATACAGTCTGTAGAGGCTAAGTTGAAACAACGTGAGTTGAATTTGAACCAACGTCAGGAAGACCTGCAACGCAAGAATAGCGAAGTGGATGCCGTGAAGGAGAATCTGGCGGCCCAACTGGAACTGGTAGATAAGAAGAAGCAGGATTTGGAGAAACTTCACCAGCGTGAAATCGAACATCTGGAAACTCTGTCCGGGCTTTCTGCCGAAGAGGCGAAGGAGCGTCTGATCGAATCCTTGAAAGACGAAGCCAAGTCAGAAGCTACTTCCTACATCAATGAAATCATGGAAGAGGCAAAGATGACAGCCAACAAGGAAGCGAAGAAAATCGTTATCCAGTCCATCCAGCGTGTAGCAACCGAAACGGCAATCGAGAATTCGATTACAGTCTTCCATATCGAATCAGACGAGATCAAAGGCCGTATCATCGGTCGTGAAGGGCGTAACATTCGGGCGTTGGAAGCAGCAACCGGTATTGAGATCGTGGTTGACGATACGCCTGAAGCAATCGTGTTGTCCGGTTTTGATCCGGTCCGTCGTGAAATAGCCCGTCTGGCTTTGCACCAGTTGGTACAGGACGGACGTATCCACCCGGCACGTATCGAGGAAGTGGTAACGAAAGTGAGAAAGCAAGTTGAAGACGAAGTGGTGGAAACCGGTAAGCGTACCGTTATCGATCTCGGTGTACATGGTTTGCATCCTGAACTGATCCGTATGATCGGTAAGATGAAATATCGTTCTTCTTATGGCCAGAACCTGTTGCAGCACGCACGCGAAACGGCGAACTTATGTGCTGTGATGGCATCTGAACTGGGGTTGAACCCGAAAAAGGCAAAACGTGCCGGACTGTTGCACGATATAGGAAAAGTGCCTGATGACGAACCGGAATTGCCGCACGCAATCTTAGGCATGAAGCTTTGCGAGAAATATAAAGAGAAACCTGATATCTGCAATGCCGTAGGCGCTCACCATGACGAAGTGGAAATGCAAACGCTGCTTGCTCCGATCGTACAGGTTTGTGATGCTATTTCGGGTGCGCGTCCGGGAGCTCGCCGTGAGATCGTCGAGGCTTACATCAAGCGTCTGAATGATCTGGAACAGTTGGCTCTTTCTTATCCGGGTGTAGTGAAGACATACGCTATCCAGGCTGGTCGTGAGCTCCGCGTAATTGTCGGGGCTGACAAGATCGATGATAAGGATACCGAAAACCTGTCAACCGAAATTGCAAAGAGGATCCAGGACGAAATGACCTATCCGGGTCAGGTGAAGATCACCGTGATCCGCGAAACGCGCGCCGTAGCCTACGCGAAGTAGCGCCGGTTCGCCGGATAGGCCCTTGGGTCGTATCGACGAACCTTCCCGAACCCCTCCTTTCGCAAGGAGGGGTTTTTGTTGTGCAGGTGAAGATCACGGTGATCCGCGGGACGTGGGCCCCGTTTGCTTGCCGAACGGGCTCGACATTGCCGGACGACGTGTCGATCGTTCACCTCCGCGGCAGCGGGCGGTTGCGGTCGAGCGCGGCCAGTACGTTGCGGCGCACGGCGCGCAGCGACGGCGGCAGGAGGTCGGGTTCCAGCAGCTCGACCAGCGTCCGGAATTCGTGCAGCAGGTCTTTCTGGGTGCGGCACATTTCGCAGGCGAGCTTCATGCAGTACATGCGCACGGCGTGCGGCTGCACGGGATCGGTCATCGCATCGAGGCAGAAATCCAGAAAGTCGACCCGCAGCGGCTCCGGCTGCGGTTGCCGGTAGAGAAGCGCGAGCAGCAGCCGCCGGCGTCCCGCGTGCGGGCAGTCGAGCGCCGCGGCGACCAGTTCGTCGTAGCGGTCGCGGAGCACGGCGTCCCATGTCGGGGCGAGGTGGCACAGCGTCCACGCAGCCCGGTAGGCGAGCGGCTCCTCGCCGGCGGAAAGCAGAGCGTAGAGTGCCTGCACTTCGTCGGCCGAACGTACGGCGGAGGCGATGCGCCGCACGGCGGACGGATGCGTGAACCCCAACAGTTCGTCACGCAGCTCCGCGACGGTTCGGGAGCTATCGTTCGACCGGTTCATAGTCGATGTGCGACTCCTCGTCGGTGCGTTCGATCTTCATGATGACCGGCCGCAGACCGTCGTTGCAGGAGCAGATCGCCACGCCCTCCCGATCGATCCAGTCGCCGTAGTAGAAGACGCCCGCTCCGTGCGACAGGGCGAAAACGTACTGGTAGACCGCTTTCCACGCTTCGTCGCAGAAGCCTTCGGGTTTGGCGTAATCGGCGTAGAAGACCTGCCCTTCGCGCATCATCGGGCAGCGGGTGAAGCCGGGGGCGGCGTACTCTTTGGCCAGTTCTTCGTCGAGGGTGGTTTTGAGAATGGTGATTTTGCAGCGTTTCATCCTGTGGGATCGTTTGTTTTTCGTAAAGATATGCAAAGTCGCGGGGAAAAGCGACGCTTCGCAAGTTTAAAACGGGGAATTAAAAATTCTGTGATGTCATCCTGAGGGCGGCGGAATTCCGGCGTAAGGACCGACTGCTGTCGTATTTGCGGGGCGGAGTCTGCGGAGAAGCCCGCCGTGGGCGGTGTCTGCGAGGGCCCAAACCCCGCGCGGCATCGAATCCGGCCGCCCTTTCCGCCGTAATCGGGCCCGAGTAGTTACCGTCGTCTTTTCGGATCGTCCTCCGAGGTGCGGCAGCACCCGTTGACGGCGGTCGAGCCGTCGGATCGTACTTCCATGTCGAAGCCGACGGTCGCCTCGTCGATCGTGAGTCGGGGAATCGGGACGAGCGTCAGCAACGGCACTTCGACCGGCTGCCCGTCGGAGGTCGTAAAGGCGATGCGGGAGGATGCGTCGACGGGACGGCCGACCGCGTCGGAGTGAGCCGCCGGATCGTCCGGCAGCGGGGCCTTTCGGGGATCTTCGTGCATGGGTCTATTCGTTTCGGGGTGTATCCTGCCGCAGAATCTCGTCGCGCAGCAGGGCGATGGCCTGTCCCGACGCACGATCGATGATCTGGCCGCGGTCGCTGCCCGACTGCCGGCAGACGGCGACGGTTCCCTGCGGGCCCGCCACGGCCATCCAGACCGTTCCGACCGGACATTCGGGCGTGCCGCCCGCGGGGCCTGCGACGCCGGTGGTAGCCACTGCATAGTCGGCGTGCGCCGTGCGCCGCATTCCTTCGGCCATGGCACGGACGACGGGTTCGCTCACCACGCCGTAGCGGTCGATGTCGTCGAGGCTTACGCCCAGCAGGTCGTGTTTCGCCTCGACGGTGTAGCTGACCACGCCGCACCGGAAGTAGGCCGAGGCGCCGGGCATGGCGGTAAACCGGGCGGCGATGGCGCCTCCCGTACAGCTTTCGGCCGTGGCGAGCGTCAGGTGGCGCTGCGTGAGCAGGTCGTGGACGACCGACTGGATCGTGGCCGTTTCGTAGCCGAGGATATATTCGGGAATGATCGTGCGCAGCTTCTCGAACTGCGCTTCGATTTCGTGCGCCACCTCTTCGCCTTCGACCTCGTAGGCCGACAGCCGCAGCCGCACGGCCCCGGGGTTGGGCAGGTAGGCCAGCTTCAGGTAGGGAGGTAGGGCGCTTTCCCACGCCGCGATCCGCTCGGCGAGCATCGACTCGGGCAGTCCGGCCGTAATCATCGTGCGGTGGACGATCTGCCGCAGGGCGAAACGGGCCTTCAGACGCGGCATCACCTCGTCCTGCATCAGGTGCTCCATTTCGAAGGGAACGCCCGGGAGCGAGACGACGACGTGTCCGTCGCGTTCGAACCACATGCCCGGGGCCGTGCCGTAGGCGTTGAAGAGCACCGTGCAGCACGCGGGGACCATCGCCTGCGAGCGGTTCAGCTCGTTGAAGTCGATACCGCGTTCGGCGAGCATCCGCTCGACGTGCGCGGCCACCCGTTCGTCGTAGCGCATGTCGCTGCGGAACAGTTCGGCGAGCGTCTTTTTGGTGATGTCGTCCTTCGTGGGGCCCAGGCCGCCCGTGACGATCGTCACCTCCGACATGTGGAGCGCCCGCTCCACGGCGCCGGTAATCTGCGCGCGGTCGTCGCCGATCGAGATTTTTTCGCGGACGACGATGCCCGCGGCGGTGAGGTGCTTGGCGATGGATACGGAGTTCGTGTCCACGATCTGGCCTATGAGGATTTCGTCGCCGATCGTGAGAATGGTCGCTTTCATATTTATTCCGAGTTTCAGGCTTTGGTGGCGGGCTCCTGCGGGAGGCGGGCCTGTTGTGCCGTCGTCGTGCCGGCTGCGGCGTCCGGACGTTCCGGAGCCGCGGCGTCCGTGCCGGACGGGGTGTCCGGTCCGGCGGAGGAATTCGGGCCGGCGGGTGCGTCCGATGCCGTGTTCTGAACCGGAACGGCCGCCTGCGCTTGCGCGGCGCGCTCCGCATCGGCGATGAGCGCCCGGCAGATGTCGCCGGCGAATCCCGGTCCTTCGTAAACGAAGCCGGTGTAGATCTGCACGAGGTCGGCTCCGGCGTCGAGCATCGCCCGCACGTCGTCGGGACTCATCAGGCCGCCCGCGCCGATGATCGGGTAGGTGCCGCCCGAGCGGGTGCGGATGCGGCGGACGATCTCCGCGGCACGGCGGGTCAGCGGCGCGCCGCTCAGGCGGCCGCTGCCGATCTTGTCGAGGCTCGTGCGGCTCGTGCGCAGCCCCTGCCGGCTGCCGTGGCTGCCGTTCGAGGCCACGATGCCGTCGAGCGGCGTGGACATGAGCACGTCGGTGACGCGGTCGATCTCCTCGTCCGAGAGGTCGGGCGAAATCTTGAGCATCACGGGGCGGTATTCGCTCTGGCCGCGGCGGAAGTCGAACAGCGGGTCGAGAATGCTCAGCAGATGCCCGCGCGTGTAGGTCTTTTCGTCGTGGCAGGCGTTGTCGCAACTGATATTGACGGTGAAGTAGTCCGCATACTGGTAGAGGTTGCGGAAGAGTCTGAGATAGTCGGCCGGGGCGTTTTCGGGCGGGGTGTCGGTGTTCTTGCCGATGTTGCAGCCGACGAGGATGCCCTCGTGTCCCCGGCGCAGGTGGCGGACCGTGGCGTCGAGACCCCGGTTGGCGATGCCGATGCGGTTCACGATGGCCCGGTCTTTGGGCAGGCGGAAGACCCGCGGGCGGGGGTTTCCGGCCTGCGGACGGGGCGTCACGGTCCCGATTTCGACGAATCCGAATCCCAGTGCGGAGAGCGGACGCAGCGCCTCGCCGTTGCGGTCGAATCCCGCGGCCAGCCCGACCGGATTGGGAAACCGGATGCCGAAAACCTCGCGTTCGAGCGCCGGATGCTTCACCGCATAGCATTTGCGCAGCAGCCAGAGCCCCCCGGGAATCAGCCCGATGCCGCGCAGCAGCAGCAGCGCGACGCGGTGGGCCCGCTCGATGGTGAGCGAGAAAAGCAGGGGTTTTATGAGTTTCCGGTACATGGAAGGCGGATCGTTCGGACAAAAATACGAAAAAAGTGCGGAATTCGGCTAAAAATATTCGCGCCGGTAGGCGTAGCCGTCGCGCAGGGCCTCGAAATCTTCGGGGTGCGCCTTCAGGCGGCGGCTTTCGGCCCCGATGTCGTAGATGCCGCCGATGGTATCGCAAAGCTCCTGCCAGGCGATGGGGCGCGGAGAGGAGGCGGCCGCCTGCGGGGGATACCACCCCGCGAGGGGCAGGCCGAAACGGCGCGCCAGCGCGGCGACGGAGAGCGCCGTGGCATTGGCTTTGCCCTGCTCGGAGTAGCCGGCGATGTGGGGCGTGGCGAGCAGCGCCTTTCCGAGCAGTTCCCGGTCGATGTGCGGCTCGTGCTCCCAGACGTCGAGCACCCATTCCCGGCCGCTCGCTTTCAGCGCTTCGCCGTCCACGACCTCGCCGCGCGAGGAGTTGATGATGACCGCACGGGGTTTCGTCCGCGCCAGCAGGGCGGCGTCGGCCAGGTGGCGCGTCGTGGCGTCGAGCGGCGTGTGGAAGGTTATGAGGTCGGCCTCGCGGGCCACCTCCCCGAGCGGCAGGAACCCGCAGCGCTCCCGCTCCTCGCGGGGCGGATCGCAGCAGAGGACGCGGAATCCCCACGCTTCGGCGTAACGCTGCACGAGCGATCCGACGTGCCCCACGCCGACGATGCCCAGCGTCCGCTGCGCGGGCTGCCACCCCTGCCGGCGGGAGAGGTCGGCGAGCACGGCCCCCACCCATTGCAGCACGCCCCGGGCGTTGCAGCCGGCGGCCGTCGAGACCTCGATGCCGTGCGCCGCGCACCACGCCGTGTCGATGTGGTCGAATCCGATGGTCGCCGTGGCGATCATCCGCACGCGCGAACTTTCCAGCAGGGCGGCGCCGCACCGCGTGCGGGTGCGGATCACGAGGGCGTCGGCGTCGCGGACGTCGGCTGCCGAGATGTCCGCACCGGGGAGATACCGCACCTCGGCGAAAGGCTCCAGGACGCCCCGCAGGAAGGGAATGGCGCTGTCGGCGACGATTTTCATGGTTTTATATTTTTGCTTTCGGGGTAACAAATATAGCGAAAAAATAAAAAATTTATACCTTTGCTCATTAAAACGAACGATATGGAAGGTAAGACATTCGATCCCGACGGCGTCGGCGTGGACAACGGAACCTATTTCGGGCTGCCGTTCGATCCCGCGACGGCGGAACTGGTGCTCGTCTCCGCGCCGTGGGACGTGACGGTTTCCTACGGGGCCGGCGCGGCCTATGCCCCCGATGCGATCATCGAAGCCTCGACGCAGCTGGATTTCCACGATCCGCTGGCTCCGGGCGCATGGCGCCGGGGAATCGCCACGGCCGACGTGGACTACTCGCTGCAGGAGGCGTCGCAGCGGCTGCGGACCGATGCGGCGCGGGTGATCGACCACCTCGAGGGAGGCGGTTCGCCCGACGACGAGTACGTCGTGCGCAAGGTGCGCCGCGTGAACGAGGGTTGCGCGGCCATGAACGCCAATATCGAGTCGCAGGCGGCGCGCTGGCTCGACGCAGGCCGGATCGTGGGCCTCGTGGGCGGCGACCATTCGACCCCCTACGGACTGATCCGGGCGCTCGGGGCGCGCCACGCCGAGTTCGGCATTCTTCATATCGACGCCCATTGCGACCTGCGCGACGCCTACGAAGGGTTCGAATTTTCGCACGCCTCGATCATGTTCAACGTGCTGCGCGACGTGCCGCAGGCGGTGCGGATCGCCCAGGTCGGGGTGCGCGATTTCAGCGAGGGGGAGGCCGCGCTGGCCGCCTCGTCGGAGCGCATTGCGACCTTCGACGACCTCTCGCTCGCCGCGGCCCGTTTCCGGGGCGAGACGTGGGACGACCAGTGCCGGCGGATCGTCGGGACGCTGCCCCGGGAGGTGTACGTCAGCTTCGACATCGACGGCCTGACCTTCGAGAACTGCCCCCACACCGGAACACCCGTGTCGGGCGGCCTGACCTTCAACGAGGCCGTGTGGCTGCTGGCCGTGCTCGCACGTTCGGGGCGCCGGATCATCGGGTTCGACGTGGTGGAGGTGTGCCCCGCGCCCGACCAGCGGATCGACGCCATCACGGGCGCCCGCATCCTTTGGAAACTCTGCGGACTGACGCTGGCGTCGAACGCGGAAAAAGCCGGGAAGTAGATGCGGCTCATATCCAAATACGGGTGGATCAGGACGCTGCATGTGGCGACGCTCCGCGCGAAGGCGTTCATGCGCGCCCCGTGGGCCGGCGGCGTCGTGCTGCTGGCGTGCGTCGTGGCGGCCATGCTGCTGGCGAACCTGCCCGCCACGAAGATCTATTACCGCCATCTGCTCGAGACCGAGCTTTCGGTGATGGTGCATTCGCCGACGGGGGTGATCGACTGGATCTTTCCGCGGGGGATGAACGTCGAGAAGCTCATCAACGACGGCCTGATGGTGGTCTTCTTCTTCGCCGTGGGGCTGGAGATCAAGCGGGAGGTGGTGCGCGGACAGCTCTCCTCGTTCCGGCAGGCGATCCTTCCGGTGGTGGCCGCCGCGGGAGGCATGATCGCTCCGGCGGTCGTCTTCACGCTTTTCAACCACGGCACACCCGCGGCTTCCGGGTGGGGAATTCCGACGGCCACGGACATCGCCTTCGCCGTCGGCATCCTCTCGATGCTGGAACGGCGCATTCCCGTATCGCTCAAGATATTCCTCATGGCGCTGGCCGTCGCCGACGACCTGGGGGCCATTCTGGTGATCGCGTTCTTTTACGGCGGCGAGGTCCGGCTGGGCTGCCTCGTGCTGGCGCTGGCGATCATGCTCGGCGTCTATGCGATGAAGCGGCTCGGGGAGAAACGCATGGCCTTCTATCTCGTTCCCGCCGTGGCCGTCTGGAGCCTGTTCTACTATTCGGGCGTCCACTCGACCATTTCGGGCGTGGCGATGGCGCTGCTGATCCCGATGGAACCGCGTTACGGCCGCGAGTATTTCGTGCGGAAGATGCGCCGGCTCAAGGGGTGTTTCGACGGGATAGAAACCGCAGGGGCGGATTTTCCCGACGAGGCCCAGCGGGCCTGCCTGCGCCGTGTCGGCGGCCTTTCGACCGAGGCGGTGGGTATGAGCGACCGGCTGGAGCACGCCCTTGCGCCCTATGTCACGTTCCTCGTCATGCCGATCTTCGCGCTGGCCAATGCCGGCGTCGTGATCGAGTCGGCGGCCTATTTCGACATCTTCCACCGCAACCTGAAAATCGACGAAGGCCAGACCGTGCATTTCGAACTGGGCCGCTCGCTGGTCGCGCAGTGCGGCGAATTGATTACGCGCGCGCTTTACAACAAAGAAACGTCGGCCGGTACGAAGATCGTGATCGTCGACGCAGGAATGACCGACCTGATCCGGCCGGCCCTGTACGGCGCGAAACACAAGATCGAAAACCTGACTTCCGCGACCGGGAGCGAAAAATATACGATCGGCGGCCCGATCTGCGAATCGTCGGATATTTTCGGCCGCGACGTCGAACTGCCGGTCACCTCGCGCGGAGACCTGCTGACGCTGCGTTCGGCAGGGGCTTACGGCATGGCGATGGCATCGCGCTACAATCTGCAGGATCTGCCCGGAGCCGTATACAGCGATAAACTATAAAAACATATTTTTATAAACTACCTAATAAATCGCTCATTCAGAGTGCTTTATTTTTTGATGTGCGATTTTCCGTTCGGAAGCACCTCGGTGACGACGGAACCCGGTATCGCTGCCGGAGCTTGTGAAGATAAGGAATGAGCCGCCGCCGTCCGATACGAATTATCCGCATTTATCGCCGGGCGT
>ENA-UEPS01001860-UEPS01001860.1-human-gut-metagenome-genome-assembly--contig:-NODE-1860-length-10123-cov-2.779315_pt1 | contig 10123 bp, 9 predicted proteins | sample MGYA00242904_ERZ507924 | MGnify/ENA primary metagenome ERZ507924 (study PRJEB26167, sample SAMN06115422) | human gut metagenome | host: Homo sapiens | place: China:Sichuan | collected 2014-10-16...
CAGTCTGCGGAGGATTTTGACAAATGATCTATATTGTTGAAGACGATGCCGCCATCCGGGAGCTGGAACAGTATGCCCTGCAGTCCAGCGGATACGAAGTGACCAGCTTTGAAAGCTCTGAGCCGTTCTGGCAGGCCATGCACGCTGCTGAGCCGGAACTGGTGATCTTAGACGTGATGCTGCCCGGTGAGGACGGTTTTTCCATCCTGAAAAAGCTGCGCAACACCCCTTCCCTGCGCAGGCTGCCCGTCATCATGGTGACTGCAAAATCCAGTGAGCTGGACACCGTGCGCGGGCTGGACTGCGGTGCCGATGATTACATCTCAAAGCCTTTTGGCATCATGGAATTTTTGAGCCGGGTGCGCGCCGCCTTGCGCCGCTCGGCTCCGGAAGCACGTCCCAACGTACTCAGCTTTCACGAGATCCTGCTGGACAATGCCCGTCACAACGTGACTGTGAGCGGAACGCCGGTGGAGCTGACCTACAAGGAGTACAGCCTGCTGCGTTTGCTGCTGGAGAACACCAATCTGGTGGTGACACGCGAGACCATTCTGCAGGTAGTGTGGGGCACCGACATTTCGGTGGAGAGCCGCACTGTGGATATGCATATCCGCACCCTGCGCAAAAAGCTGGGGGATGCCGGCAAATACATCTGCACTGTGCGCAAGGTGGGTTACAAGCTGACCGATGAAGAGGAGGCCGGTGAAGAATGAAGCTGCGCAGCATGGAAGAAAAGATCAGCTACCGCCTGTTCCTGATGGGCTTCCTTGGTCTGCTGTTCACGGCGGCGCTTTGCATCTTTGTTTTTCACAAGGCATTCACGGCTCAGGCATGGACCAGCCTTGAGCGGGAAGCCGATCTGGTAAGCGTCGGTTATGATCTGGTGCAGGACCCGCAGCAGCTTTCGTCCTTTGTTACCAATGATCTGCGCATCACCCTGATCTCGCAGGACGGCAGCGTGCTGTTTGAATCTGCTACCGATCAGCCCATGGAGAACCATCTCTCCCGCCCGGAGATCCGTCAGGCCATGACCGAAGGTGTGGGCCGGGACATCCGCGATTCCCAGACCATGGGCTACGAGACCTATTACTATGCCGTACTGTTGCCCGACGGTGAGATTTTGCGCATGGCACAGGATGCAGAAACGGTCTGGTCTATTTATGATTCGACCCTGCCTGCCATCGTGCTGAGCTGCGTTGCACTCATGCTGGCCGCCGCTGTGCTGGCAGCTCTGCTCACCCGTGCCTTGGTCTCCCCTGTGCTGAGCATGACCGAAGATCTGGATCATATTCAGGACAATGTTCCCTACAAGGAGCTTGTCCCCTTTGCCGAAAGCATCCACTCTGACCGCATCCTCCGTGAGAACAATGAAAAGATGCGGCAGGAGTTTACTGCCAATGTCAGCCATGAGCTGAAGACCCCGCTGACCAGTATTTCCGGCTATGCGGAGCTGATCGAGACCGGCATTGCAAAGCCTGAGGATGTGCCGGGCTTTGCCCAGAAGATCCATGTGGAGGCCAGCCGTATGATCCAGCTGGTGAACGATATCCTGCAGCTTTCCAGTCTGGACAACGCCAGCGAAGCCGGTTCTGAGCCGGAGATGGAGACAGTGGATCTGCTTACCGTTGCCAAGGACTGCGTAGAGCGCCAGAAGCTGAATGCCCGCCGGGCTTACATCTCGCTGAACTGTCTGGGCGAAAGTGCTCTTGTGCACGGCAACCGTGCCCTGCTGGACGAGCTATGCCAGAACCTGTGCGATAATGCGATCCGTTATAATCGTCCCGGCGGTAAGGTACAGATCACCACAGCCTGCAGCCGCGACGGACACTGCACCCTGACTGTGGCCGATAACGGCATCGGCATCCCGAAAGAAGCACAGTCCAGCGTGTTTGAGCGCTTCTATCGTGTGGATAAGAGCCGCAGCAAGGCTACCGGCGGTACCGGTCTGGGCCTTGCCATCGTCAAGCATATCGCACGCATCCACAACGCACGCATCAAGCTGGAAAGTCAGGTGGATGTGGGCACTACCATTACTGTCACCTTTCCCACTGCCAACTGAATCACATCGGTAAAAATCTCACGTCTGCCTGCAATTGCGGGCAGGCGTTTTTTATTGTGATCTTTTCTCTGCCCACACCGTTCTGCAATGCACTGCGCTGCTGCAGATGCACAAGGTCGATGCCCTGCTGCCAGAAAGACTGCACCGTCTGCGTGCACAGTTCTGCCAGCTGTTCGCACTGTGCGGCGCTTGGCTGCGGCGTATCATAGCTGCGCTGACAGTCCAGCCGCAGACTGGCAGTTTCTTCCCGCAGGGTGACAGACATGCTGCATCGGCGGACCGTTACCGGCTCACCTTCCAGCCAGAAAGTATGCACGCCGCCCATTTCCAGCAAAAGCCGCGCTGTTTCCGCCTGCCGGGCCTCCAGCTCAATGCTGTTTTCCACTCGCCAGAGGATGCTTGTATCTGCAAGTGCCACTTCCTGTTTCTCTGCCCGCAGCTGCGGCAGAAGCATTCCGTCCTGATACTGGTAAAGCCTCGGCATCTGGTCTGCGCACTGCTTGAGCTGCTCAAGCAGTTTGTTCGGAAATTCCTGCTTTTCCGCTGGAAGTTCCTCCAAAAATCCATCGTCCATTTTCAGCACAGAAACTTTTGCCGATACCCTGCCCTGCCTGTTTTCCAGCACCGTACGCTCATACGCTGCAAGCAGCTCTGCCGATGCATCTTGATCGATCAGCAGATAATCGCACAGGCGGTAATCCGCCTTTTGCGGCAGTTGCTTTTGAGCCGCCGCCAGCGCTTTTGCCAGCGTGTCCGCCTGCGCCAACTGCAGCTGCACAGCCCCAGAAGCCTCGGATGCATCGGCGGCGGCTTCCGGAGCCTGATACAGCAGCCCTACGGTGATGGTCTCGCAGCGCAGAAAAATCAGGCACCACCCGATCAAAAGCATCGCACTGAGAGAGCGCAGTTTCTTCTGCTTCATTTTACCGCTCCTTTCCCGCACTGCACCGCGCGCTGCCACACGGTACGCACTGCCGCGCAGAGAAAGCAGGTGCGGAAGATCGCGCAGGTGAGCCAGATGAGCAAAAGCAGCGCATCCATACGGGAGAAAACATCTGCGCTCCATGCCCGCAGCAGTTCCTGTGCCGGGTAATCCGCTGCGCCAAATACGAGGCACATCCCGGCAGTAAGACCCGCCTGTGCCAGAAAGGTGAGCCATGGCAGCCAGGACATGCTGCGCGGCTCTTCATAACCTGCAAGAAGCGGCCAGAACAAATACTCCGCATACAGCGGAACACGCGGCCAGCGGGCCAGTTGCACAGCATCTGCCGTCAGCAGGTGCGCCCAGTCCATCTGCCCGGCAAGCCCTGTCAGACAGACCAGCCCACCCAGCAGCACGAACCACCACAGCACCCGTGCCGGAGCATCCCAGCCGGAAGGCGGAATACACCACCCTGCCCAGAGCAAAAGCGGCAGCAGGCCGATCAGCGCCATGGAGCGGAACTCCTGCTGGCAGATGTTCTGGGCCTGCATTACGGTTCCAAACAACTCTGCCAGAAACCATGCTCCTGCGGAAAACAGCCAGACCCACTGCATGGCTGCCCGCTGCCAGCAGGCAGAGAACACCCCACTGATGCATGTGAGCAAAAGAGCCTGAACCGCTCCATGAATGATCATCCCACGCGGAGAGATACCGGTCTGCATTTCTTCTGCCAGCGCAGCTGTCCACACGCTCAGTGCCAGCACGGGAGCAGAAAAGCCTTTCTGTTTTTGTATCATTTTCCCTCCCGTTTCTGCCAGATATTAAAGTCGTGCGCTGAAAGGCGGCGGTAGTTGCGGCGGATGATGCCATCCTCTGCTATGGGCCGCTGCGGGAACGGATGCGCCGCCAGATATGGCACCTGCAGGCAGGCTGTGCCGGAAAGACTGAGCAGAACTGCAAAAAAAGCCCCCGCAAGGCCCACCGGCCCGGCAAGACCTGCAGCCAGCACCACCCCCAGACGCAGCAGCGTAGCAGGCTCGTACAAAGAGGGCGTGACGAACACCGCGATGGCCGTGATGCTTGCCACAAAGATCACCGGTGTGCTCATAAGCCCGGTGGCAATGGCAGCATCGCCGATGATCAACGCGGACACCAGACTGACCGAATGCCCCAGCGACTGCGGCATCCGCAGACCTGCTTCCCGGATGACCTCCAAAATGAGTATGACCAGCAGCATTTCCGCAAACAGCGGCAGCGGTGTGGCCTTCTCCGCCGCTTCGATCTTGTACAGAAGCTGTGGTGGGATCAGCTCCGGCAGGTAGACCGCCAGACAGACGAACACACCCGGCAGAAATACTGTGAGGTAGAACGAAACATATTTGAGGATGCGCAGAAAAGAGGAAAACACGGCGGTGGATGCATAATCGTCCAAGCACTCAAAATTTTCGCAGAAAAGAGCCGGAAGCACCATGGCAGAGGGACTTCCGTTGACCAGCACCACGATCTTGCCCTCACAGATCTTTGCCGCCGCCACGGCAGGCCGCTCGGTGTAGCTTACCGGCGTGAACAGCCGCGCCCTGCCCGGCAGCAGCCACGGCACAAAGTAACTGGAATCCAGCAAAAGCTCCGGCTTTGCAGCGGCAAGCGCTTTGCGCACACGGATCACCATGGCGGAGTCTGCCCTGTTTTTGCAGTAGCAGATGGCGTATTCCGTTTGCATTTCGGTATCGGCCTGCGCCACCTCCTGCACCAGATGTTCGGTACGGATGAGCCGCCGCAGCAGGCTCAGATTGACCCGCAGCAGGTCGGCAAAGCCTTCGCGGGAGCCGCGCAGATTGCCCTCCCCGGAAGGCTCGTCTACCGAGCGGAACTTCAGTCCCTGCACCGAGAAGGCAATGCCCTTTGCGCAGCCGTCCAGCAGTAAGACCGCCATGCCTGCCGTCATTCGTTTGATCAGATCAGCCAGATCTGTTACCGGTTCACTTTCTGCCGGAAAGGCTGAGCCGTGCAGGATCAGCTCAAAGACCTGCGGCCCGGTGCAACGCTGGCCTGCCTGCTGCGGCGGTGCCTGACGGCTGGCCGCATCCAGTAAAAGCTCCCACAAAGAATCCAGGCTTGCCATGCCGTCAAACAGCAGAATGCTTCCCCTGCAATGATAAATCGTGATCTCCTTGGCATAATAATCCGCAGAGGTGCCAAACATTTTGTCCAGCACCGCAAGATTTGCCGCAAGGCTCTGTGATAACTGCCGCATCCAACCACTCCTTTGCACAGCAGTATGCCCGGCTGCAGCGGCATCCATTCCGCCAGAAACGACAGGAGGTCTTGTTACTTGAAGCTTCTGATCTGCCGCACTATCATCATTTATCTGTGCGTCCTGTTTGCCATGCGGCTGATGGGCAAGCGCCAGCTGGGCGAACTGCAGCCCGAAGAACTGGTGTCCACCATTCTCATTTCCAATCTGGCATCCATCTCCATTGAATCGGAAGAGGTGCCCATCACATCCAGCCTGATCCCGCTGTTTCTCATTGCAGCGCTGGAACTGCTGGGCTCCGTGCTGAGCTTCCGCAGCCAGAAATTCTTCAACTTTCTTTCCGGCAGACCCAAAACGGTGATCTTGGACGGGCAGATCGATCAGAAAGCCTTGCGGATGTTACGGCTGACCACAGCCGACCTGATGGAAGCGCTGCGCGGTAAAAATATTTTTGACCCACGGGAGGTCTCCTACGCAGTGATCGAGACGAACGGCACCCTTTCGGCAGCACTGCGGCCAGAAAAAGAGCCAGCCCGTCTTGCTGACCTGCAGCTGAAGGTGACCCATACCAACGCCACCATTCCCTTTGTGCTGGACGGACAGGTGCTGGAAGACAACCTGCGCTGGTGCGGCAAGGACCGCGCGTGGCTGGAACGCACGGCGCAGGCCAACACCCTGCTGCCGGAAGAAATTTTGCTGCTGATCGGCAACGAGACCGAGGATTATTTTTTGCTAAAAAAAGAGAACCGCCGTGCCGGCGGCTCCCATTGAGGTGAGCGGATGAAGCGGATCTATGCATGTATCGCCATTGTGGCCGTACTGCTGAGCGTGGCCTTTTACAGCAGCTGGAAGGTGCAGAGCTTTGCGGATGTGATCTCGGCAGACCTTGACACCGCCGCCGAAGCCATCCGCAATGCCGACTACCCTGCCGCCCGGCAGGCGCTTGCTGATGGTGCCGACCGGTGCGACCAAATGCGCACCAAAATGAACCACCTGCTGCGCACCGCAGATTTTACCGAGCTGGAAGCTGCACTGCGGGCGGCGGACGGACACCTGGAAATGGGTGCCCCAGAGGAAGCCTTTGGCGAGCTGCGCCGCGCACAGGTACAGGTGGAAACACTGGAATGGCTCTCGCACCGGCTGGTATAAACAAAAACACCGGCCCTGCCCCATTGGGCGAAAGCCGGTGTTCTGATGCAAATTATTTCTGTGGTTCCTTGCGGTCGCCCATCAGCTTTTTCAGCTCATTGAAAAAACTTTCCACGTCTGCAAACTGACGGTAGACCGATGCAAAGCGAACATATGCCACTTCGTCGATCTTTTTCAGTTCCTGCATGGTCAGCTCACCGATGCGCACGCTGGGGATCTCACGGTCGTAGGAGCTGAGCAGCGTCTGCTCAATGCTGCTTACCGCACGCTCCAGCGATTCGTAGCTGACCGGCCGCTTGGCGCAGGCACGCACCATGGCGTTGAGCAGTTTCTGCCGGTCGAACGGCTCACGGGAGCTGTCCTTTTTGATGACCACAAGCGGAACAGTCTCCACGACCTCATAGGTCGTAAAGCGCATATGGCAGCTCAGGCATTCGCGGCGGCGGCGGATGCGCTCACTGTCTTCGGTGGGGCGGGAATCGATCACTTTGGATTCCTCGGCTCCGCAATAGGGACACTTCATGTTCTGTTCCTCCTGTCCGGTCTGACCGGGCTGTGTTTTTAGGCTTTGGTCTTGGGCTTGCGCTCACTCCACAGCACCCACGCAGAGGTGGAAACGCACAGCGAAGTGTACACGCCGCTGATCATGCCCATCATCAGCGGGAACGCAAAGGTAAAGATGCTGTCCAGACCATACAGCTTTGCCACGATGCACATAACGCCCAGCGCCATCACCGTGGTAATGGTGGTGATCAGGGTGCGGCGGGCGGACTGGTTCACCGAGTGGTTCACCAGCTCTTCAAAGGATGCCTTTTTGCCCATCAGGGCGCGGTTCTCGCGGATACGGTCGTACACCACAACGGTAACGGTGATTGAGTAGCCAAGGATGGTAAGCATGGCGGCAATGAAGTTGCCATCCAGCGCGGTGCGCAGCAGCACGAAGGTGCCAAATACCACCATCAGGTCGTTCACAAGCGCCAGCACTGCCATCATGCCGCCGGTCAGGCCGCCGATGTTCTTGAAGCGCAGGGCGATGTACAGCAGGATCAGCACCAGTGCAAACACCACGGCAACCAGACTCTTCTGCAGGAACTTGGTGCCCATGGCAGCGCTGACGTTGCTCAGCGACAGCTGTTCAAAATTGTTGTCCGGGCAGCTTTCGTTCAGGCTGTCCAGCAGCTTGGCCACCTGCTCGGTAGTCACTGTTTCGGTACCGGGCATCGAGATTTTCAGGGTCTGGCCACCGGTAGCAACATTCTCGCCGGTCTGCAGGGTCAGGCCGTTATTCTCCAATGCAGAGGATGCAACCTTCTGCACATCCGACATGGTAAAGCTGCCATCGTAGCTCAGGGTGATCATGGCACCGCCGGTGAACTCGGTATCCAGATGGACACCCAAAACCACAGCGCACAGCACGATGGCTGCCATCAGGCAGGAGGAAATCGTCAGGAAGCGCTTGCGCAGGCCCACAAAGTCGATGGGCTTCTTCTCGGCTTTTTCCTTGCCGGGCTTTTCTGCACCGTAGAGCCAAGGGTCGCGCAGTGCCTTGATGGATGCCGCACCGCGGATCATCACACGGGTAGCGAACACGCCGAACACAAAGTTCAGCAGCACGCCGGTGAGCAGCGTGTAACCGAAGGCATAAATAGTGCCTGCGGTGGAGGGGCCAAAGGCAAAGAACACAAAGTGGAGTGCCTTTGCAAACATGCCGTCCGAGGGGCCAAAGGCACCCATCAGCACGATGGCCACGATGACGATGGTCACGTTGCCGTCAACGATGGGGGTCAGGCCGCGGGCAAAACCGCTCTTGAGCGCGCCATCCAGAGACTTGCCGTTTTTCAGCTCTTCCTTGATGCGTTCTGCCGTGATAACATTGGCATCCACGCCCATGCCGATGGCAAGGATGATGCCTGCGATGCCGGGCAGGGTCATGGTAAAGCTTTCAAACACCGGGAAGTAACCGGAAACGAAGGCCAACGTTGCTGCCACCTGACCAGCCAGTGCAATACATGCAAGGAAGCCCGGCAGACGGTACAGCATCGTCATGAACACCACGATCAGTGCAAAGGCGATCAGGCCGGCCAGAACCATGGCGCTCAGGCTGTTCTCGCCCAGACTGGGGCTGACGGTGGAATAGCTGTCCACCGTCAGTGCAAAGGGCAGTGCGCCGGAGTTGATCTGGCGGGCCATCTTGACGACCTGCTCCTGCGTGAAGGGATTGGAAGCCGAGCTTGTAATGATAGCAGAGCCATCGGTAATAGCAGTATTGACCGTAGCCGTGCTCACGTTTTCATCGTCCAGCCAGATGCTGATGGTGCCGCCCGATGCAGCCAGCTTTGTGGTAGCATCGCCAAATGCCTTGGCACCGTCATCGGTGAACTTCAAGGAGACGAAATATTCCGAAGCACCGCCATTGCTGACGGGGCCATACTGAGCTGCGGCGCTCTCGATCATGGAGCCGTCCAAGATCAGTTCACCGTCTGCATTGCTTCCCTCGCGGAAGCTCAGATAGGCGGTGGTGCCGATCTCATCGATCGCAGCTTCCGGGTCAAAATCTGTCTCACCGGACTGCCACGGGAACTCCAGGATCAGGCTGTCGGAATTGTTGTCCACATACAGCTCGTAGTCGGTCACGTTCAGCGCCACGAGACGGTTCTCAATGACGAGCTGGGCTGCTTCCAGCTGTTCTTCGGTAGCATCGTAGCCATCCGACGGCACAAAGGTGACGTTGACACCGCCCTTAATATCCACACCGAAGCGGATATCCTTTGCACCTTTGATGTAGGTCGTGGTCGTATCGCCGTACTTGGCATACACACCGAAGAACGCAGTATACACAAATACCACGATCAACAGCACTGTGGCGATCAGATGCCATGCTTTGCCTTTTGTTTTCATAAAATTCAGGGAACCTCCAAAAGCAGCAGTTCTTGCAGCTGCCGCCCGTATTCTAGTGCGGACCGCCTGCTCCGGCGGGCCTTATCATTTCCGCAAGGGGGCCGTCGTGCCGGCTTTCTTGCGACAAAACTCCCCTGACGGCCCAGACGGGCCGCACAGAGGAGATAAAATCAAAAAATGTTAGTCTGCCTTGTCAGCCAGCAGCTTTTCCACGACCGCCAGACGCACGCAGACGCACAGCAGTTCGGACGCCATTTCTACCTCGTCCAGACTGGGATAGGTAGGCGCAATGCGCAGGTGAGAATCCTCGGGGTCCTTGTGATAGGGATATGCAGAACCGGCACCGGTCAGGGTCAGGCCGGCTTCCTTGCACAGGTTTGCCACACGTTTGGCGCAGCCGGGCATGACATACAGGCTGATGAAGTAGCCGCCCTTGGGATCGGTCCAGTGGGCAATGTCGCCGCAGGGGATCAGGTTGTTGCGGAATGCCGTCTTGACGGCATCGAAGCAGGGCACCAGACGACGGCGATGCTTTGCCATGTGGGCCAGGACGCCTTCCTTGTTCTTCAGGAAGCGGACGTGGCGCAGCTGGTTCATCTTATCGTAGCTGATGATCATCACCGAGAAGCGCTTGCACATATACTTCATGCTGTTCTCGCTGCAGGCAATGGCAGAAACGCCGGCACCGGGGAAGGTGATCTTGCTGGTAGAGGTGAACATGAACACACGGTCCTCATTGCCGTACTTCTTGCTCTCGTTCAGCAGCACCGGAGTCTCGATGATCTCATCGGTGAGGTGGTGCACGATGTAGGCCTCATCCCAGAAGATCTTGAAGTCGGGC
>ENA-UEPS01001865-UEPS01001865.1-human-gut-metagenome-genome-assembly--contig:-NODE-1865-length-10114-cov-4.162001_pt1 | contig 10114 bp, 7 predicted proteins | sample MGYA00242904_ERZ507924 | MGnify/ENA primary metagenome ERZ507924 (study PRJEB26167, sample SAMN06115422) | human gut metagenome | host: Homo sapiens | place: China:Sichuan | collected 2014-10-16...
GGAGCGATTTTCACAAATGGCTCATATGGTATATCTAATAAATTAAATTATGTCATTACGGTATTCAAATCTCGAACAAAGGTATCATTTTACATTTAAATGCAGAATATGATTTAATATTAGTTATAAAGAATAATATTTTTATATATAAAGAATAGTTCAAAATTATAAAGAATTGTAGTTATATTCCTTCTACAAACTTCAATTATTCAACTTATAATGTGATACATACCCTCAGAAGTAGTGTAAATCCCGCAACTTCTTTTCTTGCAAAAAATAAATTTCTATATTTAGGCAATAATCAACCAAATACCTATTTATCCAACTATAGCTGATACCATTTCTTATCAAGACTCCGCTCTATCTGCATTGCAACGCGCTGCCGACCAGGACGAACTATTCCTCGCCAAATACAGTGAAATAGAGAAAAAAGACACTCCCTGTTTCTTTTGGGGGAAGTTGACACAACCTTATATGACGGCACGCTGCCTCATCGCTCTGTCCAACGTAGTACAATCCAGTTTCAACCTGACTCCCGCCCAACTTTCGATACTGAAAGCCCCAATTGTGACAGCAAGTAACAACCACCAACATCCCCTTTCTGCAAGGGCTGAACCGGGAAGAACGGGAAATCTATGCGGAACTGCTATCGGTCAATAACAGCAAAAGCGAAAGCGGATACATCCTGCACCTGCTTGACGTATGGAAAGGAACAGCCAATCTGAAGAAAGCAGTCGCTAACATCCGGCGATAGGAAGAGCCGCTACAAGCCCCTATTCCTCTACCTTGTGCCACCGGCTTGTCACAGTTGTGCCATCGAAGTGTCACAGTTGTGCCAAGCCGGTGGCACAACTGTGACAGCCCCGTGGCATCACCCGGTCACTCCAACAATCAGGATTTAAAGGTAGCTTATTGGAGCTAAAGCCAAAAAGAAGTATCTTTGACGCACTAAATACAAAAGCCCGAATGAGATTTCTAAAATATAGTTTGCCTGTCCTCTGTCTGCTTCTGGCAGAATGTACTTCCGTTTCCGGTCACAAGGAAAAGGAAAGGCTCACCATGGCAGAATACAAACATCCGTCGGATGATATGCAACCCCGCGAAGAATGTTCCCCTGCCCCTCAACCAAAGAAAAGTGCCATGGCTCTCTACATGGATTCTTTAGGACTGGTCAATATAGCGGAACTGGACAGCAGTATCACCGTGAAGTTGATGTACACACAAGCCGACAATTTCACCGGAGAGGTGCTTTACGATGATTTGTCGGAAGCCTATCTGCATCCCGACGCAGCATACGCCCTCGTGAAAGCACAGGAGGCACTGAAACAACTGCATCCTTCCTACAATCTCGTTGTCTACGATGCCGCCCGTCCGATGTCCGTACAAAAAAAGATGTGGAATGTAGTGAAAGGAACACCCAAATACAAATACGTCTCCAACCCGAACCGTGGCGGCGGACTTCACAACTACGGACTGGCGGTAGACATCAACATTCAGGATTCTCTCGGACAACCCTTGCCTATGGGAACCAAGGTAGACCACTTGGGGATAGAAGCCCATATCACACAAGAAAGTGAACTGGTACGAAACGGAAAAATAAGTGAGGCGGAACGGCAGAACCGGATACTGTTGCGGAGAGTAATGAAAGAAGCCGGATTTCGCGCCCTGCCCAGCGAATGGTGGCACTTCAACTTTTGTAGCCGGGATGTAGCAAGGCAAAAATATAAGGTAATACCATAAATAACAAGGCAATATCCGGACATCAGACTTATTTATCCCACTTCCCGAACAATAACGACCTATGACTCCAATCTCTCCCGAAACCCGACAGTTTATCAACGAACATCAATCCGACGATGTACGCAACCTGGCCCTGCAAGCCCGGAAATACCCCGATGTAGACATACCGGCTGCTATCACCCAAATAGCAGGACGACAAATCGCAGCCGAGAAAATCCCCTCCTGGAAAGAGATAGACGATATATGGTATCCGAAACATCTTTCACTGGAGCAATGTTCTTCAGAAATCACCGCCCGTTATAAAGCAAGCCTCCTGCAAGGTGAGTCTCTGGCCGACCTGACCGGAGGATTCGGAATCGACTGCTCTTTCCTCGCCACCGGATTCCGATCGGCTACTTACGTAGAACGTCAGACAGAACTCTGCGCCATAGCAGCCCACAACTTTCCCGCACTCGACCTCAACCATATAAGTGTCAGAAACGACGACGGAGTAGCCTATCTGGAAGCCATGTCTCCGGTAGACTGTATCTTTCTCGACCCCGCCCGCCGCAATGAGCACGGCGGAAAAACCGTTGCCATTTCCGACTGTGAGCCTAATGTGGCCAAGCTCGAAGGACTCCTGTTGAGCAAAGCCAACCGGATAATGATTAAACTTTCCCCCATGCTCGACCTTTCACAGGCACTGAAAGAATTGCCGCACACACAGGAGGTACATATCATCTCCGTCAATAACGAATGCAAAGAACTCCTGTTGTTACTCGGACAGACAGCACCGGAAGAAATCCCGGTTCACTGCGTAAACCTCTCCACAAAAGGAGAGCAGGAAAAACAACTCTTCGTATTTACCCGCGAACAGGAACAGCACAGCGAGTGCAGCTATACAGACACACTTGGCAATTATCTGTACGAACCCAATGCTTCTCTCCTGAAAGCCGGTGCTTTCCGCAGCATTGCCGCGGCTTACTCCGTCAAGAAGCTGCATCCCAACAGTCATCTCTACACTTCCGAAACGCAGATTGAGGGTTTTCCCGGCAGAACATTCCGCATCATCAACCGGTGCAGCCTCAACAAAAAGGAAATAAAGGAGAATCTGTCAGACCTGAAAAAAGCGAATATCACAGTCCGCAACTTTCCGGCTACGGTGGCAGAACTCCGTAAACGTATCAAGTTAGCGGAAGGGGGAGATACCTACCTCTTTGCCAGCACCTTAAACGATGGACAGAAAATACTGATCCGTTGCGGGAAAGTCTGATTCCTGCCGGATGAGAAAGAAACTTCCTCATTACATCATCTATCAAGAAAGTATCATAGAGTAAAGAAACTATTTTCCTGATTTTTCTCTCAAGTCATCTTTGGGGATTGTCGTCTCGTTTCCATCCCGGACAGCCATATAATGCGGGGACATGATTTCAATGCCCGCCTCATTAAATTTATCTTGAATGTTCTGGTGCAAGTCCGAATAGATTTGAGTCATCTTATCCGCTTCCTTGATATAAGCATTAATCTGATAAACCGGATACCAGTCACTTAAAGATGTTTCCAACACGAACGGACGCGGATCGTCCACCACTCCGGGAGTATTCAATGCCGCATCAATCAATATCTGATTGACTTGCCGCCAAGGGATATCATATCCGATAGATACTTCCGAATGGATAATCAACCCGTATTCACGTGCCGAGGTACTGTAATTCACGGTATGCGAGGACATGATAAATGAGTTGGGAACGGTAACCACCTCATTCTTCGGTGTACGGATACGGGTGACAAGGGGTGTTTTCTCTATAATATCTCCGGTAGTATCATTCAGTTTAATCCGGTCGCCCAACTTAAACGGGCGCATATACGTAATCACCAGCCCGGCAATAATATTACCGATCACCGTACTTGAACCCAACGATACAATCAATCCGACAAATACCGAAATCCCTTGGAATACCCCTGAATCAGAACCCGGCAAATAAGGATAAATCATCGCAATCATAAATGCGTAAAGCAGGAAACGGACGATATGGAAAGTCGGCATTGCCCAATCCGGATAGAAACCGTTGAATTTCAAACGCCCTGCTTCTATCTCACGGGCCAGATAGTGCACCAGTCGTACCAGATACCGCACTGCATACCAGATAATAATGATTGTAAACAACTTGGGAATATAATCAATAATACCCACAAAAATGCCACGAATCGGGTTCCAGATATAACCCAATATACGATAAGCCAGTCCTTCTGTTTGCGGGAAAATAATGAAAATCAGCGGAATAGTAATCAACAACTGCAATCCCATAAGAATATACCGCCCGATGCCCGCCAGAAAGACTAACAAATTAGCTTGTTTTTGGGCATCCAACAATTCATATCCTTGAATGGAAACAGGTCGTATCTTCGTATCTTTCAGACGCAAGATACGTACTTTCAGTTTACGGAAAAGCCAGTTCGTCAGGCGAAACAGGAAGTATTGCCCGACAATCACCAGAATGAAATAAAGCACACGTTTCGCCATTCTCCAAAGCACGTGTTCGGCTTTCATATCGTGCAGTTTGGTGATAACGTTTTGTTGTCTTTCCTTCGCAAGAGAATCACGGGAAATGCCTTCCCACAAAGCATCCTGATCGGTAAGGGAAAGCAACACCTTGTTACCGTACATCAAATCGGAGACAATGTCCGAATGGTCGATCGACACGGAGTCCGGGCGGAGGTTAAAACGTCTTCCCAGTTCTTCAATTGCAGCACCGGTCATTTGCGCACGTTGCTGGGGAGTGTATCCGCCACGTTTGGTAAAAAGATAAAATAAGGTATCTCCGTCGGCTACCACGGGGATTCCTTTGGTAAACTGTCGCAAAGAATCGATACGTTGACGCTGCCGGGCGTACTTCACGGAGTCGACGGCAGCCATTTGCAGTTTCATCTGCTCCATTTCCATACGCATATTCGCCTCGTTGAGCCGGGCTGCTTCGAGGGATTTTTGCAGATTGGCCACATAGACAGAGTCTGAATCCCGGTTCAGAGGTGTGTTGTGCACGGTAGTTACACTATCACCTGCAAATATCTTCTTGACAGCTTCTCCCAACTGTGCCCGTACTCCCGTTGTTCCCAAAAGTACAATGAGCAGTAACACTAAACGTTTCATTTTATTCATTTCCATATCTTATATCCCCTGACAGTGAATTAAGGTTAATCTGTTTTTTCACTAAAACAGAGCAAACATACGGATTGTTTTTGACATATCAATTTTGAAAATGATTATCTTTGCCACCAAAAGAGAAAAAAACATGAATATACTGTTTCTTATCGGAGGATTAATCCTCATTCTTCTAGGAGCTAACGGACTCACGGACGGGGCTGCTTCAGTTGCCAAACGTCTCCGTATCCCCTCCATTGTTATCGGGCTTACTATCGTCGCGTTCGGTACTTCTGCCCCCGAACTCACCGTCAGTGTGTCTTCTGCTCTTAAAGGCAGTGCGGACATTGCCATAGGTAATGTGGTAGGAAGTAATATATTCAATACACTGATGATTGTAGGCTGCACGGCTTTATTCGCTCCGATTGTCATCACCCGGAATACACTCAAAAAAGAGATTCCGCTCTGCATTCTATCTTCTGTCGTCCTGTTGGTTTGCGCCAATGACGTCTTTCTGGATAAAGCACCGGAAAATATCCTGAACAGGGTAGACGGACTGTTATTGCTTTGTTTCTTCGCTATCTTTATGGGATATACATTTGCTATCGCTTCCAAGCCCTCCACAGGGGGACAGGAAGAACATCCCGTACCGGAAGAAGAGAACGAGATAAAATTGCTCCCCTGGTGGAAATCGGTTCTTTATATTATCGGAGGGCTGGCTGCACTAATTTACGGAGGACAATTATTTGTTAACGGGGCTACGGGTATCGCCCGCAATCTGGGCGTCAGCGAGTCAATCATCGGTCTGACACTGGTGGCCGGAGGGACTTCTCTGCCGGAACTTGCCACCTCTATCGTTGCCGCACTAAAGAAGAATCCGGAAATAGCTATCGGAAATGTAATCGGCAGTAACCTCTTCAATATCTTCTTTGTATTGGGATGCAGCGCCAGCATTACTCCCCTCCACCTTAGCGGAATCACCAACTTCGACTTGCTCACACTGGTCGGCTCGTGCATCCTGCTCTGGCTGTTCGGATTGTTCTTCGCCAAACGGACAATCACACGGATAGAAGGAAGCATTATGATACTCTGCTATGTAGCATATACCGTGGTATTGATTTATAATACATAGATAAAAAGTAAACTAACATTTATTTCACCTCGACAATCGTCAATACATTAACGCCATATTTTCCGTCATCGGATATCGCCCAGGTAGTATCCCCATTCGCACAACGGATAGCGTAACGGGAATTATATTTCAGCCTTTCCGAACCGTCCGGTATCCACAACCCTAACCTATATTTTCCGGGAGCAACCGAATCCGGCAATCTGAGAGACAAATCAACGGAATGCGTCAACGGCGTATATGTAGAATCTTCCGGCTGGAACGGTTGCCAGTCCAACGGATTTGCTTCGGTCGGAAATTCCATGACTTTCCCTTTATCGTCAATCAGTACGAAATAGACCGGATGTTCGCCAAACACAGTAGCAAACCCTCTATTTATCAAACTCAGGTTCAGGAGATTGTCTTTTCCTGCTTCCAACGCTTTCGGTATCCGAAGAGATTGCAGTTCAATCCGATACCCCAAATGATCGCGTATATAATCGAACATATTACGTTCCACCTTCGTACCATCTTTCTTTTGGAAATAACTGTCGGATACAGGCATATGATGCTGATGCAAAGAATCTTCCGTTATCATGGTTTTCTTCCAGACTACCATTGAATATTCAGGAGGATTATTCTCGTCAAACTTATTATTGGGGTGTTGTTCCTTATAATTATGTATCACGCTCAATGAGGTGAAGTGCTGGAGGAACAGACGTCTTGCTGTCTGCAATCCGTCAATAATCCAACCCGCCGAAGGACTGTCGGGATCGGCACCTACACTCCAGAATCCCCAAGGCAACTCGCCATCGACCACCAAATAAGGCGATTCTTTGACAATCTGGTCAAAGTTATCAGTCCCCTCATGCATTTCCGCATCCCAACGATCCGGACGTATCACAATAAAATCATCATGAAACGAAAGCCTCTTATATAACTCCGGCTTATCTTTCAGCAGATTCTTAAACATAGGAAGCCTTACCTGTACCTGCCTTTCTTCGGGAACCACCGAAAGAAGTTTTTCCAAAATAGCAGTTTTCGTTTCATCTGAGTTCTCCAGTCCTTGAACAGAGCTGTGCCATTCTCCCCAAGCACCCACCATACCGGCCTGTACCACCAGAATCAGGTCTTTATTTTTCTCCAGAAAAGGTTTCAACTGGTCCAGATGTTCCAATATCTGCTCTCCGGTAGGCCCGACCGCCGCTCTCCCCATAAAATCCCGCTCGTAGGCAAAACGTAATACCGCCTTCTTTCCTTGTTTCTGCAATTCATCAAAATACACCTGCATCGTATTAAGATTCTCTTCCGACAGTTTTTCACCTATCAGATAAGTAAGATAGAAATAGCTCTGGGCAAGCGAAACACTATCCGCCACGTATTTGGCAGACAGTTCCAACAGTTCTTTTGTCGAACTGTCTTTTTCTTCTTTCACATCTACCGCCGTCTCCAACCGGAAACCTCGTCCGGGATTATAGATTCCGTTTTCACCGTGCGTATCATCTACACAAATTCCACGAAAATCAAGAACCTGCTGCGAATTGCCGCAACTACTTGCCAGCACAGCAAATAAAGCAGCTACCATACTGCCATACATCCAATTCTTCTTCATAGTAATATTTTTGTTTATGCGGGCAAATATATAACATTTCGCAACACCACCACTCTTTACAGCCCATTTCGCGCAGTAAAGTATCAGTTTGAGATAAAAAATGCAAAAGTATTAGTTAATGCTAAGATTGTATTTGTTCCACCAACAGAATAACTCTACCTTTGTCTAATAAAATAATACATGAGAAAACTTAATTCATTAAACCAACAATATTAATTACTTAATGAAAAATATCATGAATAGACAAAACGCTTTTACGCTACTTGCTACATTCGCACTGCTTTTTTGTTTCACATTCTCCTGCAATGCCAAAGGAAAAGACAAAGCCAAACATGTTGTTCTCATCGGACTGGACGGTTGGGGAGCTTACAGCTTGCCTAAAGCAGACATGCCCAATGTCAAGAGACTAATGGAAGACGGAGCTTACACGCTCAAAAAACGCTCGGCACTTCCTTCGTCCAGTGCTATCAACTGGGCATCCATGTTTATGGGAGCCGGTCCCGAACTTCACGGATACACCGAATGGGGATCTAAAACTCCGGAACTTCCGTCACGTGTTTTAAACAAGAATGGAATCTTCCCCACTATCTTCCAATTACTGCGTGATGCCCGTCCGAAAGCAGAGATCGGCTGTCTGTATGAATGGAACGGAATCAAGTATTTAGTAGATACACTTTCTCTAAGCTATCATTATCATGTGGCCGATTACAACAAGACTCCCAAAGAGTTAGGCAATATGGCATCTGCTTACATAAAGGAGAAACATCCGACTCTTGTTGCTATCTGCTATGATAGTCCCGACCATACCGGACACACTGAAGGACATGACACTCCCGCATATTATGAGAAACTCAAGGAGTTGGATACTTATGTCGGCCAGATTGTCCAGGCCGTAAAAGATGCAGGCATCCTTGATGACACTATTTTCATATTGACTTCCGACCATGGAGGCATCAAGAAGGGTCACGGCGGCAAAACAATGCAAGAAATGGAAACAGCTTTCATCATTTCCGGTAAGAATATTAAAAAAGGACTTCGTTTTGATGATGTAAGCATGATGCAATATGATGTAGCTTCTACAATAGCTCACATTTTCAACCTCGAACAACCACAAGTCTGGATAGGTAGACCAATGAAGATTGTTTTCAAATAATCGCTTTGAGATTATATACTGGAAAGGGAAAGGAGAAACTGGAAACAAAACCAGTTTCTCCTTTTATTTTCTCTCTTTTTTAAAAGAATAAACTATATCTTACAATACGACATCTTTACAAAATGAAATTGATACCTAACACACACGTTTGAAAATCAAGTCATTCTTTGAATTAAGTTAAGTCGCTATTTTACTTATCTCTATGTTTTTTGATATAATTGTATCAGCAAATGATAAAATCCTATTTGCTCACAACTCAACAACGCGATACTTTTGCAACAAATTATTCTCTCATTTTACAACTAAAATTCTGAAATATGAAATTATATTATATCCTCGCCTTCGGTACACTATTATGTAGTCAGCTTTGCTCAAGTGCCTCTGCTGCTATGGCCTCAGAAGAGCCGTACAATTCCGGTATCGTCATCAGATGGAAGGATTGCAAACAAAGAATAGACGGATTCGGAATAGCCCAGGCTGGCTGGGCAAAAGAATTGTTCGCCTTCAAAAATAGAGAGCAAGTCATGGACAAAATGTTCGGTAAAGATGGATTGCGCTTGAATATTCTAAGATTTTAACCTTAACGACGACATCCATATCGAATTGAGCGATTCTGATTTCATCAACAAATCCGATGATTTATTAAGACGAGGACAGTTATGGCTTACGTTAAAAGCTAAAAATAAATACCACATCAGCAAATTAGTATTCTCCACATGGAGTGCTCCTGCTTGGATGAAAAGTAATGGAAAGGTTTCAAATGGTCGGCTCAAAACAGAATGTTATACAGATTTTGCTAATTATCTTGCCGCTTTCTACAACGCTTACAAATCTAAAGGCATTGCACCTTATGCTATATCACCATCCAACGAGCCCGGTTATGCAGCCCCTTGGAACTCTTCCTTATGGACAGCAGACGAAATGGGAAAATTCATCACCTCATATCTCGGTCCAACCTTTCGAAAAGAGAATATTCCTGCCAAAATCATATTTGGAGAAAATCCTTTATGGGCTGTTTATATGCCTCAATTAAAAATGGTTTCATCCAAAGACTTCACTGATACAATTCTTCAGAACTATCCCGAAGCCAAAGATTTCAATCTCATTGCTGCCGGGCATGGCTATAGCTTATCACCCGATATAATGCCAATAAAAGTAGATAAAGAATATCTTAAAACAGCTATTCTACCATTTGAAATGGCAGAAAAAGCCGATATACCGGTATGGATAACAGAAATAAGCGATGTAAATCCACTCGACATCTCCATACATGACGGACTGAAGTGGGCTGTTACTTTTCACAATTATCTTACAAAAGCAAATGTAAACGCAATTATATGGTGGGGAGGAGCCATGCCAACATCCAATAATGAAAGTCTC
>ENA-UEPS01001870-UEPS01001870.1-human-gut-metagenome-genome-assembly--contig:-NODE-1870-length-10085-cov-7.676958_pt1 | contig 10085 bp, 6 predicted proteins | sample MGYA00242904_ERZ507924 | MGnify/ENA primary metagenome ERZ507924 (study PRJEB26167, sample SAMN06115422) | human gut metagenome | host: Homo sapiens | place: China:Sichuan | collected 2014-10-16...
AATCTCTATTTATTTTATACAATCTTACAATCGCGGGAAATAAAGCCATGTTTTGTTATAAATTGAAATTATGCATACCTTTATATTAATAAACTGTTATTTGCTTGATTTGTTTTGCATATCCTTCCATAATATATGAAGAATATTTAGTCCTGATAATCCATAAAACTAGTTATAAAAACAAGAAATATATTCTTTTTCTTTTGACGATATGAAAGTGAAAATCCTTATTTCTCTATCATATTGTTCGCGGAGTGTTTTGAAGAACCTTTTTCTGTATTCATTGTTTTAGCACTATCATTAATATAAAAACGTAGCGATATGAATATAGAGAAACAATTAGAAACAGCAGTTAAAACCAACCATCTGGTGTTGGTAGTATTTTATGCCGACTGGTCACCTCATTATGAATGGATAGGGCCTGTGCTCCGTACTTATGAACGGAGAGTCATTGAATTGATTAACGTGAATATCGAGGAAAATAAAACTGTAGCCGATTCTCATAATATAGATACGGTGCCTGCGTTCCTTCTGTTGCATAAAGGACATGAATTGTGGAGGCAGGTAGGAGAGTTGACCATAGGAGAGTTGAAAGAGGTATTGGAAGATTTTAAATAAGTCCTGTTTGAATTTTATGTAAGAAGCACCATTATACAGCAAATAAATATGTATAATGGTGCTTCTTGTATCTATCGAATATTTGCAAAAAGTTTCTGTCGGCTTTTTACATTTTCTGAGAGTAACTATTTTAGTATTTCCTGTGCCACAGTCGGCTCGTTGGTCGTAATGAAATCCACCTTTTGGTCTATGAGCCACTTCATGTCTTCTGCTTTATCTACAGTCCATACATTGACTTTCAGTCCGAGATCATGGGCTTCTTTGATCCATTCGGGATGTTTCTTGATTACTCCCATGTGATAGTCGAGTCCGGCTGCACCGAGGTCTTTCAGCTCTTTGGGAGATAGCTCGCCGTTGAGATAGAATACCGGAGTTCCGGCAGGTGCCAGGCGGATAAACTCTTTCATGGCGTGCAGTGAGAAAGTGATATATTCCATACGGTTTTCCAGTCCCAGCTTTGTTACCAAGGCAAGAATTTCCTGTACGGCTTTCGTTTCACGCTTTTTGCTGTTAAGTGCTTTTAGTTCCAATATAAGTTTGGTATTGCATTTTTTACCGGCTTCCAGATACTGTTCCAGGCTGGGCAGGTTCTCTCCGTTCGATAGTTTCAATCCTGTAAGAGCGTCACCTTTGGAATACTCCATGTATTTCATCTTATAGACAGGGTCATGATTGATAACCAGTTTATTGTCTTTGGTAAGCCATACATCAAATTCGGAGCCATAGCAATGGATAGAATCGGCTTTTTGAAGTGCTGTGATACTATTTTGCGCAGAACCTGCTGTTTTCCAGTAGCCACGATGGGCGATAACTTGCGACTTTTGCGCTTGGGCACTAGCTACTGAAATGATAAGGGCAACCATTAGAATAATTCTTTTTATCTTCATTGATAGTACATTTAAAAAGTTTATGAGTCCAAAATTATAAAAAATAAAACACAGATCAGCCTGTTATTATGCTAATCTGCGTTAATTGACAGCTTTTTATGCATAGAAGTCTATACTTTTTATTCCTGACTTTACAAACTGATGAATATATATTCAAAGATATGAGTTTATTTCAGACATCTAAAATTTTTCAACAAATTTATTTTACCTCTTCGGCATAGGCTTCTTCATGCACTCCTCTCACTGCTCTGCCGCTTGGTTCATTCAGGTTACGGAAAGCTACATCCCATGCCAGCGCTTCTGCTGTAGAGCAGGCCACACTTGGTACGCTTGGTACGCTGCGGGCTGCGCTTTCACTCGGAAAATGCTCTTCAAAGATACTCCGGTAGTAATATTCTTCCTTGTTGAGCGGAGTGTTAATCGGGAAACGTTCGGCAGCGTGTTCCATCTGTTCATCACTGACGGCAGCCGCTGTAATCTCTCTTAAGGTATCAATCCACGAATATCCCACACCATCACTGAACTGCTCTTTTTGTCTCCATGCTACGCTTTCCGGTAGCATATCGGCAAAAGCTTCACGTACAATTCGTTTCTCAATCTCCTTTCCGGGGCACATTTTAGCTTTTGGATTCAACGCCATCGCTACATCCAGAAATTCCTTGTCCAGAAATGGGACACGTCCCTCTACACCCCAGGCTGATAAACTCTTATTGGCACGAAGGCAATCATACATATGCAGTTTTGATAACTTACGTACCGTTTCCTCATGGAAATCTTTCGGAGTGGGAGCTTTGTGAAAGTAAAGATAACCGCCGAAAACTTCATCGGCACCTTCACCACTCAATACCATTTTGATCCCCATCGATTTGATCACACGTGCCAGTAAATACATGGGAGTGGAGGCACGTACCGTAGTCACATCATACGTCTCGATAAAATAGATAACATCCCGAATAGCATCCAGCCCTTCCTGAACCGTATAATTGATTTCATGATGAACCGTACCGATATATTCTGCCACTTCACGTGCCTTTATCAAATCGGGCGCCCCCTTCAGACCGATGGCAAAAGAATGTAGTTGAGGCCACCAGGCGTCACTTGCTCCGTCTGTTTCAATACGTTTTGCTGCATATTTTTTGGCGATAGCTGAAATCACAGAACTGTCCAGACCACCTGAAAGAAGTACTCCATAGGGAACGTCACTCATCAGCTGGCGATGAACGGCATCTTCCAATGCTTCTTTTACATCACTGACTTTGGCATCATTGTCTTTTACAGACTCATAGTCTGTCCATTCGCGTGTATACCAACGCTTCATTTTGCCTTCTTTACTGTAAAAGTAATGTCCCGGAAGAAATGGTTCGTACTCATTACAGAATCCTTCGAGTGCTTTCAGTTCACTGCCGAAGTAGATTTTGCCATCCTTGTCTTTTCCTATATATAAAGGTATGACTCCGATAGGATCACGTGCAATGAGGAACTCGTCTTTTTCTTCATCATAAAGTACAAAGGCGAAAATTCCGCTGATCTCTTCCAGAAAGTGGATGCCTTTATCTTTATAAAGGGCAAGAATCACTTCACAGTCGCTTCCGGTCTGAAAATCATATTGTCCGGCATAGCGGGCGCGGATATCCCGATGGTTGTAGATTTCACCGTTCACGGCGAGCGCTTGTTTCCGGTCGGGGGAGTATAAGGGCTGTCCTCCGCTTTGCGGGTCAACTATCGAGAGGCGTTCGTGTGCCAGAATGGCGCTTCCACCTACGTAGATACCGCTCCAGTCCGGTCCGCGATGACGGATTTTCTGTGCCATTTTCAGTGCTTTGTCTCTTAGCTCTTTGGTTTGAGTTTTTATGTTGAGTATACCTGCTATTCCACACATAACTTTGAGTATTTGGAAGTTAATATAATTTGTTGATTCTCTGTTTTTTAAAAGTCGGTTCGTTACTATTTATTCGTTTTCCCTGGCTTTTCCTTTCGTTTGACCTGGGTCATCTTTTAGTTCAACCTAGGTTGTTGTTTCGTTCAACCTAGGTCAAACGAATAAATAATAGTCTATAAACTTCATGGTGTTCCTTGCTGTAAGGGTTACTTCACCAAATAGTGATCTATGTCCGCAGCAGCCTTTCGTCCTCCTGCCATCGCCCGTACTACGAGGCTTGCTCCGGTAGCTGCATCTCCGGCAAGGAATACGTTTTCTGCAAATTTCGGTTGTTCCGGTTTCAGGAATCCCATGGCCAGCAGCACCATATCTGCTTCGATTACTTCTTTCTTCCCTGTGAGGTTCATGGTCGGACGTCCGCCATCTGTTGCCGGTGTCCATTCTACTTCTTCCACCTCGACGCCGGTTACTTTACCGTTCTTACCCAAAAACTGATTGGAAGTCAGGCACCAGCGACGGGTACAACCTTCTTCATGGCTGGAGGTCGTTTTGAAAACTACCGGCCATTGCGGCCAGGGCGTAGAAGGATTGTGGCCGACGGGAGGTTTGGGCATAATTTCAATTTGCGTGACGCTGGTTGCTCCCTGTCGTACACTGGTTCCGATACAGTCCGAACCGGTGTCTCCACCGCCGATCACAAGCACTTTTTTGCCTTTGGCATTCACCAGTTTGTCTTTGGGGAAAGTTTGTCCTTCCAGAATCCTGTTCTGTTGCGCCAGCATTTCCAGTGCGAAATGGATTCCTTTCAACTCCCGTCCCGGAATGCTTAAATCACGGGCAGTCGGTGTACCCGTGCAAATGCAATATGCATCGAATCCTTCCGGCAAATGGTTAACGTCTATTTCTACTCCCATTTCAAACTGAATACCTTCTGCGGCAAGTATTTTCATGCGGCGGTCGATTACGTTTTTGTCCAGTTTGAAGTTTGGAATACCGAAACGTAATAATCCTCCCGCAGCTTCATCTTTATCGAATAACGTTACGGTGTATCCTTTTAGATTCAGTTGGTTGGCAACTACCAATCCGGCCGGACCGGCACCGACAACTGCTACTTTTTTGCCGTTTCTTTGGGGATGCTGCACCTGTATATATCCTTCACGGAAGGCGGCTTCTACAATGGCAGCTTCATTTTCACGGATAGTCACCGGTTGGTCACAGGATAGTTTCAGTACACAGGATTTCTCACAGAGGGCAGGGCAGATACGTCCTGTAAATTCCGGAAAGTCGCAAGTGGATGACAGCACTTCATACGCTTCTTTCCATTTTCCTTTGAATAAAGCGTCCTGCCATTCCGGCTGTTTATTGCCTATTGGACAAGCCCAGTGACAAAAAGGTACTCCGCAATCCATACACCGTGATGCCTGTAATTTACGGCTGTTCGTATTCAATGTTTGTTCTACCTGACTATAGTCAGTGATGCGCTCGCTAACGGGGCGGTATCCCGCCTCTTGCCGAGGTATATTTAAAAAAGCTTTAGGATCTCCCATCTTGTTAAGTAATAAGTATTAGGTAATAGGTATTAAGCAATAAGTATTAACTATATGGATTAAAGATGTTTGAAGCTACGGTTAATACCTAATACTTAATACCTAATACTTGAATTAATAGTCTCTTTGCATATCTGCTATTTTTTGCTGTAACTTTCTCATCTGCTCTTCCTGTAGTACTTTTTTGTATTCAATAGGTACTATCTGGATAAACTGATCTACGTAATGGTTCCAGTCATCGAGCATGGTACGTGCCAGTTTCGAACCGGTGTACAGGTAGTGCTGACGAATCAGTTCGTGCAGTTCTTTGCGGTAACCGGCTTCTTCGATCAGTGACAGTTCAACCATTTCCATGTTGCAGAAGTAGTCAAAATTGCCGTCTTTGTTCCATACGTAAGCCACACCGCCACTCATACCGGCGGCAAAATTTCGTCCGGTTTGCCCCAGAACCACTACACGGCCTCCGGTCATATATTCGCAACAGTGGTCGCCTACACCTTCCACTACGGCAACAGCTCCTGAGTTGCGCACGGCAAAACGTTCGCCTACGCGGCCATTGATATAAACTTCACCGCTGGTTGCACCATAGAGCAGGGTGTTGCCTGCAATCGTGTTCTTTTCGGCTTCGAAGTTGCTGCGGATAGGCGGTAATACGGCAATGCGTCCGCCACTCAATCCTTTACCCAGATAATCATTCGCTTCACCTTCCAGCTTGAAATTGACTCCCGGTACGAGGAAGGCACCGAACGACTGTCCCGCAGAGCCTTTGAATTTCACATTCAAGGTATGTTCCGGCAGTCCCTTTTCTCCGTGTTTTTTGGCAATGACACCGGAGAGCATGGCACCTGTCGCACGGTCCGTATTGGCAATTGTGTATTCCAATGAAACTTCTTTTTCGTGTTCTATCGCTTCTTGGGCAGCATCAATGATTGCCACATCCTTCACTGTAGAAATACCATGATCCTGATCGATGACGTGACGGATGGCTGCACTGTTATCCACGCGTGCCAGTAGCTTGGTGAAGTCAATCAGAGCGTGCTTCGGATTCGGATCGTTTTCGTCGGATTTGCGTTCAATCAAGTCCGTGCGTCCGATAATATCATCCATTTTGGTGAATCCCATTTCCGCCAGATATTCACGGACTTCCTGTGCCAGGAAGGTGAAAAAGTTGATAAGATATTCGCTGCGCCCATGAAAGCGTTTGCGTAATTCCTCATTCTGCGTGGCTACTCCTACCGGACAAGTATTCTGGTGACATTTGCGCATCATCACACATCCCAGCACGATCAGGGCGGAAGTGGCAAAACCATATTCTTCGGCGCCCATTAATGCCATTATGATAATGTCGCGTCCGGTTTTCAATTGGCCATCGGCTTGTAGGACGACTTGTCCCCGCAGACCGTTCAGAACCAAGGTTTGCTGTGTCTCGCTCAGTCCCAGTTCCGGAGAAATGCCGGCGTAACGGATGGATGAAGCGGGAGAGGCTCCCGTACCACCCTCGGCACCGGAGATGACAATCAAATCCGCTTTTGCTTTTGCCACGCCTGCGGCAATGGTACCTACGCCACTTTCTGCTACCAGTTTGACACTGATTTTGGCTTGTGGATTAACGTTTTTCAAGTCAAATATCAATTGCGCCAAATCCTCAATCGAATAAATATCATGATGGGGAGGAGGAGAGATCAGTGAGATTCCCGGAATGGAATGGCGTGTTTTGGCTATGACGTCGTTCACTTTGAATCCCGGAAGCTGTCCGCCTTCCCCTGGTTTAGCTCCCTGCGCTATTTTTATTTGTATCTCATCGGCATTCACCAGATATTCGGCGGTGACCCCGAAGCGTCCGGAAGCTACCTGTTTGATGGCACTTCGCATGGAAGTACCGTCCGGCAGCGGGTGGAAGCGGGAAGCATCTTCGCCACCTTCACCCGTGTTGCTGCGTCCGTGAATGGTATTCATGGCAATCGCCATTGCTTCATGAGCTTCCTTGCTGATAGATCCGAAAGACATGGCACCCGTCACAAAACGACGGAGAATATTCTCTATCGGTTCTACCTGTTCGATGGATATAGGATTGCGACGGAATCCTAAGAAGTCACGCAGGAAAATAGGTTTCTCCTTATTGTCTACCAAATGAGTGAACTCTTTGAATTTCTTGTAGCTGCCCAAGCGGGTGGCAAGTTGCAATGTACTGATGGTTTCCGGGTTCCACGCATGTTTCTCTCCGTCCTTTCGGAAGGCATACAGTCCGTTGTTCTTTAATAATGGAAAATTGAAAGTTGAAAATTGAGAGTTGCCGTGCGGTGCTTCATTTTCCATTTTCAATTCTCCATTTTCCATTCCTTCAACTCCTTCATCGTGGAAAGCGATTGCGTCTCTTGCCACTTCATCCAGGCGGATACCTCCGATGGGGGAACCGAGTCCGCCGAAATAAGCCTTGCTCAACTCTTCGCTGAGTCCGACAGCTTCGAAAATCTTTGCACCGCGATAAGAGCGGATAGTGGAAATCCCCATCTTACTCATGATTTTGAACAGACCTTTGCAGATAGATTTGATATAGTTTTTCTCAGCGGTAGCATAGTCCAGTTGAATATCTTTCTCTTTTACCAGCTTGTCGAGGATGGCAAATGCCATATACGGGTTCAGTGCACTGGCTCCAAAACCGAGTAGTAAAGCGGCGTGCATTACTTCACGCATTTCTCCGCTCTCTACAATCAATGCTGTCTGCACACGTTTGCCGACAGATATCAGATGGTGATGCACGGCACTTACTGCCAGTAATGAAGGGATAACGGCATGAGTTGCATCCACGTCACGGTCGGTCAGTACAATGTAGTTTGCTCCGTCCGTAACTGATTCCTCCGCCATTTTGCAAAGGTTGTTCAGTGATTCCTGTAATCCGGCTTTCCCTTTGGATACTTCAAACAGCATCGGTAATTTTACAGTCTTAAAGCCCTTGTAGCGGATATTGCAAAGAATATCCAGCTGTGTATTGCTTAAAATCGGATGATTCAGACGTACCATTTTACAATGACTCTCGCTGGGAGTCAGGATATTCATGCCTACCGCTCCGATATATTCCGTCAAAGACATTACCAGTTCTTCGCGTAGCGGGTCGATCGGCGGATTCGTAACCTGTGCGAATTGTTGGCGGAAATAGTTGTAGAGTAGCTGTGGTTTATCGGAAAGTACAGCCAGTGGCGTATCATTACCCATTGAGTGGATGGGTTCGGCACCCGCGCTCGCCATTGGCATAATCAGCCGTTCGATATCTTCTTTTGAATAGCCGAAAGTACGGAGCATCCAGTCATAGTTTTCTACGTGATGAGGCACTTTACGACCGCTTTTCAGTTCATCCAGTTCGATACGGTTAGTCGATAGCCATGTACGGTAAGGCTTCGCTTCGGCCAGTTGTTTCTTCAATTCGCCGTCATAGTAGATTTCTCCTTTCTCTGTATCGATCAATAGAATCTTGCCCGGTTGCAGGCGCCCTTTTTCCTTGATATCTCCCGGTTCAAAGTCCATTACGCCCACTTCGGATGCCACTACCATCGTATCGTTTTTAGTGATCAGATAGCGGGCAGGGCGCAGGCCGTTACGGTCGAGCATACCACCTGCAAATCGTCCGTCGCTGAAAAGCAAGGCTGCCGGTCCGTCCCAAGGTTCCATCAGGATAGAATGGTATTCATAGAATGCTTTCAGGTCTTCACTGATCGGATTCTTCTCGTTGAAAGATTCTGGTACGAGCATAGCCATTGCATGAGGCAGACTTAATCCTGACATGACCAGAAATTCCAGCACATTGTCCAGAGAAGCACTGTCGCTCATACCCGGCTGTATGATCGGGCGTATTTCTTTGATATCTCCCAGCATAGGAGTGGAGAGTACGCTTTCACGGGCTTCCATCCATCCGCGGTTGCCACGAATGGTATTGATCTCACCATTGTGCGCCAGCAGACGGAAAGGTTGTGCCAGTCCCCATGTCGGAAAAGTGTTGGTGCTGAAACGGGAGTGTACCAGAGCCAGTCCGCTGGTGAAGTAGCTATTCGTCAGATCAGGATAGTAGTTGCGTAGCTGCAATGACGAGAGCATACCTTTATATATAATACTTTTGGTCGAGAGCGAAACGACATAAAAATCGTTTCTCGTCGGAATAGCTGACAATCTGACTTTATTCTCTATCCGTTTGCGAATCAGATACAGTTTGCGGTCGGCGGTTTCCGTTTCCGTAAAACCGGTAATAAAGACCTGCTTGATATCCGGTTCGTTAGCCAGAGCCGCTTCACCTAGAATTTCCGGACAGGTGGGTACATTGCGCAGATGCATCAATGTAAGTCCCTCTTTTTCTATTTCTTCAATAATGATACTAAAAATAGCTGCCTGATCTTTTTCGTTTTTCGGTAGAAAAAGCAGACCGGTGCCGTACCGTCCCTTTTCGGGTACGGGGATGCCTTGCAGTAAAATAAACTCATGCGGAATCTGTAACATAATACCTGCACCGTCGCCGGTTTTGTTATCCGCCCCCTCAGCGCCACGGTGACGCATATTCTCTAATACCTTTAAAGCCGACTCAACAATGTCATGTGACTTTTCTCCGTGAATGTTCACCAGCATACCAACCCCGCAGGCATCGTGTTCGTATGCCGCATCATACAAGCCCATTTGTCCGGGCTGTCGTTGGTAGGGGATTTTTCCTGTTGCGTTGTTAAAAAGTTCTTGTTTCTTCATTCTTTTTAGCTTTATTGTATGATAATACCTGCTTGATGTATCAAATTGTTCGGCAAAGTTAGGGATTTAATTTCATAATGATAGTATATTGTTTATTTTTTGTGACACAAAATAAGATACCTTTTCTTTATTCTTTTAATTTGTAATCAAAATGCTCTGATTTGCTTATAATTTATCAGTCTGTCCGGTTTTATTTTGTTTTGATTGTAATTTGTTTCTTTTTGAGCTTAAAATAATATATTATTTAACTTTTTGATGTGTTTGCAACTTTTTTATGTGCTTATGTCAAATAAATATTGAAAAAGTTATCTTTGTGTCATTTTGAATGTGTATATTTGCACCCGAAATAAAAATATCATAATATGTGTGGAATAGTAGGCTATATTGGTAAAAGAAAAGCCTACCCCATCCTTATTAAAGGGCTGAAGC
>ENA-UEPS01001879-UEPS01001879.1-human-gut-metagenome-genome-assembly--contig:-NODE-1879-length-10048-cov-16.311303_pt1 | contig 10048 bp, 8 predicted proteins | sample MGYA00242904_ERZ507924 | MGnify/ENA primary metagenome ERZ507924 (study PRJEB26167, sample SAMN06115422) | human gut metagenome | host: Homo sapiens | place: China:Sichuan | collected 2014-10-16...
CCGCATCTGATCCAGACCCATGTTGGTGTCGGATACCGGATGCTGCGCGCAGAAAATGATGAAGCATAGTAAAAAAAACAGGGTGCGTCCACCCGGACGCACCCTGCCATCGCAATTCACGATTTGATTCGTTGGCAACAACCGTGAATTGCATATCGCAAACAGGTTGTTGAGATTTGCTCTGCTTGTAAAACTTGCGATTAAAGCCACAGACGATAGCGATATGTACAACAGGGAGTTCCCCAGCGGGAACTTCCTGTTTTTCGTTGTTTGCATGATGAGCCTGCTCCGCCTGCCATAGGCAAGCTCGCGTTTCGCAGCAACAAAAGCCCCAGTGGGGCTTTTAAGCGGCAGCGCGGTCTGCGACAGCAGATGGAGGGGCGTTGCCCCGACAAGCGCTACCCCAACAAGATTACTTGGAAAACACGCAAGAGTTTGAGAAGTGAAGTCCCGGATGGACAGAAAATTTTCAAGAATTGAAAATTTGTGGCCACGGGACGGTTCTTGCCCTCTACCGCTGCGCTCAAAACGTATTTTCAACAAATGTTTCTGAATTGTTAAGACGCAAAAATAAGTAGAGGTGGTGCTGCTCATGTAAGGGGGTCACCGTTTGCTCCGAACGAAGTTCCTGCCCCTGTTTTGCAGCGGCGTTGGCTGAAAAGCCGGTATCACGTTCGGACGGCTTATGAAATTTTCAAGGTACAGATTCCCGAAAAAGAAAAATACCGCCCACGCAGCGCAGCGATGGATTTTGTCGGGGTGAAACGGCGGCAAAATGAATCGGGTGTGTTGTGGGGCGGTACGTTCTTTCTGCTGCTTTTATAGACTGCGGTCTGCTAATTTCTGCAAGTGAGCATGACAAAAATGATCCTCCATATCAAGCTGCCGCTAACAATGTTAATGCGCCCTAACATCGTTAAAAAATATTGAAAAACCCCGAAAGCGTGCTACAATATAAAGATAAAGAGCCTGCCCCGCTCAAGGGGATGGGTACTCAGATAGGAAATACAGAAACGAGGGGTAAATATGTTTGATACAAAAAAGCTTGCACTGTTTTTGGGTGGTGTAGTGTTCGGCTCTGCCGGTTTCAAGGTGCTGTCCAGCAAGGACGCCAAAAAGGTCTACACCCAGACCACCGCTGCGGTGCTGCGGATGAAGGACTGCACCATGCAGACCGTGAATAAGGTGCAGGAAGAGGCCGGTGACATCCTTGCCGATGCAAAGGCCATCAACGAGAGCCGCGCCGCCGAGGCTGCACAGGAGGTCATCGAGGATACGGCTGAACAGCCCGCAGAGCAGACCGCAGAGTGATATGTCGCAACGGAGCCGCCGCTTAGGCGGCTCTTTTTTACGCAGAGGGGTAAGAAAAGCAATGAAATGTACGATCTTACATGAAGGGAAAGGACGGATGCGGGTGCACGTCTGCGCCGTGCGCATGACCCTGCACCGGGCAGATGTGCTGGAAGCCTACCTGAACGGGCAGGACAACATCCAGAAAGCCACCGTCTACGAACGCACCGGAGATGTGGTGCTGACCTACCGGTGCAACCGGAAGGATGCCGTCGCCCTGCTGGCGGCCTACCGCTTTGACAACGAAGAATTAGAAGTGCTGGTCACCTCCCATGACAGCCGGAAGATCAATCGGGAATATCAGGAAAAGATGGTCAGCCTTGTGGCGGGCCGGGTGTTCCGCAAGGTGTTCCTGCCCGCGCCCATCGCGGCGGCCTATACGGTGTGGCGCTCCATCGCCTTTATCTGGAAGGGAATCCGCTGCCTGCTGCACCGCAAGCTGGAAGTAGAGGTGCTGGATGCGCTCAGCATCACCGCCTCCCTCCTGCGGGGCGATTACAGCACCGCAGGGTCGGTGATGTTCCTGCTGACGGTGGGCAGCTTGCTGGAAGAGTGGACAAGGAAAAAGAGCTTGGATGACCTTGCCCGCAGCATGGCACTGAACGTGGATAAGGTCTGGGTGCGCACCCCGCAGGGCGAAGTGCTGGTGCCGTTGACCCGCGTCCACGCCGGGGACGAAGTAGTGGTGCGCTCCGGCAACATGATCCCGCTGGACGGCATGGTACTGGAGGGCGAAGCCATGGTGAATCAGGCTGCCCTGACCGGCGAGTCCATGCCGGTGCGCAAGACCATCGGCGCTACCGTCTACGCAGGCACGGTGGTGGAAGAGGGCGAATGCGTCCTTGTGGCCAAGGCAGAGGGCGGCGCCAACCGCTACGATAAGATCGTGGCGATGATCGAGGAGTCGGAAAAGCTCAAGTCCGGCACCGAGAACCGGGCTTTGCTGCTGGCCGACCGTCTGGTGCCTTGGTGCCTTGCCGGTACGGTGGCTACCTACGCCCTTACCCGCAACGTCACCCGCGCCATCTCCATTTTGATGGTGGACTTTTCCTGTGCGCTGAAGCTTTCCATGCCGCTGGCGGTGCTCTCTGCCATGCGGGAGTGCGGGGAATACCACATCACCGTAAAAGGCGGCAAGTATCTGGAAGCGCTGGCAAAGGCGGACACCATCGTGTTCGATAAGACCGGCACCCTCACCCGTGCCACCCCGCAGGTGGTGCAGGTAGTGCCTTTCTCCGGCTGTGAGGAGCAGGAGGTATTGCAGCTTGCCGCCTGTCTGGAAGAGCACTTCCCTCATTCCATGGCAAACGCCGTTGTCCGTGCTGCCAGAGAGCGGGGTATCTCCCACGAGGAGATGCACTCCGAGGTGGAGTATATCGTGGCGCACGGCATTGCCAGCCGGGTGGGCGGCACGCGGGTGGTCATTGGCAGCGCCCACTTCATTTTTGAGGACGAGGGCTGCACCATCCCGGCGGGGGAACAGGCAAAGTTCGATGCACTGGACCCCCAGTATTCCCACCTGTATCTGGCCGCATCCGGGGTGTTGGCGGGGGTCATCTGCATCGCAGACCCCCTGCGCCCGGAGGCGGCACAGGTACTGCATAAGCTCCGGAAGCTGGGCATTGCCCAGACGGTCATGATGACCGGCGACAGCGACCGCACCGCCCGCGCCATTGCGGCGCAGGTGGGGGTGGACCGCTGCTTTGCGGAGGTGCTGCCGGAGGATAAAGCCGCCTTTGTCCGTGACGCCAAGGCCGAAGGGCACACCGTTGTGATGATCGGTGACGGCATCAACGATTCGCCTGCTTTGTCGGCGGCAGATATCGGCATCGCCATCCATTCCGGTGCCGCCATCGCCCGGGAAATTGCCGATGTGACCATCCGCGCAGACAGTCTGGAAGAGCTGGTGACCTTAAAAGCCATTGCCAACGCCCTGCAAAAGCGGGTGGGCAGCAATTACCGCTTTGTCCTCAGCTTCAACTCCGCGCTCATCCTTTTGGGTGCTCTGGGCATTCTGCCCCCTGCCACCAGCGCGATGCTGCATAACCTTTCCACCCTTGGCATCAGCCTGCGCAGCATGACAGACCTGCTGGAGCAGAAGAACGAAGGATAAAAAACCGAAAATCTCGCATAAAACAAGAAAGCATCTGCAACATTCGTTTCTGAATTTCAGAACACAGCGAATTCGTTGCAGATGCTTTTACTTTTAGAGGGCGAGCCCGGTAAAGTGTGCAAATACAGTTTCCGGCCGCGCCCCTTCCTGTGAAAATGGTACGCCGGAGCGTCCGCAGACGCTCCGGCGTACCGAAATTATAAATAGTTTTTCCGCTGAAAATGCCCAGAGCATAGCGGAGGGCATTCAAAATCGTCCTAGTCAAAAAAGGAGACTGATGCACAAATACTGCGCAGCGGCTTCCTTTTTGTTTCAGATAAATCGGCAGAAGCCCAGCCAGCAGCCCAGCAGGAAGAAGAGCAGCGCCTTACCCAGCACCGGTAGCCACTGGTGCTTACACAAGGCGGTATCCCACCGGTGGATGTTCTGTTTGGGGCAGGTGCCCACGCAGGCTTCACAGGCAATGCACTCCCCGCTGCGCAGGCTGCTTTCCTCCAGCTTCAGGCACACCGGGCACTGCTGTTTGCAGGCATTGCAGCCCGGGATGCAACTCTCGCTCTGCCGGTGCAGCCGTGCAAAGGGCAGCACCGGCAGCAGGGCGAACACCGCCCCCATGGGGCAGAGGAACTGACAGAAGAACCGGGGCTGCACTGCCATGCCCAGCAAAATAAGCACAAGCAGCGCAATGCCTACGCCGAAGCCATCCGGCGGCAGACGCAGTGCCGTCAGGCGGGAAAATACCTCCCACGGGCTTGCGCCGGTCAACAGCTTTTCCTGCCGGGTCACATACAGCGCCACCAGCCCTGCCAGCAGCAGATATTTGACCTTTTGCCCCCAAAGCACCGCCCGCTCCGGCAGACGGAGCTGCTTTTTGCGGTGGAACAGCTTTTTCTGGACAAGCCCGGACAGCGCCCAGACGGCATCGCCCAAGCTGCCAAAGGCGCAGGCGTACCCGCAGAAAAAACGGTCGAACAGCAACGTGAAGCCGCACAGCCCCAGCAGGGAAAGCGTAAAGCTGTCCGCCGAGAGCACCTCGCCCGCACCGATGTGCAGAAAGATTTGTTTTACCCCGGAAAACCCGGCCACGAACGCGCCCGGCATGGACACAAAGAAGAACAGCTGCACCCCGGTGCGCAGCCATGTACGGCGCTTTTTGTCCCGCTGACGCTGCTGCGCCGCAGTTAAAGGCTTTGCCTGTGTTTTTTCCATCATCCTGCCGCCTTTCCCAGTGCGTCCTCTACTGCACCGATGAGCCCTTCTGCCGTGAGGGTAGCACCGGAAACGGTATCCACCTCGGCAGACTGCACCGCCAGCATCTCGTCCAGCAAAGGCAGCGCCTGCTTATAGTAGGGCTTATCCTCACCGGAAGCATCCAGCACCGATATATCGGTCATTTTTCCGTTCTGAATGGTCACCGACACCCGGATGACATCGCCAAAACCAAAGGCGCTGCCCTCGTAGGTGCCGTCCCGGTAGCCGCTCTGGCTCTGCTCCGCCTGCGCTGCGCTCTGCGCCTGCAAAACGGAAGCGTTGTAGGCTTCCACCTCGGCAATCTCCTGCTTGCGCTGGCTTACCGCCGCAGCCCGGACCAGCGCCACCTGCTGGTATTGCCACAGGATGCCAAGGATCAGCAGCAGGTTCACCGCCCGGAGGAAAAAGTTTTTGTATTTCATTCTGCTGCTCCTTCCGTTTCAGGTTCGGTTTCGGTCTCTTCCGGCGGCAGCGCCGTCTCGGATGTCGGCAGCACTTCCTCAGAGGAAGCCGGTTCAGAACCGTCCGGTGCATCTGCCGGGAAAAGCTGCTGCCATACTTCCTTGAACCACGCGGGAACGGTGCGCTTTTCCTCCGTCTGCACCACCTCCACGGTGGGTACGGTGACCGGCGTTTCCTCGGGTTCTGCTGCTTCGGACGGTGCGACTTCTTCCACCACTTCTTCCGATGCAGCCTGCTCCGGGGCGGCTTCCTCTGCCGGGGCGACAGCGGCCTTTGCCAGCGCCAGCTTGACCGCGTTCAGGATACCGGTGGAGGAGTAGGTGGCACCGGAAACAGCATCCACATTGGGGTTTTGTCCTTCCAGAATGGCGGGGATGACCCGCTTTGCCCGGGAAAGATATTCCTCCTCGTCCTCAGCGCTCAGAACCGTGATATCGGTGATCTTATCCTCTGCCACTGTGACCTGCACTGTGATCTGCCCCTCAAAGCCTATGGCTTCGGCAGTGTAGATGCCATCACGGTAGGTGGAGGGTGCTGTAAATTCCTCCACCACCAGCGGTGCGGCGGGCTTGGGCTGCGGCGGCAGGGGATTGTTGACCACCTCGCCGGTCAGGGCGTTCTGCACCGCGCCCAGAATGCCCCGGCTGGTGTAGGTGGCTTCGGAAATGGCGTCCACCTCCCAGCTCTGGGCATCTACCACGGTGGTCAAAAGCCGCTTTGCGCGCCGCAGAAACTGCTTGGTCTCGTGGGAAGCATCCAGGATCTCGACCTCCGCGATGCTGCCGTTTTCCATGGTGACCTGCACCCGGACGGCACCGCCGTAGCCCCGGGAAGAGCCGACGTAAACGCCGTCAGCATAGGGCAGCTTGGGCAGCGCTTCTTCCTCCGCTTCGGAGAAAGCGGCTTCCACCGGCTGCTCCACCACGGCTGTCAGCCTTTCCGGCACGGCAGCCAGCACCGGCACAGTGCGCGGCAGGGCAAAAAGCACAGCCGCCGCTGCCGCCACCGCCGGGAGCAGCTGCACCAGCGGCAGCAGCGTGTTGCTTCGTTTTTTATTCATTCCAACTCCTCCTGACACGGAAAAGCAAGGCCGCCTGCATAAAGCGACCTTGCTTTTGGGGTGTTCTGTTTTTTGCCGGATCAGGCAGCTTTCAGGTTCTGCACGGCATCGGTCAGGTGGGTCACCTGCTCCAGCGCAGCGGCCTTATACAGGGTCTCGCGGCTCAGCAGCTCCACGCTCTCGGCCAGCTCGGTTTCCAGATTGGCGTAGCTGTCGGCGGTGTAAGCGGCCTTTGCCTTGCCCTGTGCTTCAGTGACCACAGCCTGCAGGGCGGCGCGGTCGGCATCGCTTGCCAGTTCGTGCTTGGCAAGGTTTTCGGCAGTGGTCTGGAACTTGACCACCGTGTCGGCATAGCCCAGTGCGCGGATGGTGATGGTCCAGTAGCCGGTGCCGTCCGTGCCTTCCGGCAGCTGGCAACGGGCGGAATCGCTCAGACCCAGCTGGATGCCCATGGACTTGTGCATCCAGTTGTCGGCTGCAAACTTGGTGCCGTAGGAGGCCTTGGCGTGGGTGTAGGTGCTGTCATCGCCGTAGTAGGTCCACACCACAGACTGCATCCGGGAGCCAAGCTCGCCGTAGTTGCCGTTCAGATCCACACGGATGAACTCGCCAAAGCTGCCTACATCGCTGCCGCTGCGCAGGTTCACGGTAAGACCATCAGCAGCTTTCTGGGCGGCTTCTGCCACGCCGGAACCGGTGCCGATGTGTGCGGCGGAGAAGGTGTAGCCATCGCCGCTCTTGGTTGCGTACTTCAGGCCGTTGGTGTTCTTGTCCACCGCAGCCGTCAGGGTGTAGGCGGTCAGGTTCTTTTCAGAGTAGCCGCCCACCAGCTGACCACCGTTTTCCACAACGGTGTACTTGGAGCAGAAATCGGCAAGGTCGCTGGTAGCCACGCGCACCGGCACGTACTTGGTGCCCAGCACCTCGTAGTGGTCCATCTGCACGGTAGAACCGTCGGCCTTAGTGATGGTGCCCCGGTTCCAGCCTACGGTAGTGCCATCGGCCAGATAGATGGTCTTGCCATCGTCCGACCAGTGGGAAACGGTGTAGGTGCTGCCGTCCTTGGCGTAGATGACAGCAGTGCTCTGGAAGCTGCCGCGGTGCAGACCATGGTTGGCGGTAGCGCGGGAAACGGCGTCAAATGCGCCAAGATCGTGCTCCTCGTGGCTGTCCAGCTGCGCAGAAGCGGCAGTACTGCCGGCAGCATAGACCTTCTCGTTTGCCCAGTACTCGTCCCAAGTCAGGGCAGCGTAAAGGTAGGTGTACTTTTTGCCCAGCAGAAAATCGAAAAAGCCGTTTTCCTCCTCGGCGGGGGCTGCTGCAAAGGCGGTAGCGGTCAGCAGGCTGAGCGCCATAGCCGCCGACAGCAGCAGGGAAAGAAATTTCTTTGTTCTCATGAAAAATGCTCCTTTCATCACAATGGCAGGGGATAGGTGTTATATAGTTAGCTGCACCTAACATTGCGCGCAAAGAAAAACCCGCGGGGCAAAGCCCCTCAGATGGTTAGGATAAGCTAATTGACGAGACCTAAAATAGCACGCCTGCAAAGCGTTGTCAAGAAAAAACGGGGATGTTTACAGAGGTTAATTTGTGGGCAAAAGGTGCCGTTTACGCTCTTTATGCTGCAAGCCCTTGACCTTTTTGCCGGAGCGCAGTATACTTTTCATATGGTTAGCTATGAATAACTACAAGGAGGTACTACATGATACAAGACGCATTCTGGGGGATCTTGATCCCGTTTCTGGGCACAAGCCTTGGAGCAGGCTGTGTATTCTTTTTGAAAAAGTCCCTGAGCGACGGCATCCAGCGCGCCCTCACCGGCTTTGCCGCCGGGGTCATGGTGGCGGCATCGGTATGGAGCTTGCTGATCCCGGCCATGGAGCAGGCCGCAGATCTGGGCAGACTGGCGTTTTTCCCGGCGGCGGTGGGCTTCTGGCTGGGCATCCTGTTTTTACTGCTGCTGGATCATCTCATCCCGCATCTGCACCAGAACAGTTTGCAGGCCGAAGGGCCAAAAAGCCAGCTCCAGCGCACCACCATGATGGTTCTGGCGGTAACACTGCACAACATCCCGGAGGGCATGGCGGTGGGCGTGGTCTATGCCGGATATCTTGCCAGAACTGCTCAGATCACCGCCGCCGGGGCGTTGGCGCTTTCCCTTGGTATTGCCATCCAGAACTTCCCGGAGGGTGCCATCATCTCCATGCCGCTGCGGGCGGAAGGAATGAAGAAAGGCCGGGCGTTCTGGGGTGGCGTACTGTCCGGCATCGTAGAGCCCATCGGGGCAGTGCTGACGATTCTGGCGGCAGGCATCGTGGTGCCCGCTTTGCCCTATCTGCTCAGCTTTGCCGCCGGAGCCATGCTGTATGTTGTGGTGGAGGAACTGATCCCGGAAATGTCGCAGGGACAGCACTCCAACGTTGGCACGGTGTTTTTTGCGGTAGGTTTCAGCGTGATGATGGTGCTGGATGTGGCACTGGGGTGACGGTTTGAGGGCTCCCGAAAGCGAAATCTATTTCGGAATCTCCGAAAATGCCTGAAATTCTTGACAGAGGCGACAGCAGGGCGTATTATTTTAGCAGAAGGCCGCTGAAAAGCGGCTTTTTGTATTTCTAAAACCACTCGCTAGGCGAGTGGTTCGATAAAGATTTTATCGGTGAATAGCGATCTGAAGGTAAATGCAGACAATGTGACGTTCACGCTCACCAACACCGTGAATAAGATCATCTTCCCGGAGGGCGAGGCCAACAAGGCAAACTGATCTTTCATCAGCACAAATAGGATAAAAGCAGCGCCCCACAGGCACATTCGGCTTGTGGGGCGCTGCTTTTTATGATGAAGGAGAAAGAAGATATCGTTTTAACCCTTGTCCGCGCCGGTGGTGATGCCCTCGACGTAGAACTTCTGCATGATGACGAACAGGATGGAGATGGGGATGGACACCAGCACGCCGCCTGCACAGAAGAGCGCAAAGTAGTTGTTGATCAGCGTTTTCTGCAGCATATTGTACAGACCAATGGCCACCGTCCAGTCGGCAGAAAGGCCGGAGTTCAGGATCATTTTGGCCATCACGAAGTCCGTCCACGGCACCATGAAGGAGCTGATAATGGTGTACACCAGAATGGGTCTGGACATGGGCAGAACGACTTGGAAGAATACCCGGGCATCCGATGCGCCGTCCAGCTTTGCGGCCTCCCGCAGGGAGACGGGGATGGTATCAAAGAAGCCCTTGCAGATCAGATAGCCCAGACCGGACGAACCGGCGTAGACCATGATAAGACCCGCGTAGGAGTTGGTCAGGTTGAGGTACTTCAGCACGAAGTAGACCGCGATCATGGCCAGCACGCCCGGGAACAGGTTGACGATGACCGAGAGGTTCTGCAGCAGCTTGCGCCCCTTGAACCGGCAGCAGCTCAGTGCGTAGGCCACCATCAGCACAAAGCAGGTGGAGATGACGCAGTTGAAGCAGGCCACCACAAGGGTATTAGTGAACCAGCGCGGGAACTGCGCCACAGAATCCGGGTGGAACAGGATGTTGACGTAGTTGCTTATGGTGTAGCTTGCCGGGAAGAACCGCCGCACATTGATGCCCCGGTCGGTGGAAAAGGAGGTGACCAGCAGCCACAGAATGGGTACCAGCCAGATGCCTGCCAGCAAGGCCAGCAGCAGATGCCGCAGAATGCTGCGGACTTCCCGGAGGATGCGCCCGCGGCGCAGCTGCGCCGCAGTTTCCGTCCGGCGTGCCGGAGAAACAGTTGCCTGTGTCAAGAGAATGTCGCCTCCTTTTTATTAAGGAACCGGAAGCAGACCAG
>ENA-UEPS01001887-UEPS01001887.1-human-gut-metagenome-genome-assembly--contig:-NODE-1887-length-10011-cov-8.891987_pt1 | contig 10011 bp, 6 predicted proteins | sample MGYA00242904_ERZ507924 | MGnify/ENA primary metagenome ERZ507924 (study PRJEB26167, sample SAMN06115422) | human gut metagenome | host: Homo sapiens | place: China:Sichuan | collected 2014-10-16...
TCCCCAACCATCGAGGATCATTAAAAGGGCTTTCTTACTCATAATATTTCAATATTTAAATTATCACTCTGATTTTCGGGTGCAAAGGTACAAAAAAGATGATTACGTAAACGTTTAATCTATGTTAAGTTAAAAGGGAAAAAGAGAGGGAGCTATGGATATTTTTCTTTCTTTGTATAAGGAACTACTAAATGCATTTATTCAAAATTTAATATTATGAAAACGATTCTACTCTGCATGATGCTCATGCTGTCGGGTATGCTCACAGCACAAACCGTCGACAATCCGCCATTCAAAGCCCGTTCGGGAAGTATTGGCAACATCACCCGTATAGAACGCACGCCCGATGGCACGCGTGTTTATATTCACGCCATCTTCCGTCCGCACTGGTGGATAAAGGAAGAAGGAGACAGTTATCTGGAAGATGCAGCCACCGGCAAGAAATACCAGTTCAAGAGTGCGGAAGGCATTGAGCTCAATAAGGAAGTGTATATGCCCGATTCGGGCGAGATGGACTATGTGCTCGTTTTCGAAGCTCTGCCGGAAGAGACGCAGGTCATCCATCTCCTCAGTCCGAGCGATACGGAAGGAAATACGTATGACATATCTTTAGTACCGTCCTCCGGCAAAAACGTTTCGCCGTTGGCGGCAATCAAGGGAAACTGGTTCAAGGCAGATGATTTAAACACCTGGGAATACGGTATCTACGATTCTGTTACGATTATGGACAACCGGATATTTACCAACGAAAACATCCGCAAGAAAGGGAAGCGGGTGGAAATCACCGTCAAGGACAAGCAGAATGGAGACATACGCACCCTGCTGGTCACTCCGCAGAAAGACGGAAGCTGCCAGATACAAGTGAACGGAGAAAAGAATCAGCTGTATACCCGGCAAAGGGGAGCTACAAAGACAATCGCTGCCGACACAGGTTTCCAGCAGTTCTTCCACACAGACACCACCTGTCTGCAAGGGTACATCGACGGCTATGACCGCCGGCTGGGATTTGACACCGGACTCATCTATCTATCCAACCATATCACCCGCCAGGACTACCCGACTGTGATTCAGATAGACGAAGACGGCAGCTTCCTGTGCAAGTTTGTCATCAAGCATCCTGTGGAACAGTCGGTCACGCTTGACAACAACTGGATTCCATTCTATATCGAGCCCGGACAGACGCTTACCATGTATATCGACTGGGAAGCATTGCTGGCACGCAGCCGTGCACGCGACTATTATTTCCTGATCAAGAATACAGCCTACATGGGCCCGTCGGCTTCCCTCTCCTATCTGCTGAAGGAATTCAAGTCGCTGATCCCCTACCGTTACGATGATTTATCCAACGCGCGCAACAAACTGACGCCCAGCCAATATCAGGAGCACATGAAGCCGATTGTCGCCCGATGGGAGCATACAGCCGATTCACTTATTCAGATTTGCCGCCCATCGGCAAAGGCTGCCCGTCTGATCAAGAATAAGGCAGACCTGCAGGCAGGAGGCTTATTCTTCGATTTTCTGATGAGCAGAGATTATTATGCGAAGCAGGATACAGCCAACCAAGCCTTGAAAGTGAAAGAAGAAGATTCTTATTACAACTTCTTGAAGAAGATGCCGCTGAATGATGAAACGGTGCTCACCGATGCCAATGCCAGCTCTTTTATCAACCGGTTTGAATATATGGACGCCTTCAGAACAGCCTATAATTATCATGCACCGCAACCAAAGGATACCATCTCTTACACGTATCCGGAAGAATCGCTTCTCGCTTTCCTTAAAGAGAAAGGAGTAAAACTGAATGCAGAACAGGAGGCAATCAGACTGAAACAGGAGAAACTGGCAGGAACAACCGTCAGAATCCCCTTAAAAGAACTTCAAGAAGAGAATGACAAGGTGAAAGGCTTATACGAAAAAGAAGAAAAACTGGTCCTGGAGTACATCGACAAGCAGTATAAAAACAAGCAGTCAGAGCAAGACATGGACAGAAACTTTATCTCGATGGAACAAAAAACCGGTCATAAGAAAGACAGCATTCTTGCCCGGCTATATGATGTGCCCGATCCTTTGCTTTGGCAAATAGCCAAAGTCCGCAACCTGGGTTTCAGCCTGCAGAATATCAAGACACGTTCCATTGCCCGTGAGTATGTGGACAGTATCAAGCAAAAGCTCACTCACCCACAATTGGCAGAAGAGGCCGAATATCTGTTCGCCAAAACGCATCCGAAGGAAAAAGTCAATTCCTATCAACTTCCGGAAGGCAAAGCCACCAACGTTTTCCGCAACATTATTAAGAATCATCCGGGCAAAGTCTTGTTCGTAGACTTCTGGGCAACGACCTGCGGACCTTGTCGCGCAGGAATAGAAGCGACGGCAGACCTGCGCAAAAAATACAAAGATCATCTGGAGTTCGAGTTCATCTATATCACCGGACAGAAAGACTCACCAGCCGGTGCATATAAGCAATACGTGGAAAAGAATCTGAAAGGAGAAGCCAGCTATTATGTCACCGACTCAGAGTTCAATTATCTGCGCCAACTTTTCCGCTTCAACGGCATTCCGCACTATGAACTTGTGCTAAAAGACGGCAGTATCTCCAAGGAAGAACTGGGGACGCATAGAATCAGAAAGTATTTGGAGGAGCACTTCCCCGTTTCCGAATCTGCCGGACAGGGAGAAAATGCTCAGTAATCCCGGCTGAACCTAAGTGGAACACATTGATAGCGAAGCATCTCTTCTTCAGTTTATACTAAGAGGAGATGCTTCGACAAGTTCAGCATGACAAATACTCTCTAGAAATAAATGCTTTTCTATTGTCACTTATCACCTTTCGAAGATAACAAACTGATAATAAACACACTTCGGGTGATAATAGCTGGTGACAATAGGGTGATAATAAGGTGATAATAGCCGTAAATCATGCTTTTTATTGTCACTTTACCCCTATTTCACGACTTATTACCTGTCACTTCCTCCCCATCTTATTACCTATTACTTATTACCTATCACGCCTCATCCGAGCCTTGTCCTTATACAACAAATACCATAAGCTACCAATGCTTTTAGCTCATCATGCCTTTATACTTCCATTAAGCTACCGACATCTTTACCTGTTCACGGCCGTGACAAGACCTGATCACATCCGTGAGCAGCGTTTACCACGACCGTGAGCAACTCTTACCACGGCCGTGAACAACTAACAATGTCGGCACCTTATCCCAACTTTCCTTATAAGGAAAGTCTACTATGTAAGGAGCTAACGGGAACTTTAGCACTATCTTACAAGTGATTTTACCATAGCCAACCAATGAACTCCCCGCATGCTGAAAGACCATAAACAACAAGAAAATCTAAAAAAAGCGATGCAAAAGACGGAACCTCGGTTAATTTTCCGTACTTTTGTATCGCTTTTAAATTAAATCATAGAAAAATGGACGATTCAAACCCGCGAACGTGCACTTATAGTATTAATTAAAGCGATCAGAGTCATTGAAAACTGATGCCTCTGCTCGTGTAAACAAACGAAAGGAGGCAATAAGATGAGAACATATCTTTATTGTGAAGCTGGCTTTGTGGAAAAACCGCAATGGCTTCCTAACTGCTGGGTAAATGTAGTATGCCCGGACAACGATGACTTTGAGTTTCTGACTAAAACCCTGAACGTACCCGAATCATTTCTGAACGATATAGCCGATACGGACGAACGTCCGCGAACCGACACGGAAGGCAACTGGCTATTGACGATTCTGCGCATCCCGATGCAAAACGGTCAGAACGAAAGTCTTCCCTTCGGCACCGTACCCATCGGCATCATCACCAACAATGAAATCATTGTATCAGTCTGCTACCACAATACAGACCTGCTACCGGACTTCATCGAACACACCCGCCGAAAGGGAATCGAAGTCCGCAACAAACTCGATCTGATTCTCCGGCTGATTTATTCGTCTGCCGTATGGTTTCTGAAATATCTGAAACAGATAAATCTGGATATCAGCGCCGCCGAAAAAGAACTGGAACGCAGTATCCGCAACGAAGACCTGCTCCGTCTGATGAGACTGCAAAAAACACTCGTTTACTTCAACACCTCCATCCGAGGAAATGAAGTAATGATCGGAAAGCTGCAAAGTATCTTTCAGGACACCGACTTTCTGGACAAGGAACTGGTGGAAGACGTGATTATCGAGTTGAAACAGGCATTTAATACCGTGAATATCTACAGCGATATCCTCACCGGAACGATGGACGCCTTTGCCTCCATCATCTCCAACAACGTGAATGCCATCATGAAACGCATGACCAGCCTTTCCATTACACTGATGATCCCGACATTGATAGCCAGTTTCTACGGAATGAATGTGGATATCCATCTGGAAGAGATGCCGTATGCCTTTGCACTGATTATCCTGTGCTCCGTCGTGCTGTCGACATTAGCGTTTATCGTATTCCGGAAAATCAAGTGGTTCTAATTCAAGCGACTGCAATTCAAGCAGTTCTAAATCTCCCTTTACGTCAGAGACATAAAAAAGCAGCCTGTCATTCTTAAGACCTGAATTCAAGGTCGGCGATGACAGGCTGCACACAATACGTTTTTTGTTCGATAGAGAATATTAAAAAGAGAATGTTTAAGAGAGAGAAATTATTTTATCCTTCTTTACTGGATTTCTTTCCGCCCAATGGCACAGAAATACCAACAAATCCACTTACAGAATTGGTGTTCTTACCTAAGAACATGTAGTCAGTTCCGAGGAACACCGGACCCAACTTCAAGCCCAGACCGAATGACTTACCGGCAGACTGAATAGCCGAGTAGCTGAGCGCAACGTTAAGCCAGCTTTTCGGACGATAGTTTGCGGAAAATGTTACTTCTGTCAGCGTTTTCGGTTGCACGAAGCGAGTCGTAGACAATACACCTACTCCGAGCTTGTTCTCAAAGAAGCCGTATTCTGCTCCTACCACAACTGTAGATGCCAGACTAGACTTGCGTGATTTATGTACGTCCTCTGTCTGAAGTTGCAACATTTCATAGTCGAGTACATCACCACCATTTACACGGTTCATATATCCGTCAGCATCAGCCTGTAGCTGAGTAATATTGTTCTGAATCGCAGTAATAGAATTAGGAATATCGTTCGCATCAATACCATTGACATAGCTAGTTCCCTTCATATTGATTGATTCCGGATTGGCAGAAGCTATCTTAGTGGCGCCTTTCGTCCATGAAATAAATCCCAGGTCGAGAATAGAAGCGGACACTGTCAGGTTATCCATAATTTTATAAGAAACACCCAAATCAATGCCGAAACCGTAACCTGCAATACCCAGTTTTCCACCGTCAAAGTCAAAGTCACTGATATAGTCCTGTCCATCTTCTTGTACCAATTCCAATCCTTTGAAAGAACTTTCCAGATGAGCATCAACATTCAGATTGGCATGGTAGCTTTCAATTTCAGATTTCAGCTTTGTTATACCGGCAGCATCCAATCCGGACAGATAATTTTGATCCTGCAATTGGCTGATGCGAGCATCACTCGGAAGTTTAGCGTTCATCATTACATTGTTGATCTTCAGATTCATATTACCGATACCCAGCAATACTTTCACCTTACCACCGACTGTCAAACGGTTATTGATCTGACGCGCATACCCTAAACCAACTTCACCATAAGCGTTAATATCCAGTTTCTGACCGCTGATATCGTAATTGCTGTTTCTCCAGTTATCTTCAAGCGCATCCATCTCATTCAGGAAAGTAAACATGGAACGGGTAAGGCTTGCACCTATATCCGCACGAACACCTACGTTGAATGACCAGAAGTTCTTTCCTTTATACCATCCGGCAGAAAGAATCTCCGTGCTTACGTTTACATTTAAGTTGTTTTTATCTTTCAGACGGCTCAGGAAATCGGGATTAGAGTAGAAATTGTCGCCATCGTCAATAATGTCGATAATATCCTGATAACCCAATGAAGTGGACCCGACAGTAGCATTGACCGATCCCAATACCGGAATATTAAAATACCCCTGAGTCGGAATCAGAGCCGGATTCAATTGTTGCCGATAATGAGTACCTTCCATAAAATAAGAAGTACGTAAAAACTGCGCATTGGCAGGTAAAACAAAACCCATCATAAGAAGTAAAGCCCCCATCAACTTCTTAGATGCATAAAGTCTGCTTGTTGTCATGATTTTATCTTTTTTTAATTCTTGTTATCGAACGCAAATATATAGCATTTAAGTAACAAATAAAAGCACAAGTCAACACTTTTTTAGCATAAACCGAACATTTTCATGGCTATTTGGAGAAAATTCGTGCTTATTCTGCAAAAATATGTAGAAAGTGAAACAAAAGACAATATCAGAAATTCAGGTTCAACTGCCCGTCACCAAGCAGATTGAAGGTCATTCGGTGGTAAGGGGTCGTTCCACGTTCGGCGATGGCGGCACGATGTTTTTTAGTCGGGTATCCTTTATTCTTATTCCAGTCATAAAACGGATATTCTTCGTGAAGACGATTCATATAATCATCTCTGTAGGTTTTAGCCAGTATAGAAGCGGCGGCTATCGAGAGATATTTACCGTCTCCTTTTATCACGGTAGTATGAGGAATGTCAGGATATTTATTGAAACGGTTTCCGTCGATCAGCAAATGCTGAGGACGGACAGAGAGCTGATCGACAGCCCGGTGCATCGCCAGAAAGGAGGCGCGGAGAATGTTTATCTCGTCTATCTCTTCGGGCGACACCACTCCTACCGCCCATGCCAGCGCTTCTTTCTCTATCACTTCACGAAGTGCGTAGCGTTGCTTCTCGGTCAGTTGCTTCGAATCATTCAGCAACTCATTCTTGAAATCTCTAGGAAGAATGACGGCGGCAGCATACACTGATCCTGCCAGGCAACCGCGGCCGGCCTCATCGCAGCCGGCCTCTATCAGGTCTTTATTTAAGTAAGGTAGTAGCATACTTATTCTTTTTTTTATCTGCCACAAAGATAAAGGAAATAAAAAAGGAGACCTCATCCAAGGTCCCCTTTTTCCGTCATTCATTCACACAAACAAACAATTGTTCCCCAAATATATTCTACCGGTTCACAGCCCTAGCGACCGGAACCATCACCCTACCATTCGTTTTACAGATTTTGTTCGTTGATAACATCAGCCTTTCCCCTTAGCCATTATGATAGATTTCTTCCATTTCCCCTTTATAACTTATAATATATCGTCTTGCAAAAGTATCTAAATAATAAGAGACGAGAAAATGGCTTTGAGCGAGTATTTGCATGAAATGCCCCGAAACAGGATTATCTGCCGGAAAAAAGTGATTAAGTGCGCAAAAAAGGTGTTTACCCGGTTCTATATAATCAGAAGGCGATAAGCGGACTTATCTCCGGCTATCGCCCTCTTCAATAAACAAACCTTCTCTTAGTTAAAACAAACTCCAGGCAACGGTAAGCCCTGCCATCACAATGGCTACCATGCTCATAAGCTTGATTAAAATATTCAGACTCGGGCCGGAAGTATCCTTAAACGGGTCGCCCACAGTATCGCCTACTACGGTTGCCTTATGCACTTCACCGCCTTTGCCTCCAAAGTTCCCCTCTTCTACATATTTCTTCGCATTATCCCACGCACCGCCTGCATTGGCCATAAAGATAGCCAGCACAAAACCTGTGCTCAAACCGCCGATCAACAGTCCCAGTACTCCGGTCACTCCGAAGATTAATCCGGTAGCGATAGGCGCAAGGATAGCAATCAGCGACGGAATCACCATTTCGCGCTGCGCACCCTTGGTTGAGATAGCCACACAACGTTCATAATCCGGCTCGGCTTCTCCTGTCAGAATGCCTTTAATCTCACGGAACTGACGACGCACCTCATCCACCATGTGTCCGGCTGCGCGGCCGACCGCATTCATCGTCAGTCCACAGAACAGGAACGCCATCATCGAACCGAGGAATATACCGGAAAGAACTTTGGGATTCATCAGCGTCACGTCGTAATAGTTCATGAAATCGACAAAGGTAGCATTGGCGGTAGAGACGACATCGCCGTTCGGCATACTCAGGTCTATTGTTCCCAAGCGGGTCAGACCGATACGGATTTCTTCGATATAGGATGCCAGCAAAGCCAGTCCGGTCAATGCAGCGGAACCGATAGCAAAACCTTTTCCGGTTGCCGCGGTTGTATTTCCCAAAGAGTCGAGCGCATCGGTACGCTTGCGGACTTCGGCACCCAGACCGGCCATTTCCGCATTACCGCCTGCATTATCAGCAATCGGGCCGTAAGCGTCCGTAGCCAGTGTGATTCCTAATGTGGACAGCATACCGACAGCGGCAATACCGATACCGTAGAGTCCCATACCCACGTTGGAGAAGTCGAAACCGGAAGCAAGCAGGAAGGAGGCAATGATGCCCACCACCACCGCAATCACGGGAATAGCCGTAGAAAGCATACCCAGACCGATACCGGAAATAATGACGGTGGCAGGTCCGGTCTTTCCGCTTTCACTCAGTTTCTGAGTAGGGCGATACGACTGGGAAGTATAATATTCGGTAGAACGTCCGATCACAATGCCGACCAACAGGCCGACTACTACAGCGCATGAAATCCAAATCCAGTTGTCCAACTGCAAGAGCCACAGGATTAAGAAGGTAGCAGCCACAATCAGCACAGAACTCAGGTTTGTTCCGAATGCCAGTGAGCCGAGCAAATCTTTCATCGTCGCATTTTCTTTGGTACGCACGGAGAAGATGCCAATAATAGAAAGCAGAATACCTACCGCAGCAATCAGCATCGGAGCAATAACCGCTTTAAACTGCATGACTGTATCTGCCGAATGTATAAAGGCGGCAGCACCCAATGCGGCAGTCGCCAGGATAGAACCACAATAAGATTCGTACAAGTCAGCTCCCATACCTGCCACGTCGCCTACGTTATCGCCTACATTATCGGCAATGGTGGCAGGATTTCGCGGATCGTCTTCGGGGATTCCGGCTTCTACCTTACCCACGAGATCAGCGCCTACGTCGGCAGCTTTTGTATATATACCGCCACCCACACGAGCAAAGAGCGCCTGTGTGGAAGCTCCCATACCGAACGTCAGCATCGTGGTAGTGATTACGCAAAGTTTATGAGTCGGTGTCAGTGCGTCAGCGGGAATCACCGCATTCAGCAACAGATACCAGAAAGATATATCAAGCAGCCCCAGTCCGACTACTACGAGTCCCATTACCGCACCACTACGGAAAGCGATTCTCAGTCCGGAGTTCAATGAATTGCGTGCCGCATTAGCCGTACGTGCCGAAGCATAGGTTGCCGTCTTCATACCCAGGAAACCGGAAAGACCGGAGAAGAAACCACCCGTCAGGAAAGCTATGGGAACCCACACATTCTGAACATGAAAGCCATAAGCCATAATTGAAAACAAAATAACCAGCCCAAGGAAAACACAACCTACAATCTTGTACTGTTGTTTCAGATAAGACATAGCTCCCTTGCGTACCGCAGCGGCTATTTTTATCATTTGGGGAGTACCTTCACTCTCTTTCATCATCTGCTTATGGAAGTAATAAGCAAAACAGAGGGCTAACACTGAAGCGACCGGAACCAGCCAGAAAAGAATGCTATCCATAGAATTAATTATTAAAGGGTTTTATGGAGGCTAAAAGTATGGAAATCAAACGAAAAAAGCAAGCAAAAGAGAAAAAAAATCCAACTTGCCGATTGATGCGATAACTCTCAATGAAACGAAGGTAAAACAAGTAAAAAAGTCTTTTGAGAATCCTGCAAAAGAGCATCAGGCCAATAGCTCGTTAGTTAATTTTTAGTCTTATTACGTTAATCGTTAACAAACCCGTTATTTCTATTAAACCATGTTATAAAGCGCCTCACTTTGCCCCGAAAATTTGGAGATAGCCGAAAAGTCCCTATCTTTGTAGTGTGTTTTTCATAGTATTAGATTTAAGGTTAACAAAAGATTGGCTGTCTGGGATAGATAGCCTTTTTTTATGCCCGCA
>ENA-UEPS01001893-UEPS01001893.1-human-gut-metagenome-genome-assembly--contig:-NODE-1893-length-9974-cov-2.629989_pt1 | contig 9974 bp, 6 predicted proteins | sample MGYA00242904_ERZ507924 | MGnify/ENA primary metagenome ERZ507924 (study PRJEB26167, sample SAMN06115422) | human gut metagenome | host: Homo sapiens | place: China:Sichuan | collected 2014-10-16 | study...
CTGAAACGCTGTTTCGAACTGCTGCAACCCTACGGCGTACAGCAGTTCGTGCGCAGCGGCACGGTGGCGATCGTCAAATCGCGGCGCGAACTGCTCAACGAATATCTCGAAGAACTCGCACGAAACGACAGAAAACTTTCATAAAAAACAGTTACGACTATGGCACAGATCAATTTCGGCGGTGTAAACGAAACCGTCGTCACCCGCGAAGAGTTTCCATTGGAGAAGGCACGCAAAGTCCTCGAAAACGAGACGATCGCCGTCATCGGCTACGGCGTACAGGGCCCCGGACAGTCGCTCAACCTGCGCGACAACGGCTTCAACGTCATCGTAGGCCAGCGCGAGGGCACCCGCAGTTGGGAACGGGCCGTCGCCGACGGCTGGGTACCGGGGCAGACGCTCTTCGGCATCGAGGAGGCGGCCGAGCGCGGCACGATCATCCAGTACCTGCTCTCCGACGCAGGCCAGATCGCCGTGTGGCTCGCGCTCCGCAAACACCTCACGGCCGGCAAGGCACTCTACTTCTCGCACGGGTTCGGCATCACCTACAAGGAGCGCACGGGCATCGTCCCGCCGGCCGACGTGGACGTGATCCTGATCGCCCCCAAGGGATCGGGCACCTCGCTGCGGCGGATGTTCCTCGAAGGACGCGGTCTCAATTCGAGTTTCGCCGTCTTCCAGGATGCGACGGGACACGCCTTCGAGCGCGTGGTGGCCCTCGGCATCGGCGTCGGTTCGGGTTATCTCTTCGAGACCGACTTCAAACGCGAGGTCTACTCCGACCTGACGGGCGAGCGCGGCACGCTCATGGGCGCCATCCAGGGCATCTTCGCCGCCCAGTACGAGACGCTGCGCACACACGGCCACACCCCCTCGGAGGCCTTCAACGAGACGGTCGAGGAGCTCACGCAGTCGCTCATGCCGCTCGTGGCCGAAAACGGCATGGACTGGATGTATGCCAACTGCTCGACCACGGCGCAGCGCGGCGCGCTCGACTGGTGGAAACGCTTCCGAGACGCTGCGAAACCCGTCTTCGAACAGCTCTACGAAGAGGTGGCCACCGGTCGCGAGGCACAGCGGTCGATCGACCTGAACAGCAAGCCCGACTACCGCCAGAAGCTCGAAGAGGAGTTGCGCGAACTGCGTGAAAGCGAAATGTGGCAGGCCGGCGCCGTCGTGCGCAAGCTGCGCCCCGAAAACAACTAAAACCTACTGTTATGTGCGGCTTTGTCGGAGTGTTCGAAATCGGACGAAACGGTGAGAACCTGCGTGCGCAGGTGCTGCGGATGTCGGGAAAAATCCGGCATCGAGGGCCCGATTGGTCGGGCATCTACTGCGGCCCGCGCGCCGTGCTCTCTCACGAACGCCTCTCGATCGTCGACCCGCAGTCGGGCGGGCAACCCCTTTACAGCCCCGACGGCAGGCTGGTGCTGGCCGTCAACGGCGAGATCTACAACCACCGCGAACTGCGGCGCGAGCTGGCCGGCGAGTACGACTTCCGCACCGGTTCGGACTGCGAGGTGATCCTCCCGCTCTACCGCAAATACGGCGCGGGGCTGCTCGACCGGCTCAACGGCATCTTCGCCTTCGCGCTCTACGACATCGAGCGCGACGAGTACCTCATCGCCCGCGACCCCGTCGGCGTCATTCCGCTCTACATCGGCTGGGATGCCGACGAACGGTGCTACGTCGCATCGGAGTTGAAGGCGCTCGAAGGGGTGTGCAACGTCATCCGCCCCTTCGAGCCGGGGTACTACCGGTGGAGCCGCGAGGGGAAGACGACGCGCTGGTACACGCGCGACTGGTTCGACTACGAAGCCGTCGAGCAGGGCGACGCCGACCCTGCCGCGCTGCGCTCGGCGCTCGAAGCGGCCGTCCGACGGCAGCTGATGTCCGATGTTCCCTACGGCGTGCTGCTGTCGGGCGGACTCGATTCGTCGATCATCTCGGCCGTAGCCAAACGCTTCGCCGACCGCCGCATCGAGACCGAAGGACGCGACGGTGCGTGGTGGCCCTGCCTCCACTCGTTCGCCGTCGGCCTGAAAGGCGCTCCCGACCTCCGTGCCGCACGCAAGGTCGCCGACCACATCGGTACGGTGCACCACGAAATCCACTACACCGTCCAGGAGGGGCTCGACGCCCTGCGCGACGCGATCTACCACATCGAAACCTACGACGTGACGACCGTGCGCGCCTCGACGCCGATGTACCTGCTGGCGCGCGTCATCAAGTCGATGGGCGTCAAGATGGTGCTGTCGGGCGAGGGTGCCGACGAGATTTTCGGCGGCTACCTCTATTTCCACAAGGCCCCCGACGCCCGCGCCTTCCACGAAGAGACGGTGCGCAAGATCGGCCGCCTGCATCAGTACGACTGCCTGCGCGCCAACAAGTCGCTCGCGGCGTGGGGGATCGAAGGCCGCGTGCCGTTCCTCGACACGGAGTTCCTGGACACGGCCATGCGCATCGCCCCCGAAGCCAAACGCCCCCGCAACGGACGCATCGAAAAGTGGATTCTGCGCAAGGCGTTCGAAGACCTCCTGCCGCCGGAGATCGTCTGGCGGCAGAAGGAGCAGTTCTCCGACGGCGTGGGCTACGGCTGGATCGACTCGCTCAAAGCATTCACGGAGGCCGCGGTCTCCGACCGCGAAATGGCGCAGGCGGCCGACCGCTTTCCGGTCAACCCGCCGCGCAACAAGGAGGAGTACTACTACCGCACGATCTTCGAGGAGTGTTTCCCCTCGCAGACGGCCGCGCAGTGCGTGCCGTCGGTGCCTTCGGTGGCGTGCAGCACGGCCGAGGCGCTGGCGTGGGACGAATCGTTCCGCAATCTCGACGATCCGTCGGGACGCGCCGTGCAGGGTGTCCACCGCACCGCCCGGGACGAATGACGACGGGACGGACGGAAAACTCCGAGTATTTACGACTGCTCCGGCAGTAAAACAACGAAACAGATGAAAGTATTGAAATTCGGCGGATCGTCGGTAGGTTCCGCACAAGGTCTGCGACAGGTGCGCAGGATCGTCGCCGCCAACGACGGCCAGATCGTCGTGGTCGTTTCGGCGCTGGGCGGCATCACCGACCGTCTGCTGGCCACGGCGGCCGCAGCCGCGGCCGGAAAGCCCGACTACACCGACTCGCTGGCCGAAATCATGGCCCGCCACCGCACGACGATCGACGAAACGGTGGCGTCCGAGCGGCGCGGCGCGATCCGCCGGCGGACGGACGAACTGCTCGACGAACTGGCCAATATCCTGCGCGGCGTCTACCTGATCCGCGACCTCTCGCCCCGCACGGGCGACGCGATCGTCAGCTACGGCGAACGCCTCTCGTCGGGAATCGTGGCCGCCGTGCTCGAAGGCTCGCGGCTCTACGACGCGCGGGAGTTCATCCGCACGAAGACCGACTTCGGAAAGCACATCGCCGAACCGGATCTGACCGAAAAGCTCATCAGGGAGCGTCTGGCCGACCGCCCCCGCGTGTCGGTAGTGCCGGGCTTCATCGCCTCGGACTGCGCCACGGGCGACGTGACCAATCTGGGGCGCGGCGGATCGGACTGCACCGCCGCACTCATCGCCGCCGCGCTGAACGCCGAGACGCTCGAAATCTGGACCGACGTCGACGGTTTCATGACGGCCGACCCGCGCGTCATCAGCGATGCCTATGTCATCGACCGGCTGAGCTTCGAAGAGGCGATGGAGCTGTGCAACTTCGGCGCGAAGGTGGTCTATCCGCCCACGATCTTCCCGGTCTACCACCGCGACATCCCCATCCTGATCAAGAACACCTTCAACCCCGAAGCGCCGGGCACGTTCATCTCCCGCGAGCGGGTGCAGGGGCGCGACAAGGCGATCAAGGGGATCTCCTCGATCAACAACACCTGTCTGGTGACCATTCAAGGGCTGGGCATGGTAGGCGTGATCGGCGTCAACCACCGCATCTTCCGCACACTGGCCAGGGCCGGCATCAGCGTCTTCTTCGTGTCGCAGGCCGCCTCGGAGAACACCACGTCGATCGGACTGCGCAACGAGGACGCCGATCTGGCCATCGCGATGCTCACCAGGGAGTTCGCCCCCGAAATCGAGATCGGCGAGGTGGGCAGCATCACCGCCGAACACGACCTGGCGACGATCGCCGTGGTGGGCGACGACATGAAACATACGCCCGGCATCGCGGGCAAGCTGTTCGGGACGCTGGGACGCAACGGCATCAACGTCATCGCCTGCACGCAGGGCGCCTCGGAGACCAACATCTCGGTGGTCGTGACGCTCGAAAGCCTTCCGAAGGCGATCAACGTGATCCACGACTCGTTCTTCCTGTCGGAGTATCAGGTACTCAACATCTTCGTGGCCGGCGTCGGACAGGTGGGGCGCGACCTGCTGGAACAGATCCGCCTGCAACGGCGCACGCTCATGGCCGACAACGGACTCCAAATCCGCGTCGTGGGAATCGCCAACTCCCGCAAACGGCTCATCGACGCCGAAGGCATCGCCCTGAACGACTGCCTCCGGCGGCTCGAAGAGGAGGGAACGCCCTCGACGCCGGAGAGCCTGCGCGACGAGATTCTCGCCCTGAACATCTACAACTCGGTCTTCGTCGACTGCACGGCCAGCGCGGAGGTGGCGGCGCTCTACCGTTCGCTGCTCGACCACAACGTCTCGGTGGTGGCCTCCAACAAGATCGCCGCGTCGTCCGACTACGCCCTCTACCGCGAGCTCAAAACCGTCTCGCGCAAACGCAACGCGAAATTCCTCTTCGAGACCAACGTCGGCGCCGGTCTGCCGATCATCAACACGATCTCCGACCTGATAAACAGCGGCGACCGCATCCTGCGCATCGAGGCGGTGGTTTCGGGGACGCTCAACTACATCTTCGACCGCATGAGCGCCGAAATTCCGTTCAGCCGCGCCGTACGCATGGCTCAGGAGGCAGGCTATGCCGAACCCGATCCGCGCGTCGACCTGAGCGGCACGGACGTCATCCGCAAGCTGGTGATCCTCACGCGCGAAGCGGGCTATGCCGTCGAACAGCGCGACGTGGAGCGGCGCACCTTCCTGCCCGAAAGCTGCTTCGAGGGGAGCATCGACGAGTTCTGGCATCGCCTGCCCGAAACGGACGCCCGCTTCGAAACATGGCGGCGACGGCTCGAAACCGAAGGGAAACGGCTGCGTTTCATCGCCCGCATGGAGGACGGACGCACCTCGGTCGGGCTCGAAGAGGTCGACAACGAAAGCCCGTTCTACCACCTTTCGGGCAGCAACAACGTCATCCTCATCACCACCGAACGCTACCGCAAATACCCGATCCAAATCAAGGGGTACGGCGCCGGCGCGGAGGTGACGGCCGCAGGCGTCTTCGCCGATATCATCCGCATCGCCAATATCCGATAGACCATGAAGTACCTCATCATCCTCGGCGACGGAATGGCCGACGAACCGATTCCACGGCTCGGCGGCCGCACGCCGCTGCAAGCCGCCCGCAAGCCGACGATCGACCGCATCGCAGCGCTCGGCGCCTCGGGCATCCTCGACACCGTGCCCGAAGGGTTCGCTCCGGGCAGCGAAATCGCACACCTCTCGCTGCTGGGGTACGACGTTCCCTCCGTCTTCGAAGGACGCGGTTCGCTCGAAGCGGCCGGCATGGGCGTCGAAATCGGGCGCGGCGAAATGGTCATACGCTGCAACCTCATTACGGTCGAGCAGGAGCGCATCCGCAACCATTCGGCCGGCCATATCTCCACGGCCGAAGCGGCCGAACTGATCGACTTCCTCCAACGGCGGCTGGGCAGCGACGACGTGCGGTTCCACACGGGCGTCTCGTACCGCCACCTGCTCACGATCCGCGGCGGCGACAAGCGGCTCCACACCGTCGGGCCGCACGACGTACCCGACCGCCCCTTCGCCGAAGTGCTGCCGTCGGCCGCCGACGCTGCCGCCGAACCTACGGCGCGACAGCTCCGCGAACTGATCTTCCGTTCGCAGGAGTTGTTGGCGGATCATCCCGTCAATCGGGCGCGCCGGGCTGCCGGAAAACAGCCGGCCACGAGCATCTGGCCGTGGTCGCCGGGCTACCGCCCCCGTATGCAGACCTTGCAGGAGCGCTACGCCCCGATCCGCAACGGCTCGGTCATCTCGGCCGTCGACCTGATCCGCGGAATCGGCGTCTGCGCCGGACTGACGCCCGTCGAAGTCGAAGGAGCGACGGGGCTCTACGACACCAACTACGAAGGCAAGGCCGAGGCCGCGCTGCGGGCGCTGCGCGACGAGGATTTCGTCTTCCTGCATATCGAAGCGAGCGACGAGGCGGGCCACGAAGGAGACGCCGAACTGAAAGTACGGACGATCGAAGCGCTCGACGCACGGGTGGTGCGGCCGATCTTCGAAGCGGTCTCCGCATGGGAGTGTCCCGTCTCGCTGGCCATCCTTCCCGACCACCCGACGCCCTGCCTGCTGCGCACCCACACCGCCGCGCCGGTCCCCTTCACGATCTGGCGGAGCGGCTGCCATCCCGACATGGTGGGGGCCTACGACGAACAGAGTGCCCGACGGGGCCGCTACGGCCACCTGCGGGGCGATGCCTTCATCGACCTCTTCATCCACGGTACCGAATAACGGACGAAAAATACAAGTTTCCACACGATGAAATATTACAGCACAAACCGCCGCACGCCCGAAGTCTCGCTCCGCGAGGCGGTCGTCGCCAGCATGGCGCCCGACAACGGGCTCTACATGCCCGAACGGATCGAGCGGCTGCCCGACGCATTCTTCGACGGGATCGCCCGTCTGGACCTCCACCGGATCGCCTGCCGCGTGGCCGACGCCTTTTTCGGCGAGGAGATCGAACCCGAAACGCTGCGGCGCATCGTCCGCGACACGTTCTGCTTCGACATTCCGGCTGTCCGGGTCGACGACGGCATCTGGGCGCTCGAACTCTTCCACGGCCCGACGATGGCCTTCAAGGACGTAGGCGCGCGCTTCATGGCACGCATCCTCTCCCACTTCATCGAAGGCCGCGACGACGAACACCCCGTCACGGTGCTCGTCGCCACGTCGGGCGACACGGGCGGCGCCGTGGCCAACGGGTTTCTCGGCGTCGAGGGCATCGACGTAGTGGTACTCTACCCCAAAGGGCGCGTAAGCGACATTCAGGAGAAGCAGTTCACGACGCTGGGACGCAACGTCACGGCGTTGGAGATCGAAGGCACGTTCGACGACTGCCAACGGCTGGTCAAGAGCGCCTTTGCGGATACGGAGCTCAAACGACGGATGCGGCTCACATCGGCCAACTCGATCAACGTGGCGCGGTTCCTGCCCCAGACCTTCTATTTCTTCCACGCCTATGCGCAATTGCGCGCACAGGGCGTAACCTCGCCGATCGTGGTGAGCGTACCGAGCGGCAACTTCGGCAACCTCACCGCAGGGTTGTTCGCCCGACGCATGGGGCTGCCGGTCGACCGCTTCATCGCCGCCAACAACGCCAACGACACCTTTTACGAATACCTCCGCACGGGCAGCTACCGCCCCCGGCCGTCGGTTCCGACGCTGGCCAACGCGATGGACGTGGGCGACCCGAACAACTTCGCCCGCATCCTCGACCTCTACGGCCGTTCGCTCGACGCGCTGCGCGCCGACGTCGCGGCGTTCCGCTGCGACGACGACCAGATCCGCGCCACGGTGGCCGACACTTTCGCCCGCACGGGCTACCTGCTCGACCCGCACGGCGCCTGCGGCTACCGTGCGCTGCGCGACGGACTGCGCGACGGCGAAACGGGCATCTTCCTCGAAACGGCCCATCCGGCCAAGTTCCTCGATACGGTGGAAAGCATCACCGGCCGGCCGGTCGAGATTCCGCAGCGCTTGCAGGAGTTCGTCAAGGGGGAGAAACGCACGGTCGCGCTCGGCGCCGAGTTCGAAGCGTTCAAGGAGTATCTGCTCAGCCGATAAACATCATGGAGAATCCGGACATCGCACCAAACGCGGCACGCTGCCGCTTCCGGCGCATCGTCGTAAAGGTGGGCAGCAACGTGCTGACCCGCACGGACGGGACGCTCGACACGACGCGGATGTCGGCGCTGACCGACCAGCTCGCCGCGCTGCACCGCGCAGGCGTCGAGGTGATTCTCGTGTCGTCGGGGGCCGTCGCATCGGGACGCAACGAGCTGAAGACGCAACGGAAACTGGATTCCGTTTCGGCCCGCCAGCTCTTCTCGGCCGTCGGACAGGTGAAACTGCTGAACCGCTACTACGACCTCTTCAACGAATACGGCATCGCCTGCGGGCAGGTGCTCACCACCAAGGAGAGCCTCTCCACGCGGCGGCAGTACCTCAACCAGCGCAACTGCATGGAGGCGATGCTCGCGGCAGGCGTCGTCCCGATCGTCAACGAGAACGACACGATCTCGGTCACGGAGCTGATGTTCACCGACAACGACGAACTTTCGGGTCTCGTGGCGGCGATGATGGGAGCCGAGGCGCTCGTCATCTTGAGCAATATCGACGGCATCTACGACGGTTCGCCTTCGGACCCCGCCTCGCAGGTCATCCGCCGCGTCGCCCCGGGCCGCGACCTCTCGCAGTACATCGACACGGCGCGTTCCTCGCGCGGCCGCGGAGGCATGACGACCAAGAGCCGCATTTCGTCGCGCGCGGCGGGCGAGGGCATCGAGGTCGTGATCGCCAACGGCCGCCGCGACAATATCCTGACGGATCTGATCCTCACGGACCGCGACGTCGTATGCACGCGTTTCGAAGCGGCTCCCCGACCGGCTTCGGGGGTCAAGAAGTGGATCGCCAGCAGCGAAGGCTTCGCCAAGGGCGCCCTGCACCTCGACGCCGGGGCCGCCGCGGCCGTCTCGCAGAGCAAGGCCGCGAGCATCCTCGCCGTGGGCGTCACGGCCGTCGAAGGGGATTTCGAGCGCGACGACATCGTACGCATCCTCTCGCCCGAAGGCGCCCCGCTGGGCGTGGGCCGCATCTCGTGCGACAGCGCGACGGCCCGCCGCAACCTCGGCCGCAAAGGTCTCAAACCGCTGATTCACTGCGATTACCTATATCTGGAATAAAAATGGAATACGATACGATCTTCGCCGCCGCCCGGCGCGCCGGCAACGAACTGGCCCTTGTCGACGCCGGGCGATTGAGCCGCACCGTCGTGAAAGCCGCCGCCCTGCTGCGGGAAAACGCCGGAAAAGTGCTCGCGGCCAACGCCCTCGACCTGGAGGCGATGGACGCCGATTCACCCATGCGCGACCGCCTGCGGCTGACGGCGGAACGCATCGCCTCGATCGCCGCCGACATGGAATCCGTCGCCGGACTGCCCTCGCCGCAGGGCGAAACGATCGCCGAATGGACCCGTCCCAACGGCATGACCCTCCGCAAGGTCCGCGTACCGTTCGGCGTGGTGGGCATGATCTGCGAGGCGCGCCCCAACGTCACGGCCGACATTTTCTCGCTCTCGATGAAGACGGGCAACGCCTGCGTGCTGAAGGGCGGCAGCGACGCCCGCCGCTCCAACGAAGCCATCGCCGCCCTGCTCCGCGAGGCGCTCCGCAGCGAAGGCGTCGACCCGGCGGCCTTCACCCTGCTGCCCGCGGGCCACGAGGCTGCCGGAGCGCTGCTGAACGCCGTGGGTTACGTCGACGTGGTGATCCCGCGCGGCGGCGCGGGACTGATCCGCTTCGTGCGCGAAAACGCCCGCATACCCGTGATCGAGACCGGGGCGGGCATCGTCCACACCTACTTCGACCTCGACGGCGATCTGACGAAAGGCCGCGCCGTGGTCTGCAACGCCAAGACGCGGCGCGTCAGCGTCTGCAACGCCCTCGACTGCCTCATCGTCCACCGCGAACGGCTCCGGGACCTCGCGGAACTGTGCGACCCGATGGCCGCCGAACGCGTCACGGTCTACGCCGACGCGGAGGCGTACGCCGCACTCGAAGGCCGCTACCCCGCGTGCCTGCTCCGCCCCGCCGCGGAGGA
>ENA-UEPS01001900-UEPS01001900.1-human-gut-metagenome-genome-assembly--contig:-NODE-1900-length-9946-cov-78.095754_pt1 | contig 9946 bp, 5 predicted proteins | sample MGYA00242904_ERZ507924 | MGnify/ENA primary metagenome ERZ507924 (study PRJEB26167, sample SAMN06115422) | human gut metagenome | host: Homo sapiens | place: China:Sichuan | collected 2014-10-16...
GCGTAGCTGATAAGAAGTTCTTTTTATTCCGCATTGCGAAGCTATATGCGTATCCCCACTAAATTTCTACTGACCCGTTTCAGATGATTGCCTTATAGGTAACTCAGCACTATCTGCTAAAACGAAAAACTCCGAAACACTTGATAATTAAGTATTTCGGAGTTTTTTAGGTGGTGCCACCAGGAATCGAACTTTATCTCCAAGTAGCTGTATATCATTACTTTTCAGAAATGGAAAAAGGGTAATCTCCTCCTATTGCTCCACCGTTGGACTTCTGCGTTTTGCGCATCGTTGCAGCGGATGATTTCTTGGTACAAAGGTAGTGATTTACTTTTATAAATCTCTATATTTATGATGCTTTTCGTTGCAAATTTCCCAATAAATTGCAGCAATCATAGTGCAGAACTACAATTTCTACGACCAACTATGTCAAACTCAAAAAAATATGTGTAACTTTGGAGAAAAATTTATTATGATACAGAAAAAAGAGAATATATGATACGAGCAATAGACTTCTTTTGTGGCGGTGGTGGAATGACTTACGGTCTTCGCAATGCAGGTATAGAAGTCGTTGCAGGTGTCGATCTAGCGAAGGATTGTAGAACTACCTATGAATCCAATAATGCAGGGTCTAGATTTGTATGTGCTGACATTAAAGAGCTTCCATTAAATTATTTCGAGAACGAATTCGGCATACAACGAAACGATGACGAGTTATTATTCGTTGGATGCAGTCCTTGCCAGTATTATAGTATAATTAATACTACAAAGGAAAAATCGATAATGTCCAAAGATTTATTATTGGATTTTATGAGGTTTGTGGAATACTATAATCCAGGATTCATTCTTGTTGAAAACGTCCCCGGTCTTTTGTCCAGAGAAGATAGTGCATTTCCTGAATTCATTCAGTTTTTAAATACTCATGATTACCAAGTCAAATACGATGTTGTTAATATGTCTTATTATGGAGTCCCTCAAACACGTCGTCGTTTTTCATTGGTGGCTTCTCGTTTAGGTGAAGTGAGAATGCCAGAAAAAGATTCCAGACAAAAGCTGCTGTCTGAGTTTATTGGAACAAAACGAGGATTAAAAAATATTCCAGCAGGGTACATCGACTCCACCGATTTTATGCATTCTACAATGAAATTGGCGCCGATTAATATGAGTCGCCTTTTAAGAACTTCTAAAAATGGCGGGTCGAGAATAGAATGGAAAGATGACGAAAAATTACAACTGAAATGCTACATTGGGAAAGACAACAGTTTTCGCGATGTATATGGTCGTTTACGTTGGAACCGCCCGTCTTCTACCATCACAACCAATTTTATCAAAATTACGAGCGGCAGATTTGCGCATCCTTGTGAGAATAGAGGCCTTTCCATAAGGGAGGGCGCTAGGCTTCAGACATTTCCTGATACCTACGTTTTCAGAGGAGGTAATATGGCAGTAAATGCTCGTATAATAGGTAATGCAGTGCCTCCAGAATATGCTCGTAGATTAGGTGAACTTCTCTTAATATTACAAAACGAATATGATGGCTAATTTTAAGACTAAAGCCAGAGCTGTAGAATTGTTAGGCAAAGGGCAAATAGCAGATTTACCTACAGCAATATCAGAACTGTGGAAGAACGGATATGATGCTTATGCGAAAAACCTTACTTGCGACTTGTATATTCCCGGATATAAGGATGTAAAAGAGCCGTTATTTTGTCTCTCTGATGATGGATGGGGAATGAACTATAACGATATAATTTCAAAATGGATTGTTCTTGGCACTGACTCCAAGTCGAGAGGGCTTCATGACTATACTCCAGACCAAACTTTTGGTCTTCCACAACGTATCCCTATGGGAGAGAAGGGTATTGGGCGCTTGTCAGTCGCTTATCTTGGTTCTCCTATGTTGATGTTAACAAAAAAGGAAGGTGAAATTTGTCAGGCTGTATTTATTGATTGGAGAATCCTTGAAAATTATAATCTATTTATAGACGAGGTTAATATTCCATGCCATTCTTTTAAGGAAGGAGAGGATTTAAACATTCTAATTTCAAAAATGAAATTAGAATTTCTTGAAAATTTCAATAGTGACACCTCATCTGACCCAAATTGGAATGGTCAAGAAGAGTTAAAGGAACAAATAATCCATGATGTCAATTTGTTCTCTCTTCCAGGCAGCTTACTCACTGACTTTTCTCAAACATTCCTAGATGTTTCAAGACATGGGACTAAATTCATAATAAGTAATCCCAATGAGCAACTATTAGACTTGGTTGACTTCTCGCCTTTGGGCGACTCAAGCAATTCTGTGCTCGAAATCCAGCGTTCTCTTACCGGAATTTTTAATGTATTCAAAGATGTACCGAATTTCTCAACTTCGTTCAATATATTAAACGAGACAGGTAAGTATAACATAATCAGTGATTTTTTCGATTCCGACGACTTTAAATTTGCAGATCATCATATTCGTGGTAAGATTGATGAAAACGGAATGTTTAATGGTACAATTCGTATCTTTGAACAAACATATTCATATTCGTTCAGACCGATACGAAAGCCAGGTAAGACTCCTTATGGGCCATTAGATCTTGAATTAGGCCAAATGGAAGGTGCTTCCAAAGCATCAATCTTATCTGAAGAACAATATGATTTTATTACGTCAAAAACAGAAAAGTATGGGGGATTGTATATATACCGAGACTGTTTCAGAGTTTTGCCGTATGGTAGGACAGATTATGACTTCTTGAGATTTGAGGAACGCCGATCTAAAAGAGCAGGTTATTACTTCTTTAGCCACCGAAATATGTTTGGATATATTTCAATCACTAGAAATAGTAATCCATCGTTAAAGGACAAAGCTGGACGTGAGGGGCTTATTGAAAATAAGGCCTATAGAGAACTTAAAGAAGATCTTATCGCCCTTTTTGTTGACATAGCTAAGCGTTTCTTAAAATCTACAGAACCCGATGAAGTTAATGCCCGTTCTGAGCAATTGGAAATAATCCGACAAAAGCATCATGCAATTCTTGAAGCTGAGAAGAAACGAAATCGTCAGACAAAAGCAAACTTCACGAAACTACTCAAAATCAATCAAGAGGAAATAAAAGCCATTGAGCAGGAAATCGACACTCTTCAATATGAACTTACAAAAAAAGCAGAGCTAATTGATTTGACATATGAACAATATCAGGAACTTAGTAATTCTTTATTGGAAAAGAAGGACAGATTGCGTTCACTGAAACTTGTATCTCCAAAACGTGTTTCTTTGTCATCCACACAAGAACATAAATTTACAGAGTATCAGTCTAAATACACTAAGCTATGCAATAATTTCGAACTTTGTGAGAATGCAATTGCGCAAATACGTAAGCGCTTTGATGTACAGAATCTCAAAAGGGATTTTGAGAATCAGTATATGTATTCCTTGCGCGAAATATCAACATTAATTAATCTATATATATCCAGAATATCTTCCGCAGCAGATACTCATAAAATGATTTTATCTAATGAAGGTAGGAATTTCTCGGAACAGTTCAAACAGATGGTTTCAGAGTCAATACCACCTCTTTGTCTACCATCTGAATATGAATCTGCAATCAAGCAGATCGTACTCTATCGCGAAGAAATCAGAACAAAGATAGATAGCCTATTCTCGCCATTCGTGTCTCACATAGAATCTTTGTCACTTGATATTGATGAGGAAGTCATATTGGACTGGTACCAATCAAAATATCAAGAGTTGGAGGAAAGGCTTGATGCTACCAATGAATTAGCTCAACTTGGTATATCAACAGAGATTATTGATCATGAACTGTATTACTTGCATGCGCAAATGGCCAACTCGTTGAGATATTTCAAAGATTATTCGCGAACTCATACTGAGATTTCAGCACAGTATGAGCAACTTGCTGTGGCTTTTGAACATATGGAAGCTAATTACAAAATGCTTCAGCCACTATATCGTACAGCTAAGAAACAGCGTACAACGTTTACCGGAAAACATATTCTTGAGTCAATGTGTACTTTTTTTAGTCAAAAAATTAAAGATTTAGATATAAAGATAGAATCTTCTGATGAGTTCAACAATTACGAGTTCTTTACTTATGAATCCGTAATATATTCTGTATTTATAAATATCATAAACAACGCCCTCTACTGGTTGATTCCTTCTACCAACAGAATGATTAGAATTGAATATTTTCAGGATTCTCAAGAAATACTAATCATGAACAACGGAGAAAAAATAGACAATATGATAATAGATGATATTTTTACGTTATTTTTCACTCGGAAGCACAATGGTAGAGGGATCGGGCTCTATCTTGCTAAACAGAGTTTAAAAAGTATAGGCATGGATATTTATGCAAGCAATGCATCTCACTATAATCGTCTCGATGGTGCAAGTTTCATTATTAAACTTACTTCTACATTATGATAAGCAATGACAGAATAAGAGAAATTATTTCCTCATCAATCATCAATGCGATATGCATTGATGATGAATTTTGTGCGCCTTATGAGGCAGAGAATGGAAACATTGAAATTCCTAAATCTATGTGCGCCAATTTTAGAGATTCTCATGGTTGTAATTTGGATGTATACCATTACACCACCAAAGAAAACCTAGAACCCATTATTCCCGTCCTGTTTGGGAACAGGGATCTGTTGATTGTGGATTGGGAGTTAAGCCCTGATGATACTGTTAAATATAGGGACACGCTAAGAATCATTGAAAGAGGTATTGCAAGTAGATCTTTAAGATACGTTGTAATCTATACTCAAAGTCCTTCCATTGAAGATATAGTCAAAGCAATCTTGCATTACTTTTCAGAATATAGGAAGGATTTTAGAAGCATAGAAAAAAATATTGTTGAAAGGTTTGATGAGTTTAGTGAGTCCAATTCTTTAGATAATGATGGTGATGAAATATGGGAAATACTTAAAAAGGGAGTCTCAGGACTTTCATTAAATCCAGAAAAGGGAAAGGAAATTAAGGCTTCCATTAACCAACAATTAAACACCAAAATGAATTCTGGGATGACAGTACAACTATGTCGTCTAATCAATAACATAGTAAAAGAAGAAGGTTTTAAAAGTACTATTGATGCAATGAATTGGTTAGATTTAAACGTTCCAAATTCTGACACTTTTTATTCTTGTAACGCCTATGAAGCTTCTCTTTTAACACCTTATTCCATACATATCGATAACACAATTGTAGTTGTTCTTCAAAAAAACACAAATCCTGATGGATGCGTGATTCCGAATTTAGTAGCTCCTGAAGATGTCTTTGATAAAATTGTGGATTCGGTTTCAAATGTTAAGAATATTCGGACATTTATATTTTCTATTCTTTTGAAAAATGTGATGAATGATGAAATTGCGCAATGGGGAAAGAGTTTAGGTAATATTAGCGAACGTGCGCTAGTCTATCATGCAAAATCATACGATGATACGGATGAGTTTATTCAATACTTTTCTAATTGCACAACTGGTTTGTTAAAAAGTTCCATGCTATCTTCAATCGGTAAAGAGGATATTCATGAATTATTTAAAATAGATGTGGAGGAAGAGAAACCATTGTGTCAGGATTTATGTAATCTGAACTGCTTTCTAACATTTACTGATAAAAGAAAGCTGGAAGATATGCATACGCTTCAGACAGGAGATATATTTATCTTATCTAATCCTTATCACCCCGGGGATAGGACTGAAGAATATATCATATGCATAACTCAATCTTGCGATTGTAAAAGGCCCCAGAAAATATATCATAATTATGTTTTCCTACATGGCCATGAAGCAAATTTGAAAAAAGCACTCACTTCAACCGAAAAAGAATGGTATTCATTTATATCTTCTGAAAAGGCCATTGAGTGGACTCATCGTTTCTTCACAATTCATATCGAATCACAAAAGAGATTTGATATAAACAGACCTATACGGGTTGTGCTAAATAATGGGAAAAATAACGAATTGACATTTTTAGGTAACCAAAAAATTGAATATACCCAACGCTTAATAAACTATGCATTTTCTCATGCTCAAAGGATGGGGATAGATTTGCCTCATTATCCTGAGAATGGCTGATATAAAGATATCTGAAAAACGGAGTCGCAATATGTCGGTTATTAAGGGAAAGATACCAAACCAAAGATGATTGTGCGAGAATATCTTTTCTCTCGTGGTTTGCGTTTTTGTGTTCAGGTCAGGAAGTTGCAGAACAGTCCAGGTATAGTTTTTCCCAATATAAACCGTCATATTTGTGAACGGATGTTTTTATCGCACGAACATAACGGATGCAAATATTCCTAGTTGCCAAAATCAAATGTCGAGTTCTGAAAAGAGAAATTTGAGTGAAACATTGTTCGATATTTCAGTAGTGAAGCGGAACTGATTGCCCTTGGCTGGCCTGTCGGCCAAGTTTGTGATGTGATATAGAAAACTAGGAAGTGAAAACTATTTCAGAGTTTTATACGAATCCATAGTCCAACCTACAAAGACTTATACTATGGACACTGAATATAGTCCTATATCCATAGCTACCTGATTCAGAGTGAATTTATAACTATAGCCATAACTCTTAACTTTTATATGTATTATTTACTTTTGTTTGCACTTAATCTTGTACACAATCGCCTAAGTCTCAAGAACTGTTCTAATTCTAAAATATTTTTATAACTTCCTTTATTTTAAGAAGTTTGAAAGAAAAGCTAAAATCGAGGTAACGAATTGGCAACCGTTTCAGTTTCTGCGCTTTGCTGTGAATTGCTATCAATGTCACTCGTCTTGATGTAAAAGTAGCAATAAAAATTGGAAATATATCAAACATTCTGGCTTTTTTCACGTAAATGCTTCTGATGGTGTTATTCCATATTCTTTCATCTTTTTATACAGTGTTGTCCTTCCTATTCCCAACAGCTTAGCGGCAAGATTTCTCTTCCCTTTCGCCTGCTCTAAGGCACGAATAATCCGTTCTTTCTCTTCAGTCTCACTTTTGAGGGCGAAGCTGGAAGGAAAGGAAGATAGCTGGTCACTGCTTAACTCCAAATCCTCGTCTTCCCACTCCAACACACTTTCGCCCAAAAGAGAAAGCCCGGTCATTTCACCGTAAACATGATGTATTTCTTGGCGGAAGTTGTTTATCCGTTGGTTCTCCGTTTCCAATGCCTCAATCTCTTTCCATTCATAATGCCACAGATACATGATGCCACCTGCCAACAGGCACATCAACAGGTAACCAGCGGCAACCAGTATGCGGAGAAATCTCGTACTCATGAAATTCAGTTTCATTCATATATTCTTTTTATCAAACAGCCCGCAAATTTCTTTGACTCATGGGCAGTGCCTCTTATTTCCTTTTCTTTCACCCTTGATTTGTCAATGGCTGACTTTGATAATTGCGAAGCGCCGCTTCGTTTTTTACCTGCATCCTCCACCCAAAGCATGGTAGAGGTTGATGATTCCCTGTATCTCGCCAAACCTGTCCTGCGCCTGTGCTTGTTCTGCGCTCAGCAGGGATTGTTGTGTTGTAAGCACTTCCAGATAGCTGGTGGAAGAATGGCTCATCAGCAGTTCTGTCTTTCGCACAGCTTCACGCAAGGTTTCAACCTGCCGAGTGTTTATCTCATATTGCGACTTAGCCGTCTGCCAGGCGGTTAAGGCATCGTTCACCTCCTTTCCTGCGTTCAGCAATGACTGTTGGAATAATAATTTGGCTTCTTCCTGTTTGGTTTGGGCAATCTTCAAGTTGGCGATATTCGTGCCCCGGTTGAATAACGGTTGCGTCAAAGAACCGATGGCGTTGAACAGCCATTGTCCGGGATTGGTAATTGCTCCACCTTCATTGTTAGTCCAACCCAATGTACCCGAAAGAGTGATATTGGGGTAGAAGGCTGAGCGGGCTACATGGGTGGCGTAAAACGCTTGTGCCAGTTCCATTTCAGCCTGACGCACATCGGGACGATTGGAAAGCAACTGTAAAGGAACTCCGATAGAGATGGTATCAGGGAAGGATGCTTCGGCCAGGCTACTCCGTTCAATTGGTTGCGACGGCATGGCAAGTATGGCAGATAAGGCGTTCTCTGTTTCGGCGATACTTTTGCATATAGCCAGTTGCGATGATTCAAGTTGCATCACGTTTGCCTTTGCCTGCAATACCCCGGCTTCATTCGCCTTGCCCACCTTTTTCAACGCTTCGAGCGTGCGCACGGTAGCCCGCCAGTTTTCCAGAGTCCGATTGTTTATAGCCATTTGTTCGTCAAGCATGGCGAGAGTATAATAACTGTCTGCTATCGTGGCGATGAGTTGTGTCTGTACGGCTTGCTGATAGTCACGGCTTCCCTGCAATGCGGCAACTGCGCCACGTTTCGCAGCCGTGAGCTTACCGAATATATCCAGTTCCCAACTTGCACTTGCCCCGACATTGTATGTCTTTGCGGTCACCCCATCGTAGCGGCTACCACCACCTTCGGCATTGATTCCCAATGAGGGGAGATAGGATAGTTTGGCTGTCATCAAGGTGGCTTCAGCCGCTTCAACCCGCAGGCGTGCCACGTTGAGGTCGGTATTCTGTTGCAGTCCTGTTTCAATCAGGGACTGAAGTTCCTGGTCGGTGAACATCTCCCGCCATGACATGGAGGCGATGTTCGTTGTATCAATATCAACAGATAAGTTCCAATACAGATTTTCTGTCCGGATGCCAGTTCGATGATACTGGCTGTATGTGCCACAGCCGGTAAGCATCAAGGTTGATAATATAAATATGGTTATCTTCTTCATTTTATTTACGTTTCACTCGTTCTTGAATGTATTGAAATGTGATGAACAGCGATGGCACGAGAAACAGCAATGCCAATGTGCCCACTGTCATGCCACCAATTACGCTTGTGGCGAGCGAGCGGCTACCGTTGGCACCCACGCCATGAGCCATCATCAGCGGAATAAGACCAAATACCATCGACAAGACGGTCATCAGGATGGGGCGCAGACGAACCTTTGCCGCACTGTATGCCGCCTGTGCCAATGTCATGCCTTCCGACCGCCGCTTGCCGGCATATTCGGTCAGCAGAATGGCGGTCTTGGCAAGCAGTCCGATAATCATGATTAGTCCGGTCTGCATATAGATGTTGTTCTCCAGCCCGAACAGCCACGCGAACAGGAAGCTGCCCATCAGTCCGCAGGGCACGGACAGCAGCACGGCAAAGGGGATGAACACGCTTTCGTAGAGGGCGCAAAGTATCAGGTATATCAGGACCATGCAGAGCATGAATATCAATGCGGCACTGTTGGTGGTCTTGCTCTCCTCACGCGATAATCCCCCGAACTCGTAGCTGCAAGTGGCAGGAAGCACCTCACGTGCCGTCTCGCCAATCGCCTTGATGGCCTGACCGGAACTGTAGCCCGATGCCGGAGAGCCGTTGATGGCGATGGCATTGAAAAGGTTGAAGCGCGTAAGGTCGGAAGGTCCGTTGGTCTTGGTCAGGCGCACGAACTGGCTCAGCGGTGCCATGCTGCCATCGGAAGTACGCACGTACATCTGGTTAAGCGACTCCGTATTTATGCGGTACTCTGCCGGTGCCTGCATAGTGACGTGATAGAGTTTGGAGAAACGGTTGAAGTCCGATACATACGACCCGGTATAATACCCGGAAAGCGTGGAGAGCACATCAGCGGGAGATACGCCCGACTGCTCGCATTTCGCTGCATCAATGTCCACCCAATACTGAGGATAGTCAGCGGCAAAGGACGAATAGACCTCTCCGATTTCGGGACGGCGGGACAGTGCCTCTACAAATTTATCAGCCTCCTTCTTGAATGCGGCAACGTCTCCGCCCGTTTTGTCCTGCAAGTAGAGTTCAAAACCGTTGCCCATACCGTAGCCGGCAATCATCGGCGGTGACATGGCAAACACCGTGGCATCGGGAACATCAGCGGTGGCGGCATAAATCTT
>ENA-UEPS01001904-UEPS01001904.1-human-gut-metagenome-genome-assembly--contig:-NODE-1904-length-9932-cov-137.354744_pt1 | contig 9932 bp, 6 predicted proteins | sample MGYA00242904_ERZ507924 | MGnify/ENA primary metagenome ERZ507924 (study PRJEB26167, sample SAMN06115422) | human gut metagenome | host: Homo sapiens | place: China:Sichuan | collected 2014-10-16...
GATATGGAACACGCATCGAATCTGGCGGCCTGGATTGCCGATGAGATTGCGCATTGTGCCGGTTGTCCTTCTTATTTGGCCGATCCGGTGGTGACTGATGAGTTGCGCGATTTGGCCCGTATCTCCGGTATTCCGGAATTGCCGCGCATCTCCATTTTTCATGCACTGAACAGTCGGGCTGTTTCCCGTAGTTATGCAGCCCGTATCGGACGAAAGTATGAAGAACTAAATCTGATTGTAGCCCATTTGGGAGGAGGCATCTCGGTCAGTGCCCATCATTATGGGAAGGTAGTCGATGTCAATAATGCTTTGAATGGAGAAGGGCCTTTCAGTCCGGAGCGGGCAGGAACGTTGCCGGCCCGGCAGTTGGTAGATATGTGTTTCAGCGGGAAATATACCTATGCCGAAATCCGTAAGATGATAAATGGTCGGGGAGGTCTGGTGGCTCATTTGGGTACTACTGATGTGCAGAGTATTATCCGTTGGGCACATGCCGGAGCCGAAAAGCACAAGCTGGTGCTGGATGCCATGCTTTATACGGTAGCCAAGCAGGTCGGTGCCATGCACATCGCACTTCACGGACAGACTGATGCCGTGATTCTGACTGGAGGTATCGCTTTCAATGACTATTGCATCCAGGGGGTGCGTGAATGGCTGGAAGGACTGGCTCCGATTGTGGTAATTCCCGGTGAGGATGAAATGGGAGCATTGGCCATGAATGCCTTGGGGGTGCTGCGAGGAGAATTGACTTTGCAGGAGTATGCGCCGGAAACTTCATCGGATAAATTATTCGTCCCTTAAAAAGCTCATTTATGCGAGATATTGTATTCATACAGTATCTCGCTGATTTTTTGAAAAAAGTACAAAAGAGCTTTCATTGCTCTTTTGAAGTTGTATGCCGCTGCTGCCAGCAGCACATTTACAGTATCCCCACTCACCCCTTATAAAAGTTGCGGTCTAATCGGCAATCTGACTTCAAGTGACCTGTTGTTGGTTTTACACCTGTACGTTTGCAGAAGAGCTTATGTTTTTTCTACTTCTGAAAGTGGCTGTCTGATTTCTTGGGGATATCAGGAGTCATAATCTTTGTCCCGTTAATTTCCTTCTTGTCTCTGTATCCTCTGTCACTTGTCAGTACTTTAATCTTTCTTCCAGTAACCGTTCTATCTGTTCCAATAAAGACTTGATGGCATGATCGTCATATTCATTACGAAAAGACATGACTTCAGGAATAACACCTGTGACCGTGTCTTTGAGACAGAATGTCTTCAAAGAGTTTGGGTAGTTTATCATAATCGTGATTCCCTTTAAGATTACGCCTTAGCTCCCTGACCAGTCTCCAAACTATTGTACGTAAACGTCTGTCTGCCAGATGGCTTTTTGTCTTTGGGATGATTTCGGAAACGCTGGTCACGATAGATGGCCTTCAGCGCAAAAGTGTAGCTCTGACGTAGAGGAAGCTCCAGCTACTTCATGATGCCAAGAACTTTTCTTACTATCTTCTTATGCAACTTCGCATCTGTGGGGTAAGTGATATTCTTTTGCAGACGGAGTGAAGTCCTGCATGCCACAGAAATACTGATAATAAGCGTTATTGCTCCATTGTTCCACCAAATACCCATCTGACAGATTACGAAGGTGTTTCAGGATAAGCAAACCACACATTAAACAGATCAGCTTGCCGGGACGACTCTTGTCCTGATAATACAAAGGGTCAAAAGCTGTTTCAAATTTCCCCCAATCTATTTTGTCGGCCAACTGGTAAAGTGGGTGCGATTGGTTCAGCATGTCAGACAGACTACTGAAGAAAGAAGGGCTATTGTTCGTATTTTTAATCATAAAATCTGCAAGTTTCTCACCATAAAAATACTAAAACTTGCAGACTTATCAAAGAATATTATATTCTAATTTATTGAGTATCAGTAGATAATTTGTTCCCAGGGGACAACTAATTAAAGATAATAGAATTCATAATCTGCCATTCATGACGAGCATCAAGCACAAGCACTCCGGCTGAACTTAAATCGATAGGCTCATCTTCACTATAATTCTGCGATTGACTCTTTTCCCCCATCGTATACAAACGATTACGTACAATACTAAAACAAGTTTCTGTATCAATATTATCGAGTTCGGTAATCACAGTACGTCCGTTCTCCCCATCAGGCAACGATACCAATGTACGGTCTTCACCTGCAGTTTCGTAATTACGTAAAATAATATCCCAATACTTTATCACTCTTCCTTCCGCATCAAGCATCTGCATTTGGAAAGTAGGTATTCCTTCTTCCACATCTCGCTGCGTCATAACAACCGAAACCCAAAAGCTATCACCGAACACCGTACCCCTCGGTAATGAAATCGTCCCCTTAGGATAGGCTTCCTCATCAGTCTGCCAGTTCGTATCGGCACTATCCAGATAACCATCACCATTCATATCCAGCGGCAACTGCACATTCTCTGTATTACCTGGAAACCACTTGCACAAATCAACCTCATATACAGAAAACCCATTGTTCACTGCCGATCCTGCCAGTGCACAGTCATAATCCATACGTGGATTCATGCCGTTTATCACATTATCCTTATGAAAATCGAAAGCATCATCCACACTTCTGAATCCTCCGAAGATAATAGTCTGATTACGTTTGGTCGCAACTAGCCGCAGCTTAGCCACACTACTGCCGTTTACCTGCACCGGCACACGGGTAAAATAGCCGAACGTACCCGCTACCTGCCGGCGGGCTACCATCAGTCCATGCTGTGCCTCTGCTTTAGCACTCAGTTTGGAAAGAATCACTCCATTTTCCACCCAAAAAATTTCTGCACCTGCAAAAACTTCTTCAGCATACCCTCCATTAGGGATAGTTACGGTTTCAGTCTGATTGTAATAATCCCCTACTTCTACACCTTTAAACGGCTCATAGCCTCCGTAAGTTCCGCTTTGGTAACCAATTACATATGCCATGTAATTCTTTCCTTCCTCCAGACACTCACTGCCGGTAAGCGTAATCGTGGCATATCGCCCCTGTCTGTCTTCCGTACTCCAGGGATAACTTGCTTTGTTATCCGGATTACTCCAGTTTTCAATCGTCTTTTTATATACCACCTTTGCCGGGCTCTGATACTCCACAATCAGTATACTGAGCTTGTCGAACGTCTGCGTAGGTGTAACGCTCGAAATAGGACGGCGTGATGTGACAGTAGCCGGATTCACCCCTTCTCCACCTTCAAAAAGCTCGCCCACACTTTCTACCGCTACAGTAAACGTCTGCTGCAGTGGCTTCCCATTCTGTCCTTCTGCATCAAGCGACGACGAATCGCTGCAGGCAGAAAGAAGCATCAGGACGATGCCTGACATATAAATCAATCTAGTATATTTCATAAGTTAATCATCCAATTAAGAAACTTCATACCCTTGTAACTACCTTACACAGTGCCAATTGTTATTGCAACACGCCAGAACAGTCTATAGGTTTTGACGGAATCCCCAGACAATAAAAATGATTTGCCTCAATCGGGAAAAGATACTTGTCGAGGTCGTCGATAATACCTGTGCCTATATCAGTTTCGTCTTCGAAATCAAGCCCGTCGCTATTTTGCCAAGGCTTTATCAACCGTACCTTTTTGCTGGAACCTACAATACCGGTCATGGAGGTAGTAACAAACTCCGCTACAAGCGTATAGTCGTACAGCTCCCTGTCTGGGATATTGACAGGCAGCATAAATGCCGTCAGGGAACATTTGTAAGCATAATCAGAAACGACTCCTGAGCCAGGTTCTGGAAGATATAAATCATCCTTTGTAAAGGTCTTATCCATCAGTACCCTGCCCTCTTCGTTGAAAGAATCATTCCCGTAAGGGCTGGTAATATAATCTGTAATTCCACTTGCTGCTGGAGCACTGGGCAATAGTTTCACTTGTGTATTCTGTGAATTATAAAGCAATATTCTCACGCGCTCTACTTCCTTCGGAATCAGATTCAGGCAAACCTGCAGACCTGCGACTCTGCGCCACAAATTAATCTCACCAATATTCTTGTCACTCTCCGATGCTGGCTTGAAATCTACGTACCCCGTAAAGAATTCCGAATGTGCCATATCAGTCGGAGTTTTACCTTCTTGAAGTGTAATCGGATCAATCAGCTTACTGCCTGTCTGAATAGACTCAGGCAAGCCATAGGTTTCTTTCGAGTTCATCCCGTCATAGTCTGGCATATTATCTTGCCCTGTCGCTCCATCTACACCTACCGCTACCAGCCGGTAAGTTTTTCCGACCGTAAATGTATAAGCAAACGTATACCGCATTACTGCCGTTTTATCCGGAAGATTATTAGCTCCAAAGTATTCTCTCCACCCCACATTAAAGCGGGCTTTACACTCACCATCGGTCCCAGCTTCGTCCATTTCGTAAATATAGAGATATACATCCGTAACGTGCTGCACACCACGAATATTATTTCCATAATCTCCATCATAAACCGGCAAGGAAGTACGGGTCTGCAAGTCACTCTGAGCCGCAATGGTAACCGTTACTCCCTCAACAGTCTGTATCGGTTCATTCTCCTTGCTGCATGAGGCTCCCAGCAGGAGGAAGCCACACACAGTCAGGGCACAAGATACAGCATGTATGAATTGTTTCATTTTCATAACCTACTTTCCTTTCATTCTTTTACGAGATAGAAACGTCCGTCATTACTCTTCATCGCACCTGCATTTACTGTAAGCGAAGTACCATCCAGCAGGTAGCGCTTTCCTGTCTGCTTGTCAACCAGTGTCCATCCCTTCCAGTTGCTGCCATAGTCCAAAGTGAATTCTGTCTGTTGCGAACCGTCCTTTACCATGAATCCTAAACCCACACGAGTTGCATTACTCATTTTCTGAATATCGAGCGCACGCTTGTCGGCTACGGTATACACCTTTACCTTCGGCATAAAGTCCTCGTCAATCAGTGAAACAATATCCTCCTTCGCATTGTATGCATCCGATGCTCCGGCACTGCGAATCAGCGAACAAGAACTTACAGAGTTACCCGATACAGCCGAGATTTTCATTTCGCCTGCTGTCGGAACAGAAGCACTGCGGGAACTTCTGGTTGCGGTACTTGCAGAAGGCTGTACAAACATATCCGAGGTATAAGTTATATTAACATTGTCTGAAGTATAACCTTCTAACGCCTCTACATAAAATGCCTGCAACGGTGCAATGGTGTTGCTCTGTTCTCCAGCTACATTAAAGCTTAAATCTCCGTTTTTACCTAAGGAAATTCTGACCAATCCCTCTTCTTCTCCGAAAACACTTTCAGAATCTATGATACGGATAGCCTGAACAAACTGTTTATTTTCTGTCAGGAATGTCTTTATATCCAGATAACTCATAAACGGATTGCCTGCCACAAAATAGGTAGCTCCTTTTCCATCATTCCGCAATTCAAAAGTAAATGAATTACCTGCATTCTCCGGATTAAATCCACTCACTTCATAAGCAAATTTTCCATTCATATTTCTTGCCTCTACCGGCAAAGTTTCTTTTTTAACACATTCGCCGGAAAGCGTATAATAATTGTACTCGGTATATGCTTTCGGGAAACGAAGACGATAAGAAGTCCCCCAATCATTTCCAACCATCATCTTGATGCCCTGTGCCTGCTCGTACGGCTGAGCCACGGCATTGAATGTACGACTCCAGTCGGCAGTAGCAACTACAGTACCGTTAGTACCAGAAGTTGCAGTTGTAACCGCACGACTGTACATTTTCTGACGTACTATCGGATTGTGTCGCATTTCACGATAAGTATCCTCCTTCAGCGGAGTAAAGTATGCCGGCATCTCAGGCGAAACAAACATATCGCCCGTAACCATGCCGTGAAGCGGAGTAGAAATCATATGATACATACCGCTTTGTACTTCCATTTCCACGTATGCACAGTCATACTCCAGATATTGTGTATTGAGTACAGCAGCTCCCGGTTCGAAATGAATATTCGCACAATAGTTACCGCCATAGAATTTATCTACACTACCCCAAGCATTCAAGTCAGGATAACGTGTGGCTCCTGCAGGAATCACCACATTAGTACATCCCCAAGGAGAACCGTCCGTCCAGTTGCTCCAGTTGTTCCAGTCGGTATCTGACGCATTTCTCTTCCAGGTAGTCTTCAGCGGATGTACCTGAGCACGCAGCCCGTTGTAAGTAGACAATCCCGAAATAGAATAATCGCCTACCGGCAATGACAATTCAAAGAAATAGCCCTTATCATCCTGCCGCAATTCAGCCTCCTGTTCTATCTTCTGTCCGTTGCCGTTATACGGATAGCAGGTAAATGTAAGTTTAGTACCAACTTTATCATCCTGAGCATCGACAAAGATACGTACATTGCCCAAATAGGTTGTTTCATCCACACAAACATGTTCGGTTATACTCTTATATGCAATGTCGGTTTCTCCTTGATCATCCGGTTCTTCCGCACAGTCGGGAATACCATTTCCGTTGGCATCCGGACGGATATAGAAACCCGACAGCCAGACTGTTTCGAGCGCATCTGCCAATGAAGGGAACGAAATACGTACTTCATCGTAACCCTGTAAAGGAGTAACCTCCATATAAGCCAGTCCGGCATCGCTTATCACCTCGATGGAAGCCAATCCGCCGGAAGTAGACTCACTTGCTACCGCCTGTCCACCATTGTATGCCGCAATTGCCACATTCTGAAGAACAGACGCATTCAGCACATATCCCGGCGTACGGAGTATGGCACCTACTGGCTGTCCGCCTCTGATGGAATTAAATTTTACTGCCACGGTAGAACGGCTTATCAGGCTGACTCCAGCTACAATAGAAGCCGCTGTCTGCTGACTGTTGTCGATTACGTACGACAGGTTGTTCATGGTAGCCCCCACACTTGCCGCCGACGAAGATTTTGTTTCCGCATAGTTGATAGTCGCCCCATGCTTCTGTGCCGTGATCATTTCCATACAAGCCTCCGATGTCCCTGCATACTCTTCGCAAGTAGTGGGTTCGTAGAAAGCATAATACAAACGGAAGGTATTCAAATTGACATTCAGCAAGCCTGCAGTCCAAAGCTCCACCTGATCGAATGTCTTATCTGTTTCCACATAAAAACGTAACTTGCTTCCGTCGTTTCCTACCAGTCCCACTCCTATCGCGTCATTTTCTGCCGTCAGTCCGGAAAACACTTCTTCACCATCTTTATACAGTCTGATAAAGAAAAACTTCAAGACATCGGCACCCAGCAGCTGATTATTTGTCTGCATCACAAATCCCACGCGGGTCTTTCCTCCTTGCGGAGCAATGTCTTGAGAAGAATGTACACCAGCCAGACTGCCAAACTGAATCAAGCTCAATACATTGGTAGCTTCTGCATAATTAGTATAATCACCATCAACCAGATTCTGGCGGTTGTTTATCTTATTGAACAAAGAAATACCTCCCTGCGATCCACTGGATTCAACCACTGTATATTGTCCCTCATTTCCAGAAGTATTAATCATCATCGTATTACAACCCGCCACAGCTTCTTTTTTGTTGCGATGAATCACCGCATACGACCATGAAGTTTCTTCCCCTCGAGTATATACAGCCTTTACTACATAGTCACCATTTACGGTCATGCCGGTCATGCGGTTGCCCGATATCTCAGGAGATGCAACTCCTTTAGGCGAGCTAATAAGCGAATAGATTACAGAGCCTTCCGATGGTGTCGGGAGGTTGTAATAATCGGTAGAAATAGTATCATTGCCAATGGTAAAATAAGAGGATACGTCTATCTCTACCGGGTCGCGGGAGTAGGCGTAATGAACTTGCACTGCTGATAACAAATTAATACCAGAAGGTAAATCAAGTTCCAATCTTCGGGTATCCTTTTTTGTTAATATCATGCTAAACTCTCTTGCACCTCCTACTAAAGCAGATACTCCGATACCACTTTCCGTATTAATGCTTTGAGGATTATTATCACCTGTGTCATAGGCATTTAATTTAGTAGCTCCTAAAGAAATAGAAGCTAATCCACCTCCAGTTGTATAATATCCTACTTCTGAACCAACGGGTATCGTCGCTCCAAAATCTACACGACATGTGAGCCCACCCAAAAGTCCGCTTACAAGTTCACATACCGGTCCATCATTTAGATTCTTGTTTACTAAATCTCTTGTCCCCAAATGTGCTGGTTTTTCTTGCTTAGCTGTAGGATACGCATATGTTTCTGCTGCTATCTTTTTAGGATTCTCCCCCACAAACGCATAGTAGAACTCCAGTCCACTAAGTACATCGACATCGATGGAAGCACAACCGATGCGTACCTCATCAAAAGGTTTAGTAGTAGTAAATGAAATTTCACTTAATCCTCCGGATACATTCAAGAGATTTAAGTTTAGTAACTTAAAATTATCACCACTTCCTGATGTAGAGGAACCGTCTTGTTCTTTGCCTTTTAAATAAGTCTTTACCCAAAAGCCTTGCAATACATTTAAGCTTAGTAAACCTCCTGTTTTTTTATACAAGAATCCGACCTTAATGCCATTAGAAGAATCGTAGTAAACACGATTGACATCTTTTACAGACAAAATTGGAAGCCCTGCATTTACCTCTGCCAATCCCTTCAGACTAACAGAGTTATCTAAGTTCTTGTCTACCAAATATTCCAACTTATTATCCGAGTTACTTAAAACGCCTACCAAATTCTTGGTTATCTGGTTGATTACTCTTCCTTCACCCACCAAAGGGACACGACAATTGGGCTTGTATGTAGCACCGTAGGTAGCATCCTGTACCACATCAAGTCCCGAGGTACTTGCAGCCTCAGCACGTGTTCCGCCTTGTTCGAAAGATTGCACCGAGGGAAGTAAATCCTCATCGCGGCATGAATAAAATACAACTGTCAGCAGTGCAGCCAGAAACAGCGGCACCGATGCAGACCATTTCTTTCCGGCTATTCGACAGGCGGAAAGAAAACTCCTTTGTCTGGATGTCTGGAAAAATACGCTCATTATCTTTAAATTTTATAGTTTTTACAATATTTCTTCACTTCCCCGTCGTGCATAAAACGGTACTACCTGACTGCGGTTTTACGCGATTCTTTCTCTGAATAATGACGGAAAGCTGCCTGGCTCTTGCCTTCGGAATAATCATGAAAGACAGGCAGTCTTCCGGCTCCGATTCGTATCGTTCATGAGAAATCTCACTGTTGCCGGCGTCTTGCAGAAGAGCTTTTTGTTACTTGACTTCGGAAATTCAAAAAACAGGGTAAAATAGTATTGCCTGAAAGTCAGGCAATACTATTTGATTTATCATTCTGAAAATTAATCCAATTCCATTCCGTGAATCACTTCCCAGTTATCGTTTACTTTCAATACAAGTTCTTGCTTGTTGTTCAATGATTCTGGTTTGTCATTTGGATTTTCTGGATTTGGATCTGGATCAACACCCGGCTTTTCGGGATTAGCTTCATCATTCATTCTGGTACCAATACCATACAAGTGGTTACGTACAAGGCTGTAGGTGTTTGCAAGTTCACCAGAAAGAGAAGTGCTCCAGTCAGTAGATCCACTATTCCAGCATGTAATTGTTTGCTTCAACTGTTCATCCGTTGAACCCAAATTCACTTTCCAGCTTCTAAGTACCTTTCCACCTGCATTTGTCAATTGCAAAGTCAAAGTCTGTTTTCCATCTACATGTGCAAACGGGATAACAAATTCACCACCAAAAGCAGAACCTTTCTGGAAAGTAGGATATGTACCAGCTGCAGGGCTGCCACTAGGTCTATGTGGATTTTTCCAGTTTTCACCCGCATCAATCAAATTATCACCGTCCTCATCCTTAATAGCAGTAAACCATTCATTCAAATCAATAGTGCTGATCACATAAGCGTAGTCTCCATCAGCTTTACCATTGGTACCGTTTACTACATATTTT
>ENA-UEPS01001911-UEPS01001911.1-human-gut-metagenome-genome-assembly--contig:-NODE-1911-length-9894-cov-2.876643_pt1 | contig 9894 bp, 8 predicted proteins | sample MGYA00242904_ERZ507924 | MGnify/ENA primary metagenome ERZ507924 (study PRJEB26167, sample SAMN06115422) | human gut metagenome | host: Homo sapiens | place: China:Sichuan | collected 2014-10-16 | study...
GACCGTAAATCGGGTTGCCGGAAGCAAACGCCAGGCCGCGGAATATGTTGTAATCCAGCTCGGCAAAGGCATCGGCGTGATCGGCCACTTCATTAGCGGTAGCCAGCACTTCCTGCGCTTTATCGGGATGCTGACGAAACGCGGTGCGAATAAAAATAGTGGAAATATTGGTACGCACCGACAGCAAATTATCAATAAGCTGCGGCACACTTTCGTGATCCAGTCGCGCCAGTGTTTCAAGGATATTTAAACCAGAGGTTTCCCAGAAATTATTCACCTTCGTCGGCTTGCCATGTTGAATGGTCAACCAGCCATCTCGTGCCAGACGCTGTAACACTTCACGTAACGTAGTACGCGTTACGCCAATTAATTCTGAAAGTTCACGTTCTGCGGGCAAAATAGTCCCGGGAGGGAAGCGGTTATTCCAGATACTTTCAATAATGTACTCTTCCGCGAAACCCGCCGGGCTTTGCGCCTTAATGACCATAGTGAGATTTCCATAACACAGCAAAACAAAGTTGGACTCATCATACCAGAGGGCTAACTACGCTGATAGCAGACAAAAAGAAGAAAAAAGGGATCAAGGCTTCATTTTCCGCATCTCTTTCCCCTTGACTATCAAGACTTGCCTCACTCCTGCCTGACCGTTAAGCTTTGCGTTTAAACATAAAAACATCATTGATTATTTGTAAGGTAAGGGAAACCATCATGGAGATCTCCTGGGGCCGCGCGCTATGGCGCAATTTTTTGGGCCAGTCCCCCGACTGGTACAAACTCGCCCTCATCATTTTCTTAATCGTAAACCCGTTAATTTTCCTCATCAGCCCTTTCGTCGCGGGCTGGTTGCTGGTAGCGGAATTTATTTTCACTCTGGCGATGGCCCTGAAATGCTACCCGCTGCTCCCCGGTGGTCTGTTGGCTATCGAAGCGGTATTCATCGGCATGACCAGCGCGGAACACGTCCGTGAAGAGGTGGCGGCAAATCTTGAAGTCTTGCTGTTACTGATGTTTATGGTGGCGGGTATCTATTTTATGAAACAGCTGTTGCTGTTCATATTTACCCGTTTGCTGTTAAGCATTCGCTCCAAAATGCTGCTGTCGCTCTCTTTTTGCGTGGCGGCAGCGTTCCTCTCCGCGTTCCTCGATGCCTTAACCGTCGTGGCGGTGGTGATCAGCGTTGCAGTCGGTTTTTATGGTATTTATCACCGCGTAGCCTCTTCCCGTACCGAAGACACCGACCTGCAAGACGATAGTCATATCGACAAGCATTACAAAGTGGTTCTGGAACAGTTCCGTGGCTTTCTGCGTAGCCTGATGATGCATGCCGGTGTCGGCACCGCATTAGGCGGCGTAATGACCATGGTGGGCGAACCACAGAACCTGATCATCGCTAAAGCGGCTGGCTGGCATTTTGGCGATTTCTTCCTGCGCATGTCGCCGGTGACCGTTCCGGTTCTGATTTGTGGCCTGTTAACCTGCCTGCTGGTAGAGAAGCTGCGTTGGTTTGGCTACGGTGAAACGCTGCCGGAGAAAGTCCGCGAAGTGTTGCAACAGTTTGACGATCAAAGCCGCCACCAGCGTACCCGTCAGGATAAAATCCGTCTGATTGTCCAGGCGATTATTGGCGTCTGGCTGGTGACTGCGCTGGCGTTGCATCTGGCGGAAGTTGGCTTGATTGGTTTGTCAGTCATTATTCTGGCAACATCATTGACCGGTGTCACCGATGAGCATGCTATCGGTAAAGCCTTCACCGAATCTCTGCCATTCACCGCACTGTTGACGGTGTTTTTCTCGGTAGTCGCGGTGATTATCGACCAACAACTGTTTTCGCCGATTATTCAGTTTGTGTTGCAGGCATCGGAACATGCTCAGCTGTCGCTGTTCTATATTTTCAACGGTCTGCTGTCATCCATTTCGGATAACGTCTTCGTGGGGACGATTTATATCAACGAAGCGAAAGCGGCAATGGAAAGTGGCGCTATCACGTTGAAGCAATACGAGCTGCTGGCGGTCGCCATTAATACCGGTACCAATCTGCCCTCTGTCGCTACGCCGAACGGTCAGGCTGCGTTCCTGTTCCTGCTGACCTCTGCACTCGCGCCATTGATTCGCCTCTCTTATGGCCGCATGGTGTGGATGGCCCTGCCTTACACCCTCGTCCTGACACTCGTCGGACTGCTCTGCGTCGAGTTTACGCTTGCCCCTGTAACCGAATGGTTTATGCAAATGGGCTGGATAGCAACGCTTTGATAACAACTTACCGGGCATATAAATGCCCGGTTTGCCTTTTCGCCCGATAATTGTCCAATTGCGTCCTATTTTTGCTGCCTCCTGGTGGCGCAGCGAATGAATTGGTTTAAACTGCGCACTCTATGCATATTGCAGGGAAATGATTATGTTGCGATTTTTGAACCAATGTTCACAAGGCCGGGGCGCGTGGCTGTTGATGGCGTTTACTGCTCTGGCACTGGAACTGACGGCGCTGTGGTTCCAGCATGTGATGTTACTGAAACCTTGCGTGCTCTGTATTTATGAACGCTGCGCGTTATTCGGCGTTCTGGGTGCTGCGCTGATTGGCGCGATCGCCCCGAAACCTCCGCTGCGTTATGTAGCGATGGTTATCTGGTTGTATAGTGCGTTCCGCGGTGTGCAGTTAACTTACGAGCACACCATGCTTCAGCTCTATCCTTCGCCGTTTGCGACCTGTGATTTTATGGTTCGTTTCCCGGAATGGCTGCCGCTGGATAAATGGGTGCCGCAAGTGTTTGTCGCCTCTGGCGATTGCGCCGAGCGTCAGTGGGATTTTTTAGGTCTGGAAATGCCGCAGTGGCTGCTCGGTATTTTTATCGCTTACCTGATTGTCGCAGTGCTGGTGGTGATTTCCCAGCCGTTTAAAGCGAAAAAACGTGATCTGTTCGGTCGCTAATCCATTCGGCGCTCCTGCGGGAGCGCTTTTTTCCTGCCGCTATATTTATTTGACCCGCAGTAAATCAGAACTTCGCGTTGTATAACGTGGTGAAAGCATGGCACGCTTCATCTGCCATTGTTGCTGGATCCCCTGCCCGGCAAAATAGAGTGTTCCTCTGCCCTCTTTAGCATTCAGTGTATCCATTACCGTCATCAATTGCTCACTCCCGGGGCGCGGTGCGTTGTCATCGAATAAATTGAGCTGCGCGACTCCCTGACTGAAGAAATCCCCCAGCATCACGCCCGCTTTTTGGTAACGATGGCCCGCTTGCCAGATGGCATCCAGAGATCGCGTAGCAGCGTTAATGATATCCCTGCTGTCCTGAGTGGGCGTCAGCAGTTTTACCGACGCGCTATTGCCGTAATAAGGTTCATTGAGCGCAAATGGTGACGTCTTAATAAACGTGGAGATAAACCGACAATATTGATGCTCGCTGCGAAGTTTTTCCGCCGCCCGGGCAGCGTAACTACAAATGGCCTGCCGCATCGACGGATAATCCGTGATGCGTTCACCAAACGAGCGGGAACAGATAATTTCCTGCTTCGTCGGTGCAAACTCTTCCAGTTGCAAACAGGGTTCGCCGCGCAGTTCACGCACCGTTCTTTCGAGCACGACATTAAAATGTTTACGGATAAACCGGATATCTGTATCCGCCAAATCGAGAACGGTTTTGATCCCCATCGCGTCCAGTTTTTTGCTGATCCGCCGTCCAATCCCCCAGACTTCATCCACGGGGAGAGCAGACATTAATTTACGCTGGCGTTCCAGATTTGATAAATCCACCACCCCACCCGTCTGCCGCTGCCATTTTTTTGCCGCATGATTGGCAAGCTGAGCCAGCGTTTTGGTCTGGGCGATCCCCACACCAACAGTAAGATGGGTACGTTGTAGCACCGTTGCGCGAATTTCTCTGCCAAAATCAGTCAGATCGCGACAATTACGCACACCTGTCAGATCGCAGAATGCCTCATCAATACTGTAAATCTCGACGCGGGGCGATAGTTCTTCCAGCGTCGACATCACCCGATTGCTCATGTCTGCGTAAAGCTCATAATTGCTGCTAAAGCAAACCACGCCACAGCGACGAAACAGATCTTTTTGTTTGAACCAGGGATCGCCCATTTTAACACCCAGCGCCTTTGCCTCAGCGTTTCGGGCGATAACGCAACCGTCATTATTCGATAGCACAACCACCGGTTTACCCCATAAATCAGGGCGAAACACCGTCTCACAGCTGGCATAAAACGCGTTTACATCACAGAGGGCAAACATCAGCGCATCGCCTTAACGACGTGGATCACCACACCAAAGACATCCAGCGTATCTTCGCTACTGATGGTAATGGGCGAGTACGCGCTGTTCATGGGAATAAGCTGTACCGTCGGGCGTAGTTGCAATTTTTTCACCGTAAACTCGCCGTCAACAGCAGCGATGACAATATCACCATGGCTGGCGGTAATAGCGCTATCGACAATCAGTAAATCACCGTCACTAATTCCACCATCAATCATAGAATCACCACTTGCTTTGACGAAGTAAGTCGCGCTGGGATGCTGGATCAACAGTTGATTCAGATCGATGCGCTGTTCAACGTAATCTGCTGCCGGTGAAGGAAAGCCACACTGAACAAGATCGCTAAATAGCGGAAAAGTCACAATTTCGCGGAGATCCGCAGGCTTGATAAACAACATAATAATCTGCCTGAAGTTATACTGTTTTTATATGGGTCTTCCCCGATCATGGTGGGAAGGCTCAGAACGCCATATTCAGCTTTCCGTAGTGGAACATCACCCCCAGTTTAAAGCGCTCCCGGTTTCGGTATCCCCTGGCTTTTATCCTCAGCAGCCTGATCTTGCTGTTAAGTGCCTCCGCATTTCCGTTTGAGACACTGTGTCGCATCGCATTCAGGATCCCGTACAGCCTTTTTCCTATCGTTTTCGCGGCATTTTTCATCATGGGAACGTCACTGTTAGCCGCCAGCGCCAACCATCTCTGCCAGTCACTCCGTCTTTCCTCGCTCCATGGCCTGTTCCAGATATCCTTTGCCAGCTCTTTCAGCGCCCAGCACTGGCTCGTCAGCTTCATCTGTGCACGCAGCCACATCAGCTTTTCCTGCCGGGATTCGGTCATCCACTTATCGCTGTACTGCCACAGGAAGCGGGTTCCTTTTGCCTGGTGTCGGCTTTCAACAGGGAGGTGCGGATGTTCATTCTGACGGGTTTTATCAACTACCTCGCCCAGTTGCTTCGCCACATGGAAGCGGTCAAAGGCGATTTTCTCAACCGCACTGGGTAAGTGGATACGCGCTGCTCTTATATAGCCCGCGTTCATGTCCATTGAGAGCGTTTTGATAGCCAGCAACTGCCCATCAGTGAGCGTGCGAAGATAGCCGGCAAGACTCTCTGTGCCGCGATCATCCGTTAAGGCCAGCGCCCGACCATCGCGATCGGAGATCACCGTTATGTAACGATGTCCTTTTTTAAAGGCGACCTCATCCACATTCATATGACGGGCGGATAATGGCTTTTTTATCCGGGCAAGACCTCGCTTAACTGCCCGGGTCATAATGCCGTCAACCGCATTCCAACTGAGCTTAAGTTGCTTCCTGACAGCATCAACGGTGCTGATTTTCAGCCATGAGAGAACGAACGATTCGAATAGCAACGTATACCGGCTTCCGGGGCCAGCCCACGGAACAGGCAACGTCAGGCAGCCATGCTCCGGACACATAATTCGTGGAACATCGGCTTCAACAATAGTGGTGAACTGGCAGGTATCAAGATGGCGCCATTTACGATGACGGTGATCGTGAACAGAACAGGATTTACCGCAGGTCGGACAGGCTAGCCGGGTGTTTTCAGCGATCTCAATAGTGACAGTAACAGAACCGGCATTTTCATCGAGAGAAAGGGACTTTACCTGCCACGGATCGGACAGGTTGAGAATATGAGCGTAGAGGGACTTTTCGTCCATGGCGGTGACCTCTGGCGATTAAATACACCATTATCATGCCTTCAGCCACCACAACAAGGGAAGACCCATATAAATACAGTTACAGATTTACTTTCTTTGCAATCGATATCACATGGAGTGGGCAATGAACGAACATCATCAACCTTTTGAAGAAATACGGCATTATGGCACTGAAGGGCAAGAATTTTGGTCAGCGAGAGAATTGGCACCGTTACTGGATTATCGGGACTGGTGCAATTTTCAAAAGGTACTGACCCGCGCGACTCAAGCGTGCGAAGCCAGCAATCAAGCTGCATCTGACCATTTCGTTGAAACCACCAAAATGGTTGTATTAGGTTCAGGGGCTCAACGAGAACTTGAAGATGTTCATCTCTCCCGCTATGCCTGTTACCTGGTAGTACAAAACGGCGACCCTGCGAAACCGGTTATTGCGGCAGGACAAACTTATTTTGCTATCCAGACCCGACGGCAGGAGCTTGCTGACGATGAAGCATTTAAGCAACTTCGTGAAGACGAAAAGCGTCTGTTTCTGAGAAATGAGTTGAAAGAACATAACAAACAATTGGTTGAGGCAGCGCAGCAAGCTGGGGTAGCGACAGCTATCGATTTCGCCATATTTCAGAATCATGGTTACCGGGGGCTGTATGGTGGATTAGATCAGAAAGCTATTCATCAGCGGAAGGGGCTGAAAAAGAATCAGAAGATCCTGGATCATATGGGTTCAACAGAACTGGCGGCTAATCTCTTTCGAGCTACCCAAACAGAAGAAAAACTCAAGCGGGATGGCGTGAATTCAAAACAGCAAGCTAATACCACACACTTTGACGTGGGTAGCAAGGTGAGGCAAACCATTCAGGAACTTGGCGGAACCATGCCTGAGGAGTTGCCGACCCCGCAGGTCAGCATCAAGCAGTTGGAAAACAGTGTAAAAATTACAGAGAAGAAATAGCAGAAACTAAAAACTCTTTTTGTTGATTGAGACACCCGATGCGTAAGCCAAGGTCCAGGTGCAGTGAACACAATGGCTAAATATTGCACCTTTCTTTTCCCCCCTCAGTTTTAACCTATTTTTTCTTATGCATTTTCTCAGACAAGAAGTCAGAAGAATGCATCTCTGCTACAGAAAATAGCGATTTCACATAACTACAAGTTATCAATTTCCCCTCACCTTAAAAAATCTCAATCGTGACAATGCGCACAAATCGCTACCCTGCCAGACAGATTTTTAGGGAGAGAACCATGCTGTTACACATTTTGTATTTGGTTGGCATTACTGCCGAAGCCATGACGGGGGCTCTGGCGGCCGGGCGACGCCGCATGGATACATTTGGCGTAATTATTATTGCGACCGCCACCGCAATTGGCGGAGGGTCAGTGCGCGATATTCTGCTGGGCCACTATCCGCTCGGCTGGGTCAAACACCCGGAATATGTGATTATCGTCGCTACCGCCGCAGTACTCACCACTATCGTTGCTCCTGTAATGCCTTACCTGCGCAAAGTGTTTCTGGTGCTCGATGCGCTCGGACTGGTGGTCTTTTCTATCATCGGCGCACAGGTTGCACTGGATATGGGGCACGGCCCAATTATTGCCGTTGTCGCGGCGGTAACCACCGGCGTGTTTGGCGGCGTTTTGCGCGATATGTTCTGTAAACGCATCCCACTGGTATTCCAGAAAGAGTTGTATGCCGGTGTCTCATTTGCCTCCGCCGTGCTGTACATCGCGCTGCAACACTATGTTTCTAATCATGATGTGGTAATTATCTCCACCCTGGTATTCGGCTTTTTTGCCCGCTTACTGGCGCTACGCCTTAAGCTGGGATTACCGGTCTTTTACTACAGCCACGAAGGACACTAAGGTTCAAAACCTGTGATCTGCTGGGCAGCCAGCCAACTGCCCAGCTTCTTGATTTGCGCATTTTCCTTCCATTCAATAACCTGTCTGGCGCGCCCCGATCCAGTCCCCGGCAGCTGCTGCCAGAACTGCTCCGTGCTAAATAAAAGTTGCGACCAGGACCGTTCATCACTGGCATTAAGCGCCGCCCGGGTTAGCGGTATTCCCATTGCCATCACCCAGCGAGTAAAAGGCTGCTTACGAGCCAGATTAAACTGATGCCATAGCTGCGCACTTTTACTTTTCGCGATCCCCGGCGTGTTCTGTAATTGCTCTGGCGTTAATAAAAGCCAGGAAAAGATATGCTCAAAGCGATGAGTCTGATGCAGCGCGCGCCAGCCGGCCTCACCAATGCCATCCAGCCCCAGAACCTGTTTTGACCCCAGCCAGACTAAGCGTGAAATGAACTGTTCCTGACAAACATCAGAAGCAAAGTAGCAGGTCAACGAGTTAAAGCGGTTTTCTGGTGGTGTCGGTTTTGTACGTTCTGCACCGCGCCAGACCACATCATCAATGCGAGGAATACCCTGACCGGCAAGGCTGACGAGGATCTGATCACCAGGCGCAATATCCCACTCCTGCCAGCGCCTGACGGAACCAATATTCACCCGCTGGACTTTTTTATCATCCAGCATGACAGGTGCGAGTGACGCAACCACCGATATTTTACCGCTCTTACCCACCGCAAACTGAATCGCCTTCACTTCGGCAACCTGAGCTACAGGTTGATATTTCCAGGCCACCAGCCACTCTGCCTGGCCCGGTAGCCAATGGCGGGATTCTGGCTCTTTCGCCGCTCGTACAACTACGCCATCGGTGACGAAGGGTAATTCCGCTTTCCACCACTCATTGCGTACGCGCGCAACTTCATCAGCATTTTTCACCGCACGGGTATACGTCTGCGTTAGAGTAAAACCTGCGGTAGCCAGCTCTTTTAAACGATCAGACATTAACTGCGGTCCATCCGGCCATGCCCAGACAAAAACGCCCAGAGAATTCAGCGTGTCGCTATCGTCCTGGCGCATCATCAGGCCAGCAACTTTTGCGCGGGCATTTATTCCCCCCATTTGTTGTTGGATATGCCCCTCGCGCTGGAGAAATATTTCCCCCTGAAGCGTACTGTTGGCTAAAGGCCCGCTAACGGTTTGCGGCACAGCGGAAATTAAGCTAACTTTCTGCGTCCAGTCCTCGCCTTTCAGGCCATTACCGCGACTGATTGCTTTGTTCAGTTTCCCGTCCCGATAAACCAGGGTTACCGCAACGCCATCAACTTTTGGCTGCACCCAAAGATCGCTACGTTCTCGCATCCACAGACTTAATGCGTTTTTATCCACCATTTTGCGTACACCCGTATGGGCAACCGGATGCATAACCGCACCATTTAAAGGCGGCATCATCACGTCGCGGGGCTCGCTCACAAAGCAGCGTTGCCACTGCGTAAGACGGGCGCTTAACTGATCGTAAACACCGTCTTCCACCTCACTTTTTCCTTCCTTCCAGTAGTCATCGTCCCACTGTTTTATTTGCTGTTGCAGGCGGGAAATTTCTTCCTGTGCTCTGGCTGGCGACCAGGCCGGACAGACCGCCCACACAGATGATTGCCAGCACAAGATACTTATTAATATCGCCATCCATACTTTCATCATCACCTCCGCTGTAGATAGTCAGGCAGATATACAACGTGATGAAAGCAAAGCCGAGTGGCAAAAACGGAGTCTGCGAGGACGCTTCCTGAGAATCGTCTTTATTGCAGTGAATGACAGGCAAATGCGGAAGCAGCTACGCAAAACGCAACAACTTTGCGCAAAAAGTGTGAGCAAGGGCTACGTCACATGGCCGCGCCGTGTATAATAAGCTCGTATGTAGGCTTTATTTCGCTAATCACATACGAAAGATACTCATGGCTCAAGGCACGCTTTATATTGTTTCTGCCCCCAGTGGCGCGGGTAAATCCAGCCTGATTCAGGCTTTATTAAAAACCCAACCGTTGTATGACACCCAGGTTTCTGTTTCACACACCACACGCCAACCGCGTCCTGGTGAAGTCCACGGTGAACATT
>ENA-UEPS01001912-UEPS01001912.1-human-gut-metagenome-genome-assembly--contig:-NODE-1912-length-9883-cov-4.006221_pt1 | contig 9883 bp, 3 predicted proteins | sample MGYA00242904_ERZ507924 | MGnify/ENA primary metagenome ERZ507924 (study PRJEB26167, sample SAMN06115422) | human gut metagenome | host: Homo sapiens | place: China:Sichuan | collected 2014-10-16 | study...
GACAGAAGTGTTGTCTCCCATTGTCGGTGCCAAAAAGATAAACCCCACCACCGTTGAAATACTATTCCCCAATAGCCAGCGTATGACATTGGACTTCTACGGGGAAAATATCTTCCGTGTATTTCAGGACAACTCAGGAAGCGTGATCCGGGATCCTCAAGCAAAGCCGGCGGCGCAGATATTAGTCGACAATCCCAGAAAGGCGGTTTCAAAGCTGGATTTGGAAGAGAATACAGATTTTGTTTTCCTCACTACCGGAAAGATAAAAGTCCGGCTGGATAAAAAGACATCCTTGCTTAAGGTAACTAATCTGGCAACCAACACTGTTGTAGTGGAAGAACTGGAAGCGCCTCTTTTTGAGAAAGGGAAAGTAACCCTGACATTGAAAGAGAATCCGCAGGAATACTTCTACGGTGGCGGTGTTCAGAACGGTCGGTTCTCCCATAAGGGTAAGGTGATTTCTATCGAGAACCAGAACAGTTGGACAGACGGGGGAGTCGCCTCTCCTACCCCTTACTACTGGTCTACCAACGGCTACGGTATGATGTGGTATACCTTCAAAAAAGGGAAGTACGACTTCGGAGCATCCGAAGAGGGAAAGGTGAAATTGTCTCACGAATCAGACTATCTGGATGTGTTCTACATGATTAATGACGGTGCGGTAGCTCTGTTGAATGACTTCTACCAACTGACAGGAAATCCCGTATTGTTACCTAAATTCGGTTTCTATCAGGGACATCTGAACGCTTATAACCGTGACTATTGGACAGAAAACGAGAAAGGCATTCTGTTTGAAGACGGAAAACGATATAAAGAGAGCCAGAAGGACAACGGTGGAATCAAAGAATCGTTGAACGGCGAGAAGAACAATTATCAGTTCTCTGCACGTGCGGTAATCGACCGTTATAAGAACCATGACATGCCGTTGGGCTGGCTGCTTCCGAACGACGGCTATGGAGCCGGCTACGGACAGACGGAAACATTGGACGGTAATATACAAAATCTGAAAAGTCTGGGTGACTATGCCCGTCAGAACGGAGTGGAAATCGGCCTGTGGACACAGTCTGACCTGCACCCTAAGGAAGGAGTGAGCGCTTTGCTGCAGAGAGATATTGTGAAAGAAGTAAGGGATGCCGGAGTACGCGTGTTGAAAACGGATGTAGCCTGGGTCGGTGCCGGCTATTCTTTCGGATTGAACGGAGTAGCCGATGTCGGACATATAATGCCTTACTACGGAAGTGACGCCAGACCGTTTATCATCTCCCTTGACGGCTGGGCGGGCACACAGCGCTATGCGGGCATCTGGTCGGGTGACCAGACGGGAGGCGTATGGGAATATATCCGTTTCCACATCCCGACCTATATTGGCTCGGGACTGTCCGGTCAGCCGAATATCACTTCTGACATGGACGGTATTTTCGGTGGCAGGAATGTGCAGGTGAATACCCGTGATTTCCAATGGAAAACGTTTACTCCAATGGAACTGAACATGGACGGTTGGGGAGCGAATGAGAAATACCCGCACGCCTTGGGAGAACCGGCAACCTCCATTAACCGCTGGTATCTGAAACTGAAATCGGAACTGATGCCTTATGCTTACAGTATCGCTAAGGAAGCCGTAGACGGTATGCCGATGATAAGAGCGATGTTTCTGGAATACCCGAATGCCTATACTCAAGGTACGGCTACACAGTACCAATATCTGTACGGGCCTTATTTTCTGGTTGCTCCTATCTATCAGGCAACCAAAGCTGACGAGCAGGGAAATGATATCCGTAACGGCATTTACTTGCCCGAAGGTGTATGGATTGATTATTTTACGGGTGAAAAATACGACGGGAACCGCATACTCAACAATTTTGCAGCTCCTCTCTGGAAACTTCCCGTATTCGTGAAGAACGGAGCGATTATTCCGCTGACGAATCCTAATAATAATGTAAATGAGATTGATAAAGGAATACGTATCTATGAGCTTTACCCGTACGGCAAGAGTTCTTTTACCGAATATGATGACGACGGTGTATCCGAAGAATACAAACGGGGTAAAGGAGTAACAACCAATATCGAGTCCGAGGTTGGCAGCAAGAATGACGTTACTGTGACCATTCATCCGGCAAAGGGTGATTTTACGGGCTTTGTGAAAGAAAAGGTTACAGAGTTCAGAATCAATGTCACTTCTCTGCCGAAAAAAGTGACGGCACAAGTGGGAAAGAAAAAAGTGAAACTGACAAAGGCCGCTTCGAAAGATGAATTTGCAAAGGGTGAAAACGTCTTCTTCTACGATGAGGCTCCCGATCTGAATCGGTTTGCGACTAAGGGAAGCGAGTTTGAAAAGACCGTTATCACCAAGAACCCGCAACTTTTGGTGAAATTGGGTGCCACCGATATTACGGCCAATACTACGACATTGCGCATTGAGGGATTCCGTTTTGTTCCCGAAGACCGCTATCGGATCACTTCCGGAACTCTGGCAGCTCCTGTTGCCCGGGTTACTGCCGACAATACGGAAGCCTATACCTTGAAACCGACATGGGATAAAGTGGCCAATGCCGATTTCTATGAGATTGACTTTATGAATATGCTATATACTACGATAAAGGATACGGAACTACTGTTTGGAGACCTGACTCCCGAAACGCCCTACTCATTTAAAATACGTGCTGTCAATAAAGACGGAGCTTCCGCCTGGACAGAGTTCGGTGCTGCGACCAAGTCCGATCCGCTTGAATTTGCTATTCGTGGTATCAGGGGCGAATGTACGGCCGCTTCGCAAGGAAGAGTAGGCGTGAAACGTCTGTTCGACTTTGTAGAGTCCGGAGATATCTGGCACTCGAAATACGGGGAAAAAGCCGTTCCGTTCGAACTGGTTATGGACCTGGTGACTGTCAACCAACTGGATAAATTCCACTACCTGCCACGTACAAACGCCGGTAACGGAACATTGCTGAAAGGAACCGTTTCTTATAGTATGAACAAAGAACAGTGGACGGAAGCCGGAACATTTGAATGGCAGCGTGACGATGAGGTGAAGGTATTCAATTTCACCCAACATCCTACTGCCCGCTATATCAAACTATCCGTTACAGAAGCAGTCGGCAACTACGGCTCCGGTAAGGAAATCTATGTATTCAAGGTGCCCGGAACGGAAAGCTATCTTCAAGGAGACATTAACGTCGACGGTAAGATTGACGGCAATGACCTGACATCTTATACCAATTATACAGGACTGAGAAAGGGCGATTCCGATTTTGAAGGATACATCAGCAATGGTGATATCAATAAGAACGGTCTGATTGACGCTTATGATATTTCGGTGGTCGCCACGCAGCTTGAAGGCGGTGTTGATAACCGTGGTACGGAAAAGGTGGACGGTACGATTGAGATAAGCACCTCGAAACAAGTATATGACAAAGATGAGATTATTGAAATTCAGGTAAAAGGTGTTGATCTGCGTGCAGTCAACGCATTCAGTTTTGCTTTACCTTACAATCAACAGGATTATGAGTTTGTCGGCGTGGAGTTGCAACACATGAATGCAATGGAGAATCTGACTTACGACCGTCTCCATTCCAATGGTTCAAAAGCCTTGTATCCTACCTTTGTCAATGTAGGAAATAAGAAGACGCTTGAAGGAACCGTTGACTTATTTCTTTTGAAGTTTAAGGCAAAACGTCAAGTGAAATTCGGGTTGAAGATCATTGACGGCTTGTTAGTAGATAAGAGATTGAATACTCGTAGATCGGGTGTTCAGTAATTGGGTTAGTTAGTAGAGTTGTTCAAAAAGCTGCTTTTTTCTTTCTTTATGGAAGATAAGAGCAGCTTAAACGGAAAATATGACTCTATTAAGTCCATAAAGCCCGGTATCTTTGTCTTAAATAAAATTATAGTATTATGAAGAAATTACTTTTAACCCTTGCCCTATGCATGGGCTATTTGTGTACTACAGTTGCGCAGACATTTGTTAAAACAGAAGTGAAGCAGTCGATGCGGCGGGTGGCCGACTGGCAGATTGCTCATTACAACAAGGCTATTTACGGTGATCTCAATTGGGTAAATGCCACTTTCTATTTGGGACTTGTCCACTGGGCTGCAATAGCCGAACAGACGGATAAAGATGATTCATACTACAAATGGCTGTTGCGGCTGGGGAACCGCAATTACTGGCAGGTAAATCAACGGATGTATCATGCTGACGATATCTGTGTCTCGCAGATGTATTTGTATATGTATGAAAAGTACAAAAGAAAAAGTATGCTTGTCCCGACACAGGCACGTGCCGAATGGGTGATTGCCAATCCTCCTTCCGGTTCGTTCGAGTTGGACTATGGCGATGCAACCACCTTGGAACACTGGACTTGGTGTGACGCACTGTTCATGGCACCTCCTGTTTACATGAAACTCTACAATATCACGGGTGACAAGAAGTTCATCCGTTTCATGGATAAGGAATATAAAGCTACTTACAATTATCTGTTTGATAAAGAAGACAATCTTTTCTATCGTGACCACCGTTACTTTACGATGAAGGAGGCGAATGGCGCGAAAGTGTTCTGGGGGCGTGGCAATGGCTGGGTACTCGGAGGGCTCGTTGAGCTTTTACGTGAACTTCCTGCCAAGAGCAAATACCGTCCGTTCTATCAGGACTTGTTCCAAAAGCTATGCCGCCGGATTGCTCCTTTGCAGAATAAGGACGGCTTCTGGCATGCGAGTCTGCTTGACCCGGCTTCTTATCCGTCGCCCGAAACGAGTTGCAGCGGTTTCTTCGTGTATGCGCTGGCTTATGGGATAAACGAAGGACTTTTGCCAAAAGAAGAATTCATGCCTGTGGTGGAGAAAGGCTGGCAAGCATTAGTGTCGGCTGTGGGAGAAGACGGTAAACTGGGATATGTGCAACCTATCGGCGCTGATCCGAAAAAGGTGACTCCCGATATGACAGAAGTCTACGGTCCGGGAGCTTTCCTGATGGCAGGGACGGAAGTTTACCGTATGGCACAGGACACTCCGAGGCAGCATGCGAATATTTCCCAAAACCGTATCCGTGAGATTGCTGCAATGTTGCCCGATAAACCGGAAGGAATAGGCGTTTCTTATAAAGACCGTACCTTCTGGAACAAAGTAAAAGAGAGTAGCAAGGCAGAAAAACTGCTGACAGAAGAAGCACCTGCATTGCTGAAAAAGGGGATGCCTCCTTTTGTTGACTCCTTGTATCTGCATCTGAACAAAACCAATGTCCGCCTGCCGGGCGAAAATATGATAAATGCCCGTTACCATTATCTGTTTCGGTTGACATTGGCTGAATGTATGGAGAATAAAAGACGTTATATTCCTGCTATTGAAAAGGCTCTGGTTGCTCTCTGCAACCAGAACTCCTGGTCGATTCCGGCTCACGACCGCAATCTGAATAATTATCATGGAACAGATTATTATGTCGATTTGGTAGTTGCCACTGCCGGAAACGGAATTGCGCAGTGTGTTGCTATGCTCGACGACCGTTTGTCACCGGAAGTAAAGGCCCGCGTGCAGTGTGCTTTCCGCGAGAAAGTATTTCGTCCTGTATACCGTTGCCTGGAAGAGACAAAGCCTTTCTGGTGGTTTACGGTTACAAATAACTGGAACTCGGTTTGTCTGGCAGGTGTCACGGGTGCTGCCCTCACTCTGCTGGCGGATAAGGAGGAACGCGCTTATTTTGTTGCCGCAGCCGAGAAATATAATGTATACGGTATGAAAGGATATGCCGATGACGGTTATTGCAGCGAAGGGGTCGGCTACTATAATTATGGTTTCCGTGCATATATCTTGCTGCGTGAGGAAGTATGCCGTGCCACGCAAGGCAAGATAGATTTCTTCCGTGAACCTAAATTTGTGCATATTGCTCAATATGGTCGGAAGATACAGATGAATGAAGGTGTATGTCCTGCTTATTCCGACTGCCGTATCGGTTTATCGCCTGATAAGTTCATCCTCGATTACTGTGACCGTGCGCTTGGTATCACCTCTGCGGAAGAAAAATATATTCTCCCTTCCGGCAATAATTTCTCTCTTTATCTCATAGAGTTGTTCCCTCATCAGGTATGGAAAATGGAAATGACAGACGGCATTCGTCAGGCATTGCAGGAAGGTTCCGATTCTTTGCGGGCGTATTATGAAAAGGCAGGAATCTTGGTTGCACGTCCTGCTAAGGGCAGCTCGTGTACGTTGGCTGTCTCGGCCAAGGGGGGTAATAATGCCGAAAATCATAACCATAATGACATCGGCTCTTATGCCGTCGCTCTAGGAAAGTGCACTATGGTCGGCGATCAAGGCGGTCCTTTCTCTTATCCGGGTGATTATTTTAGTGCGGAAGCTCCCGAGAAGTATAAGATCAAAGGTTCTTTCGGTCATCCAGTTCCGGTAGTAGACGGAAAAACACAGTCCTCCGGTGCCAAAGCGAGCGCCATTGTACTCAAGAAAGAATTTACGGACGTAAAAGATTTGCTTAGTATTGACTATACTTCGGCTTATTCCACCCCCAGTCTGGATAAGTTGGTTCGCACTTTCGTCTATGACCGTCAAGAGAAAGGTAGCTTTACTGTGGGTGACGAATTTACGGCCAATGCACCTATCCGGTTCGAAACAGCCATAACAACACAAGCCAACTGGAAAATTATTGATGATACACATCTCTTGCTTACTACCGGCACAGAACAGATGACCGTTACGATTGAAGCGTCTGGCAAAGTCGCGTTTACTTCTGAAACGATTGAGGTGAACTCTCCGGCCTATACACGTATCGGTATTTCACTGAAGGAGCAGTCGAAGGACGGATATATCCGGTTGACGATGCGTACAAAACAATTGTGATAATGAAGATACTATGAAAAACACCGCTATATCTTATGATTAAACAAGGAGGAAGCGTATGAATACTAATTTTGTATATGGAATTGAGAACTAGTTGTTTGGATAATGAAGAGTTCTTCAAATATCAGAAATCAATTAATATATTGATGCATACTATTCTATCTCCTGTTACTCTTTGCCACAAATTGATAACTGAAGAATGGAAGCAGTTATTTGCCCTTATGGATATCCTTTATGGAAATGCTTTAAAAATATGGTTGGCTAAACATGATTGTCTATCTGAAGAGGAAATTGCTCTTTGTTATTTCTGTTATATAGGAGTAAAACATAAAAACCAATCTATTTTCTTTGGTATTTCATTACAAAGCCTGAGTAAACGTAAGCAGCGTTTGAGAGCTAAATTAAAGATTCCACGCGGTATGTCTTTTAAAGACGTTGTTAATGCGATATAAAGATCATATTTTGAGAGCAATGAACACAGACGTGGAACATTTGAATCTAGAAGAAAATATGCTTATGAATAGAACACGATGTTTAATTTTAATTTCTCTGTTAGTTGGGATGTTCGCCCAAGCCCAGACTTCTTCTATAAAAGGTATAGTGACGGATGTCAAAACAATCCCTGTTGCGTATGCGAATGTCATCTTGTATGATGCGGCCGACAGTACTAAAATCGTAAAAGCTGCTACAACTGACGTGAAAGGTCGGTTCGAATTATCTAAGATTCCTCATGGTAGTTACAGGCTGTACGCTTCCTGCGTGGGCTATGTGGGTACACATATACGTATTCATAATTTTCAGGAACATATAAAGGACCTGCCAATAGTATTGGAGGAGCAGACGGTAGCTCTTGATGAAACCACAGTTACTGCACAACGCGTTGTGATGGAGTTTGACCGTCAGATTATTTATCCCGGTAAACAAGAGAAGGAGACGGCGATAGATGGGATAGATCTTGTAGACAAACTGCAATTACATGGAATAGTGGTAGGTAAAGTTGAGGGTACGATCAGTGGTGTGCTTGGTGGTACTGTCAAATTGCGCGTTAATGGTGGACCGGCTGATTTGAATGATTTACGGCAGATAGACCCTAAAATGGTGAGGCGGGTGGAATATCACGACATGCCTTCTATGCGTTATGGCAAGGTGGAAGCTGTCATCGACTTGTATGTGAAACGTCAGGAATTTGGCGGTTCGGGCAGAATTGATGCTTCGCATTCAGCAATGTCCCCGAATGGGAATGGGCTTGCCAATCTGAAATTGTATCATTCGAAATCCGAGTTCTCTTTTTGGGGAAATGGGAATTATCATCGTTTTTCCGGATATACGAAGAAAACGGTTACTTATAATTTTGAGGATATGCCCGCTCTTACCCGTAATGAAGAGTGGCATAATGTAGGGAAGGGTCGTGAAGGTTCTTATCGTGGTGGTATAGGTTATAGCTATCTTAACCCGGACGATGTGTTGTTTACTGCCAAACTGTCTTATTCCGGTTCTCCTACAGAATCGGCAAGCCAGGGAGATGTGCGTATAGAGGGACAGCCGAATACGAAAATTCAAATAGTGGAAAACCGTTTGAATAAGAGTCCCCGGCTTGGATTGTATTTTCAGAAAAGCTTGAAAAAGAAACAATTTGTGGCTTTCGAGGTGGCAGGTTCGTATGTGCACACTAATTCATATTATACGTATAATGAACAGCAAGAGAATGTGATGCTGTCGGATATCCTTTCGGATGTAGACGGCGATACCTACTCGGTTGTGGCGGAAGGAATTTATGAAAAGCGTTTTAAGACCAATAAACTGAGTGTCGGGCTAAATCATCGTCTGAGCTATGTTGACAATGTCTATGAGGGGACGACTGAGTATAAAAGTAAATTCAATAATTACAATACTTATGGTTATGCAGAATGGATGGGACGCTTTAAAAAGTTAGATTATTCATTAGCAGTAAGGGGTACATTCAACCGGATTATTCAGGGAGACGAAAAGACTTTGAGCAAAAATTTAGGAGCAACTTGGCGGTTGGGCTATCGTCCCAATCAGAAATTGCAGGTGCGCTACTCGGGCGAAACGTATGTGGTTGTTCCGGTTTTACGCACATTGAATAATGTGGAGCAGGCAATCAATGCTTATCAGATTCGCAGGGGGAATCCGGAATTGAAGAATACAACTGTTTATACTAATACCTTGATGCTCAATCATAAATGTACGAACAATTTTACGTACACATTGAGTGTGAATGATGTATATACGGTTCATCCGCAGCTTGCTACAACTTTCCGGGAGAATGGGAAGTTTATCACTCAAGAACAGAATGGCAGGTATTATCATCAACTGCATTTCACAGGAAATATTAATTGGAGTTTTTTCGACAGGCAGTTACGTTTGTTTAGTCGGTTGAATTACAAGTTTGCAAGGGAGAAGGGAAAATCATTTTCTAACTTCTATGATACTTATTATGGTGAAATAGGAGGAGAATGGACGTTCCTTAAGAAATTTGCGGTGACTTTAGCGTTTGGTAAGCGGGCAGATGTATTTAGTGATGAGAAGATATATTATAACAGATGGGAAGTTGCGTCCGGAATAATGTACGTATGGAAAAACTGGAATTTTTCAGGTCTTATGAAATGGCGTTTGGGTAATTCGTATACTTTTTGGGAGAAGAGTATGAATCCTTATGTTGTAAGTGATATGCGCCATTATGTATCTGATACGAAGAATCAAATTATGCTTAGAGTTGCATGGAAGTTTAAGTTCGGTCATCAGCGTAAAAGTGCTAGTCAACGTATTGAAAATAGTGGAGGAGAGAGTGCGGTATTTTAATAATGGATGTCCATTCATCGGATTCAGAGTTTCGCCGGCTTGGGGAAGATGCTGAGAATATCGTATTTTATATGTAACGAAAAAGTAATAAAAGCGTGGATTTAAATGATTTAGGCCGTTTAATAATGGTAGTTATTGAGAATAGTTATAATCTTAAATTATTAAAATGATCAAAAATGAAGAATATAAAGAAAATTAATCTTGCTGAGGTTAGTGATAA
>ENA-UEPS01001913-UEPS01001913.1-human-gut-metagenome-genome-assembly--contig:-NODE-1913-length-9875-cov-5.458971_pt1 | contig 9875 bp, 6 predicted proteins | sample MGYA00242904_ERZ507924 | MGnify/ENA primary metagenome ERZ507924 (study PRJEB26167, sample SAMN06115422) | human gut metagenome | host: Homo sapiens | place: China:Sichuan | collected 2014-10-16 | study...
TTGCCCCGGGAACGAACGGCCCCGCCAAACTGTCACGCGCCCCCCCCCCCCGCCCCCGGCACGTCGCGCTCCCCCGACCTCCCAAACGATTCTCACGCCAGCGGGTAATCATGGCTTCGCCCATCGGATTTCCTCTACGATTCCGGAAAGGTTTCCCACGGAAGCCGAATCCTTTCCTCTGGAGGCATCCCAATGTCGAAGCGAACCGTAGCGGAAGTACTTGTGGACGAACTGGCCGAAGCGGGCGTCACGCGGCTGTACGGGCTGGTAGGCGACAGCCTCAACCCCGTATCCGACGCGCTCCGCCGTGACGGGCGCATCCGGTTCATCCATGTGCGGCATGAGGAAACGGCCGCCTTCGCCGCCGGAGCCGAAGCCCAGCTTTCCGAAAAACTCGCGGCCTGCGCGGGGACGAGCGGCCCAGGGCACGTCCACCTCATCAACGGCCTGTACGACGCCAACCGGAGCTATGCCCCGGTCATCGCCATAGCCTCGCATATCCCCGGCTCCGCCATCGGGACGCGCTATTTTCAGGAAACGCACCCCGATCAGCTGTTCAACGAATGCAGCCACTGCAACGAACTTATTTCCTCGCCTTCCCAGATGCCGCATGTGCTGCGCCGGGCCATGCAGACCGCCGTGAGCAAACGCGGGGTAAGCGTGATCGCCCTGCCCGGCGACGTCGCCGCCATGCCTATGGACGAGGAACCCTCACACGGCGTCATCCCGCCGCCTCCCGCCCCGGCAGCCAACGCCCATGACATCCAGCTCCTTGCCGACGAGATCAACAGCGCGCGCAAGGTGACGCTTTATTGCGGGTCCGGATGCCGCAACGCCCGCAAGGAAGTCATGGCCCTCGCGGACAAGCTCAAGGCCCCCATGGGGCACGCATGGCGCGGCAAGCAGTGGATCGAGCCGGACAATCCCTTCGACGTGGGCATGACCGGCCTCATCGGATTCGGCGGCGCGTATGAGGCGATGGAACACTGCGATCTGCTTATCCTGCTCGGCACGGACATGCCCTATTCCGCGTGGTATCCCAAGAAACCGCGCATCATCCAACTCGACATCCGGGGCGAGCACCTCGGCGGGCGGACCCGCATCGACCTCGGGGTCGTCGGGGACGTCGCCCAGACCCTGCGTGCCCTGCTCCCCTTCGTGGAACCCCGGGATGACAGCAGGCATCTTGACGAGGCCATTGCCAATCTCAAGAAATCCCGGGAACACCTCAACGCCTACGTCGAGCATGTTTCCTCAGAAGGCAGGCCGCATCCCGAGCATCTTACGTCGGCCATCGACGCCAACGCCTCCGACGAAGCCGTCTTCACCGTGGATACCGGCCTCAACGACGTCTGGGCCGCCCGCTACATCACCGCCAAGGTGGGCCGGAACATCATCGGCTCGTTCAACCACGGCTCCATGGCCTGCGCCCTGCCCATGTCCATCGGCGCGCAACTGCTCTATCCCGAACGGCAGGTCATCGCGCTCTGCGGCGACGGCGGCATGACCATGCTCATGGGCGAACTGCTGACGCTTGTGCAGTACAACTTGCCGATCAAAGTCATCGTCTACAACAACGGCGCGCTCGGGTTCATCAATCTTGAGATGCGGACAGCCGGGTATCCCGAATTCCAGACGGACATGAAAAACCCCGATTTCGCCCGCATGGCCGAAGTCATCGGCATGAAGGGATTCCGCATCGAAAAAGGCGCGGACGTGGAACCCGTCATCAAGGCCGCCCTCGCCACGCCCGGCCCCGTGCTCGTCGACGCCCTCACCGATCCCGCCGCCATCCCCCTGCCGCCCACCATCACCGCCGGAGAAGCCAAAGGGCTTGCCCTCGGCCTCGGCAAGCTCGCCCTCATGGGCCGTTTCAGCGCCACGATGGATATGATCAAATCGAATATCAGGCAATTCTAGAGGGAAAAATCGGGGGAGGGGACCTTTCTGGAGAAAGGTCCCCTCCCCCAAACCCCCTCCTCTCTCCCTCCCAAGACTTTCGACTTTATCGAATCCCTGTTCCGATCTTTCCCTGTGGCGCAGAGGCGAGCGTCTATCTATTTTAATGAGTTATCTTTTTACAATCCACCGATGCAACTTGCCGTTCCGTGAACACAAAAACCCTCAACTAAACTGCCCCACAAAAAAAAGAGCCAGTCAATCTCACTGATCAACCGGCTCTTTTCCTTTCATACGACAGGGGACTTCCTCCGCGCCGCCTCCCCACTTTATAAAAGTCTGAGGTGGAGGGCGGGGTTTGGGGAGGGGAGGAGGAATCCCTTCTTCAGAAGGGTCCCTCCTCCCCAATCTTTATCAATCTTCCCAGTCACTCCCTACGGCAGCATGAAGCTCAAGGGCCCGGCCTGAAGGTAGGTCAGCACGCAGAGCACGAGGGTCATGGCGATGCTGTGCCCGATGGTGAAGCGGAACAGGTTGCCTTCCTGCCCGACCATGTTGGTCGCGGCGGTGGCTACGGACAGGGATTGCGGCGAAATCATCTTCGCGGTAACGCCGCCGGAAGCGTTGGCGGCCACGGCAAGCTCGGGGGACATGCCCACCGCCGTAGCGGTATCCTTCTGCATCCCGCCGAACAGGGCGCACGAGGAGGTGTCCGACCCGGTCAGGAACACGCCGAGCCAGCCAAGCAGCGGCGAAAAGAACGGGAACAGGCTCCCCGTGTGCGTGAAGGCAAGGCCGAGCGTGGAACTCATGCCGGAATAGTTCATCAGGTAGGCGAGGCCAAGGATCATGGCGATGGTCACGATCGGGAAGGTCAGCTGACGCAGCGTGCGCATGAAGCAGGCGATGGCCTTGCCGAAACCGTAGTTCGGCATCATGGGCACGGAGACGAGACCGGAAAGCAGGATGGCCGTACCGCCGGCGGACAGCCAGTTGAACGCGAACGTCGCGCCGTAAACGGCGTCCTGCGCCACGATGGGCGCGGTCTTCATGACTTCCCCATGCAGGCCGGGCCAGCCGAAGCTGAGATTCGCGCCGGGAACGGCGTTCAGGATATTCTTGAACTGCGGCAGGCCCCAGAAGAACACGAATACCGCCAGCACGATATAGGGTCCCCACGCCCGGAGCACGACCGAAGCCGGATAGCCTGAGCCGCTGAGGTTGGATTCAGGCTCACCCTCGAACCGGAACGTGCGCGAAGGCTTCCAGACCTTGAGCAGCAGCACAAGGCCCACAATGGTGGCGATGGCCGAGCCGATGTCGGGCAGGGTCGGGCCGTGATAGTTGGCGAGCAGGAACTGCGCCCCGGCGAAGCACACGCCGCCCACGATGATGGCGGGCAGGACTTCGAGGCTGCGCTTGAAGCCGCACATGGTCACGCATACCCAGAGGGGCACGATGAGGGCGAGGATGGGAAGCTGACGGCCCGCAATGGCGCTTACGGTCATCTGATCAAGGCCGGACACGGAGGCCGCCACGATGAGCGGCACGCCGATGGCGCCGAAAGCGACAGGAGCGGTGTTGGCGATGAGCGCGATGCCCGCGCCCCACAGCGGGGTGAAGCCGAGCCCCACCAGCATGGCGGCGGCAATGGCGACCGGCGTGCCGAAGCCCGCCGTCCCTTCGATGAAGCAGCTGAAGGCATAGGCGATGAACAGCGCCTGAAGCCTGCGGTCATCGGTGAGCCGGGCCAGCGAATCCTTGATGATCTCGAATTCGCCCGATTCCACGGTCATGTTGTACACCCACACCGCCGTGATCACGATCCAGACGATGGGGAACAGCCCGAAGGCAGCGCCGTTGAGCGTGGAACTGATAGCCAACGAAACCGGCATATTCCACACGGCTACCGCGACGATCAACGCGCCGATGAGGCCCGCCGCAGCCGCGACATGGCCCTTGGCCTTCCTGACGGCCAGCATGTAGAAGAGGATGATGAGCGGAATCGCCGCGAGGCACGCCGAAGCGACCACGCCGCCCACCGGCGCATACTGTTGAACCCAAGGCATACGTTTCCCCCTGATAAGGCTTGCGGAGTGCGCCCCACATGCCTGATCGACGGCATTTTCCTGCAATGCCTAGCTGTTGCGGGGCGTATGGCTCCTGTTGACGAGTTGTTCTCTACGCCGAACGGGGGGTGATCGAGAAATGAATATTTTCTATCGGAATCATTCCAAAATGGAATATCTATTTTATCCTGCTTGATTACCACCCTTTTCATGGAGTAAACCGTTTTCGCATCCGCTTGCCGACAAGGGTGAAAGGGGGCAAAAAACTATGAAAAGGCGTGGGGTCGTTTTCAGGCTCCCGCCCCGGGTTATCCATGCGAGGAAGACGACGTGACCGACAACCGGGCCACAGGCTGGAAAATACCATTATTGTTTTGCGGGGTTATCCTCTCCATCGTCGCTGTGGCGGCGCTTTTTCGGGCACACGCTCCCGAACCGCCCGCCGTCCCCCAAGCACTGCTCAAAGAAGCCAAAGGTATCAGGATCGATCTGGAGTCCGACCCCGAAGGGCAATCATGGAAAGCCCGCATCGCCTCCGCCGCAAGCGGATTTTCCACGCAGGCGGATAAGGACGGGCGGCTCGGGGAAATCGTCCTAACCACTGCTGAAAACAAACGGTTTGACGCTTCATGCACAGCAGCCGTGCTTATCCGGGACGACGGGCTTCGGGACGGGCTGATGCGGAAAATCGCAAACGCGGCGTCTGCCGACTGCGCATCGCTCCCGTGGGGCGTCTTCGCCATGCACGGAATGCGCGACCCGCAAGCACAGGCGGAAACCTCCGCCCTGCTCACGCAACGTTGGGAAGAATGCCATGAAGGAAGGGAATAGCTAGCATTCACGTTTCATAGGCGAGGCGGCACTGTCCGCCTTTCCGTCCGGCCCAAAAGAAAAAGGGCGGCAAGCCGCCCAAGGTAAAGGAATCCCTGAAAAGCAGGGAGCCCGATGTACTCCGACCCGGCTACAACCTCATGAAGGCTTCGCCGGATTTGTCTCGGTGCCGGACACGAAAACCATGTCGAACTATCAGGCATGAAAAGGTTCCACATGCGTCCGCAGACGCAGGAAACCATTGCCGGACGCCGGGCCACAGGAACGGCGTGCAGCCAAATTCCCCAGAAAAACAGGAAATTGGAAATGCCGGAAGCTCATGGGGGTGGTATAGGCCAAAAGGTTTTTCCTGTGAAATGAAAAACGCTCATCAACACTATGCACGGAAAGAATAGATGCTGAATATCCGCACGTTGCAAATACTGGTGGAAGTGGCCCGGCAGGGAGGTTTTTCCCGTGCCGCCCAGACTGTACACGCCGTGCAGCCCACGGTGAGCAAAGCCGTTCAGGCCGTGGAGGATCGCCTTGGCGTCCGCATCTTCGAGCGGGCCAACAACGGCGTCAGGCTGACCGTCGAGGGAGAAATCGTTTATCGCCGGGCCCTCAACATCCTTCAAGAATTCGAGGCGCTCGAAGCCGACGTCGCCGCCCTGCACAAGCTCGAAAAAGGCGTGCTCCGCATCGGTTTTCCCCCGGTCGCCAGCGGCATCCTGTTCGCGGATCTGCTCTCCAAATACCGCCAGCTTTACCCCGGCATCAACATCTCGCTTCAGGAACAGGGCTGCGCCTCGCTGGAACCGATGGTGCTTTCGGGGGATCTCGATCTTGCCGTCACCCTTCTCCCCGTCCCGCCGAATTTTTCGTGGCTCCAGATTCGGGACGAACCGCTCATGGTCATCATGCCCCCGGATCATCCCCTCGCCGATCGCAAACGCCTCAAAATGGATGAACTGGCAGACAACGCCTTCATCGGCTTCGAGCAGGGCTTCCTGCTCAACGACCGCATCAAGGCCGTCTGCCGCCAGCGCGGGCTGAAGCTCAATGAGTGCCTGCGCAGCGGCCAGCTTGATTTCATCATGACCCTCGTGGCGACGGGCATCGGCGTCGCCCTCCTGCCCCGCCTCGAACTCGAACGGCGGGAACTCCCCAACATCCACATCGCCCTTCTCGACGAAGAGGAACTCCGTTGGCGCGCCGCCTTCGTCTGGAGGCGCGGGGCAGTCCTGTCCTCCGCCGCGCAGGCGTGGCTCAAGCTCCTCCCCGGCGGCGAGGAAGCGCTGGCAAGCGAAAGGCTCGCATGACGGCCTCCGGCGCAGAGGCCAATCCGGACGGGACACCGGAAGGTTCGGCATAGACGCCTTTCCAAAAGACGCCACCTTTTTCAGCTCAAAAACCGCCCCTTCGTCCCGGCGCAACCGGGAGCCTCAAAGCCCGTCTCTTCCGGAAGGCAACACGGATAAGCCGACAGCCTCTTTCTTCAAGAAAGCTGCGCCCGGAACAGGCAACACGTCATGACCGCCGCGAAGGACCTTCTCCGCCGAATGGAATATACGCTTCGCAAAGGAAACGCTCTGCAATACGAGCGTCCTCTACTCCGTTGCCAACAGGTTAAGGTTCTTCTTTCGCACGGAATGTGGAAAACCATTTTGGGGAAACCGAGGAAAAACGCAAGGAACCTTTCATCCCTTTGAATGAGGGAACACCCTATGGGGCGGGAGCCCTCCAAAAAAAATATTCTTGCCCTCATCCCGGCAAGCAAGGCCATCATCTCCCGTGCACTTGAGGCGGAGAGGAATGCCGGCATGTCCTGTTATTCGCAATAATGCCGCCCCATTCCTTTTCCGTACAATACCCATTCCTTCCGTTCATGATGCGGGCTGGCACGTTCGGGTTTATGAGGCATCCCGTACTGTAAAAAAGAAGGTGCCCCGTCGTCTCCGAGAAAGCACCCATGAGCTCTGGCGCACTGCCGCCAGTGGATACGAGCAATGGCAACTCATTAATTACATTAGTTTTTATAATAATCCAACGTCCGTCAGGCCGCTTCAGCGGCATTTGATCTTCTCCCCATCCCCAAGGCAAAGAAACCTGCCGGAAGTGGGAAAAAACGGGAATCATCAAGAAAGGGATTCCGCCATGCCCGGCGAAATTACACCCTCCCATTCCTGCTGATACCGGAAAAGCATGGGCTCACGAGGGCCTGCCGCCCGCGCAACGCTTGGACAATCTGCATGATCGCCCATCCTTTGCGTATATATCCTCTTCTGCACAAGTTACAATGTCGACATTAAGGAGCAAAAAGGATTATTCCATTTTGTCATGATGCCTTGAAAACAGACACTGCATCAAGAAAAACAGAAAATGCATTTCAGCACGCCGCAGATTGTTTATTCAATGAATAAAAATGCATTGACACAACCCTTATTTTTTCTCAATGAAAGTTTTCTATAGGTTTTATTCCGTACTGGCATCTGGGATATGACGACTTTTGATATCACGGATGCATTTCTTGAACGTTTAGTGCAGCGGGGGATTGTTTGTATGGCGTGGACACAGGTCTATGATCCGGCGGGGAGCGTGGTACTCTCTGCACTTTCTGCGGCTATTCCTTTGATGGTACTTTTCTACATGCTGGCGATACGTCGCGCAAAAGGCCACGTGGCCGCCATTGTGGGCTTGGCCGTGGCGTTTGTGCTGGCCGTGGCTCTGTGGGGGATGCCTTTCGGCACCGCGGTGAGTTCCGTCGCCTACGGTATGGCGAACGGCTTGTTCCCCATCGTCTGGATCGTCATTACGGCGGTATGGGTGTACAACATGACCGTGGAATCGGGCGAATTCGAGATCATCAAGGATTCGCTGGCCCGGCTCACCGATGACCGCAGGCTTCAGGCGCTGTTCATCGCCTTCGCCTTCGGCGCCTTCCTTGAAGGTACCGCCGGTTTCGGCACTCCCGTAGCCATCACCGCAGCCATGCTCGCGGGCATCGGGTTCAACCCGCTGTACGCCGCCGGGCTGTGCCTCATCGCCAACACCGCCCCGGTCGCCTTCGGCGCCATCGGCGTCCCGGTCATCGTGGCCGGGCAGGTGTCCGGCTTTGATCCCAACCTCATCAGCGCCATCGTAGGCCGCCAGCTTCCCTTCCTGTCCGTGATCGTGCCGCTGTGGCTGTGCGTGACCATGTGCGGCTTCAAGCGCAGCATGGAAGTCCTGCCCGCCATCCTCGTGGCCGGCCTCTGCTTCGCCATTTCGCAGTTCGTGTTCTCGAACTATCACGGCCCGACTCTGCCGGACATCATGTCCGCCATCATCACCCTCGTCGGCCTCGTGATCCTGCTCCGCTTCTGGAAGCCCGCCACCATCTGGCGCTTCGAGGGCGAAAAGCCCACCGTGCTGACCGGCAAGGGCTACTCCTTCGGTGAAGTCATCCGCGCATGGATACCGTTCATCATCCTGGCAGTCATGGTGTTCTTCTGGGGCCTGCCGCAGTTCAAGGCGTTCCTCGACGGCATCAGCGGCAGCATCGCCACCAAGGGCTTCGCTTGGCCCATGCTTGACGGCATGGTCAGCCGCACCGTGCCCGTCGTGCCCGCCGAAACCCCCTATGCCGCATTCTTCAAATTCGGCTGGCTCTCCGCGGGCGGAACCGCCATCCTGCTGTCCGGCTTCTTCGCCGTGCCCTTCATGCCCAAGTACAGCTTCGGCAAGGCCGTGGCCTGCTTCTTCTCCACGATTTACCAGCTCCGTTTCCCCGTCCTGACCATCGCCACCATCCTCGGTTTGGCCTTCCTCATGAACTACTCCGGCATGAGCACGACCCTCGGCATCGGCTTTACCAAGACCGGCAGCCTGTTCCCGTTCTTCGCCCCGATCCTCGGCTGGCTCGGCGTGTTCCTGACCGGCTCCGACACCTCGTCGAACGCCCTCTTCTGCGGTATGCAGCGCTCCACCGCGCAGGCCGTGGGTATGCCCCCCGAACTCGCCGTAGCCGTGAACTCCTCCGGCGGCGTCACCGGCAAGATGATTTCGCCCCAGTCCATCAGCGTGGCCACCGCCGCCACCGGCATGATCGGGCAGGAAGGCAACCTCTTCCGCTTCGCCCTCGGGCACAGCATCGCCATGACCCTGTTCATCTGCGTGTTGACCTATCTTCAGGCCACCGTTTGGCAGTGGATGCTGCCGTAAACCCTCCCATGAAGTGAACCGCCGCTGAGGGACGCGTTCCGCGCCTTCCGGCAATCCCTTGAAACCCCGCGCTTCCGGCGCTGAAAACAAAGCCGGTTGATCTTCGGATCAACCGGCTTTTGCTCTGTACCCCTCAAAACGGGATACTTCTTTTCCCACCATAAAAATGCCATGTAAAGTATCAATACACGCATTAAGACTTTACATGGCATTTTTTGCGATTTTTTACTCGATTTATGGCGAGTTGATGTTTTTTTACATCTTTGCGGAGCACGATCGAGATCGCGCGGTTTCACACTCTCGGCTGAAAAAATCTCCCCGGGTGCACAAACATGAACGCGGGAAAGCGGCCGTTGCTGATTTGGCAAACTCCCCATGGAATTCCACCGTACCGCTGAAATAACCCTCTAGAAACACATGCTCCAAGAGGCAGGGGCTCTCAAAATATGAACGAAAAAAACACTGCCTCGCACATCGTTTTTTGCCTTTGCAAAGGCTTCGGCCTTTGCCCCTTCCCTGCTTGTTTTTGTCAATGCAGATGAAATAATCTTATTATTATAATAAAATAGAAAAATATGATTTCCGAAAAAGAATACACGTTAAAATAACTGTTTTTCTCTATATAAAATCATTTTACAAAGGCAAACAAGTAACTATCCGACGCTATGACGTTGTATATGCCTCTATAAAGAGAATAGTCCTCCTATATCGCTTTATAAAACAAAAACGAAAAAAGATGGTTTTTCTTTTCCGTCTATTATAAAACGAAAAGAATAATCTTTCTCCTCCATCGTTCCCTTCCGGAACGCGACCAGACGGGTAAAAAACGTATTTCTACGTTCATTCAAGCTGGGTACCTTATATTGGAGGAAATACACATAGCGCATAGGGGAA
>ENA-UEPS01001917-UEPS01001917.1-human-gut-metagenome-genome-assembly--contig:-NODE-1917-length-9842-cov-2.213722_pt1 | contig 9842 bp, 9 predicted proteins | sample MGYA00242904_ERZ507924 | MGnify/ENA primary metagenome ERZ507924 (study PRJEB26167, sample SAMN06115422) | human gut metagenome | host: Homo sapiens | place: China:Sichuan | collected 2014-10-16 | study...
GGCCCGGGGTGTCGAGGAAGGTGATCTTTTGGCCGTTCAGCTCGACGCTGTATGCGCCGATATGCTGCGCGATGCCGCCCGCCTCGCCTTCGATGACGTTCGTCTTGCGGATGTTGTCCAGCAGCGAGGTCTTGCCGTGGTCCACGTGTCCCATGACCGTCACGATCGGCGGACGCGGCACGAGGTCCTCCTCCTTGTCCTCGTGGTCGTCGGCGATGGCCTCCTGAATCTCCACGGAAACGAATTCGACCTTGTAGCCGAACTCCTCGGCCACGACCACGAGCGCCTCGGCGTCGAGACGCTGGTTGATCGACACCATCAGTCCGAGGTTCATGCAGGCCGTGATGACTTCGGTGGGCGGGACGTTCATCATCGTGGCCAGCTCGCTCACGGTGACGAACTCGGTGACCTTGAGCGTCGAACGCTCCTGTTCCGAACGTTCGAACTCCTCGCTCATGCGTTCGGCCACGGCTTCGCGCTTCTCCTTGCGGTATTTCGCCGCCTTGGTCTTGGCGCCCTTGGCCGTCAGACGGGCCAGGGTGTCCTTCACCTGCTTCGAAACCTCTTCGTCGCTCACTTCGGGGCGGACGACCGGTTTGGGCGTGTTCTTGTTCTTGTTGCGGCGTCCTTCGCCCGGACGGGGCTGGTTCTGCTGTCCGCCGCGGTTGCGGTCCTGCCCGCCGCCGGGACGGCTGCCGCCGTTGCCGCCCTGGCCGCCCTGACCCTGCTTGCCGCCGCCCTGCGAGCCGCCTTTCTGGGCCTTCGAAACGTCCACCTTCTCCTTTTGGAGGCGTTTGCGCTTGTGTTTGCCGCCGGGGACGAAGCCCGACACGTCCATCGTGCCGAGCACCTGCGGACCCGTGAGGGTCACCGTTGCCGGGCGGAAGATGTTGTCTTTCGGCGCCTCCTCCTTCGGCGCTTCGGCCTTGGGCGCTTCGGCTGCCGGAGCGGAGGCCGAAACCGTCTTCTCCGGGGCTTCGGGCTGTGCCGGCGCGGCGGCCGGGGTTGCCGGGGCCGCGGCTTTCGGCTCCTCCCGTGCGGGAGCGGGTGCTGCCTGTGCCGGAGCCGCGGGCGCTGCCGGGGCGCTCTTCTCGGGTTGTGCCGGCGCGGGGGCCTCCGCCTTCGGGGCGGGAGCCTCCGTCTTCGCGGGCGCGGGCTGGGGCGCCGGGGCCGGAGCGGGCTTGGGTTTGGGCGAGAGGTCGATCTTGCCGAGAATCTTCATCTGCGGGATCTCGTCCTTCACGCTGATCACGTTGCTTTTGATGACGACCTCCTTTTCCTCCTCGCGCTCCTGCTTCTTAGCCTCCTCGAGTGTGATGGTCGTCTGCTTCAGGGAGATGCGTTCGCGGATCGAGTTGCGTGCGCTCGCGGCGGCGCGGTTCGACCCGAACTCCTTCTCCAGAACGGCATAAGTCTCCGCATCGACCAGCGTGTTGGGTGATCCGTCGCTCTTGATGCCCTTCTTGTGCAGGAAGTCCGTGATGGTGTTGATACCCACGTTGAACTCCTTGGCAACCTGAATGAGCCTTAATTTTCTTTCATTACCCATATCTTGTCTCTTTTCCTTTCTTGTCTTGCTTTGATTATTCGAATTCGGCCTTCAGGATCTCCACGACCTTCTGCGCCTGCTCCAGTTCGAGGTCGGCGCGGGCGGCGATCTCCTCGACGGGCAGCTCCAGCACGCTCTTGGCCGTGTCGCAGCCGGCGCTCTTCAGCGCGTCGATGATCCAGCCGTCGATCTCGTCGGCGAACTCCGTGAGGGCCACGTCCTCCTCCTCGATCTCGCGGTAGACGTCGATGTCGTAGCCCGTGAGCATCTTCGAGAGGCGGATGTTCAGGCCGCCCTTGCCGATGGCCAGCGACACCTGGTCGGGCTTGAGGTAAACCGAGGCGGTCTTCTTCTCCTCGTCTATGGTGATCGACGAGATCTTCGCGGGATTGAGCGCCCGCTGGATCATCAGTTGCGTGTTGGCCGTGTAGTTCACCACGTCGATGTTCTCGTTGCGCAGCTCCTTGACGATCGAGTAGATGCGCGATCCCTTCATGCCGACGCAGGCGCCCACCGGGTCGATGCGTTCGTCGTAGGATTCCACGGCCACCTTGGCGCGTTCGCCGGGGATGCGGACGATCTTCTTGATGGTGATCAGGCCGTCGAAGATCTCGGGAACCTCCTGTTCGAACAACCGTTCGAGGAACTGGTTGGCCGTGCGCGAGAGAATGATGCGCGGCTGGTTGTTGTTCATCTCGACCGACTTGACGATGGCCTTGATCGTGTCGCCCTTGCGGTAGAAGTCGTTGGGAATCTGCTCGGCCTTGGGAAGGATCAGCTCGTTCTCCTCGTCGTCGAGGATGAGCACCTCCCTCTTCCAGACCTGATAGACTTCGCCCGTCACGATCTCGCCGACCTTCTCCGAGTACTTCTCGTAGAGGCTGGCCTTCTCCAGATCGAGGATGCGCGAGGCGAGGTTCTGCCGCAGCGACAGCACCGTGCGGCGGCCGAACGACGAGAGCTTGATCTCGTCGGCGTATTCGTCGCCGATCTCGTAGGTCGGGTCGATGGCCTTCACCTCCGACACGGCGATCTGCATGTTGGGATTCTCCACGGCGCCGTCCTCCACGACGGTCCGGTTGCGCCAGATTTCGAGGTCGCCCTTCTCGGGGTTGATGATGACGTCGAAATTCTCGTCCGTTTCGTACTGTTTCTGAAGCGCGTGGCGGAAGACGTCCTCCAATACGCCGATCATCGTCGGTTTGTCGATGTTCTTCAGCTCTTTGAACTCGGCAAAGTTGCTGATCAAATTCAGGTTGTCCATTGTGTGCTAATTATCTGTCTTTGTATATTTCGTTCCTTTGCATGCCGTCCTGCGCCGCAGGCGGCCGGGCGCTATTTGAAATCCAGCCACTCCTTCGTGTACTTGATCTGCGCGAAGGGATACGAGCGCGTGACCTTCACCGGCTGCTTGCGCTTCCTGCCCTCCACGGCCTGCTTCTCCTCGTAGGAGAGGGTGACGCCCTCGTCGGTCGCCTCGTCGAGGTGGGCCAGGATCTTCACGCCGTTCGTGAGCAGCACCTCCACCGGGCGTCCGACGAGTTTGCGGTACTGCCGCAGCGTGCGCAGCTCGGAGCCGATGCCCGCCGAGGCGACCGTCAGCGAGAAGTCCTCCGCATCGCGGTCGAGGTCGGCCTCCACGGCGCGGCTCAGCGCCACGCAGGCGTCGATGCCGACCGACGTGTCGCTGTCGATCGTCAGTTCGATTTCGTTGCCCGGGGTCGAGGTGCAATCCACCACGAACATATCGGAGCCTTCCAAATGACGTTCCGCCGCTTCGATTATCTTTTTCGTCTCTATCATAGTCGTTGAATTTCGGTCCGGTGTAAGTATGAAATAAGGGGACTGCCCGTCCCCTTACCCTTCACGCTGTCTTTCGACACCGCAAATATAGTGAAAAATTCCGATATACCAATATTTATACGCAAAATTTACTCCTCTTTGCAACGCGATTCGTAGGGTTTGATGATGCCGCGTTTCGAGGTGCGGATGAATTCGAGGAGCGTATCGCGCTCGGGACTTTGCGGAACCTGCTTTTCGACCTCGTCGCAACCGTTCAGGTAGTTCAGTCCGCTCTGGAAGAGGATGCGGCAGGCGTCGTGGATCTCGGCGATGCGTTCGTGCGAAAAGCCGCGGCGCGCAAGCCCGATCTTGTTGATGCCCGCGAAACGGAGCGTGTCGTTGCGCACGATGACGTAGGGCGGGAGGTCCTGCCCCAGCAGCGCGCCGCCCTGCACCATGGCGTGCGCCCCGATGTGGGTCCACTGGTGGACGGAGGCGTGGCCGCCGATGACCACCCAGTCGCCGACGTGCACTTCGCCGGCGAGCGACACGCGGTTGGCGATCACGCAGTTGCTGCCGATGATGCAGTCGTGCCCGATGTGGACGTAGGCCATCAGCAGGTTTTTCGAGCCGATGCGCGTGGTTCCGGTCGAGGCGGTTCCGCGGCTGATGGTCACGTACTCGCGGATGTCGTTGTCGTCGCCGATTTCGCAGGTGGTGATTTCGCCGGCGAATTTCAGGTCCTGCGGAAGGCATGCGACCGAAGCGGCGGTGTGGATGCGGCATCGCCTGCCGATGCGCGCCCCGTCGTGGATCACGGCTCCGGGACCGATCCAGCAGTCGTCGCCGATCACCGTGTCGCCCGCGATATAGGCAAATGGTTCCACCGTGACGTTGGCTCCGAGTTTGGCGTCGGGGTGGATATAGGCCAGGTTGCTGATCATTTCCTCTATTTTTTGTTTTTGACTACCTGCGCCATCATCACGGCCTCGCAGGCGAGCGTCTCGCCGACGAACGCCTTGGCCTCCACGAGGGCGACGCCCCGGCGGATGGGTTCCAGCAGGTGGATTTCGAATTGCAGCGTGTCGCCCGGAACGACCTTGCGCTTGAATTTTACGCCGTCGATCTTCATGAAATAGGTCGAGTAGTTCTCCGGGTCGGGGACGTTGCTTAAGACCATGATGCCGCTGCACTGATAGATGACCTCCGGCACGCGCAGGGCAAACTTGCGCAGCGTGCCGTCCACGGCCTGCGGCATGGACTTTTTCGGTGGGATTATTTTTTCTTCGTACATTTTGACTCACACTCCAGTATCCGTTTGAACGTCTCGACGCCGGTCAGCAAAACGCGCTCGTCGAAATTGAAATGACTGCTGTGCAGCGGGGCGGTACCGGTCGGCTCCTGCACGCCGAGGAAGAAAAACATGCCCGGGATCTCCTGCTGGTATTCGGCGAAATCCTCCGCCGCCATGACGGGCTCGACCAGGACCGCGTCGTCCATGGAGTCGAGCACGGTGTAAAACTGCTCCACCAGCTCGCGCGGGTTGCGCACGCTGGGGTAACGGACCTTGCGGTCCATGTCGATCTGCGCGCCGGTGGCCGTCTCGAGCCCCTGCATGAGCGCGGCGATCTTGTGGCTGAGGGTGCGGTAGAGGTCGTTGCTGAACACGCGCAGCGTGCCGCTGATCGTGACCTCCTCGGCGATAACGTTGTGCGATGTGCCGCCCTGGATCTTGCCGAGCGTGAGCAGCGCGTCCTGGTGCGGATCGACGTCGCGCGTGATGACGGTCTGCACCATCGTGATGAGCTCCGCCGCAACGACGATGGCGTCGATGCCCATCTGCGGCGTGGAGGCGTGGGCGCTCTTGCCGTGGACGGTGATCTCGAAATCGCTCGTCTGCGCCATGAGATAGTCCCAGCGCACACCGATCTTGCCCTTCGGCACGGTCGGCCACAGGTGCAGGCCGTAGATGCGGTCGACCTTCGGGTTTTCGAGCGCGCCGTCGTCGATCATGCGCCGCGCGCCGGCCCAGCCCTCTTCGCCGGGCTGGAACAGCAGGACAATATTACAATGAATGTGCGCGCGATTTTTGGCGATCCAGCGCGCAAAGAGCAAAAGGATCGTCATATGCCCGTCGTGGCCGCAGCCGTGCATGTTGCCGGGGTGCTGCGAGCAGTAGGGCACGTCATTGGCCTCGTCATTGTGGATGCCGTCCATATCGGCGCGGAAGGCGATGGTCGTCTCGGCGTCCTTAGCGAAAAACACAGCCTTCACACCGCAGACGGCCGGCGTCTCGATGCGGTCCGGGCCGCACTGCTTCAGCTCGCGCAGGACATAGGCCTGCGTATCGCGCAGCTGAAAGCCGATCTCGGGAATGCGGTGCAGATCCTGGCGGATGCGCACCGCGTCGTCATACATGGATTCGATTTGTTTACTCAGATGCATACTTTCTCCCATGGCGCCGGGTAAGCCCGCGCCGCCCGATCTGTCTATATTTTTCTGCACACAGTATACCCAAAATCCGGCCATGCGTCAATGGGCACGGGGGCGGGCCGTGACCGGTGTCAAGAAAAGTTCACAACTTGTCCCTTGCATTTTTCCATACGGTCTGCTAGTATTTTAGAAAATACTTAAAAAATTCGAAGAAAACGAAGGCGATCTCCATGTCATCCACCACCGAAGCGCGCGTGGCCGTCATCACCGGCGGCAGTTCGGGCATCGGCCTGCACGCCGCGCGTGCCCTGCGCGGCCGCGGTCTCAACGTGTATGAGCTCAGCCGCCGCGCCGAAAACGCGGAGCCGGGCGTAACGCACCTGCAGGCAGACGTGACGGACGAAGCGCAGGTGAACGCCGCCGTGGCGGAGATTCTGCGCCGCGAGGGGCACATCGACATTCTCATCAACAATGCGGGCTTCGGCATCTCCGGCGCGATCGAGTTCACGCCGGCGCAGGAGGCCCGGCGGCAGTTTGATGTGAACTTTTTCGGCATGGTGAACATGAACCGTGCAGTCCTGCCCATCATGCGGCAGCAGGGCGGCGGCCGCATCGTGAACATGAGCTCCGTTGCCGCGCCGATCGCCATTCCGTTTCAGGCGTACTACTCGGCCTCCAAGGCCGCCGTGCGCACGTATTCGCTCGCGCTCGCAAGCGAGGTGCGTCCCTTCGGCATCGAGGTCTGCGTCATCATGCCGGGTGACATTGCCACCGGCTTCACCGCCGCGCGGCGCAAGAGCTGCGACGGCGACGATGCCTATCACGGCCGCATCGCGCGCTCCGTCGCCGTGATGGAGCACGACGAGCAGACCGGTATGAGCGCCGAATACGCCGGGCAGTTCGTGGCCCGGCGCGCCACGCAAAAGCGCGCGAAGCTCATCTGCACGATGGGACACAAGTACGCCCTGTTCGTGTTTCTCATGCGCATCCTGCCGACCGGGCTTGCAACCCGGATCGTCGGCAAGATCTACGCATCCTGATCCAACTGCTTTCTTCCCTGCGGCGCAAAATCCCATTGCCACCATCCAGGCAACTTCCTTCCATCCTTCTCCACCCTGTGCGCCGCGTTTCCCCCCTTCCCGCAGCAGCGGGTCTGCCTCTGGTCCCATCTCAGCCAGAGGCAGTATTTTTATGCTCTGCATAAAAATACTGCCCGATCCCATCCGAGGCGGGCCTTGCCCCCTCGGGCTCCCCTGCGGCTCTGGTACCATGAGACTCAGTGCATCTGTCGCGCCCCGGTGGTCCGTTCTTTTATCTATTTTCTCCGAAAATAAATACTGCCCGACCTTATAAAAAACCTCCACACTGCGCAAACAGTGCGGAGGTTTTTTTATAACATTACGCCAGAAACGGCGAGCGCATATACCGCTTGCGCAGAAAGATGTTGCCGCCCTTCGGCGGGCCGATCTGCGTGAAGCCAGCCGACTCGAACATGGCCAGCGCGATGCGGTTGGTGTGATACACGTGCGTGACGATCTGCTCGAACGACTGCGCGGCCGCCAGTTCCTCCACGGCGCGGAGCATCGCATTGCCCCAGCCGTGGCCGCGGCAGGCCGGATAGACGAAAAAGTCGTTGATGAACACCGTCTCCGGCTCGGTCGTGTCGCACCAGAGCTCGCCGACGGTCTCACCGCCGGACTCGGCCGCGAGCAGGTAGTTGCGCGGCGTTTCCGCGCCCTGCGGCAGCATCTCGTCGAGCGCGCCCTGCGCCTCGGTGAGCGCGTGCTCCTCTGTGTCCGTGGCGCGGGCGAAGAGCAGCTCCTGCGCGTAGCGCGCGATATTGCGCTGCCGGAACGGCTCGAATTCCTCCGCCGTGAGCACGCGGAGATCTACACTTTGTCCCATATTGTCCTCCTGTTTACGCCTCCGGCTGGATCATGCGCCGCGCGTTGACAGGCGGCAGCAGATCGCCGTACAGATCCCGCAGCAGCAGCTGCGCCACGGGCGTGATGTCCTCCGTGCTCTGGCATGGGCGCAGATACAGCGCCGCCGGCTGCCCGCCCCAGCGGAAGCGGAAGCCCGTGTCGCGGTAGCCGTTTTTCGTGAGCAGCCGCTCGCGCTCCGGCAGCGCCACGCACGTGCGGCTCTGGCAATAGAGAATGCCCTTCTTACCGGCGTAGCAGCGCGCGATGAGTTCCATGGCCACGCGGCCGAGCAGCTGCCCGCGCAGATACGGATAGATCGTGAGCGCGTGCACGAGCACGTAGCCATACGGCGAGCAGACCGTCACGAGCGCATAGCCCGCCTCGCGCCTGTCGTCCGCGCGGAAGAGCAGCAGCTCCATGCGCCGGCGCACCATGGCGCTGGCGATGACGGCTTCCGGCAGCAGCTCGGGCGCGTCAAATGTGCGCTTCATGTCCGGATACAGGCGCACGAGGTCCGTGAGCCTGCCCTTTTCCAGATGCAGCTTGCGGATCGGCGGCAGCTGCTGCAGCAGCTCCTCGAGACCAAACAGCTGCTCGTCCGGCTCCCAGTTGCCGGCCGTGTCCTGCACCGGAGCCTGTGCCCGCGGTGAAAAATGGACGATCGTCGGTTCGTTCGGCGCTGTCATGCAAACTTCTCCCTTTCCGCGACGGCCAGCGCGTCGCAGCGGTTGTTGTACACATTGTCGGCGTGACCCTTGACCCAGAAAAACTGCACCTTGTGCGTCTGGAGCAGCCCGTCGAGCGTCTGCCAGAGGTCGACGTTTTTCAGCTCGCCGTCCTTGCGGCGCCAGCCCTTCTGCTTCCAGCCGCGCAGCCAGCCGAGGTTAATGGCGTTGGCGAGATACTGGCTGTCCGTATACAGCGACACCTGACACGGCTCGTGCAGGCTCTGCAGCGCCGTGATCGCGCCGAGCAGCTCCATGCGGTTGTTCGTCGTGGACGGCTCGCCGCCGGAGAGCTCCTTTTCATGCGCGCCGTATTTCAGGATGGCGCCCCAGCCGCCGGGGCCGGGGTTGCCGGAGCAGGCCCCGTCGGTATAGATCGTGACCTGCTTCATGCCTCGGGCTCCTCGGCGGGGGCAGCGTCGCCGCTCTCGGCGCGGTCGGTGAGCGCGACAGAGATGACGCGCGCGCCCTCGGACAGGCGCATGATGCGCACGCCCTGCGTCGCGCGGCCAAGCTCGGAGATGCCGGCAGCCTCCATGCGGATGATGACGCCGTCGTCCGAGACGACGAGCACGTCGTCGCTCTCCTGCACGACCTTGACGGCCGCGACCGGGCCGGTCTTGTCGGTGATGTTGTAGTTTTTCATGCCGGAGCCGCCGCGGTGCTGCGGTTCCTCGCCGCCGCGGATATAGTCGGCGGCCGGGGTGCGCTTGCCGTAACCGTTTTCGGTGATGGACAGCACGTCCGCGTCCGGCTGCGCGATCTCAGCGCCGACGACCCAGTCGCCGTCCTTGAGGCGGATACCGCGCACGCCGACGGCCTCGCGGCCCATGGGGCGCACGTCCGTCTCGGCAAAGCAGATGGCCTGACCGTTGTGGGTCGCCAGGAGGATGTTCCGGCTGCCGTCGGTGCGCATGACGTTGATGAGCTCGTCGCCCTCGTCGAGCGTGAGTGCGCGGATGCCGCTCGTGCGGATGTTGCGCAGGGCCGAGAGCGGCATGCGCTTGACCGTACCGCTGCGCGTGGCAAAGACGAGGAACGAATCGTCGTCCATCTCGCGCACGTGCAGCATGGCGTTGACATGCTCGTCCTTCTCCACCTGGATGAAGTTGACGATGTTCACGCCGCGCGCGGTGCGCCCGGCCTCCGGGATGAGGTAGCCCTTCTTGCGGTAGCACCGGCCGCGGTTGGTAAAGAAGAGGATGTAGTCATGCGTCGAGGCGGTGAACACGGTGTCCACATAGTCCTCGTCGCGCAGCGTCGCCGCGCGCACGCCCTTGCCGCCGCGCTTTTGCGCGGTGTACTCGTCGACGGGCACGCGCTTGATGTTGCCGCCGTGCGAGAGCGTGAATACGCACTGCTCCTCCTCGATGAGGTCTTCGATATCAATGTCGTCCTCGATGTCCTGGATCTCCGTTTTGCGCTCGT
>ENA-UEPS01001948-UEPS01001948.1-human-gut-metagenome-genome-assembly--contig:-NODE-1948-length-9691-cov-2.735490_pt1 | contig 9691 bp, 8 predicted proteins | sample MGYA00242904_ERZ507924 | MGnify/ENA primary metagenome ERZ507924 (study PRJEB26167, sample SAMN06115422) | human gut metagenome | host: Homo sapiens | place: China:Sichuan | collected 2014-10-16 | study...
ATCATGAATATGCTGGAAAAAATCCAGTCTCAGCTGGAACATTTGAGCAAATCAGAGCGCAAAGTTGCCGAGGTCATTCTGGCTTCGCCCGATAACGCGATCCATTCGAGTATTGCTGCTATGGCACTGGAAGCCAATGTTAGCGAACCGACGGTGAATCGTTTCTGTCGCAGCATGGACACGCGCGGTTTTCCTGATTTTAAACTTCATCTGGCACAGAGTCTGGCGAATGGCACTCCCTATGTTAATCGCAACGTCAATGAAGATGACAGCGTTGAATCATACACGGGGAAACTATTTGAGTCCGCAATGGCAACGCTCGATCATGTCCGTCATTCACTGGATAAATCTGCCATCAACCGCGCCGTCGACTTGCTCACTCAGGCAAAAAAAATCGCCTTTTTCGGATTAGGCTCTTCAGCCGCCGTTGCCCACGATGCGATGAATAAGTTCTTTCGTTTTAATGTTCCGGTGGTGTACTCCGATGATATCGTGCTGCAACGCATGAGTTGTATGAATTGTAGCGACGGAGACGTGGTGGTGCTGATTTCTCACACTGGAAGAACAAAAAATCTGGTCGAGCTGGCGCAGCTGGCTCGCGAAAACGACGCCATGGTGATTGCCCTCACCTCTGCGGGTACCCCGCTCGCCCGGGAAGCAACGCTGGCAATTACCCTCGACGTACCGGAAGATACTGACATTTATATGCCCATGGTTTCTCGACTTGCACAGCTGACCGTGATAGATGTGCTGGCGACAGGATTTACTTTGCGACGCGGTGCAAAATTCAGAGATAACTTGAAGCGGGTCAAGGAAGCGCTGAAGGAATCGCGTTTTGATAAGCAGTTACTTAATTTAAGTGACGATCGCTAAAAACGACTGTCACTGTCCTAATCTTATACGACATCCGAATGAGATTAATTTATCGCCATCGCGGCGTTATTTCATTCGGATTTCATGTTCAAGCAACACCTGGTTGTTTCAGTCAACGGAGTATTACATGTCCAGAAGGCTTCGCAGAACAAAAATCGTTACCACGTTAGGCCCAGCAACAGATCGCGATAATAATCTTGAAAAAGTTATCGCGGCGGGTGCCAACGTTGTACGTATGAACTTTTCTCACGGCTCGCCTGAAGATCACAAAATGCGCGCGGATAAAGTTCGTGAGATTGCCGCAAAACTGGGGCGTCATGTGGCTATTCTGGGTGACCTCCAGGGGCCCAAAATCCGTGTATCCACCTTTAAAGAAGGCAAAGTTTTCCTCAATATTGGGGATAAATTCCTGCTCGACGCCAACCTGGGTAAAGGTGAAGGCGACAAAGAAAAAGTCGGTATCGACTACAAAGGCCTGCCTGCTGACGTCGTGCCTGGTGACATCCTGCTGCTGGACGATGGTCGCGTCCAGTTAAAAGTACTGGAAGTTCAGGGCATGAAAGTGTTCACCGAAGTCACCGTCGGTGGTCCCCTCTCCAACAATAAAGGTATCAACAAACTTGGCGGCGGTTTGTCGGCTGAAGCGCTGACCGAAAAAGACAAAGCAGACATTAAGACTGCGGCGTTGATTGGCGTAGATTACCTGGCTGTCTCCTTCCCACGCTGTGGCGAAGATCTGAACTATGCCCGTCGCCTGGCACGCGATGCAGGATGTGATGCGAAAATTGTTGCCAAGGTTGAACGTGCGGAAGCCGTTTGCAGCCAGGATGCAATGGATGACATCATCCTCGCCTCTGACGTGGTAATGGTTGCACGTGGCGACCTCGGTGTGGAAATTGGCGACCCGGAACTGGTCGGCATTCAGAAAGCGTTGATCCGTCGTGCGCGTCAGCTTAACCGCGCGGTAATCACGGCGACCCAGATGATGGAGTCAATGATTACTAACCCGATGCCGACGCGTGCAGAAGTCATGGACGTAGCAAACGCCGTTCTGGATGGTACTGACGCTGTGATGCTGTCTGCAGAAACTGCCGCTGGGCAGTATCCGTCAGAAACCGTTGCAGCCATGGCGCGCGTTTGCCTGGGTGCGGAAAAAATCCCGAGCATCAACGTTTCTAAACACCGTCTGGACGTTCAGTTCGACAATGTGGAAGAAGCTATTGCCATGTCAGCAATGTACGCAGCTAACCACCTGAAAGGCGTTACGGCGATCATCACCATGACCGAATCGGGTCGTACCGCGCTGATGACCTCCCGTATCAGCTCTGGTCTGCCAATTTTCGCCATGTCGCGCCATGAACGTACGCTGAACCTGACTGCTCTCTATCGTGGCGTTACGCCGGTGCACTTTGATAGCGCTAATGACGGCGTAGCAGCTGCCAGCGAAGCGGTTAATCTGCTGCGCGATAAAGGTTACTTGATGTCTGGTGACCTGGTGATTGTCACCCAGGGCGACGTGATGAGTACCGTGGGTTCTACTAATACCACGCGTATTTTAACGGTAGAGTAAGTACGTTGCCGGATGCGGCGAAAACGCCACATCCGGCCTACAGTTCAATGATAGTTCAACAGATTTCGAATATTCTGAAGCAAACTTGAACTTATCATCAGGCGAAGGCCTCTCCTCGCGAGAGGCTTTTTTATTTGATGGGATAAAGATCTTTGCGCTTATACGGCTGGATTTCGCCCGGTTTGCGAGTTTTCAGCAATTTTAGTATCCAGGTGTATTGTTCTGGTCGCGGACCAACAAAAATCTCGACTTCTTCATTCATCCGCCGCGCAATCGTATGATCATCCGCCTCTAACAGATCATCCATCGGTGGGCGCACCTGAATCGTCAGACGATGCGTCTTGCCATCATAAATCGGAAACAGCGGTACCACGCGCGCACGGCACACTTTCATCAAACGACCAATCGCGGGCAACGTCGCTTTATAGGTGGCAAAGAAATCCACAAATTCGCTGTGCTCTGGGCCATGATCCTGATCGGGTAAATAATATCCCCAGTACCCCTGACGTACCGACTGGATGAATGGTTTAATACCGTCATTTCTCGCATGCAGACGACCGCCAAAGCGACGACGCACCGTGTTCCAGACATAATCAAAAACCGGGTTGCCCTGATTATGGAACATCGCTGCCATTTTCTGCCCTTGCGAGGCCATCAGCATGGCAGGAATATCGACGGCCCAACCGTGCGGCACCAGAAAGATAACTTTCTCGTTATTACGCCGCATCTCTTCGATGATCTCCAGCCCTTGCCAGTCAACGCGCGGCTGAATTTTCTCCGGCCCGCGTATTGCCAACTCAGCCATCATTGCCATCGCTTGCGGCGCGGTGGCAAACATCTCATCAACAATCGCTTCGCGTTCAGCTTCACTACGTTCTGGAAAGCAGAGCGACAGATTGATTAACGCACGACGGCGTGAGCTTTTTCCCAGTCGTCCGGCAAAACGTCCCAGCCGTGCCAGAATGGGATCACGGAACTTTGGCGGCGTTAAAGCGATACCCGCCATCGCTGCTACGCCCAGCCATGCTCCCCAGTAGCGCGGGTGGCGAAAGGATTTATCCAACTCAGGAATGTATTCGCTATTATTTTTTTTCGTTTCCATGCTTTTCCAGTTTCGGATAAGGCAAAAATCAATCTGGTGATAGTGTAGCGGCGCAACTTGCCCCGCACCAAATAAAAAAAGCCGGTACTGACTGCGTACCGGCTGCGAATGGATGTTAATTAATCAAACCGTAGCTGCGGCACAATCTCTTTGGCCTGCGCCAGGAATTCGCGACGATCGGAGCCGGTCAGCCCTTCGGTACGCGGCAGTTTTGCCGTCAGCGGGTTTACGGCCTGCTGGTTTATCCATACTTCATAGTGCAGATGCGGCCCGGTTGAACGTCCGGTATTACCGGAAAGCGCGATACGGTCGCCACGTTTCACCTTCTGTCCCGGTTTCACCAGAATCTTGCGCAAGTGCATATAACGCGTGGTGTAGCTGCGACCATGACGAATAGCCACATAATAACCTGCTGCGCCACTGCGTTTGGCAACCACCACTTCACCGTCACCCACTGAAAGCACTGGCGTACCCTGCGGCATGGCGAAATCAACACCTCTGTGTGGTGCAACGCGACCGGTCACCGGATTAGTACGACGCGGGTTAAAGTTAGACGAGATACGGAACTGTTTCGCCGTCGGGAATCGCAAGAATCCTTTCGCCAGACCAGTACCGTTACGATCGTAGAATTTGCCATCTTCAGCGCGGATAGCGTAATAATCTTTACCTTCTGAACGCAAACGTACGCCCAGCAGCTGGCTTTGCTCACGTTTACCATCAAGCATTTCTCGAGACATTAACACCGCAAATTCATCGCCTTTTTTCAGTTTGCGGAAATCCATTTGCCACTGCATGGCTTTAATCACTGCGCTCACTTCGGCGCTGGTTAAACCGGCGTTTCTGGCGCTGGCAACAAAGCTTCCCCCGACGGTACCTTTCAGCAGATTGTTAACCCACTCTCCTTGCTGCATTTCGCTGGTCATTTTAAAACCGTTAGCGGCAGTACGGTCATAGGTTCGGGTTTCACGACGAGACACTTCCCAGGTGAGGCGCTGCAGTTCGCCGTCCGCGGTTAATGTCCAGGAGAGTTGTTGACCGATTTTCAGGTTACGCAATTCTTTGTCGGCCGCAGCCAGTTGGGTGATATCACCCATATCAATACCATACTGATTGAGAATGCTGCTTAGCGTATCGCCAGTGGAAACAACATATTCATGCACGCCCGCTTCACCGGCGATTTTGTCATCCAGTTCGTCCTGGGGAATGGCTTCATCTTCTTGTGCAGCTTGATCAATCGGCTCACTGGCTTCAGGTAAGAGCGAACGAATTTCGTTCTGTTCCAGCTCAATGGTTTTGACAATTGGCGTGGCATCACGGTGATAAACATAAGGCCGCCAGACAGCGACGGCCAGAGTAAGAACGGTGAGCGACCCCAACATAACGCGGTGTGGTCGCGGTAAATTATTAAACGCCAGGGCGACAGAGCGGGCTATCTGTTGCACGTAATCACTTCCTCATTAATCTCCTTTCAGGCAGCTCGCATACTGGTTGGCTAATTGACTCAGGAATTCTGAATAGCTTGTTTTACCCAGTTTGATATTCGTCCCCAGGGGATCCAACGTTCCCATACGAACGGATGTCCCTCGTGCGACGCTCTCAACGACCGCTGGCCTGAACTGTGGCTCAGCAAAAACGCAGGTTGCTTTTTGCTCAACCAACTGTGTTCTTATTTCATGTAAACGCTGCGCGCCAGGTTGAATCTCAGGGTTAACGGTAAAATGACCAAGCGGTGTCAGTCCAAACTGTTTTTCGAAATAGCCGTAAGCATCGTGAAAAACGAAATAACCTTTCCCCTTGAGCGGCGCGAGCTCGTTACCAACCTGCGTTTCGGTTGAGGCTAATTGTGCCTCAAAATCCTTCAGGTTGGCGTCAAGTTTGGCTCGACTTTGCGGCATAAGTTCCACTAATTTTCCATGGATTGCAACCGCTGTAGCCCGCGCTATCTCTGGGGAAAGCCAAAGATGCATGTTGAAATCGCCGTGATGGTGATCTTCGTCACTTTTTTCCGCGTGGTCGTGATCATCATCATCGCCGTGAATACTTTTCATCAGTAGCGGTTTCACATCTTCAAGCTGCGCAATCGTTACCTGCTTCGCTTCTGGTAATTTACTTACCGGTTTTTGCATAAACGCTTCCATCTCCGGGCCAACCCAAACGACTAAGTCCGCGTTCTGTAAGCGTTTTACATCCGATGGACGCAGTGAATAATCATGTTCTGAAGCGCCGTCAGGAAGTAAAACCTCTGTTTCTGTTACCCCATCAGCAATGGCAGAAGCGATGAACCCAACGGGTTTAAGCGAAGCGACAACGGCGGCATCTGCGGCCTGTGTTGCACCTCCCCAGAGAGCGGCGGATAATGCTGCGAAAAGAAGCGTTTTTTTATGTAACATAATGCGACCAATCATCGTAATGAATATGAGAAGTGTGATATTATAACATTTCATGACTACTGCAAGACTAAAATTAACATGACAAGTCTGGTTTCCCTGGAAAATGTCTCGGTTTCTTTTGGCCAACGCCGCGTCCTCTCTGATGTGTCGCTGGAACTTAAACCTGGAAAAATTTTGACTTTACTTGGGCCAAATGGCGCAGGTAAGTCGACACTGGTACGGGTAGTGCTCGGGCTGGTAACACCCGATGAAGGGGTTATCAAGCGCAACGGAAAACTGCGCATCGGCTATGTACCGCAGAAGCTGTATCTCGACACCACGTTGCCACTGACCGTAAACCGTTTTTTACGCTTACGCCCTGGTACACATAAAGAAGATATTTTGCCTGCACTGAAACGTGTCCAGGCCGGGCACCTGATTAACGCACCGATGCAAAAGCTCTCTGGTGGCGAAACGCAGCGTGTACTGTTAGCGCGAGCATTGTTAAATCGCCCGCAATTATTAGTGCTGGATGAACCCACTCAAGGCGTGGATGTAAATGGCCAGGTGGCGTTATATGACCTTATTGACCAACTGCGTCGTGAACTGGATTGTGGCGTTTTAATGGTTTCTCACGATCTGCATCTGGTGATGGCAAAAACCGATGAAGTGCTGTGCCTGAATCACCACATTTGTTGTTCCGGCACACCGGAAGTTGTTTCCCTGCATCCGGAGTTTATTTCAATGTTTGGTCCTCGTGGTGCTGAACAACTGGGTATCTATCGCCATCATCATAACCATCGTCACGATTTACAGGGACGAATTGTTTTGCGTCGGGGAAATGATCGCTCATGATTGAATTATTATTTCCCGGTTGGTTAGCCGGGATCATGCTCGCCTGTGCCGCGGGTCCGCTGGGTTCGTTTGTAGTCTGGCGTCGTATGTCTTATTTCGGTGATACGCTGGCTCATGCCTCATTACTTGGCGTCGCGTTTGGTTTGTTGCTGGACGTGAATCCATTCTATGCGGTGATTGCCGTTACGCTGCTGCTGGCGGGCGGTCTGGTATGGCTGGAGAAGCGTCCACAGCTGGCGATCGACACGTTATTAGGGATTATGGCGCACAGTGCCCTGTCGCTGGGCCTGGTGGTCGTGAGTCTGATGTCTAATATTCGTGTTGATTTGATGGCTTACCTGTTCGGTGATTTGCTGGCAGTGACGCCAGAAGATCTCATCTCTATTGCGATTGGCGTGGTCATCGTGGTGGCTATTTTGTTCTGGCAATGGCGCAATTTGCTGTCGATGACGATTAGCCCGGATCTGGCGTTTGTTGATGGTGTGAAATTACAGCGCGTGAAATTGTTGTTGATGCTGGTGACGGCATTGACGATTGGTGTAGCGATGAAATTTGTCGGTGCGTTGATTATTACTTCGTTGCTGATTATTCCTGCAGCTACTGCGCGTCGCTTTGCCCGTACGCCGGAACAGATGGCTGGTGTCGCTGTTTTGGTGGGGATGGTGGCAGTGACTGGCGGTTTAACCTTTTCCGCGGTTTACGATACGCCAGCGGGTCCGTCGGTGGTGCTATGTGCGGCACTGTTATTTATTCTCAGTATGATGAAAAAGCAGGCCAGCTAATCTATCGCTGAACACATTTGTCGGATGCGGCGCGAGCGCCTTATCCGACCTACGGTTCGCTATCTCTGGCTGGCCTGATAAGACGCGAACAGCGTCGCATCAGGCACACTGCCAATGTCGGATGCGGTGCGAGCGCCTTATCTGACCTACGGTTCGCTATCTCTCGTAGGCCGGATAAGACGCGAATAGCGTCGCCTCAGGCACACCGCCAATGTCGGATGCGTCGCGAGCGCCTTATCCGAGCTACGGTTCGCTATCTCTGGTAGGCCGGATAAGACGCGAATAGCGTCGCATCAGGCACACTGCCAATTTCGGATGCGGTGCGAGCGACCAATCCGACTTACGGCATTTCTGGCGGCGTTATGCCAAAGTGATTCCACGCCCGCGTCGTCGCCATACGCCCACGCGGTGTACGCTGCAAAAAGCCTTGCTGAATCAAATAAGGTTCCAGCACATCCTCAATGGTTTCACGTTCTTCGCCAATGGCTGCCGCAAGGTTATCCAGACCTACCGGCCCACCAAAGAACTTATCGATTACCGCCAGCAATAACTTGCGGTCCATATAATCGAAACCTTCAGCATCGACATTCAACATATCCAGCGCCTGAGCAGCGATATCTGCCGAGATGGTGCCATCGTGCTTCACTTCGGCGAAATCACGCACTCGACGCAGCAGACGGTTGGCAATGCGCGGCGTACCGCGAGCGCGACGAGCAACTTCCAGCGCGCCGTCATCACTCATCTCAAGCCCCATAAAGCGTGCGCTGCGACTGACGATATATTGCAGATCCGGCACCTGATAAAACTCCAGACGTTGCACAATACCAAAACGGTCGCGCAACGGTGATGTCAGCGAACCTGCGCGCGTGGTTGCACCAATCAGGGTAAACGGCGGCAAATCAATTTTAATGGAGCGTGCCGCCGGACCTTCACCAATCATGATATCCAGTTGGTAGTCTTCCATTGCCGGGTACAGCACTTCTTCAACAACTGGCGATAAACGGTGGATCTCATCAATAAACAGCACGTCATGCGGTTCAAGGTTAGTGAGCATCGCAGCCAAATCGCCCGCCTTTTCCAGCACCGGACCAGAAGTCGTGCGTAAATTAACGCCCATTTCATTGGCGACAATGTTGGCAAGCGTAGTTTTACCCAACCCCGGAGGACCAAAAATCAACAAATGATCGAGGGCATCGCCGCGCAGTTTCGCTGCTTTGATGAAAATCTCCATCTGTGAACGAACCTGCGGCTGACCAACATACTCTTCCAGTAATTTAGGGCGAATGGCGCGATCTGCCACATCTTCCGGCAAAGTGGTACCGGCAGAAATCAGACGGTCTGCTTCAATCATCCTTTACCTCATAACGCGGCGCGTAGGGCTTCGCGAATTAATGTTTCACTGCTGGCGTCAGGGCGAGCGATTTTGCTCACCATGCGGCTTGCTTCTTGTGGTTTATAGCCCAGCGCCACCAGCGCAGCAACCGCTTCCTGTTCAGCATCGTTGGTTGCCGGGCTGGCAGGCGACGTGAGCACCAGATCGGCGGCTGGCGTAAAGAGATCGCCATGCAGACCTTTAAATCGGTCTTTCATTTCGACAATCAAGCGTTCTGCGGTTTTTTTGCCAATACCCGGCAGTTTCACCAGCGCCCCCACTTCTTCACGCTCAACGGCATTAACGAACTGCTGCGCTGACATTCCGGAGAGGATCGCCAGCGCCAACTTCGGGCCGACGCCGTTGGTTTTGATCAACTCTTTGAACAACGTGCGCTCTTGTTTATTGTTAAAACCGTACAGCAGCTGCGCGTCTTCACGCACCACAAAGTGGGTGAAAACGATCGCTTCCTGTCCCGCTTCAGGGAGTTCATAAAAACAGGTCATCGGCATATGCACTTCATAGCCTACGCCGCCCACTTCAATTAACACCAGCGGGGGTTGTTTTTCGAGAATGATGCCTCTGAGTCTGCCTATCACGTGGGGCTCCTGCGTTATGGTCTAAGTATCAGGCGGTATCATAAAAAAAGGCTGGATAGATATCCAGCCTGATTTGCGATTATCGTAAGCGCCCCCGCGCCAGATTGAGCCGGGTCTCGCTGATCTGCGCGGCATTCTGGCTGACATGGCAATGGGTGATGGCGATCGC
>ENA-UEPS01001950-UEPS01001950.1-human-gut-metagenome-genome-assembly--contig:-NODE-1950-length-9656-cov-2.151895_pt1 | contig 9656 bp, 8 predicted proteins | sample MGYA00242904_ERZ507924 | MGnify/ENA primary metagenome ERZ507924 (study PRJEB26167, sample SAMN06115422) | human gut metagenome | host: Homo sapiens | place: China:Sichuan | collected 2014-10-16 | study...
GCACCCGCGCTTTGCGCGCCTCGTCCGGGCACACGAGCGTGTGCAGATGGATGTCTCCCGTCAGGCTGCACAGGGGCTGCGCGCCGTTTTTCTGCAGGGCATCCCAAAAAACGTCCGCATCATAACGGCTGAATACCTGCAGCTGGCCCGAAAGCTGGCCGTACACCGGGTGCTCCACGGTCACATCCAGCACGCCGCACCCGCAGTCCGCCACGGTATACAGCTCGTCCAGCAGGCCGTCCAGGCCGTGGCGGCATGCCACGGTGCAGCGCACGCCGCCGCCCTCCTGTCCGCCGCCCAGCACATAGCCGCGCGGCGTAGCTACAATGGGCGAGCCCGCTGCCCGCAGCAGCGCCACATCCCCCACCACGACCTGCCGGCTCACGCCAAGGCGCGCCGCCAGCGCAGCCGCGCTCACCGGGCCGGACGCCCCGGCCAATGCCTGCAATATCTCATCTCTGCGCCGGGCCGCCGTCATGGGCCGCGCCTCCCTCCGTGCTTCTCCGCAAGGCGGCACACGCCGCCGTTTGAGGCCAGTATAGCATGTTTCCGGCAAAAAAACAAAACGAAAATGCCGGTATTCACAGCACGTTTACAAACGCGCTTGAATTTTGTCATATTCCGGCGTTACAATAGAAAATACAGTGAGGAGTTGAAGCATATGAACGAGCAACCCAAACCCAATAAAAAGCCCTTCTTTTACTATGCGATGATCGCGATGCTCATCCTGATGCTGCTGTTCGTTCCCTCGACCAGTCGGCGGTTCTTCCAGTTGCAATAATGTGTATAATCGTCGCCCCTGATGATGTGAAGGTCAATGTATGCAGTGCGCACTTTACGACGCGGGTCGCTGTCGTTCCTGTCAGTGGATAACGCAGCCGATTCCAGAGCAACTCTCCGCTAAAACCGCCGATCTTAAAAATCTGCTCGCCGACTTTCCGGTTGAGGAATGGTGCGCGCCGGTGTCAGGCCCGGAACAAGGGTTTCGTAATAAAGCCAAAATGGTGGTGAGTGGTAGCGTTGAAAAACCACTGCTCGGTATGCTGCATCGCGATGGCACGCCGGAAGACCTTTGTGACTGCCCGCTTTATCCTGCCTCATTTGCGCCCGTTTTTGCGGCGCTAAAACCGTTTATCGCCCGTGCGGGGCTGACACCCTACAACGTGGCGCGTAAGCGTGGCGAACTGAAATACATTCTGCTGACTGAAAGCCAGAGTGATGGCGGCATGATGCTGCGCTTTGTACTGCGTTCTGATACCAAGCTGGCGCAACTGCGTAAGGCGCTGCCGTGGTTACACGAACAACTACCGCAGCTGAAAGTTATTACCGTCAATATTCAGCCGGTACATATGGCGATTATGGAAGGGGAGACGGAGATCTACCTGACCGAACAACAGGCACTGGCGGAGCGTTTTAACGATGTGCCGCTGTGGATCCGTCCGCAAAGTTTCTTCCAGACTAATCCGGCGGTCGCCAGCCAGCTGTACGCTACCGCGCGCGACTGGGTACGACAGCTGCCGGTTAAACATATGTGGGATCTGTTCTGCGGTGTGGGGGGCTTTGGTTTACACTGCGCGACGCCTGACATGCAGTTAACCGGGATCGAAATTGCGCCAGAGGCCATTGCCTGTGCAAAGCAGTCAGCCGCTGAACTGGGCTTAACGCGTTTGCAATTTCAGGCGCTGGACTCCACTCAGTTTGCCACTGCTCAGGGGGAGGTGCCGGAGCTGGTGCTGGTTAACCCGCCGCGCCGCGGCATTGGTAAACCGCTGTGTGATTATCTCTCAACGATGGCACCGCGTTTTATCATCTACTCCAGCTGTAACGCCCAAACCATGGCGAAAGATGTCCGAGAACTGCCTGGTTACCGCATCGAACGGGTACAGCTTTTTGATATGTTCCCGCACACCGCGCACTATGAAGTGCTGACGCTGCTGGTGAAGCAATAAAAAAGCCGCAGGTGCGGCTTCAGATTGCTGACAAAGTGCGCGTTGTTTATGCCGGATGCGGCGTAAACGCCTTATCCGGCCTACAAAAGCGTGCAAATTCAATACATTGCATGGGCCATGTAGGCCTGATAAGCGTAGCGCATCAGGCAATTTTACCTTTGTCATCAGTCTCAAGCCGCGGTTGCGGCTTTCTGAATCTTACTGCGGGAACCACTGGTCATTGATTTTCTGATATGTACCGTCAGCTTTAATTGCTGCCAGCGCGTTATTCAGTTTTTCCAGCAGAGCTTTGTTATCCGGACGTACAGCGATGCCCAGACCGGTGCCGAAGTATTGCGGATCGGTCACTTTTTCAGTAGCAACGCCCAGTTGCGGATTGGTTTTCAGCCATTCGTTTACCACCGCTGTGTCACCAAATACCCCATCAATACGACCATTTTTCAGATCGATAAAGGCATTCTGATAACTGTCATAAGAGACAGTTTTCACTTCCGGGTGCTGATCCTGAATATATTTCTGGTGCGTGGTGCCGTTTTCCATCCCAATACGTTTGCCTTTCAGATCGGCAAAATCTTTGATATCGCCACCCTTTTTGGTCAACAGGCGCGTACCGACCACGAAAATAGTATCAGAGAAAGCCGCCTGTTTTTGGCGTTCGACGTTATTGGTGGTGGAACCACATTCAAAATCGAAAGTGCCGTTTTGCAGCAGAGGAATACGGTTTTGTGAGGTAATCGGAATCAGTTTTACCTGCAAGTCCGGTTTGTTGAGTTTCTTTTTCACTGCTTCAACAATGGCGTTGGAGTAATCCTGCGAGTAACCCACCACTTTTTGCTGATTGTCGTAATAAGAGAAAGGTACTGAAGATTCACGGTGACCGACGACAATCACGCCGTTTTTGGCGATTTTGTCCAGCGTACTGCCCGCTGCCGGGGCGGCGTCATCTGCCTGTGCCAGTCCTGCGGAAAGCGCCAGGGCCAGGATTGCTATGGCAGGTTTACGTAATTGCATATCCAACTCCTTTATCTTCTGCGTTAAGAACGCATGGATACCCGTTGTGAGTGTTTGTGTTGTTATCGTCTGCAACTTTATTGTGCAGTGTTGTGCCTGTTAGGTAACATTTAGTTTGGCTAAATGTAAAGATATTGCTGTTTTATTGTTTGTTTTTGCGAGATGCGCCGCACCATTCCGAAGCAAAATTCTTAAACCGCACCTTTTTGGTGCTACCGCTGATTTGTGGTGGTGCAACCCGGTTGCGTCGCGGTTGATTTCATTGCTTACACAGTAAATAAAGCAACTTACATGCCAAAAAATACTTAGAAGTGAATTAATTACGATTGTAATTTCAGGCTGAAAAAGTCATATTTCGGACAGGGTTAACTTTTCGGTATGGGACGTTTGCCGGGATGATAACTGCACACGGGAAAAATGCTTTTTACCTGTCTTTTCAAGGAAGAAACACCTTATGTCTGCATCTTCGGTTAAGCCGTTAAATGTTCAATTACCCGCAATAACCCTTATCCTTTTTGCGCTCTGTGTTGGGATATTTTGTTACCTCGCACAATGGCTGAGTTATGAAGAAGTCGATCAATCCGCACTTATCCATCTCGGCGCTAACGTTGCTTCTCTCACGTTGTCGGGTGAACCCTGGCGTTTATTGAGCAGTGTCTTTCTGCACAGCAGTGTTTCTCATCTGCTGATGAATATGTTTGCATTCCTGGTGGTGGGGGCAGTGGCGGAACGGATACTGGGGAAATGGCGACTCCTGATTATCTGGTTATTCTCCGGCGTCTTTGGTGGGCTCATCAGCGCCTGTTATGCGTTACGCGATAGTGAGCAGATAGTCATCAGCGTTGGGGCATCCGGGGCAATTATGGGAATAGCTGGCGCTGCGATAGCAACACAGCTTGCTTCAGGTACGGGCACACACCATAAAAACCAGCGGCGAGTATTTCCTCTGTTGGGTATGGTGGCGCTGACACTGTTGTATGGTGCCCGGCAAACAGGAATAGATAATGCTTGTCACATTGGCGGCCTGATTGCGGGTGGCGCGTTGGGTTGGCTGAGTGCGCGTTTATCTGGGCAAAACCGGCTTGTTACGGAAGGCGGGATTATTGTTGCGGGCAGTCTTCTTCTTACCGGGGCTATCTGGCTTGCGCAGCAGCAGATTGATGAATCAGTTTTACAGGTCAGGCAAAGCCTGCGTGAAGCGTTTTATCCGCAGGAGATTGAACAAGAGCGACGACAAAAAAAACAACAGTTAGCGGAGGAACGCAACGCCCTCAGGGAAACATTATCCGCTCCGGTAAGTCGTGAACAGGCCAGTGGTGATTTGCTCGCTGAGATTGCCGATATCCATGATATGGCGATCAGTCGGGATGGTAATATGTTGTATGCCGCAATTGAAAACACTAACAGCATTGTTGTTTTCGACCTCGGACAAAAGAAAATCCTGCATACCTTTACAGCGCCCATAGCGAAAGAAAAGTCAGTCAAACATTGTGGTGGCTGTAAAGATCAGGGCGTCAGATCGCTGGCATTAAGCCCGGATGAAAAGTTGATTTATGCGACTTCATTTGAAGCGAATGCGTTATCGGTCATTAACGTGGCGACAGGGGAGATTATTCAGTCGATTACCACCGGTGCACATCCTGACAGCCTTATCCTCTCGCGTGATGGCACAAAAGCCTGGGTGATGAATCGCACCAGTAATAGTGTGTCAGCGATTGATCTGGTGACTTATCAGCATGTGGCGGATATCCCGCTGGAGAAATACGACGGGACGGGGACGAGCGGTAAACCTGGTGCCTGGGTTATGGCACTTTCCCCGGATGAAAGAACATTACTGGTTCCGGGAGAAGGCAGAGGTAACATCGTGCGGATCAATACCATCACGCATCAGAAAGAAGACTTTCCCGCAGGTGATGCGCGTGGAACGATATCGGCGATGCGTTTTCGACCTGAAAACGGGGATGTAATTTTTGCCGACAGCCAGGGGATTTCACGTATAAGAGTTGGGGATCAGCAAGCCAGCATTATGACGCAATGGTGTAGCAGGAGCGTTTATTCCGTTGAGGGTATTAGCCCGGACGGTCAGTATTTAGCGTTGGTGTCATATGGCCTGCAAGGTTATGTCATCCTGCTCAATATTAATGCCGGGCATATTATTGGCGTTTATCCTGCCAGCTACGTTAATCACCTTCGTTTTTCGGCGGATGGTAGAAAGATATTTGTTATGGCGAAGAACGGGTTAATCCAACTGGACAGGACGCGCTCGCTTGATCCGCAGGCAATTATTCGTCATCCCCAATATGGCAATGTGGCTTGTATCCCTGAACCGTAAGAAAAAGGGGCATGATAACCATGCCCCAAAGCTTAATGAGAAAGTACGTTTTGCTCATGCCGGATACATCAGGCACATCAACGTTTACGTGCTCGCAGACTCATCAGCACAGCGGCAAAACCAAACAGCGCCGTCAGCACCCACAGCGGCCAGTTGCCGGTTCGTGCGTACGGTGTGAGTCCGGTCGTCGGCGTCACGTTAGTGGTCAACACCTCGCGGGTGAACTGCGGGATCATCGCCTGAATCTCACCCTGCGGGCCAATCACCGCCGTAATGCCGTTGTTGGTGCTGCGCAACAGTGGGCGCGCCAGCTCCAGCGCACGCATTCGCGCCATCTGGAAGTGTTGCCATGGACCAATAGATTTACCAAACCACGCATCGTTGGAGATAGTCAGCAGATAGTCGGTATCCGGGCGGAAGTTATCGCGCACTTGCTCGCCAAGAATGATCTCGTAGCAAATGGCCGCAGTAAGCTCAATACCATTTACCGACAGCGGCGGCTGGATATATGGCCCACGGCTGAACGACGACATCGGCAGATCAAAGAACGGTGCTAACGGACGCAGAATCGACTCCAGCGGGACAAACTCGCCAAACGGCACCAGATGGTTTTTGTTATAGCGATCGGCTGATTCGTAGCTGTACGGTGCACCTTTACCCAGTGTGATGATGGTGTTGTAGGTATCGTAGCGGTTCTGCTTATTGAGACGCGCGTCGACAATCCCGGTTACCAGCGAGCTACCTTTATCGCGCAACTCACCGTCCAGTGCTTTGAGGAACGGTTGCTGATTAATTTCCAGATCGGTTATCGCCGACTCCGGCCAGATAATCAACGATGATTTGCCCATCAGCGGAGCCGTTGCGTTGTAGTAAATCTTCAGCGTATTAAGAAGCTGATCTCCATCCCATTTCAGTGATTGCGGAATATCGCCCTGAACCATCGAAACCTGAATGGTTTTCTCCGGTTGCGGGGTAAACCATTGGATGTAACGCAGCGGGAAGGGTAGGGCAAACAGCACGACGGCCACCACCAGCGGACGCCAGTTGCGTTTGACCAACGCCAGTGCCAGCAGGCCACTAACCATCATCAGCAGGAAGTTAATGGCTTCCACGCCCATTATCGGTGCCAGCCCTTTTAACGGGCCATCAATCTGGCTATAGCCGAACTGTAACCACGGGAAGCCTGTCAGTACCCAACCGCGCAGAAACTCGGTCACTTGCCAGAGAGCAGGGGCGGCAATCGCCACGCGCAGCCAGGTGGTTTTCGGCCACAGACGCGACAGCACGCCAGCAAACAGTCCGGTATACAGCGACAAATACGCCGCCAGCAGCACCACCAGGAAGATGTTAACCGGGCCAGGCATCCCGCCAAAGGTCGCGATGCTGACATAGACCCAGTTAATACCGCTGCCAAAGAGGCCAAATCCCCAGCAAAAGCCAATAGCGGCAGACTGGAGTGGGCGACGGTTAAAGGTCAACGCCTGAAGCCCCATCAGCGAAATAATCGCCGCAGGCCAGACGTCGTAAGGAGAGAAGGCCAGCGTTCCGCAGGCACCGAATAATAACGCCAGCAGCAGGCGAATGCGCTGGCGTTCAATTAATGAGGCAAAAGCCATGTAGTTATCTATCCAGTTTCGGTTTTATTCATCCAGCTTTGGCTGGGGTGAGTCATCCGGGATTTTGACATGAACCTGAATAATACGCCGACTGTCGGCCATCGCCACTTTGAACTGGTAACCGTCGATGTCGATAGTTTCGCCACGCGCCGGAAGATGCCCAAACGCCTGCATCACCAGACCACCGATAGTGTCGACTTCTTCATCGCTAAAGTGGGTGCCGAACGCTTCGTTGAAGTCTTCAATGGAAGCCAGCGCGCGCACGGTCCAGGTATGACGACTCAGCTGACGGAAGTCGATATCATCTTCTTCGTCATACTCGTCTTCAATCTCACCAACAATCAGTTCCAGGATGTCTTCAATGGTCACCAGACCGGAAACCCCACCGAATTCGTCAATAACGATCGCCATGTGGTAACGCTGAGAGCGAAACTCTTTCAGCATTCGGTCTACGCGCTTACTTTCAGGAACGACAACCGCCTGACGTAACACTTTGTCCATGCTGAAGGCTTCAGCATCGCTGCGCATAAACGGCAGCAAGTCTTTCGCCATCAGAATCCCTTCAATGTGATCTTTGTCTTCGCTAATCACCGGGAAACGTGAGTGGGCGGACTCGATGATGACATCAAGGCATTCGTCCAGCGTCTGGTTGCGTTTCAGGGTAATCATCTGGGAGCGGGGGATCATGATGTCGCGAACGCGTTGGTCTGCGATGTCCATCACCCCTTCGAGCATATCGCGCGTATCTTCGTCGATAAGGTCGTTCTGCCCGGAATCACGGATCAGCGCCAGCAGTTCGTCACGGTTTTTCGGTTCACCGTGGAAAAGTTGGCTGAGTAACAGGGAGAAAAATCCCTTCTTGTTGCTTATCGTGTCACTACTGTGTGAATTGTCGTCGCTCATGGCGTCGTATGGGTTCTCATGTTAGTTAATCAAAACGCCGTCGTTAATCACCAACGGCGGGGACGTCTGCCAGTCAAATGCCTGGCAAATTATTCTTTCTCGGCAATGTACGGATCCTCATAGCCCAGAGCAAGCATAATCTCTGTTTCGAGGGCTTCCATTTCTTCTGCTTCGTCATCTTCGATGTGATCGTAACCTAACAAATGCAGACTGCCGTGCACCACCATATGCGCCCAGTGCGCCTCCAGTGGTTTGCCTTGCTCCTGAGCTTCCTTCTCAACCACCTGACGGCAGATAACCAGATCGCCCAGTAGCGACATTTCCATGCCAGGCGGCACTTCAAACGGGAAGGAGAGCACGTTGGTCGGCTTATCCTTACCGCGATAGGTCAGATTCAGACTGTGGCTTTCGGCGGTATCGACCACGCGAATAGTCACTTCCGACTCTTCCTGAAACTGCGGGATCACCGCATTCAGCCATGTCTGAAACTGGCTCTCTTCCGGTAACCCGGAATTATCTTCACATGCCAGTTGTAAATCGAGGATCACCTGACTCATTTTTGTTCCTGTTCTTCGCGCTTGCGTTCTGCTGCCAGCGCCGCTTTTCGTTTTTGTTCGGCTTCTTCCCAGGCTTCATAGGCGTTAACGATACGCGCCACCACAGGGTGACGAACCACGTCTTCGCTGTGGAAGAAGTTAAAGCTGATCTCTTCGACATCGGCCAGCACTTCGATGGCATGACGTAAGCCTGATTTAGTATTACGCGGCAGGTCGATCTGTGTGACGTCGCCGGTGATAACCGCTTTTGAGTTAAAACCGATACGGGTCAGGAACATCTTCATCTGTTCGATGGTGGTGTTCTGGCTCTCATCGAGAATGATAAACGCGTCGTTCAGCGTACGACCACGCATATAGGCCAGCGGTGCGACTTCAATAACGTTGCGCTCAATCAGTTTCTCGACTTTCTCAAAGCCCAGCATTTCAAACAGCGCGTCGTACAGTGGGCGCAGATACGGGTCTACTTTCTGGCTTAAATCGCCAGGCAGGAAGCCCAGTTTCTCACCGGCTTCGACCGCCGGACGAGTCAGCAGAATACGGCGAATCTCCTGACGCTCCAGGGCATCAACTGCCGCAGCCACTGCCAGGTAGGTTTTACCCGTACCCGCCGGGCCAACGCCGAAGGTAATGTCATGGTCGAGAATATTGGCGATGTACTGCGCCTGGTTTGGCGTGCGCGGCTTAATTACGCCGCGTTTGGTTTTGATATTGACCGCTTTGCCGTACTCCGGCACGCTCTCCGCGCTTTGCTCCAGTACCCGTGCTTCTTTAATAGCAAGGTGGATCTGTTCCGGTTCGATATCCTGAATCTGACCGCGCATCGGGGCAGTATCGACATACAGGCTACGCAGAATGTCTGCCGCAGCGGTGACGCAAATCGGACGGCCGGTCAGTTTAAAGTGGTTATCGCGGCGATTGATCTCGATGCCGAGACGGCGTTCGAGCTGCTTGATGTTGTCATCAAACGGGCCGCACAGGCTCAACAGACGCGCATTGTCTGCTGGCTCCAGGGTGATTTCGCGAGTGTCTATGTTCAAACCGTTCCTCTTATCTGTATGCCGCCGGAAGCTGAACATTCACCGGCCTATAAGGAAATTATTCACGCCACAGGAAAAAGGCGCAAGCATTGCGATAAAGATGGGGATAAAGAGAGAAAAAACAAGGCCCACCGGAACGGCGGGCCTGAGAATTACGGCTGATAATAACCCACGCCAAGGTCGTTTTCTTTGCGAGTACGGGCAATCACTGATTCCGGTGTTTCTGCCACGCGCAGACCCATTTCATCTTC
>ENA-UEPS01001975-UEPS01001975.1-human-gut-metagenome-genome-assembly--contig:-NODE-1975-length-9528-cov-2.746059_pt1 | contig 9528 bp, 8 predicted proteins | sample MGYA00242904_ERZ507924 | MGnify/ENA primary metagenome ERZ507924 (study PRJEB26167, sample SAMN06115422) | human gut metagenome | host: Homo sapiens | place: China:Sichuan | collected 2014-10-16 | study...
GCAGGTCGGTCGCAATATCGCCGAAGAGCGACAACGAGGTTTTCGATTCGTCTCCGCCGACGATCATGTCGCGCACGTCCGCCCCCACGTCGATGCCCGAAAGGACGAAGGGCCGGACATCTATCCGAAGGTTCGTCGTCAGGTAACGGGCGGCGAACAGTTCGATATTCTCCCAGATCAGATCGTGCGTCGCCTGCTGGTGGTAGACGGTCCTGAACGCCGCGATATACTCCGCCTCGTCCACATCGACAGGGAGATAATCGGGGAGAAAATCCTCCCTATACTCCGCATAGATCTGTCGGGCGATCTGTTCGAGCTTCCGGTCCGAAGCATCGGCGTCGATCTCCTCCTGCAAGGCCGTCAGCAACGTCTGCACATAGGCCTGTTGCGCCTGCTGTCCGTCGCCGCCGGTAAGCCGTTTCACGTCGACCGCCTCCGCGCCGTCCGGCAGCCGGTTCGGCAGCCAGACATCGGCTTCGGCCAGGATACCGTCGAGATCCCCCTGTTCGTTCACGATGTCCGCGACGGCGACCCTCAGCGTCATCAGCGGGCAGGTGAAGACCGAGTTTTCGTCTCCGATGCCGATGTCGTCCGTATCGATGTCCGACAGATCGTAGTCGTTGTCGATACATGACACCGCAAGTAGGGAGAGGGTGAAAATCGTCAAAAATTTCCTCATGTGTTGTGCGTTTAAATAATAATAGTAAGTATAGATTGCGGGGCAAATATAGGAAATTTTGACACAACAGCGAACCTTTCGACCAATTTACGCATTCTTTCCGGGAAACCGCCGGATAAAATAAGGCCCTGGTTTGCAGCAGCCCGTCCGCACTCCCGTCGGCATCCGTCCCGATCAGTCGAGCAGTCCCCGTTCGGCGGCGTAACGCACGGCCTCCATCGAGTTGTCGGCACGGAGTTTCTCCAAAATGCGTTGCCGATGCGTGTTGACCGTATGTACGCTGATCGAGAGTTCGACAGCGATCTCTTTGCTCAACCGGCCCCTACCTATGAGCCGCAGAATTTCGCGCTCGCGCTCCGATAATGGATCGGACGATGCCCCGCCTCCTGCGAAAGGCAGTGCCCGACCACCCCGGAAATCGAACAGCTGGCTGCGTACCCCGTCAAAAGAGCCTTGATTGGGCGACATATCCAGCACGCTCAGCGTCAGCCAGATATTCCCTCTCCGATCGCATTCCAAAACCTGGAACTGCTCTACGACCCGCACATACCGGCCGCCGATTTCAATCCGGTACTCAGTAAGGAATTTTCCGTTATCGATCAGCTCCTTATGCCCGAGCATGAACCGCAGGCAATCGATACCGTTGCGGTGGACGTCCGGCAGGTCGTCGGGATGAATCCGCGCGGAAAAATAGTCGGAATCCTCCGAAGCGATCCGATCCATGTCGTAACGGAACAGGTCGGGGAAATTGTACGAACTGAAAACATGCCGCCGTCGATACATGTCGAAAACCGTGATCCCGCTATTGACCACCTGCGAAAGCTGCGTCAACCGCGCCACATGGCGATCGAGCACCGCATAGTCCAGCTCGCCGGCATCGAACCGCTGCATATCCAGCAGAGCCTCGAACTCCCGTTGCATTGTCTTCATTAATGATAAATCAGTATTGATCCGCAGGGGAAGACCCCCGACCTTTGCAGAGACAAAAGTAATATTTTCCAATTTAAACCCATCTTGTCATGAAAAAAATCGTGTCGACTTTCCTGCTGCTTTTCGCCGTATGCGGCGCATCGGCCCAACTGCATGTCGACCTTCGTGTCGGTGCGTCTGCCTCGATGCTGAGCGAGCAACACCTAAAACTGGGATTACGCGGCGGAGTGAATATCGGGTATCTTTTCGACGAACATTTCGGACTCCGAACCGGTCTCTGCTACGTCATGAAAGGCGCTACGACGTCGAGCGACGTTTTCGACTATGCAAGCGACCGTGCCACGCGACTCTCCTACATCGATCTGCCGGTCGAGGCGACGGTCGGATTCCGACTTTCGCCGACATCGCGCTTCGATCTCCACGCCGGTCCCTACCTCTCCCGACTGTTGCGTGCCAAGGTTCCACGAACGGCTCCGTACACGATCCGCAACTGGGACACGGGCATCTGTATCGGGTTCGATTTCATCGTCGGACACTTCGTCATCGGCCCCGAAGTGCAATACGGCTTGCTGCGAGTTACCTCCTCCGGCAATGAACACAATATCGGCTATTCGTTCACCGTCGGCTATCGTTTCTGAAACCGGAAATTCCAACACGCGAGGGGCGTTTTCGGATTCGAAAACGCCCCTCGCCTAATATCGATCGTCGGCTACTGTTGCTGCGCGGCGATCTGCTGCTCGGCCTGTTCCATGAGTTTCTGCGCCTGCTTCTCGGCGGCCGACACCAGCGCGTCGCCGCTGGCCTGCGCCGCGATCCTGGCCAGTTTGCCCGACGCCTTCCCGACGAGTTTGTCGCGCTGCGCCCTGGCCTCCTCGACGAGCTTATCGCCTTTGGCCTTCGCATCGGCGCGGATCTCGTCGGCCGATTTGCCCTCGGACGATCCGACCGACAGGCCCAGTTTCTCACCGATCGCATTGCTCACGGCGTCCTTCACGGCATTCTTCACGTCGAGCGTGATCTTCGGCGACGAGAAACTGCCGCCGATGCCGACGTCGACCGCCGTAAGAATACCGCCCGCCGATCCTTCGGGCAGCGTCACCCGGGCCGTGTAGTCGATCGTCTGATCCAGCCCCGTCGAACCCGACAGGTTGAGCGAAATACCGCCCACGCTCAGATCGAAGGGCTGCGTGGCGATGCGCCCGTCGCGGATCGTGAAACGGATGTCGACATCCTTCGCCTCGATGCGGCGCAGGGCGTCGTTTTTGAGCGCTGCGGCCAACTGGTCGAAGACGGCGATATTCTGCACGCGGATGTTCTTCGAACGGATCGCCCCGTCGGCCTGCAAGGTCGCATAGTCGGGATCCATCGTCTGCGTCAGGCGGGTCGCCAGATCGAGCGACATCGAGTAGTCCCCGCCCGTCTTCTCGAACAGGGGCACCATGCGGCGCACGACGTCCAGCTGGTCGAAGGTCGTCGAGAACGACGCATCGGCGATCTCGGCCTTCAACTTCAACGCCGGCCGCTGCGCGTCGGCTGCCGTCGAGTAGCTGCCCGAAGCCGACATCCGGCCGCCGAAGGCATTCATCGCCAGCCGGGTCATCGATACAGTCCCCTTCGCCACGGTCAGCGAACCGGTGAAATCGTCGAGCACCATTTTCTGAAACAGTATCTTTTTCAGCGACGCACCGAGTGCCAGATCGAGGTTCTGCGGCACGACGACGGCACGCATCGCCGCCGTATCGGCCGGAGCGGCGGCCGCACCGGTATCGGCCGAAGCCTCCGAAGCGTCGCCCAGCAGTTCGTTGAGATCGAGCAGCGACGAACGGACGTCGAGCCGCCCGCGCAGCGTCTGGTCGCGCAGGAGATAGCCGATATAGTTCGACAGCGTGCCCGACGCTTCGATGTCGCTGCGCCCCACCGTGACGCCCAGCTCCGAAAGGGTCAGCGCCGCAGGGCTGACGCTCATCGCGGCGCGGCGCACCTTCACTTCGGGCAATCCCGCGAGTGCCGCCGTAACCCCTTCGACGGTGAGCCGCCCCGAAGCCGCGATCGCCTCGTAACGCTCCCGCTCGATGTCGGACATCCGCCCCGACGCCTGCATGTCGGCCGTCACGACGCCCGCCAGCGCGATCGAATCGCCCAACGGATAGACCTCCTTCACAGCCCCCAGATCGACCTTGCCGGCGGCGGCCGCCTTGAAGCGCAGGTCGCTCATCGGCGTTGCGGCCGAGAACGAGCCGCGCAGCGCGTTGCCCGCCATCGTCAACGCGAAGGTCGGCACGTCGACGGTCGTAGCGTCGGCCGTCCCGCCCGGATTGGCCGCCCTGGCATCGATCGTAATGCCCGTCACGGCCTTAGGCAGCGAGGCGTATTTGAAGCTGCCGTCGCGCACGGCCAGCGTCGTTTCGAAGGCCGGCAGCCGGTCGCCCGCCAGCACGCCTTTGGCCCATGCGTCGAGCGTCAGCTGCCCCGAAGCGGTCAGGTTCTCGAAATCGCGCGTGTAGAAGGCCGGAACCAGCGACAGGACGTCGCGGAACTCGACTTTCGAACTGTTGACGCGCACGTCCATCTCGGTGCGGTCGTCCGCCAGCGCCACCCAGCCGTCGAGGCTCAGAGCGATCGCATTGAGGCTCAATCTGTTGTCGGAGAAAGTGAAACGCTTGTTTTTCAGATCGGCGTCGAGCGTGACGTCGGCCGTCAGATCGGCGTCGCGCAGCAGCGCCACCCCGCCGGCCGCATACGAGAGGCGATGCGCCTCCAACCGCAGGTCGAGGTCGCTGCGCTCGCCCGACAGGTCGCCGCTCAGACGCAGGTCGAGCGGATCGACACCGGCACGCATTCGAGTCGTCCTCATAGCGGACGACGGCCTCCGACAGACGCACGTCGCGCATCCGCAGACGGAAGGCCGACGGTTCGTCCGCCTCGGCCGGCTCCTTCTCCTCCGCCGGTTCGTCCGAAGGTTTCATCACGTCCCAGTTCACGCTGCCGTCGGCGAGTTTGCGCGCATGCAGATGCGCCTTGTCGACGAGCAGTTTGGTCACCTCGTAGCCCGAATCGCCGAAGAGCGACATCAGGTCGACGACCACCGAGATGCGCCCGACCGAAGCCAGCGTATCCCCTTCGAACGGCGCGGCGCAGACGACCGTCAACCCCTCCAACTCGACCGAAGCGTGCGGGAAATGGCGCAGCAGGCTCAGGTCGAGCGAACGGAAATCGACTTCGGCGGTGAGCAGTTCGCTCGCCTCTTTCTTCACGATGTCGCCCACCTTCGATTTGAGTGCGAGCGGCACGACGAGCGCGACGGCGATGAACACGACCGCCACGATCGCAACGATTTTCAGAAACTTTTTCATACGATGGAATTTTAGGAGACCCGCAAGTCCCGCATTCTTCTACCTACTCGGCCGAGGTCAGCAACCCCGCCGTAATCTGCCGCCGCATCCGCACGAGCCACGCCGCACGCCGCACGCGGCCCGTCAGGCAATAGCCGAGGGCGATCCCCAACGTGGCGCACCACTTGGCCGCCTCACCCGTCCACAGGCGCAGCAGACCGCCGTCAATCGCGGCCCGCGTGCGCTGGCTCACGCCGATATTGCGGCACAGACGGTCGAAATAGCCGCGTGTGAGCTTCGACGGCGGGATGATGTGGTACATCACCGCCCCGGGCACGTACCAGCACTGTTCGCCGCCGCGCCGCAGCCGTGCGAACAGATCGCTCTCCTCGCCGCCCAGCAGCCGCGCGCCGCGCCGTCCCAGTTGCGGGTCGAACGCTCCGTAGCACCCCAGCGCCGTGCGGCGCAGCGCCATGTTCCCTCCGCCGGGAATCCGCCCGCGCGGGAAGGGACGGGGCGTCGGCCCTAGATCGATCGGGTTGGCGATCGGCCGTTCGGTATAGCGCGACATCCATGCGGGACGCCCTGCGGGATACTCCGCTACGATGGGGCCGCCGGCCGACGCCACCGAGGGGTGCGCATCGAAAAAGGCGATGTATGCGGCGATGAACTCCGGCACGATGCGCTCGTCGTCGTCGATGATGGCCACGATGTCGCCCGTCGTCTCGGCGATGCCGCGGTTGCGGGCCCACGAAAGGCCCTGCCGCGTCTCGGACACCCGCCGCAGCGGCAGCTCGGGATGCGCCGTGCGAAACTCCTCGAAACGCGCGGCCGTATCGTCGGTCGAATTGTTGTCCACCACCACGCACTCCCACTCGGCCGCGGGCGCCGTCTGCGCCGCGACCGACCGCAGCGTCGTGAGCAACTGCTCCGCACGGTTGTAGGTGGCGACGATGAGCGAAAGGCGCGGCATACGGCGGAGGATCAGTCGTTGAATTCGTCGAACATCGTCGTGCTGAGATACTTCTCGGCACGGTCGGGGAAGACCACCACGATGTTGCCCCGCTCGATGCGGGCGGCCGTCCGTACGGCGGCCAGCAGGGCGGCGCCGCTCGACATGCCGGCGAAAATCGCCTCGCGGGCGATGATCCGGCGGGCCATGGCGATCGCCTCCTCGCTCTCGACCATCTCCTGAATATCGATCTTCGAGGGGTCATAGATGTCGGGTACGATCGCCTCCTCCATATTTTTCAACCCCTGGATGTAGTGCCCGCGCGTAGGCTGGGCGCAGACCACCTTGATGTCGGGCTTCATCGCCTTCAAAAAACGCGACAACCCCATGAGCGTTCCCGACGTGCCGAGGGCACAGACCAGATAGTCGATCTCGCCGCCCGTCTGCTGCCAGATTTCGAGCGCCGTCGACTGATAGTGCGCCAGGTAGTTGCTGGCGTTGGCGAACTGATCGGGCATGAAATACTTGTCGGGATTCTCGGCCACCAGTCTGCGGGCCAGCCGGATCGCCCCGTCGGTCCCCTCCGCCGCGGGCGTCAGACGGACCTTGCCGCCGTAGGCGCGGATGATCTTGCGCCGTTCGACCGACACCGCTTCGCTCATCACGATCTCCACGGGATAGCCCTTGACGATGCCCACGATCGCCAGCCCGATCCCGGTATTGCCCGACGTCGGTTCGATGATCGTCTTCCCGGGCATGAGCCGTCCCTCGCGTTCGGCCGCCTCGATCATCTTGACGGCGATCCGGTCCTTGATGCTGCCCGTGGGATTGAACCCTTCGAGCTTGGCGAAGATATTCACGCAGGGACTCGACCAAAGCGAATTGATCCGTACCATCGGCGTCCGCCCGATCGCTCCCAGAATATTCTGCTTCACATCCATCTCGTTTCCTTCGTTTAATTACGTACCAGACTGTCCGCCACCACCTCCGCCAGATCGCGCACCGGAGCTTTCACGCCGCGTCCGAGCGCTTTCTTGCAGAGCGGGCAGGCCGTGACTACGACCTCGGCGCCCGTCGCCTCGAGTTCGGCGCCCACCGCGCGGGCGATGCGGAGCTGCCCCTCGTCGGAAATCGCCGTGTTGGCCACCGACGACCCGCAGCAGAGGGCGTTCTCCCGCGTCGAGGCGGGTTCGAGCAGCTCCCCGACCGCACCGATCACCGCACGCGGCTCGTCGTAGATGCCGCTGCCGCGGCCCAGTTCGCAGGGATCGTGGTACGTGAAGCGCGTCGCGCCGTGCGCCACCGCCAGCCGCCCCGTGCGGAGCAGCCGATGGATATATTCCGAATGGTGCAGCACCTCGATCCCCGGCAGGTCGTAATCCTCGCGGAAGACCTTGAGACAGATCGGACAGGAGGTCACCAGCGTCGTGATGCCGTGTTTGCGGAACAGCTCCGTATTGTAGCGCATCATCCGGCGGGCCGAATCGGTCTCGCCCGCCAGTTTGAGCGGCCGCCCGCAGCAGACGCCCCCTTCGCGGTCGGCCCACCACACCTCCTCGCCGGCGGCGCCGAACACGCGCTCCATCGCCGACAGGGTGCGGGGCGTCAGCAGGGTCATACACCCGGCGAAATAACCCACCTTGCCCGTCCCGGAAGAGCGGTCCAGCCCGGCGAAATAGCCGTAACGCCGTTCGTCGGGCACGTTGCGCATCGTATCGCGCGAATTGAGCCGCAGCGTATTGAGGTCGATGCCCACGGGACACTTCACGGCGCAGCGGCCGCACATCAGGCAGTCGTCGGCCGTCTCACGCCGCAGCATGCCGTAGCGGCGGTCGCGCAGGAAATAGACCGACTGCACCGTATCCTTTCCCAGCACGCTCTGCAACTGGCAGGGGTCGATGCAGATGCCGCAACGCGAGCAGGCATCGGTCTGGAAACGGTCGTAGGAGGTCTCCTTCTCGCCCGACCGCAGGCCGTAGCGGCGCAGGAAGATGAGCGGAATCTCGGTGAAAATATGCATGTAGCGCGAGAAGGGCAGCGCCACGAAGAAAACCCCGAGGCACGACGAATAGAACCACCACGCCGCAGACTCGAAGTTCATGAGCGGCAGCACCCCGACATGACCGGCCAGCCAGGCGCCGAGCGATCCGGTGAGGAATCCCCCGCCGCCGTAAAGGGCGCAGGTCGCGCTTTCGGCCGCCAAACGGGCCGGGAAGACGAACCAGAGAGCCGACAGCGCCACACGGTCGCCCGGCACGTGTTTCGTCGTGCGGCGCAGGCCCATCGCCCGCGAACGGAAGCGTTTGGCCCATGCCAGCGCCACGCCCGAGAGGACGAACAGCAGCAGCAGGTCCATCGCAAAGTCGAATGCCGGCTTGTGCTCCAGCCCCGTGGCGAAGTATTTGAAAAAGACATGCCCCTGCAACGGCACGTAGCGGAAGCCGAGGTAGGCGACCGTCTCGATCCACCCCACGGCGATCAGCAGGAACCACCCGAAGGCCAGCGACATGTGCATGTAGCCCAGCAGCGGATTGACGCGGAAGATCCGGCGGTGCAGCAGCGACTCGCTCACCACCTCCCACACGGCCTCCGCCGTGCGGCGCGTGGGCAGGCCGCGCACGATGCGCATCTTGTCTGCCCGGGGCAGACGCCAGAGCCACACGCCCCACTTCCACGCGAGGGTAAGGAACATCACGGCCGCACCGACCATGAACGGAATGCAGAAAGGCGCGAAAAAGGTCATCGTCAGAAGTCCCCCAGTTTACGTTTTATCAACAGCACCACACCCCGCGTATTGATGCCGCGCGGGCACACCAGCCGGCACTTGCCGCACAGCATGCACTTGTTCATCTCCTCGTAGGCCCCCTGATACTCGCCGCGGCGGACGAGCGTGTGAACCTTGCGGAAATTGAACTCCGTGAGGTTTCCGGCCGTACAGACCGCCGTGCAGGCCCCGCAACCGATGCAGACCTGCAGCTCCGGCATTTCGTGCAGGATTTCGTCGCTCTTGCGCAGGTTGTTGCGGTCGATGTCGATCGCCCGCGGCTTAGAGATGGTATATCCGAAATTGATCGCCGCCATTGCTATGCCTCCACGTATTTGGCCGCGGCGTCGGCTGCGGCGATGCCCTCGTTCAGCGACTCGCCGATGTTCTTGGGCGCCGTAATGGTCCCGGCGTAGAAAATGCCGTCGACGTTGCTCTTCACATTGCCGAGAAACATGTCGCGCGGAGCCAGAAAGCCGCTCGGAGCGCGGTTCAGCCCGGCGCCTGCGGCAAACGCTTCGTTGTCGTCGTTGGCCCGCATGCCCACGATCAGCACCAGCATGTCGACGCTCATGCGCAGGGGGCGGCCCGTCAGCGTGTCCTCGGCCTTGATCTGCACCCGTCCGTCGATCGTCGGGCTGGCCTCCGAAATGCGTCCGCGCAGGAAGTGGATGTTGTATCTCTGCTGCGCCTCGCGGTACATCTCCTCGTAACCGGGACCGAACATGCGGATGTCCATGTAAAAATTGAAAACGTCGGCCTCGGGGAAGAGCTGTTTCATCTCCATGGCCTGCTTGACGCCCGTGATGCAGCACACCTTCGAGCAGTGCTGCTGGCAGACCTTCTCGTCGCGCGAACCCACGCAGTGCAG
>ENA-UEPS01001981-UEPS01001981.1-human-gut-metagenome-genome-assembly--contig:-NODE-1981-length-9489-cov-2.908946_pt1 | contig 9489 bp, 10 predicted proteins | sample MGYA00242904_ERZ507924 | MGnify/ENA primary metagenome ERZ507924 (study PRJEB26167, sample SAMN06115422) | human gut metagenome | host: Homo sapiens | place: China:Sichuan | collected 2014-10-16...
TCCCGTCGGCGCAATCCCCGCGTCTGCTGGAACTTACCTTCACCGAACAGACGACCAAACAGTTTCTCGAACAGGTTGCCGAATGGCCCGTACAGGCGCTGGAGTACAAATCCTTTCTGCGTTTTCGGGTAGGCAAAATTCTTGACGATCTGTGTGCGAATCAGCTGCAACCATTGCTGTTGAAGACCCTGCTAAACCGTGCTGAAGGTGCGCTGTTGATCAATGCGGTGGGTATCGATGATGTGGCGCAGGCAGATGAGATGGTGAAGCTGGCAACGGCGGTAGCGCATCTGATTGGTCGCTCAAATTTCGATGCGATGAGCGGTCAGTATTACGCGCGTTTCGTGGTGAAAAATGTCGATAACTCAGACAGCTATCTGCGTCAGCCGCACCGCGTGATGGAACTGCACAACGACGGCACGTATGTCGAAGAGATCACCGATTACGTGCTGATGATGAAAATCGATGAGCAAAACATGCAGGGTGGAAATTCGTTGCTGCTGCATCTCGATGACTGGGAACATCTGGACCACTATTTCCGCTATCCACTGGCGCGTCGCCCGATGCGCTTTGCCGCGCCGCCGAGCAAAAACGTCAGCAAAGATGTTTTCCATCCAGTGTTCGACGTTGATCAACAGGGTCGCCCGGTGATGCGCTATATCGACCAGTTCGTCCAGCCAAAAGATTTTGAAGAAGGCGTGTGGTTGAGCGAGCTTTCCGATGCCATTGAAACCAGCAAAGGCATTCTTTCTGTACCCGTTCCCGTTGGCAAATTCCTGTTGATTAACAACCTGTTCTGGCTGCACGGTCGCGACCGCTTTACTCCGCACCCGGATCTGCGCCGTGAACTGATGCGTCAGCGTGGCTATTTCGCTTACGCCACTCACCACTACCAGACGCATCAGTAGCGCAAAGGAATTGAGCGGATGTATGATTTTGTGATTATTGGCGGCGGCATCATCGGCATGTCGACCGCCATGCAACTGATTGATGTCTATCCGGATGCCCGCATTGCGTTGCTGGAAAAAGAGTCCGGCCCGGCCTGTCACCAGACGGGCCACAACAGCGGCGTGATCCATGCCGGGGTTTATTACACGCCCGGTAGCCTGAAGGCACAGTTTTGCCTGGCGGGAAACCGCGCCACTAAAGCCTTTTGCGATCAAAACGGCATTCGCTATGACAACTGCGGCAAGATGCTGGTCGCCACCTCTGAACTCGAAATGGAACGGATGCGCGCGTTGTGGGAACGCACGGCGGCAAACGGTATCGAGCGCGAGTGGTTAAACGCCGATGAACTGCGCGAGCGCGAACCGAATATCACCGGGCTCGGCGGCATTTTTGTGCCGTCCAGCGGCATTGTCAGCTATCGCGAAGTGACGGCGGCGATGGCAAAAATCTTCCAGGCCAGAGGCGGCGAGATTATTTATAACGCCGAAGTCAGCGCCCTCAGTGAGCATAAAAACGGCGTGGTGATACGTACCCGTCAGGGCGGTGAATATGAAGCATCGACGCTGATTAGCTGTTCCGGGCTGATGGCTGACCGGCTGGTGAAAATGCTCGGACTCGAACCGGGCTTTATCATCTGCCCGTTCCGTGGCGAGTATTTCCGCCTTGCGCCGGAGCATAACCAGATTGTTAACCACCTGATTTACCCCATTCCCGACCCGGCAATGCCGTTTTTGGGCGTGCATCTCACCCGCATGATCGACGGCAGCGTGACCGTCGGGCCAAACGCGGTGCTGGCTTTCAAACGTGAAGGCTATCGCAAGCGCGACTTCTCATTTAGCGACACGCTGGAGATTTTGGGCTCGTCGGGGATTCGCCGGGTGCTGCAAAACCATCTACGCTCAGGACTGGGCGAGATGAAAAACTCGCTGTGCAAAAGCGGCTATCTGCGGCTGGTGCAAAAGTATTGTCCCCGGCTTTCGTTAAGCGATCTCCAGCCCTGGCCCGCCGGTGTGCGGGCGCAGGCGGTATCGCCGGACGGCAAGCTGATTGACGATTTTCTGTTTGTCACCACCCCGCGCACGATCCACACCTTCAATTCGCCCTCCCCGGCAGCGACATCAGCAATTCCTATTGGTGCGCATATTGTCAGCAAGGTACAAACGCTGTTGGCAAGCCAGAGTAACCCCGGACGCACGCTGCGAGCGGCACGTAGTGTGGATGCCTTACACGCCGCATTTAATCAATAACCTTTGAAAACAGGACGTAACAATGAAACTTAACGACAGTAACTTATTCCGCCAGCAGGCGTTGATTAACGGGGAATGGCTGGACGCCAACAATGGCGAGGTCATCGACGTCACCAATCCGGCGAACGGCGACAAGCTGGGTAGCGTGCCGAAAATGGGCGCTGATGAAACCCGCGCCGCTATCGACGCCGCCAACCGCGCCCTGCCCGCCTGGCGTGCGCTCACCGCCAAAGAACGCGCCAACATTCTGCGCAACTGGTTCAATTTGATGATGGAGCATCAGGACGATTTAGCGCGCCTGATGACCCTCGAACAGGGCAAACCACTGGCAGAAGCGAAAGGCGAAATCAGCTACGCCGCCTCCTTTATTGAGTGGTTTGCCGAAGAAGGCAAACGCATTTATGGCGACACCATTCCCGGTCATCAGGCCGATAAGCGCCTGATTGTTATCAAGCAGCCGATTGGCGTTACCGCCGCCATCACGCCGTGGAACTTCCCGGCGGCGATGATTACCCGCAAAGCCGGTCCGGCGCTGGCGGCAGGCTGCACGATGGTGCTGAAGCCCGCCAGTCAGACGCCGTTCTCTGCGCTGGCGCTGGCGGAGCTGGCGATTCGCGCGGGCATTCCGGCTGGCGTATTTAACGTGGTCACCGGTTCGGCGGGCGCGGTGGGTAACGAACTGACCAGCAACCCGCTGGTGCGCAAACTGTCGTTTACCGGTTCGACCGAAATTGGCCGCCAGTTAATGGAACAGTGCGCGAAAGACATCAAGAAAGTGTCGCTGGAGCTGGGCGGCAACGCGCCGTTTATCGTCTTTGACGATGCCGACCTCGACAAAGCCGTGGAAGGCGCACTGGCCTCGAAATTCCGCAACGCCGGGCAAACCTGCGTCTGCGCCAACCGTTTATACGTGCAGGACGGCGTGTATGACCGCTTTGCCGAAAAATTGCAGCAGGCGGTGAGCAAACTGCACATCGGCAACGGGCTGGAGAAAGGCGTCACCATCGGGCCGCTGATCGATGAAAAAGCGGTAGCAAAAGTGGAAGAGCATATTGCCGATGCGCTGGAGAAAGGTGCGCGTGTGGTTTGCGGCGGTAAAGCGGATGAACGCGGCGGCAACTTCTTCCAGCCGACCATTCTGGTGGACGTTCCAGCCAACGCCAAAGTGTCGAAAGAAGAGACGTTCGGCCCCCTCGCCCCGCTGTTCCGCTTTAAAGATGAAGCTGATGTGATTGCGCAAGCCAATGACACCGAGTTTGGCCTTGCCGCCTATTTCTACGCCCGTGATTTAAGCCGCGTCTTCCGCGTGGGCGAAGCGCTGGAGTACGGCATCGTCGGCATCAATACCGGCATTATTTCCAATGAAGTGGCCCCGTTCGGCGGCATTAAAGCCTCGGGTCTGGGTCGTGAAGGTTCGAAGTATGGCATCGAAGATTACTTAGAAATCAAATATATGTGCATCGGTCTTTAACTGGAGAACGCGAATGAGCAGCAATAAAGAGTTAATGCAGCGCCGCAGTCAGGCGATTCCCCGTGGTGTTGGGCAAATTCACCCGATTTTCGCTGACCGCGCGGAAAACTGCCGGGTGTGGGACGTTGAAGGCCGTGAGTATCTTGATTTCGCGGGCGGGATTGCGGTGCTCAATACCGGGCACCTGCATCCGAAGGTGGTGGCCGCGGTGGAAGCGCAGTTGAAAAAACTGTCGCACACCTGCTTCCAGGTGCTGGCCTACGAGCCGTATCTGGAGCTGTGCGAGATTATGAATCAGAAGGTGCCAGGCAATTTTGCCAAGAAAACGCTGCTGGTCACCACAGGTTCTGAAGCGGTGGAAAACGCGGTGAAAATCGCCCGCGCCGCCACCAAACGTAGCGGCACCATCGCTTTTAGCGGCGCGTATCACGGGCGCACGCATTACACGCTGGCGCTGACCGGCAAGGTGAATCCGTACTCTGCGGGCATGGGGCTGATGCCGGGTCATGTTTATCGCGCGCTTTATCCTTGCCCGCTGCACGGCATAAGCGAGGATGACGCTATCGCCAGCATCCACCGGATCTTCAAAAATGATGCCGCGCCGGAAGATATCGCCGCCATCGTGATTGAGCCGGTTCAGGGCGAAGGCGGTTTCTACGCCGCGTCGCCAGCCTTTATGCAGCGTTTACGCGCGCTGTGTGACGAGCACGGGATCATGCTGATTGCCGATGAAGTGCAGAGCGGCGCGGGGCGTACCGGCACGCTGTTTGCGATGGAGCAGATGGGCGTTGCGCCGGATCTCACCACCTTTGCGAAATCGATCGCGGGCGGCTTCCCGCTGGCGGGCGTCACCGGGCGCGCGGAAGTGATGGATGCCGTCGCTCCAGGCGGTCTGGGCGGCACCTATGCCGGTAACCCGATTGCCTGCGTGGCGGCGCTGGAAGTGTTGAAGGTGTTTGAGCAGGAAAATCTGCTGCAAAAAGCCAACGATCTGGGGCAGAAGTTGAAAGACGGATTGCTGGCGATAGCCGAAAAACACCCGGAGATCGGCGACGTACGCGGGCTGGGGGCGATGATCGCCATTGAGCTGTTTGAAGACGGCGATCACAACAAGCCGGACGCCAAACTCACCGCCGAGATCGTGGCTCGCGCCCGCGATAAAGGCCTGATTCTTCTCTCCTGCGGCCCGTATTACAACGTGCTGCGCATCCTTGTACCGCTCACCATTGAAGACGCTCAGATCCGTCAGGGTCTGGAGATCATCAGCCAGTGTTTTGATGAGGCGAAGCAGTAGCGCCGCTCCTATGCCGGAGGCGACGCTGCGCGTCTTGTCCGGCCTACGGGGATCCAGGTCGGATAAGGCGTTTACGCCGCATCCGACAATCTGTACGTGAACAGGAAGAAATCTATGTTGGCCGGGTAAGGCGGAGCCGCTCTCCGGCAAAAAGAATCAATAACAATTATACGCGTGACCCGGCGCGGGAAATGTCGGGGCGCTCTCCCAAGTGACACACTTTCGAGAGGATTCAGGATGGGGCAATCATCGCAACCACATGAGTTAGGCGGCGGGCTGAAGTCACGCCACGTCACCATGTTGTCTATTGCCGGTGTTATCGGCGCAAGTCTGTTTGTCGGTTCCAGCGTCGCCATCGCCGAAGCGGGCCCGGCGGTATTACTGGCCTATCTGTTCGCCGGGCTACTGGTGGTTATGATTATGCGGATGTTGGCGGAAATGGCGGTTGCCACGCCCGATACCGGTTCGTTTTCCACCTATGCCGATAAAGCCATTGGTCGCTGGGCGGGCTATACCATCGGCTGGTTGTACTGGTGGTTTTGGGTACTGGTTATCCCGCTGGAAGCCAACATCGCCGCCATGATCCTGCACTCATGGGTTCCAGGCATTCCCATCTGGTTATTTTCCCTCGTCATTACCCTCGCCTTAACTGGCAGTAATTTATTAAGCGTTAAAAACTACGGCGAATTTGAGTTCTGGCTGGCGCTGTGCAAAGTCATCGCTATCCTGGCCTTTATTTTCCTTGGTGCAGTCGCAATTAGCGGTTTTTACCCTTATGCCGAAGTGAGCGGGATCTCAAGATTGTGGGATAGCGGCGGCTTTATGCCCAACGGCTTCGGTGCGGTATTAAGCGCGATGTTGATCACCATGTTCTCGTTTATGGGCGCAGAAATTGTCACCATTGCCGCCGCGGAATCCGACACGCCGGAAAAACATATTGTCCGCGCCACCAACTCGGTTATCTGGCGTATTTCTATCTTCTATTTATGTTCTATTTTTGTCGTCGTGGCATTAATTCCGTGGAATATGCCCGGACTAAAAGCCGTCGGTTCTTATCGCTCGGTACTGGAATTGCTCAATATTCCCCATGCGAAATTAATCATGGACTGCGTGATATTACTTTCCGTAACCAGTTGCCTGAACTCGGCGCTGTATACCGCGTCAAGGATGCTCTACTCCTTAAGCCGTCGCGGTGATGCTCCCGCGGTAATGGGTAAAATCAACCGCAGTAAAACCCCGTACGTGGCGGTGTTACTCTCCACCGGCGCGGCATTCTTAACGGTGGTGGTGAACTATTACGCGCCTGCGAAGGTATTTAAATTTCTGATCGACAGCTCCGGCGCTATCGCCCTGCTGGTTTATTTAGTCATCGCCGTTTCACAGTTGCGGATGCGCAAAATTCTGCGAGCAGAAGGAAGCGAAATTCGCTTGCGAATGTGGCTTTATCCGTGGCTCACCTGGCTAGTCATCGGCTTTATTACCTTTGTGTTGGTAGTGATGCTATTCCGTCCGGCGCAACAGTTAGAAGTGATCTCCACCGGCTTATTAGCGATAGGGATTATCTGTACCGTGCCAATTATGGCTCGCTGGAAAAAGCTGGTATTGTGGCAAAAAACACCCGTTCATAATACGCGCTGATCATGATCAGGAGTCACACCATGACCATTACGTCTCTGGATGGCTATCGCTGGCTGAAGAACGATATTATTCGCGGTAATTTTCAACCGGATGAAAAATTACGAATGAGTTTGCTGACATCGCGTTATGCACTTGGCGTTGGGCCGTTGCGGGAAGCACTTTCTCAACTGGTGGCGGAACGGCTGGTCACGGTGGTGAATCAAAAAGGGTATCGGGTGGCGTCTATGTCAGAGCAGGAGCTGCTCGATATTTTCGACGCCCGCGCCAATATGGAAGCGATGTTAGTGAGTCTGGCGATTGCCCGCGGTGGCGATGAGTGGGAGGCAGACGTTCTCGCAAAAGCGCATCTGCTGAGTAAGCTTGAGGCCTGTGACGCCAGCGAGAAAATGCTTGATGAGTGGGATCTGCGTCATCAGGCGTTTCATACGGCAATTGTGGCGGGCTGTGGTTCTCACTATTTGCTGCAAATGCGTGAACGGTTGTTTGATCTGGCGGCGCGTTATCGATTTATCTGGCTGCGGCGAACGGTGCTTTCGGTGGAAATGCTGGAGGATAAACACGATCAGCACCAGACCCTGACTGCGGCGGTACTGGCGCGAGATACCGCGCGCGCCAGTGAGTTAATGCGCCAGCATTTACTGACGCCAATTCCCATTATCCAGCAGGCGATGGCTGGCAATTAACTACTCTTCCGGAATACGCAACACTTGCCCCGGATAAATTTTATCCGGGCTTTTTAGCATCGGTTTATTCGCTTCGAAGATTTTATTGTACAGATTAGCGTTACCGTAGACCTGTTTGGAAATGGCACTCAGAGTGTCGCCAGACTTAACGGTATAAAACTGGCTGGCAGTGGCTGGTGTCGCCGTTTTCACCTGATCATCGACACTGGCAATACCGGAAATATTCCCCACCGCAACAAGGATTTTCTCCTTCGCCTCCTGACTCAGGCCGTCACCAGTGACCGTCGCTTTGCCGTCGGCAATTTGAATGTTCACTTTATCGGCATCAGGTATACCGGTTTTGCTCAGATGCTCCTGCACCTTCTTCGCCTGATCGTCTTTATCGTGCTGACCTGTAACCGCGTCCCAGAGTTTTTCTCCGGCATCTTTCACAAAATTGAACAGACCCATAGCTACCTCATTCGTTAACGGAAACACTCAGAAAGTGTAGCAGAGGAACGCGGCGCGTTAACGCCGCGGGGGTGAGCACAGGTTTAATCGCGGGTTTGCACCCAGAACGCGTGAATCAAACCGGGGATATACCCAAGCAGTGTCAGCAGAATATTAATAATGAACGCCCAACCGAACCCTTTACCGAGCAGCACGCCGAGCGGCGGCAGAATGATGGTGATGACGATTCTCCAGAAACCCATATGTACTCCCTATAAGAAAATTACTCATTGTTTAAAAAGAGATTTTATCTCTTAAGCGTAGTAATTTTAGCGGAGCCTGCCAGTTTCAGCTTACGCTTTTACTCTCATTTACGCTGCTGAGGCTGGTATATGTTGCATTTTTAGTTTAGAGTTTACTTAATTTAGAAAATACTTAAATAAATATGACTGAACTCGCGCAATTACAGGCCAGTGCCGAACAGGCAGCGGCCTTATTGAAAGCAATGAGCCATCCTAAACGATTGCTGATTCTGTGCATGCTTAGCGGTTCCCCCGGCACCAGCGCGGGAGAGCTGACGCGCATTACCGGACTGAGTGCCTCTGCGACATCACAGCATCTCGCTCGTATGCGGGACGAAGGGCTTATCGACAGCCAACGGGATGCCCAACGCATTCTATATTCCATTAAAAATGAGGCGGTAAATGCCATTATCGCCACCCTGAAAAATGTCTATTGTCCGTAAGGAGTCACTATGGCTTTGACAACCATTTCGCCGCATGATGCACAAGAATTAATCGCACGCGGCGCAAAGTTAATCGATATTCGTGATGCTGATGAATATCTTCGTGAACATATTCCTGAAGCAGATCTGGCTCCATTATCCGTGCTGGAACAGTCAGGTCTTCCGGCTAAATTACGTCACGAGCAAATTATATTCCACTGCCAGGCAGGTAAACGCACCAGTAATAATGCCGATAAATTAGCAGCGATTGCCGCCCCCGCAGAAATCTTTTTACTCGAAGATGGGATTGATGGCTGGAAAAAAGCAGGATTGCCAGTAGCGGTAAATAAATCTCAACCCTTGCCGTTAATGCGCCAGGTGCAGATCGCTGCGGGTGGTTTAATATTAATCGGCGTTGTACTGGGTTATACCGTAAATAGCGGTTTCTTCTTATTAAGTGGCTTTGTTGGTGCCGGGTTACTGTTTGCAGGAATCAGCGGTTTTTGTGGAATGGCAAGGTTGTTAGATAAGATGCCGTGGAACCAACGAGCTTGAGAAGCGACGCCGGACGCGCCCTAGCAGCGACATCCGGCCTCAGTAATTAGATCAGGAAATCGTCGAGAGATTTACCTTCTGCCAGCGCCTGAGCAATTGGCTTCGGTGTACGGCCCTGACCGGTCCAGGTTTTAGTTTCACCGTTAACATCGGTGAATTTATATTTCGCCGGACGCGGCTGGCGTTTTTTACCAGCGCGTGGTGCAGCAGCAGAGCTATTACCCAATAACTCTTCCGGGTTAATTCCGTCAGCCTTCATCAGCTCCAGCCAGGTGCTAATTTTTTCCTGACGCTCAGCCAGTTCACGCTGCTGCTGTTCTTCTTCTTCACGTCTTTCTTTAGTGACAACCCTGAATTTTTCGAGCATTTCTTCAAGAACGTCAATGGAGAATTCGCGAGCCATCGCACGGAGGGTGCGAATGTTATTTAAACTTTGTAACATTACGGACATAATAAAGAAAACCTTTTAACGCCAAAACAAAAAAAGTATTTCGTCGCGT